>Ga0214923_10007823_pt1 | contig 11548 bp, 9 predicted proteins | sample LL1510_MetaG_FD_177993 | JGI IMG/M metagenome (GOLD analysis project Ga0214923, IMG submission 177993) | Freshwater microbial communities from Lake Lanier, Atlanta, Georgia, United States - LL-1510 | ecosystem: Environmental > Aquatic > Freshwater > Lake | place: USA: Georgia | collected 2015-10-15 | reverse complement strand
ATATTTGTGTTCCATTAAATTAATTTCCAAAAATTATAGTTATTGTAGATGTTTAGTCATATCAAAAAAATCTGCATATTCCGGAAATGTCTCTACAAAATTTAATTTTCTACGCTCGTCAAATTTATTAAACCATGTATAAAATCTTTTCCTATCTTCAAGTCTATCTTGATTATTATTACGCAAGCTATTAGCTAGATTTTGTAAAAATATAATATACTGATCCCATCTTCCATAGAAGTCAGAAACATCGGGCATTACGTCTGCTTTTTGTTGCATATACTCTACTGTTTGATCAATATATCGAGCAAAATCAGTTGTTAAGATAAAAGGACTTTGATGACTAGGGTAATTTACTACAGCCTGTTTAAGAGCCACAGGTCTATTATATTTTTGGTATAAGTCTTCAGTAAATTTAATAAAATCTAAAGTTGTAGCAATACTTAATGCATTTACACTAGATATAAACCCAAATTCAAATTTACAATTACTGCCTAGAACTTTATCTAGATTACCAATAAATCTATCCCAATCTAAACCATTTCTAATGTATTCTGCTCTATTGCCAACTGCTTCCATGCTGCCTAAGATCTCAACATCAAAATGTTCTGTTAATTTAGGCAAATATTCTAAAAACTTCTTCATATAATTTGGAGGCGTATTTAGATTTGTAACAATCCAAAAAGTCATTTTCTTTTTTCTTAAATGCTTTATAGGTTCAATTGCTTCTATAGACTTTTCAATAAATCTATAAAATTCAGGCATGATTAAAGGCTCCCCCCCAATAGCACCTATCCTACCTAAATGTAATTTTACAGTATCGAACCATTTCCAATAATATTCTTCAAACTTGGGACTGGCTTTTGGAAACTCTCTATCGTATTGTTCCTGTTTAATTTCACCATACTTAATTCTTTCTGTGGCCCATTGTGTGCTGTATATGTGATTACAATACATACATTTCATATCACAAGTATTACCTAAACTTACTTCAAGCATGTAAGGAAAATGCGATTTTAAGGCAGGATGATGAATAGATTCTATCTTGGACATTTCTATTCTTAAAGATTCTTCTGAATATGATTGACTATAAGGAACAGTTTTAGTTTTATGCAACTGATGCCAAAACTTGTCCGGATCGTGTCTAGGACTGCTCATTCCTGCATCTTCTAATCCCCAACAGCTTTTACAATCGTGGTGCCTTTTTCCCTGAACAAGATCTAGCCTTGATTGAAGCATATCAAAATTATTAAGAAATGCATCAGTCCCTAATTTTTCAATCATAGCATCTGATACTGGCTTACTAGGAGTTCTACAGCAACTACGAAATTCTCCTCTTTCCATATGAAAAATAGGGTAGTTCCATTTTAGATCACAAACAGTATTAAATGGGTCCGTGTAGTTATTAGAATCAACTATAGGGATTATTTTTTGTTTCATTAAACTTTTTCCTTAGTGCTCATATTACAATGACACTTTTTAGTCATTTTCTATAATATCTACTCTTCTATGTGGCTTATAAACGTGCTTAAAGAATTTAGACTGTCTATTATCAAATGTTACTACATCAAGATCTAAATTATTTCTAAGCTGATTTTCTAACCATTCATTACGATCTGTTAAATCTATTGCGGGGCCATATCCTTGTGTGTTCCAGTACTCAGTAAGATAATCAAAATCTCGTACATTGCGATAATCCCAATCTGTTAAGTTGGTCATATAACAGCCTTCTCTAGCACCCATCATGGCCCATAATCCATTCTCTACATCGGCACCAACATTACACCAAATTAATAACCTATGTAAGTTTTTCCAATGCACGCCTTCTTTTACTGTGGTTCTAGTTAATTTAGCGCCACGGTCTAGGCTCATCTTTACACCTTCTCTAAAGCCGGCACGCCATGCTTGGAATGGTGTGGCATTATTATAGACATCACTAAAACAGTCATTCATCTGTATGTATTTATTATCCCAACAAAAGTCAACTTGACCTACTTTGTCTTTAGGGTCTGAGTTTTCATGTGTTTTCATATTCATTACAAAATCCACAGTCCAACATTTTAATCCACCATTGCCATACATTAGTCCATTAATAACATTATATCCACTCCAACTGATGACGCTATTTTCTAGTGTAGGATATTTGCTCATATCAATTTCTACATTGAGAAAATCTGCACGAATAACGTTATCACCATCTACTGTGGTAAATCTATCTGTTTCACTTAATTGAGCACAGGCCTTGTGAGCACTATCACTACCTTTTACTCCATGTACTCTTTTCGCCCACGGTACTTTGGTCAATAAATCAGCGTAATTTTTTTCAGCATTTGGTTCATCATAACTTAGATATATAATATCATAATCTATAGGTCTAAAAAATCTACTCATAATTTAGTCTTAATGTATTGGTACTTAGTAAATAATTTTCTTGTAAAAATACTAATTTGTATTTCTTCATAATCACTATTATCAAATGGCAAAATACAATAATAATTATGAATTAATTCTTTCATTGATACTTCTAAAGTTTTATATAATACATTAGGATCATTGTAAGCAGTTACATAAAAATGAAAATCTTTATCAAAATATAAGCTTCTTTCTTTTAAACTATTTGCTAATACACCATTAATATAAAATTTCCAACATGTATCTACATAATCTTGAATAATAGTAATATCGTTATAAGGATCAAATACTGTAGGATAAGCAGTATTTGTTGAAAAAGGAAGTTGAAATATTACTTCATTAATACTTTGTAAAAGATCTTCTTCTTCATCTTTCCTTGTAAAAACAAAATCTTTTTCATCTGGGCTAAAGACAATCTTATAATTGTCAATTTGATCGGTACCTTCTAATATACCTTGTACTTGATTTAGTTGTACTACTACAGATGCTAAATTATAGTCTTGAACACTGCTTATTGATTTTATTTCGCCGGTTTCTGGAATATAATTTACAAATCTATCTAAGTTTGGCTCACCGAATCGTCTATTAAATTCTTCTAACTGTTCTTCTGTAATGTCCCATTCAACTTGTAACATCAGTTAATTCCTAAATTGTGTTCTAAATTATTAATAATCATATCATTTAAAAAACTGTATTCTGTATAATGAAAAATTCCATATTGTTGATAATTACCAATTTTTAATTGACAACGGTCATTAAAGTATGAACCAATACTATCTTGCCACGATTCTGAAACTCGCTCCCATCCTTGAATCATAGGTTTCATATGTGTAAATGTTAGTATAGAATCTTTTAATGTTATATCTTCTTCGCAATCTAGAATTTTTGTTACCAAACTTACATTAATGTCCATGCTTGGAAATTTAGGATAATTTTTTGATACATAATTTCCATAAAACAATTCCCAATTATTTGATATTTTCTCTAGCCATAAAAAGAAATTGTTACTAAAATCAGTTTTTTTAAAATACATAAGTCCCGAATATAAATCAGGTAATTGATTAGCATCAAAAATTTTACGATAATATCTTCCCTTAATAATCCTGTTTCTATAATCTTTAACATAATTTGTTAAGAATAAATCGTATCTTTTAACACAATCCCAATAATGATTAATGTCTGATAACACTAGCATATCGGCATCCATTACTATGGTTTCTTCGTAAGGAGAGCAGTGATATAATTTCCAACGATCTTCTGTCTTGTAAAAAGTATTAGAATAATTAGTGTAATCTCGCCAAGGAATAGATATGACATTATCAAACACCAACTTATACTTGGAAGGTAGATCATTATCAGTTACTATACTTACGCTGGAATTAGCACAATTAGTTTTTATACTTAAAGCTAAGGCATAAGCACACTTTGTATATTTTTTAATACCAGAATCATGAGCAAAAATTAAAAAACCTTTAGACATTAACGTTCTCTCTAATAATTCTAGCAATACTAAATTTATTCATTACATGAAGATTAAGACCATGTATTTTCATTAAAGTATATTCTCCTTTATACTTTTCTTTTTCAATTAGAAGTGTCATCTCTGTATCTTGATGTTTAATTAAAATATCTCTATCTGTCGTATAATGTAATGTTCCAGGTAATTCTTGAGCCCAAAATCCTGTTTGATATCCATTCATCATGTGTATAGCAATACTAAATGCATAGTCGTTCCTATACAAACTGTGTTCAATTTGATAAACATATCTATAATAGTTCCAATTATCTTGAATATGTCCTAACAGATCAAAAAATATTTTAGTATTCTCATTTTTCTCAAAATAAAAAACTGTTGCCCAGTAAAAATCTACGGACTTGTCGCTTAAAGTTACCAGTCTAGGATCATATCTAAATCCTGATAAATCAACAGATTTTTTATAGATTAAAAAATCATTAGGATGATCCCAACAATACTTTAAAATATCATTATTAATTATATAATCACAATCAATTACTATAGTTTCATCAAATGGACTTAATTCAAAACTCTTAATACGAATATCATTCTTGAATTTCAAACGTTTAAATGTCATAGCTCCATCAAAGTATCTTCTGTATTGAGCAGAAGAAGAAAAAACTATCTGACGCTCATTTGTATTTTCCCATACTTCAGTATTAATTGGTTGAATTTCTATATCAAAGTCAATATTGCTAGACCATACAGACCTTTCATGTAGTAATAAATCACCTTTTGAAAACTTTTTTGTTACAGATAAATCTTTAATATTTTCTAACACTATGTCATATTTTTCTTTAGAAAAATCTAGACCTTCATTATATTCTTCTCTACAACGATACAATGTGTTTTCGTACCAAACGTGTTGACCTACTAGATAAGGCAAATTTGGGTACCATTTGTCAATATCTATTCCAACATATTCTCTAGTTGCCTTAGGAATCTCTTGAATTTGATTGATAATATCCTTCTTGGCCATCCATAATGACCTGTCATAAAGAAAACGATCACCTTTTATGATTTGATCCGGCAACTTAAGACTATCTTGAACATTTTCCAATAATAATGCATAGTTGTCTTTAGAAAAGTGTTGACCTTCCTGATATTGTATCTCACATCTATAAACATTATTTTCATACCAAACGTGTTGTCCTACCAAATAAGGCAAATCTGGATACCATTTGTCAATATCTATACCTTGATATATTTTATCAAAATTATCAAGATTAAATTGATGATTGTAAGGATACAAATAATCAGCACCTTCTGCTACTTTTTTCCATATAGAATTTTCATAATAAACTAAACTTCCTACAGCGTATTCGTAAGTCGAATTAAAAACACTTATATCAGATTGATGAACTACTTTTATAAGTATATCAAAATATTTTCTATAATCAGGAAATTGCTTTATCAGCCAATCGAAACTATCTGTGACAAGGGCTATAGGTACATTTAGATGTTTTTTCACTTGCTTGGCGGCATACACTGCTATTTCAGTATAATCAATTTGCTCATTGTTTAGAGCATACATTAATATACCTTTAGCCATTAACCAATGCCTCTACTGATCTATTCTTTTTAAGCATTTGATAGTCATTGAAATAATTATTAGAAGCTATAAAATATTGATTAACAATATCTTCTAAAAATTGTTTCAAATCACTAATACGAATTGGCAGTTCATTATCATCAATGACTACTATATCATTTATATTATCCAAATCAACTAAGGTTTTTATAAAAGTAATTAGCTCTTTGGTAATGGTAAATGTTCCACCGCTTTGATAAAAAACACAGTCATTACGATATTTTTCTTTAAGAGAGCGTTTTTGATTATTTAGAGTTACCATAAAATTGGCAAACTCGAGAGCTTTTTCTAAGCGTTCGTCCATAGAACCTCCGACAGTATAAGTTAGTTATCTATCAAAGATTCTTTAAAGGAAATTTATGGTCCTGAAGTTGTTGTAACAGTAGGAGCGGCAAGTGTCACTGTGGCTCCGGTCGGTGGAGTAGCTGCCTGCGGAGAATAGGTTTGAATTCTGCTAGTTAATGTACCATCTACTCCTTCATCAACATTTTCTGACTGATCATCCCTATAGGTAATACGTAATGTCAAAGTAGATGCTGTAGCACCACTATTGTTAGCTACATTACACAAAGCTTCTACTTGGACATCATTTTGAGAATAGGTAGCACCGCCTGTAATTGAAAATATAGTTTGATATGAACTAGTTAGATCATACCAACCTATTGTGGATGTAGTTCCAGCACTAGCAGTCGTTGTAGTATAACCAAACCTCATCGGTCTAAAACTATTAAGTAAATTGTTCCATGACGTTCCTTTACCTTGGCTGTAGCCTGACATAGAAGGATTCACCCTAATTTCCCCACCAGCATTAAAATAATACCTAGCAGCAGTAGCACTTGCCCAGGTTACCTGTACAATATGTTGTCTAGAAGTAGTCCAACCTGATGATACTGTAGGAGCAACTCCATCAGCTAGTGCCATCTGAGCTGCTGCTGCTGTAAATCTCGAAGCATCTAAAGCGGTTGCCGCAGCAGAATATGCTGTCCAATGACTAGCTGTAATTGTTCCACCTAATGCTATAGTAGTTAAGGCAGGACTATAGACAGCATTTGTTTGATGTATGGCTATCGACTCAATATCTGCTTTTAGATTAATTAAGTGACTAGCTCTAATAACATCGTTGGTAGCAACTTGTGAGCTTGCTGGTGTTTGACCATAACCTTTATCACCTGACCCTGGACCTAAAATTGTTGCTACCACAGTTTGTATTGCGTTGTAATCTGGTGCTTGTATTAGATTATTTTGACCAATTGGCATTTTAAACCCTTTCGGTTATTTATAGAATTACTGCTTCTATTAGTTTTATCTCTTCTTCACTGCTAGATTCCAAAGCTATAGCAAAAACTTCTGCTCCTGTGCCTAAACTTACAATAGCTTGAGCACAACCTTGATCGCCAGCAATTAATTTATCACCTTTTGTGACTTTTCCAACTACCTTAACAGGTACTCTTCCTTTAAGAGCAACAGCAATTCCTCCTTCTAATGATTCATTCATTAAAAAGGCAGGACTTCCACTAATGACACCTATTGGTTTTTGACCATAGCCAGAAGCAGTAATTTCTGCTTGGCCACCAACTATTACCACTGTACCGACTTCGTACTCAGCATCTGGTAAGTATTTTTCCGCCAAGTCAGCATATCTTGCTGCTGTTGCTGTAGTGGTTAAAACATTAGTGGCAGCATTATATGTCATATTATTATTAACTCGCATGCCTTGACTTCCACTAGTTGCTAAGGTAAAAGCAACATAGGCAACTGTAGAAGCAGTATCATTAGTAATAGCTACTGTGTTAGCAGATCCCGCATTTCCCGAACCAGTCACATTACAATTTAAAGTGTTTGTCTGAGCATTATAAGTTAAATTTGTACTGACTTTTGGTTTGACATTTCCATCGGTTCCTGTTACAAAAGTTACATATCCTGTTGCTGTAGCAGTATCTAAGTCTACTTCAATGTTATTAGCATTAGTCGCAGTAGTCGCATTTGTAGCAGTGGTAGCACTGGTAGCATTTCCGTAAAAAGCTTGAGCTGTAATTGCTCCTGCCGCATCTCTAGCAGCTATAGTATTGGCTGTTGCCGCTGTAGTAGCAGATCTTTGTGTACCATTTACATCAAGCTGCATGGCATAGGTAGCTGTTCCTTGAAAAACACTGGCATAAATGTCACCGGCAGAATCTCTTGCTGCCACAGTGTTTGCCAAATTAGTTTTACTAGCAGCTATCCAAATAGCATCTTGCTGTTGATAAAGGCTGTTCGCTTTGGTAGCGTTAGTGGCGTTAGTAGCATTTGTGGCTGTAGAAGCATTTCCTATAAATTGATTCGCCGTGATATCTGCGTTAGCATCTCTTACCGCTATAGTATTCGCTGTTGCTGTCGCTGATGCAGATCTAAATTGACTATTCCATAATAATGTATTTGATTGTGTAGCTGTTCCATTAAATGTTGTAGCATAAACCGTAGCATATTTTAAAAGTGAAGATCCAATATTACTAACATTGTCGGTACCAGGAAGAATATCAGAAGCAACTAAAGTTAATGGTGTTCTTACAGTTCCTGAAGTTGTTTGAAATTTTATTGTACTACTTTGTGTATTCTTTAATACCGGTGTTGTACCATCTACATCGATATAAACTGCTAGATCATTACTATTGCCAAGTAAGAATCCAGTATCATCAAAATTTCCTAAGTCAGTTAATAATGCAAATTCAGAAACATCTTTTCCAGTAAATTGTAATGTATTACTAGAGGTTCCCCAAAATCTGTGAGCACTTTGAGTTACACCGTATTTTACATCTGAAGTATTAGTTTCTGAAGTATTGGTTAAAGTAAGTCCTTTTTTAATTCTGCCAAACCCTGTAATAGGATTTTGGCTAGAATTTAAATCAAATTCATCAGAACTAATTATGTATACAGTTTCATCATCAACAATACATTCAATGATAGCATGAGTAAGACTACTGTTATCTAAAACAGTTCTTGATTTAAATTGTGTAATTCCTAATCCTGGAGCAGCTTCTGGTCCAATTAAAATAAATTCGGTGCCATTGTAAACATTTAATTGATCGTTTGTAGTATCATACCAAAAGTCGCCAGCACTTAACCCGGTAGGCTGGCTTGAAAGAGCCTCAGCTCCTCCTGTTACTTTCCATTTCGTTCCTGTATAGTATTTTAGACGATTTACACCACTATCGAACCATAACTGTCCGCTAATAGGACGTGGTGGAGAACTCGAACTAGCAAAATTTTCTAAAAGATGAAGTAAATTTTCATTCTGAACTTCACCATAACCTGCATAATTCTTTCCTATTAATTTAATGTCCAATGTGGTATCTATAGTTCCATCTTCAACTATAGTAAGCGTTGTTCCATTATATCTATCAATGCTATATGGCATTTATATACCCCTTAACTTTATATATTTATTTGAACATTAAGTAATAGTCGGTCCGCTAAAAATAGAAACATAAGTCCAAGCTCCTGTTCCTCCATTCTTTTGAAACAACTTACCTGTTCTTTTTACTGTTATTGTTGCGGCTCCTAAATTAATTGTATTAAGATCAAAATCTTCTAAAACTGGCTGGTTTTCTGACCCACCCGCCTTGTCTACTGCTACATAATGCTTAACAAAATTGCCTGTAGTATTGTTTTGAGGAGGAGATCCTATCGTACTTGTAAAATTTATTGTTGGATAATTAACAATTTGTTCTGTACAATGAACTCTACAGTAGGTCCCAGATTCAAAATTGCTAGCAGGTGCTATTCCTTCAATATATGCTGCTATTTGGCTGTTACTTAAATTAGTTGTGTCCATACTAAAAGCTATAAATCTCGATCTAATATTAGTATCTATATAATTTTTTGTAGCAGCATCCTGTGCATTCGTAGGATCAGCCAAACCCGTAATGCGTGGACTGCCTATAGCAACGATATTACCTAACCCGTTTGGTTCTAATTCAATGTCTCCGTTAGCATTAAGACTACTTAATCTATTAGCATCAAGGTATAAGTTATCTACTGTCAATGCTGTTTGAGGACCAAATGTAGTAATTCCTGGGGCACTTACTATACTGGAACCCAAACTAGTTTCTGTAATAACTGTAGTCCCATTGATCTTATATACCTTGCCGCTGCTTAAATTAAAATGCTCACTACTACTCCAAGCACCACTATAACTTCCAGTCCATGCCAAAGTCTTATCTGTAGTTCCCTTAAGTGTTATTCCGCCACCTTCTGCTGTAATATTAGTAGGGCTAGTTACATTTCCTAAAACTACATTTTTATCTTCTATAAGCAAATTCACTGTCTCTATGCTAGTTGTTGTACCTTCAACTATAAGATTTCCGGTTACTCTTGCGCTGCCTGTTACATCTAATTCATAACTAGGGCTTGGTTGAAATATACCTACTCTCTCAGTAGAAGCCTTAACCGTGATTGCATCTTTAGTTCCCGATGGATTTTTTACTCTAATTTGATAATTTTGTCCGGAATTATTACTGACGACAGTAAACGAAGTAGTATCTGCGTTGATCTCATAATTTTGATTTGGACCCAATATTAACGGCTGTGAATTTTGTATAGTAAGACGCCCGGTAGTTGTAGTATTTCCATCTGCTGCCATAAATGCGCTGGCTGTTTTAATATTACCCAAGGCATCAACTAGAGCATCAGCTTTAGTAGCAGTAACATGAAATTTTATGCCTGTGATATTAGCAGCATTGAATCCTGGATATATAGCTCCTGTATATCCTTCTATAGCTTGTAGTGGAGTAAATGAATTAGGATATCTACTGAAAATTCCTAACAAAGATCCAGCAGCATACAGCAATACTATAACTTTTGTAGTAGTAGCACTATCTGCTACAGTTTCTACAGCAAACCCAGAACGACCCTGACTTTCTTTATAGATCTTACTAGCTGGAAATCTACCTAAAGCTGTATCAAAATACAGTAAATTTTCTAAACTATCTATCCAAAAGTCTCCCTGAACAGTCTGTAAAGGTGCTGTTCCTGAAACTATAGGACCAGAACCCTGTTTCCAAGAACTACCATCATAAACTTTCAGCCTATTTTGACTGGTATCAAACCAAAGTTGCCCTATAATAGGTGAATTAGGCTCTGAAGTATTGGCAAAATTTTCCAATAACTTTATGAAATTTTCATTAATATATTCGCCAAACCCAGTTACATTTTTGCCTATTAATGTTAAATCAGAAGCAGTTTGATCAATAGTACTATCAACTATTTCAGTTAATAACGAACCATCTGTTTTGTTAATTTTATATGTCATTAGCTAAACCTGCCAGAAAAAATAATATAGTTGACTGTAAGATAAGGATTCATGATAGATATTGGCGTACCTAGTGTAGCACTATTAACTCCGCCGCTAGAAGGTAATAGTTGTGCTATAGAAGTTAAATCAGGACCCACACTGCTTATTATGTCTGTATCAACTACAGGTGTTGTACTATTTCTCAAAGCGTAAAATTGAGTTCCAGCATCTCCTTGTAAATCATGAGAGTGTTCTGGTAAATTACTAACAGTAAGAGTTTTTTCTTCAATACCATTAGCTAAACCAAGACTATCAGCAGAAACATCAGTTACCCTATCAGCATTGGCAGTTATTGTAGTTCCTGTAACTGCTCCGGTGGGCGCCAAAGGAACAATATTACCTGCATTCATATTATCTGCTCCTAGAGGAAAACGTCCTCTAAGATCAGGTAAAGCAAATGTAGCTAATCCAATTAATAGTCCACTAGATTTATAAGTGTATCCTATCAATGCATATAATTCTGGATAGTCAGCAATTAAAACTTCACTACCGTCACATAGTAGATATCCATTTGGTGCCGTAGATCCTGCGAATGGAAACAGTGCTCCTACCGGAACAAAAGGCAAATCAGAAAGAAAACTAGATCTAGCTGTCTTACGTAGACCTACACCAACTCTATTAATTAAAATTTCATCAGTTCCTATAGTATCAATCACATTGGTCTTAGTTGAAATAAAATCAGTGCTAACTGTAGTATTAA
>Ga0214923_10007822_pt1 | contig 11549 bp, 11 predicted proteins | sample LL1510_MetaG_FD_177993 | JGI IMG/M metagenome (GOLD analysis project Ga0214923, IMG submission 177993) | Freshwater microbial communities from Lake Lanier, Atlanta, Georgia, United States - LL-1510 | ecosystem: Environmental > Aquatic > Freshwater > Lake | place: USA: Georgia | collected... | reverse complement strand
TGTGCTGTTGAATGAAAACCAATGCCCGCTTTTTTCTTTTTTAAAACATTTGGTAATTTAAGTTTTGGTCTAATCTCTTTATATTCTAATCCCAAAATATCTGTTGCCGTTTTTTGTAATGGTTGTCTTTTAAAATCAAAAGGATGTTTGTTAGAATCAAATTCCCCATTTTTGTTGTAATACCAACCAAGTTGATATTGGGCAATTATGTTATACACCGTTTCACCTGGCTCAACAAATTCAATATTTGGGTATTCATCTTTAAATAATGAATTCATAAATGTGGATACGATCAACTCGCAATTATGTTTTTTTCTAAACTCTTCACAATATGGAATCCAAGCCAACGTGTCACCAAGAGATTTTGAACCAAATGAAATATAAACCCTTCTATTTTTTAAATTTAATGTGTCATTATAAATCAATTCACCATTTTCATAAACTTCAATTCTCCATTTTGTATAATATTCTCTGTTTAATTTAACCCAACTATTAATTGGCAAATTATTTTCATATATTAAATTATTTTGGTCAAATAATTTTATGTTAAATAAACTATCACTTTTTCCCATAATTTCAAAAAATGGATTTACAACAAAGTGTTGATTAAAAGTATAGTCGTTTTTGATCGGTTCATTATGAATCATTGGTGTATTTATAACTTTTTTATAAAAATTTAATAACTCGTTTCCAAAATCTGTTCGATCTTTAATTTCATAATTTTGGTTTGAATTAATTAAATCCAACAAATCATTTGAGATTTTAATTATATCTCCTTCTATTGGTTTAATGTATGGCTCAAACATTCCCATATATTGTGGAAAGTTTCTTGTTAAAATTTTCATTTTATAGCCAATTGCTTCTCTAATAACAAGAGGGTTACATTCAAAAGTTGAGTTAAACATTAAAACATCACAACACTCCATAAATAAATCAACATCATCTCTTTCACCCCAAATAGAAACATTTTTTGGTAAGTCTTCAATTATTGGTTTCCAATAAGTTTCAAAGTTTGGTGCCATATTTCCAACAAAATGAAAATGTAAATTAGGATTTGTGTCTTGTAATAATCTTGCAACTTCAATTCCTTCTTTTTGATTTTTTCCTTCCGTCCATAAACCAACATTTAATATGTGGATTTTTTTTTCATCAATTTTCAATTTTTGTCTTGATTCAATTTTTTTATAAACTGAAATTTGTTTTTCTTCGTAAGGAAAAGTGAGTAATTTTTTTGGTGATGGTGTATTATTAAATTGTGAAACTTGATGGAAAGGCGTAACCAAACAATAATAATCTGGATGTAATTTTTTTAATCTATTGGCATCATACCAAACATTATGACAAGTTTCTACAAGTTTCCATGTTCTGTTATTTGAATATAATTGATTTAATAAATCTTTTGGTATTTTATTAAAACTTTCAAAAGCTTCTGGTATTTCTTCTACGTGAATAATATCAATATTATTTTCTTTTATAATTTTTATTAAATCATATTTTTTATCTTCTTCTGTTGATAACCCCAAAGAAAAAAAGTGATTTTGATCTAACAATTTAGTTATTTTATTTCTTTGAATAACGAATTCATCACTAAATTTAGAATATTCCACTAAAAATATTTCAATTTGATCTTTGTATTTTTGAAGGGATTCAATTCTTTTTAATACGAATTGTGGCATTCCTCCTGTTGAAAGGTGTGGTGTAAGATATAAAAGTTTGATTTTATTCATAAATAAAAATAATATTAAAATATTTATAAATGTAGTATTTATTAAAAAACAACAATGTCAATACCAATAGCAAGACCTTTTGCGTTTAATTCGGGACCAACAATTGATGGAACAATACAAGTTGGTAAATTAGCGGTTGGTTATCCAACTTATGGTTTTGATTCAACTGGACTTCAATGGTGGAATGGTCCTGATGAAAGTTTAGGTTATGTAATAGCACAACCAGTCCCCGATAATAGTCAGCCAACTCCCGTATATGGATTAACCGCATCAGTTGGATTTTATAGAACAAATGGTTTTAATGATAGTGAATTTATTTTTTTAGCCAATAAGTTATTAGGAACAACTTATACCACCGCCAGTGCCGCATCACTAGATTTAACAGCAAACGGATATTGGAATTCATATGTGTCTCCAGTATTAGCGTTAGATGCCGGAAATACTTCAAGCTATCCTGGTTTTGGAACAGAATGGACCGATTTAGTTGATGGGAAGGTTTTTAATTTGATTAACAACCCAATTTATGGTGGAGGATTTGGAGGATTTTTGAGTTTTCAACCTTCTTCATCTCAATACGCAGAATGTTCGACAAGTTTACCAAGGTTAAATACTTGGTCAATTGGAGTTTGGCATTTTTATGATGGATCAAATATTGGTGGGTCACCATGTATTGTTTCAGAAGTATTTCCGACCGCCATCAATTATATGTTAGGAAACGGAAGTGATACAAATCCTAATTTACAAACAGGGTTTTTTAATGGGTCTTGGAGTCTTACACCTATAGGTTATATATTAACACCTGGTTGGCATTTTATTGTTGGAACTTACGATGGGATAAATCTTAGTTTATATGTTGATAATTCATTGATATATAGTGTAATTGACGTTACCACACCAACTTCTGGCGATTCGGGAATAGTATTAATGAGAAGATGGGACTTAAATGAATATTGGGGTGGGTTATTGGCTATTGTTGAAATATATGATAGGGCTTTAGATTCATATCAAATTGACTCTTTGTGGAATTCAAATAAATCAAGATTTGGTCTTTAATTGATTTACAGATTTTAGAAATATTTTAATTTGGTATTTATGTTATATGTCAAATATAATTCAAATAACATCAATATCAGGAACACCCCCTTATGATATATATGTTTGTGATCAAACAATAACATATTGTTATTTGGTTTCGGGAGCCACATTTATTACACCACCATTAAGTTTTATTGTTCCACCACCATTAGACACATCAACACCAATAATATTAAAAATTATTGATTCTTTGGGTTGTGAAAAAATATTTCTTCTTACTTGTGGTAAAATTTATGGAAAATTATTTGAAGGGTTTGAAGTATTTTTATTTCAAGATGCGTCAATTTATTTATACGAAGGTCCTTAATAATTTAAAAAAGTAATTTATATTTTTTTTATTATTCCTAATTTTTAATAAAAATATAAATATGAATACTATTTTTATTCAAATAGCATCTTTTAGAGACCCTCAATTAAAATTGACAATTTTAGATCTTATAGAAAAGGCCAAATACCCAAAAAATTTAAGAATAGGTATATGTAACCAATACAATCCTGAAGATGAATTTAACATCGATGAATTTAAAAAAGACAAAAGATTTAAAATTATTGATGTTTTAGATTTTGAATCTAAAGGTGTTTGTTGGGCAAGACATCAAGTTCAACAACTTTATGGTGGTGAAAAATATACTTTACAGATCGATTCACATATGAGATTCGAAAAGAATTGGGATGATGAAATGATTAAAATGATTAAACAACTTCAAAAGAAAGGTTATAAAAAACCATTGTTAACTGGATACGTATCTTCTTTTGATCCCGATAACGATCCACAAGGTAGAGTAACAGAACCATGGAGAATGGTGTTTGATAGATTTACACCTGAAGGCGTTGTATTCTTTTTACCTGAAACTATACCAGGTTGGAAAGAAATGAAAGAACCAATTCCAGCAAGATTTTATTCTGCTCATTATTGTTTTACTTTAGGACAATTTTCAACTGAAGTTCAACATGATCCTGAATTTTATTTTCACGGAGAAGAAATTTCTATTTCAGTTCGTGCCTTTACTCATGGATATGATTTATTTCATCCACACAAAGTTTTAATTTGGCACGAATATACAAGAAAAGGAAGGATTAAACAATGGGATATAGATAAAGAATGGCATTTAAAAAATACCGCGTGTCACATTAAAAACAGACAACTACTTGGTGTTGATGGTGAAAAATATGATGGAGATTATTCACAATGGTTTGGAGCAGAAAGAACTATAAAAGATTATGAAAAATATGCTGGCGTATTGTTTGAGACAAGAGGAATTCAACAAGAAACAATTGATAAAAAATATCCACCAAACACATATAATTTTAAATCAGAACAGGATTGGAAAAATTCATTTTCAACAATATTCAAACATTGTATTGATGTAAACTATGTTAGTGTTCCTGAAAAAGATTATGAATATTGGGTAGTTGCTTTTCACGATGAAAATGATGAAACTTTATATAGAAAAGATGCCGATATTAACGAAATCAATGGATTTTTCAAAGACCCTGATGGTTATTGTAAAATATGGAGAGAGTTTAATACAACAAAAAAACCTAAATATTGGGTAGTTTGGCCTTACTCCACATCTAAAGGATGGTGTGATAGATTAACAGGAAATTTATAATTAATGGCAAATATATCGTTTTACGGATCTCACAATGCTGCTGTAGTTGTTGAGGATCAAGGAAAAATTATTACAGTAATAGAAGTAGAAAGATTTTTAACACAAAAAAACGCAGGATATTCGCAATACTTGGTGTCTCACACAAGACCTTATTTGTTTAAACATATTTTAGAATACATTAAAGAAGAGTTTGGTATTTATGAGTTTGATAAATGTTATTATTTAAATTCTGACACCATAGAAGGTTCACAAAAAGTTTATTATCATGAATTAATTCCTGCAAATGAATACATAAATTCATTACATCATTTAAGTCATGCTGCTTGTGGATTTTATCAAACCGATTATAATGAAGCTTTGATTATTTCTTTTGATGGTGGAGGGAATGATGGATTTTTTAATGTTTATCATGCGGAAGATAGAAACAATATAAATTTAATTGAAAAATTAAATATCGATTTGGGATTCCCATATATGTCATTTGGTGATTACTTAGGTGATATAACAAAAGAACCGGCCCTTAATATTGGTAATTTAGTTTATTCAGGAAAAATTATGGGTCTTTGTTCTTATGGAAACGTAAATCAAGATTGGTTACCTTTTTTTGAAAGTTATTATAGAAGAAAACCAGATGGTTTAAATTATTTACAATATCTACAAGAACTTAGTGATCAAACAGGATTATTATTTGATATAGAAAATCGAATGTCAGGTCAGTTAGGATGGGATGTTGCTAGAACATCTCAGATTGCATTTGAAAATGTTTTTATGGAGTTGATTAATCCATTTTTAGATCAATTTCCTGATATTCCTTTAATTCTTGTTGGTGGATGCGCTCTTAATATTTTATTAAACACAAAATTACACCAAGAACTTAATAGACCGGTATTTGTTCCACCAAATCCAAATGATTGTGGAATTGCAACAGGTATGATTTTAAATCACATCAAACCAGAAAAAGCGATTGATATTACTTATGCCGGTGTTGGTATTTTAGACAAATATACTTTAATGTCTCATGTAGAAGAACGACACGCATTCCCCTTAGAATCTGAAAGGTTAGTTAATGATTTAGTAGAAGGAAGAATTGTTGGTGTTGTTAGAGGAAATTCGGAACACGGACCAAGAGCCTTAGGAAATAGAAGTATCATTTGTAATCCTGCGTTTGATAATATGAAAGATATATTAAACGCCAAAGTAAAAAATAGAGAATGGTATAGACCATTTGCCCCTGTATGTAAATTAGAAGACGTTTCTAAATATTTTAATTTTGAAGGTGAAAGTAAGTGGATGGGATTTTGCCCAACAGTAAAAGAAGAGTGGAGAGAAAAATTAGTTTCTATAACACACGTTGATGGAACCGCGAGAGTTCAAACGGTAACAGAAGAACAAAATCCTTGGTTATACAATTTATTAACTGAATTTGAAAAAAAATCAGGAATTGGAGTTCTTTTGAACACTTCTTTTAATGTTAATGGAAAACCTATCCTATCAAGGTATAGTGATGCATTATGGGTTTATGATAAAACAGAAATAGATTGTTTATTATTAAACGATTATTATTTTAGAAAAAGACCATGAAAACAAAATTAGTAACCGCATTTTATACTGACATTATTGGGTTTCCTTTTTTTGGTCACGAGTCATTTGCAAGACACGAACGTTATTTACATTCATTAAGAACTTTAAACAATATGAATACTGAAATTATTTGTTATTGTAATGACACTCAATACAATTTATTAACAGAATATTGTAAAGAATTTAATTTGAGTAATGTTACGATTAAGATTTCAAATCTTAGAGACTATCCAAAAACAAATATAATGTTAGAATTAAAAAAATCTAATGATCAATTTAATTTTTATCATGAGGTTGATTGGAACAAAATGTTTCTTTTGTCTAAAGAATACGACGAGTCTTATGATTATCTTTATTGGATTGATTGTGGTTTATCTCACAGAGGTCTATTTCCTTTAAAGTATAATCCATACCCCGATAAGATCACTGGATTATCAAGAGATTGGGAAAACTATTCATTTACAAAATTATTTTGTCCTGAGTTATTTTTAAAAATAAATAATTGGGTGGGAGATAAATTAATTAATTTGGCAAACACTTTATTTTCTCATAACCCAAATGAAATTAGACAGATTTATAAAAATAACAACGATTATAGACACATGTCTGTTGGTGGTATTTTAGGAGGACACATTTCAAAATTAACATGGTTTTTGGAGCAATTTGATAAAACAAGCGACTTAAGTTTAGAACAAGATTATATATTAAATCATGAGGCAATTATAACAAATTTAGAGTTTGAAAATCCTGAAATGTTTAAAACTTATGAATTTGATACTTGGTATCATGATGATTTTTGGTTAACAACGCCGATTTTTGATAGAGATTCAATTAAAAATAAAACACACTTTATTCATTTTTTTGAAAATGGGTTAGGAATTTAAAAAACAAATATGGAAGATTTTTTTGACAAGGTATTACACTATTATGGTAGAAAGGGACAAAAACTATTTATGATAAACATCGGTGCTATGGACGGTGTTATGTTCGATAGTATGAGTGGATATGCTCAAATTTATAATTCAGATGTTCTTTATGTTGAGCCCATGAAACCTCATTTTGAAAGATTGATTAATCACAAGAGTGATAATCCTAATAACAAATTTGAAAATTCAGCAATTAGTGATTTTAATGGAACTATTACTATGAAAACCATTCCAATCGAAGTTGTTGACGAAGGTTTGGTTCATCCTGCTTTTTATGGTATGAGTGTTATTGATCCTTCTAAAAATGGTATGGGTAGTGAAAATGATAAAGAAATTGTTGAAAAATATGCCGTTGATGTTGAGGTAAATTGTATTACATGGGATACTCTTATTCAAAAACATAATATAGAACATTTTGATGTAATATCGGTGGATACTGAAGGGCATGATTATACAATTTTTAAACAAATTGATTTACAAAAATTTAGGCCTAGTCTTATTAGATTAGAGTGGTGTAATATGACTGATGATGAAAAAATTAACATCACAAATAAACTTACTGACGCTGGTTATGTTTATGAAATATTAGGAAATATGGATATTGACGCGGTTAGAAAAGATGTTTACGACCAAATAGAATTAACTTTAAATCCAGTAAAACTAAAAGAAGAACTTTCAAAATCAAAACTAACTATTGTAACAGGCCTTTGGGATATAAAAAGAAGTAGTTTAAGTGATGGTTGGTCAAGATCTTATGACCATTATTTAGAAAAATTTTCACAATTATTAGAGTCGTCTTGTAATATGATAATTTTTGGTGATTCAGAATTAGAAAGTTTTGTTTTTTCTAAAAGAAGTCAAGAAAATACGCAATTTATCGTTAGACCACAATCTTGGTTTAAAGGAGAATTTTATGATAAAATACAAGAGATCAGAACTAATCCTGACTGGTATAATTTGGCCGGTTGGTTAAAAGACTCGACACAAGCAAAATTAGAAATGTATAACCCGCTTGTAATGTCAAAAATGTTTTTATTGCACGATGCGGTTATATTAGACAAATTTGATTCTCAAAAATTATTTTGGTTAGATGCAGGAATTACAAATACAGTTAATCCGGGTTATTTTACACATGATAAAGTTTTAGATAAAATAGAAAATTTATTTGATCGTTTTACATTTGTTGCGTTTCCTTATGAAGCAGACAAAGAAATTCATGGATTTGAAATTAACGCAATGACTGAAATGGTTGGTCAAAGAGTTAATAAAGTTTGTCGTGGAGGTTTCTTTGGTGGATCTAAACCAATGATTAGAGAAATGAATACTTTGTATTATAACCTCATGAAAAACACACTCGATAAAGGTTTGATGGGAACTGAAGAGAGTTTATTTTCAATTATGACATATACCAACCCAACAAACATTGATTACGTTGAAATAGAATCAAACGGACTACTTTATAAGTTTTTTGAAGATGTTAAAAATGATTCAGTTGTAATTAAAAGTTTTAGAAAAAATGAAACTATTATTACAACTAAAAACGGCGATGTTGGTTTATATGTAATTACATTCAACAGTCCAAAACAATTTGAGACTCTTATTAAGTCTATGGAATTATATGACTCAGATTTTTTAACAAAAACAAAAAAGTTTCTTTTAAATAATTCAACCGATCTATCAACCACAGAAAGATATCTAGAACTTTGCGATAAATATGGATTTGAACACATCAAGAAAGATAATATAGGTATTTGTGGTGGTAGACAATTCGTAGCCGAACATTTCGCCAATACTAACCTTAAATATATGTGGTGGAGTGAAGACGATATGTTTTTCCAAAATAAACCAAACGAAACGTGTAAAAATGGTTTTAATCGTTACACACCAAATTTATTTAAGAAATGTGTTGAGATTATGGATAAGGAAGGTTTTGATTTTTTAAAAATTAATTATACGGAATTCTATGGGGATAATGGAACATGTTGGCCTTGGTATAATTTACCACAAGAAAAAAGAGTAGAATTCTTCCCTGAAAAACCAAATTTACCTGTTAATGGTTTAGACCCTGAATCACCAAAGACAAGATTTAATAATATTAAATCTCATTTAGGATTACCTTATATTGATGGAGAAATATATTATTGTAATTGGACTCATATTATTAGTCAAGAAGGTAATCAAAAAATGTTTTTAGATACAAAATGGTCTTACCCCTTTGAGAATACTTGGATGAGTCATCACTATCAAATGACTAAAAAAGATAGTCTTAAAGGTGGTTTATTATTATTGACCCCTGTTGAGCATGAAAGATTTCATCATTATGAAAGTCACTTAAGGAGGGAGAATTAGTGACTATTTTATTACTCTTTTTCAAATTATCTTCAGCCCAAAGCGGTTGTAGGTTTGTATAATGACAAAGTTTATAGGCATCTTCCTCTGTTTCAGCAAAAGATAATGGTACTATGTGGTCAATATGTATATTACTACCAAATAAATTCCAATTCATACCTTCAGTAAATTGATTTTCAAGATGTTTTTTTAAAAATTCAGGAGAACACCCTACAATTTCAAATGTTGTGTTTTTCTTTTTTATATTTTTTGATTTTAAAAAAAGTCTTGTTCTTGACCTCATTATATTGACTAACCTAAAAAGAAAATTATTTTTATAGTTATTAATTATCCATTCATTTCGATAGTTAGGATTTTTCTTAAACCATTTTTTTTTACATATAAGTTGTTTTCTAAATTTATACAATTTTTACATTTTGACCTTTTACCATCTTTTGACTTCCTTATATTATAAAAATCGCATATTTCTTTTTCTTCTTTACACTTACGACAAATTTTTTTTTCCATAATATTCCTTCAATAATTTATTGAGTAAAGTTGATTTTTTAATTTTTTCTTTGACCATTTGATCAAATAAATCTCGGTCTAAACTTATTCCAAATTTAACTTTTCTCTCTTGTTCTAATTTTGTGGGTCTTGCCATATTATATAAATATCTAATTTAGTGTAAAAGTTTCACCATAACTAATATTAAAAAAATATTTTTCTTTTATGAAGTAATTATAGATAAAAGATTTAATGGAATTTTTTATCAAAAAAAATGCGACTCTTCCTGTATTAAAGGTTAATGTTATTAAAGACGGACGAAGTGATTACGATAGAACTATGAGGTATCTTAATGAAACCGACATTTTTTTTTCTATGGTAGACACTGAAACTAATATACCAAAAATTACAAGTAGACCTGCTGGTATTATAAAAAAAGAACAATTAATAACAAGTTCTGAAACACAGTATTATGTTTATTATCAGTTCACGCCTTATGACACCAAAAAAGTCGGAAGATATAAAGCACAATTTTCATTTAAAAATGAAACGGGAAATTTTATACTACCAATAAATCAAGAAATATACATTAATGTAACGGATAGTTTCGTAATTGACGAACAAACATTTCAAACACAATACATTGTTGATTTCCCTTGTTGTGATGGTGGTATAACAATAGAACCCCCAACACCTGTACCAGTAACAACAACCACAACAATAAATTATACAACAACAACCACAACTATTTGATATTTATAATAAAAATTAAATGGAATTTACAATTGCCAAAAATTCTACACTACCTATTTTAAAATTACAGGTTGTAAAAGATGGAATACAAAACTATGATTCCATGATGGAATTTATCGAAAGATCTTCTATATTTTTTTCTATGGTTAACGTCAAAAATGGGTTGTCTAAAATTTATTTAAAACCCGCAAGTTTTGTTGAAAAAACAGAAGTTAACTCAAATTCATCTCCAGAGTATTATGTTTATTATAAGTTTACAGAAGAAAACACAAATGAGGTTGGGAGATATGAAGGTCAATTTTTATTTATTAATGAATTAGGAACTTTAATTTTACCAATAAGATCCTCTTTATATATAAATGTTGTTTAATTTTTTTTAACTCCATAAAAAAAAATTTAATTTGACAAGAATATATTTTACTATTATATTTTTTTTACGAAGGTAAATGTCGACCTTATTCGGCAGCAAATACACCAAAAGTAAATAATTATGATATCACAAGAAGAAATTGAAAATTTCCTACAAGGAAACGATCCAGAACAATACATAGTAGCGGTAGAATACGACTACTTAACAGACAAAATCTTTAAAATAAAAGAAGTTCCTGGTAAAGGAAAACAACTTCAAAAAGACACCCTTGTTTCATTTGCGTGGGTTGGAGATTTAAAAAATCTTAATTTTTATTCCAAATCAAAGGCTTTACAAAAAGAAGCAATGTCAAAACACGGAATTATTATTGAAAAACTTAGAACTGATAATAATGATCGTTTAGAACGAGGACTTACTTTTATGGTTAAGTCTATGAAAGGTTATAGAAACCTTATTCAATTTTTTAGAGAAGGTGGAGTAGATCCTTGGGGTGAAAATGTAAAAGATTTGATTATGATTTTACCTCCAGTTGAGCAATACCTCATCTCGAAAGAAAAAAGACTATTCAAAGGTTTTGAGGAATATAATGACATTACAAGAATGGTATTTGACCTTGAGACTACATCTTTAGAACCTAAAGATGGTAGAA
>Ga0214923_10007821_pt1 | contig 11550 bp, 10 predicted proteins | sample LL1510_MetaG_FD_177993 | JGI IMG/M metagenome (GOLD analysis project Ga0214923, IMG submission 177993) | Freshwater microbial communities from Lake Lanier, Atlanta, Georgia, United States - LL-1510 | ecosystem: Environmental > Aquatic > Freshwater > Lake | place: USA: Georgia | collected... | reverse complement strand
TATCAGTAGTTTCTGATGTTGGTTCAGATGTTAATATACCTAACCATGAATAACTATCTGGTGGCCCTTGAGTGTAAATATTAAATAATGGATTTCCGACCATTGGCCCAATAGCATCTCTTGTGGGTCTTTTAATCGGGCCAGTCAATGGATCATTTATATTTCGTAAATCAATATTAGTTATTGGATCTGGTAATAATACTGGTGGTGTATATGGTAATGAAGGTGATTGTGGCTGTACATTTACATTTATTTCTCTATCATTAACTGGTTGATTATTTACATTGGGAGTATTTATATGTATATGATGTTGTATTGGTTTTTCATTATATTTATATATAATGATGATACAAATAATTATTGCAACAAGTAATATAATTGGTTTATCCATATTTATATATATTAATTAGATATAAAATTAAATAATATTAAATATATTTAAGGATTTAATTATATAAATAATTAAATATGCCATTTGATATTATTATTATTAATCCAAATAATTTTAGTGTGTCTGATTATATTCCATCTAAAATTAAATATGACGATATTCTTGATTTTATAAAAGATCATTCTACTATTATTAATGTATCAACTCCAGATGAGATGATGGGAACAATAATTAATACATTAAATCTTTCACAAGAAATTCATGGAAATACATCAACTGTTTTTGAATCAACAAATTATATTATTCAAATGTGCCATCTATTAGACAATAATGAAAATACTATTAATAAACCAATAAATGAAATTGCGAATGTATATACAAGAGGATTAACACAGCCAGAAAAAAAAGATATTATTAAAGGATCTGTTGTATGTATGAAATCCAAAATTAATCATAATGATTTATTTGAAGTTGATTCAATTACTGTTACTGAACTGGCGACAATCTTATATCGAAATTGTGTAAAAAGAGGTATTGTATTAAATAAAAATGCATCATTTAATGAATTTGAATATGTTGCCGAACCTATTGAATTTATGACAATGGATGAAAAATTAAATACTAAATTTTTTGAATTTAATGCTTCTGAATATATCATTAAAGTTTTTATTGAAATTAAACCATCATTTGACTCAATTAATGACCCATTAAGTGCATTATTTGGAAGACATAATGTATATGGTCGCGGTTTCGTTACTTTGCAAAATGTTGATGGTAGATTTATTGATTTAAATATAGATACTTTTGAAAAATTATTATATGTATTGAGTGATAGACAAACAAAAGAAAATGATGAAAAAACAAAAGATACTGATAATTTTTACCGTTTAATTGATAAAAAATATAAAAAATTCAAAAAAGAAAATCCATTAAAAAAATATTTATTTGAAAATTGTGGGCAAAATGATAGACCATCTTTAAATCAATTAGTTCAAATACAATTAGAAAAAAATAATAATTAATTTGTTTGAATTAAAATAAAAAAAATAGTATTTAATTATATAGATAATTATGGATATGAATATGATGAATTCAATGATGAATAATATAAATGATAATTCAATGATAAATAGTAATATGATGAATAGTAATATGATGAATAGTAATATGATGAATAATAATATGATGAATAATAATATGATGAATAATAATATGATGAATAATAATATGATGAATAATAATATGATGAATAATAATATGATGACTAATAATACAAATCAAAATTTAAATAATATTCAAGGTACTTCCATTCAGGCACTAAAACAAAAACAAAAAGAAGATAACCCACCATCTATTGCAAGTAAATCACATAATTCAAATCATACACATAATACAAATTTATCGTTGAATGATAAAATAATTGATACATTAGTAACTGATGTAAATGCATCATTTGATGATTATTCTCCATCAGATGAAAAAGAATATGATACAGAAACAGATAAAGAAGATGAAAAAATAAATTATAATAAAATAATAGAATATTTATATGAACCAATCTTATTATTGGTCATATATTTTATTTTATCACAAGAAAAAATAAGAGATATATTTATGAAATATATTCCACTTCTTAATCCAACAGATGGTGAAATAAAACAATCTGGTATTATTTTATATGGTATAATTTTAGTTGGTCTTTTTATGTTATCAAAAAAAATATTATTAAATAAATAATTCTTCAATTTGTTTTATTTTGTGAGATATATTATTTTCATCATTTATTAATTTTATATGAATATAATATTTATTATTACATTCTTCTAATAAAATAGTATAACCATTTTTATTATATTCATATATATTAATTTTTTCTTGATTATCATATTTTGATAATATTGGAATATCATTTACGTCTAATTGTTTAATAGATGACATAATAATGATTGATATATTTGAAATCATAAAATTATGTTGATTTTGTTGATAAATATTATAATTATTATTAATTTCTTCAATAATTGAGTTTCGATTATAATATATATTTTTAGTATATATATTAGATGATTTACCTAATTTTAATTTAATTTGTTGATATGTATTTATATCTATATCATATGATCCATATGGTAGTGTTTGAGATAATTTATTAAATGTTATATATATATCTATTTGATTTGTCATTTAGTTATATTTAATTATCATTATTTTAAGTATTAAGAATAATAATCATTTTTTTTATGTAAAAAATTATAAATTGATAAAAATTATATTACTAATATATAGAATGAATATTTCAATTAATAAATTTAATATCATAGTAATTATATTTATTTTTTTATGCGTATATTTATTGGCTTACAATAATACAAAAATAGAAAATTTTGACAATACGACAGAGGCAATTGCAAATGTTGCAAGTTTATATAAGACTGGAAATTTTTCAGCAACAAATATGAGAATTACAAATAATTTAGACGTGTCTGGGAATATGACAGTATCTGGTAAATTAAATGTAATTAATGATATAAATGTTGGTAATAATTTAAATATTACTAAGAATTTATCTGTAAGTGGTTCATTTAATTATTTACCAACTGGTATGATTACTATGTGGAAGGGTGTTACACCACCCAATGGATGGGCTTTATGTGATGGAACAAATGGAACACCTGATTTACGTGGTCGTTTTATTATGGGTTATGATGCATCTGCAACATCAACAAGTTATGATTCATACGCATCAAGTATAGGTTTAATTGGTGGAAGTAAAAATTTATATGCAGGAACTGGCTTTTTTTGGGCGGGGGGTGATCCTTATAATTGGACATGGATGTCAAATAAGAATATTAATTCATTATTAAATTCAAGTTATAATAATTCGGGTAAACATTTTAGTGAGTTTAAAGATGTAAGTGGTACTAAAGAAATTAAATTTGACACTCCTATACAAAATTTTGATACAAATGAAATTCATCTAAAAGGTGGTGCAGCATATAGTTCATCAATGACAACTTTTAATTTATCAAAACCATCAATGATCATTGGTGATGCAGATTATAACACAACTTTACCACCTTATTATGTATTGGCATTTATTATGAAATTATAAAAATGAATGTAAAAAAATTGAAAAATACAATTAATATTAATATATGTTTATATTAATGTTTAATATTTAAAATGTCTCAATTAATTGAATTTACTTCTGATGTATTTGATTTTTTTGGAACTCGTCAATTTACCTATCCCATATTAAACAAAAAAGTGTTTAATGGAATGCAATCAACAAAAATTAATGATGAATTTAAATCATTATGCGTGTCAATACTTGAAGGTCATCGTTCAGTTAATGTTGCAAAATTACGATATTGTTTACTGAATTTACTAATAAATGATCCAAATCAGGTAAATGTAATTTTAGTTAATATTTATCAAAATATTACAAAAAATATATATAATGAAATTAATGATGCAATATTTAATAATACAATGACAATTAAATTATTCATTGATAGATATCAATTATTACATAATACAACTAAATCACTTCGTAAACTGTTAAGTGATTTTGATAAAAATGTTATTGTTAATAAAGATAAAAAATATTCACATATTGATTTAATTCGTAGTTATTCTATTTATCGTAATGTTATTGCACAACAATATGAAGGAAAATATTTATATGAAATTCTATGTGATATTAAAATGACAAAAAATACACAAGATATTATACATATTTACAAAATTTATAAATATTATGAAAAGATTAGTTATTCAGTTGATGATAATACACATCTTTTTGACAAATCGATTAATCAAAAATTTAATATAACTACATCAAATGACAATAATGAATTAATTACTAATTTATTTTCAGAAATTGATAATTTTATTATTGAATTATCATTATCATTATCAACGGAAATTAATAATAGTGATACAGATGATATTAAAACAAAATGTTTGAAAATTCAAGATACTGTATTAATGTTAGAAAAAATTATGGATAAACATAAATTTATAATGAATTATTATACAAATCTTTCAAATAGACTTTTGTCTGGAAAAACAAATTGTTATGTTGAACAAAATATTTTACGTTTTGTTTCATATAAAATTGATCCAGAATTATATCAAAAAATGCGTTTTCAAATTAATGATATTCTTGATTCAAATCGTATTGAAAAAATGGCAAAACAAGTAATTATTAAAGATACTGGTAAATATGATCTTACGACATTTAAAAAAGATAATTGTACATTTAAAGTTATTAGAGAATATGCATGGAATATTACAAATAATGAAGAATATAAACCATCTATTGAATTAATCCCATATCTTGATTTTTTCGAAAAATGTTATACCAAATGTTATCCTGAACGAGAAATTACATATGATCATTCGTGTAGTACTGGTATTATTTCATTGTCAATTAATAATAAAGAATATTTATTTCATATGACATTTCCTCAAATATATGTTATCATGGAACTCAATCGTAATAAACTTATGTCAGCATATCAATTAAGTATTACAACCGGTATTCCACTTCAATTATTAGCAAATATTCTAAATAGTTTTATGTTCATTAAATTAATTCTTCGTAATAATGGTTCTCCAAATGATCCAAATATTACTTTTACAATTAATACTAATTGGTCATCACCAAATGATAAAATATCATTAATTAGTCAAACAAAACAACAAACTTCGAATGATACAATGTTGTATGTATCTGTTATGAATTATATTCGTAATCAATCACTTAATAAAATTTATTCAACTAAAAATGACATATATCTTAAATTTGATTCTTATTCAAATAATGAGATTGATACAATTCTTGATAAAATTATTTCTACTAACCATATCATTTATTCTGACAATAAATATAAATATATTGCTCTAAATACAATTGATGATGATTTTGATGATGATTTTGATGATGATGATTTTGATGATGATGATTTTGATAATGATAGTGATGATGAAATAAATGAAACAGTTAATAATACTATTATACATAAACAAACAGACCATAATGAGGTTTAATTTTTTTATAAAAAAATTGAAATATTAATATAATATCATATAATTCATATTTATATAATAATATTATTTATACAATGGCATCTACTATTGTTGAACAATCCGATTTTGATTTTGGTATTGCAAATGATGATCTTTCAGTAAATGTTGTATATATTGACGATACACCAATTATCCTTAATCAACAACAATATGAAAATCCATTTAATATTACACTTAAATATAATGATGAGTACGATTTAAAAAAAATTGGTAAAGGATACTCATATGCTTATATTTTATGTATGAGTAATTTATATCAAGGTGAAGAAGAAGCATTTGAAATATTTAATTCGATAATGGATGATACAACGTTTGATAAAATAAGTCATTATTTTACTTTAGTAAAAGTAAATCGTTCAATTATATATGCAAATAAACAAATTAAGGCAAAAGTAATTGATAAAAAATTTTTACATTATTTTAATACAAATAATAATTATATTTTAAATGAAAATGAACTTGTTGTTTTAATGCCAGAAATTAGAGAAGATGTTGCTAAATTATATACAAATTTATATGATACACCATCAGATATTACACAAATTTCTTCTCTGATTACTCTTGTTAAATGTTATAATGATTCTTATCGTACACCGATTAATCAAAAACTATATCAATATATTTCAAATATTAAAGAAACAAGTTATTGGACAAATAAAAGAAATTGTAATTTCAATATGTCAGAACATTTTCTAAAACGAGAATTTAAATATAAAGAAACTTGTAATAATAATCTTAAAGCAATGGTGTTAAGTAAATTAAGACAAACGAATGATATTAATATATCAAATGTTATTGCTAAATTACAAAATTTAAATCAAGAATTAACAAATACTGATTATCTAAAAAATATTTATCGTAAAGATGCATTTACTGATATCGCTGAATCACTCAAAAAAACAGAAAATCGTACTTTTTATACAACAAATGAAAATAATATTAATATTACAAAAGATGAAGTAACTCAATTATTTGAATTTGTTGATAATGAACAAGATTTATTCAATCTATTCAATGCATTTGTTATCTCAAAAGATTTATGTCATTTTGTACTAAATAATTCGATTATTCTTACAAAAATGAAACCATTATTCGATAAATATTTACCATTTTATCGTTACATATTAGGAGTTGCTTGGATTACACTTTATACGGAAGAATGTCTTCTTAAAACAAGAAGTACAATTAATCATCGTTTTGTATTTGAAATTAATAATGCAAATAAATTACCTATATTCCCGATGTGTGTCGAGGATGTACATCTAAATCCATATATGGCGATGCTTGTTTCAAATAAATTAATTGATTCAACAAATAATTGTCTGAGTATTCCTACTATTAAAAATTATACTAATTATGGAATTTGTAGTTTAGATGAATTTAAACGTCATTTTAATATTTTTACAACTGGTAAATCAGATAAAAATATTTTAGATGGTATTAATTGGGAAAATTTTGCAGTTTCAGGTAGTATTATCCCGGCTTGTCTTCCTAAAAGACATCCATTAATGGATTTAGTATGTGATAATAATATGAATGAAGAACAACAATTTGCAACATATTTTAATCATTATTATACAGATTCCGATATTGATCTAATGTGTAATGCATCATCTATATTTGATTTTATGAATAAAGCATATGATGTTATTCAAAAAATTAAAGAAAATATGAAGGAATTAAAACCTGATTCTGCTGATACAGTAATTGAATCAATTAAATCATTAGGAATTATTATTAATTCCAAATATATTGAACTTAAAAAAAAAGATATATGTGAATATATTAATAAAGATTGGGATACATCTGAAATTATTAAAAATATTGAAAATGATAATATTAAAGAATATTTTTATGAACAATATACTCAAACAAAATTCAAAAATAATCGTAATCATCGGAAACAATATGGGAATGATAATCCACTTTTTAATGAATATTATAAAATATCTTCTATTGAAAATATGAACATTTACATTGTTGATTATGAAATTAATCAAGATGAATTTGTTGATCAAGATACATCGACAAGCCTTTTTATTAATGATATTTCAGAAACAAAGGTTAATAAAAATGAAAATTATATGATTATGAAAATTTCAGAAGGTATTAAATTTAAATTAACTTCTCCTGATCTTATTCATCCAATGGAAATATTCCGTGTTAAAGATAAAGATTTTTTTTCAACTGTTGCAAGATTCCATTTACCTTGTGTAAGATCGTTTTATGACGGTAATAATGTTTATATGTTACCCTCTTGTATTACTGCAATGCTTACTGGATATAATATTGATTATAAATATTTTGCAGGTGTTCGTGATCCAATTGATATCATTACTAAATATCGTATTCGTGGATTCAATACTATTCTTAATCCTACTGAAAAACAACATATGGCTTATTATTGTGGTTCTATTGATAAATGGAATGGTCTCTTTAAAATTGATATGAAAAAGAAAGATAGTATTAATTCTCTATTTGGTTTTCGTAAGTTAGATCATGAAATATTTAAAATTGGTAAACATCTTAAAGGTTATCCAGAAAATGCCTATAAAAATTTAAATCATCAATATATTATTACTATTGATGATCTCACTAAATGGTATGATGAAAAATATCCTTTAATGTCTTCTAAAATAATGGGTCTTTCCCTACTTTCATTCAAAACTATTAATGAAAATGGATTTGTCAATCCTATCAAAACATGGTTATTTGAAGCTGTACAAAATCAATTGTTTACAAAATAAATTATCTTGTATTTTTATTTAATAAAAAAATAATGTTTAATAATATAGTTAATTATATCTATATTTGTTAGATTCATTCTAATTAAGTCATCTATTTTATTATTTTGAATTAATTGTCGTATCATTGTTGAACTTATATCTCTAACTGGTTCATCTATCATTATTAAATTATTTTTTGATATAATTTGATAATCCTTTCTTGCAATACAAATTATATTTCTATTATTATGTATTTTTATTTTATTTATAAAATCAGTTCCACCTATTTCATATACCTTCATTTTATATTCATTCATTATTATTTTTGCATTTCTATTTCCACAGGCAATCCCTGATGGATATACTTTTATCCAATCATAATCTTTTACTAAAATATTACATAATTTTATTCGATTTTCTAAACTAAGTGCATCTTTACCTAATTTCATTTTAACATATTCATCAGATGATGGTATTAAAAAACTATATTTAACTTTATAATTAAATTTGGTTTCCATATATTCTTTTGCTTTTAATAACATTTCTAAATGGCCATAATGTGGCGGATTTAATGATCCAGATAATATTAAAATAATTGTTTCTTTATAATCCATTTAATAATAATTATTGTATAATAAATAATATTTAATATTGTCTATTATTTTCATTTTTTTATAATAATTTAGCATTAATGAAAAAGTATAGATGAAATTATTATCAATAATATTATAATTATAATTAAAATATATAATCCAACATTTCCTGTTATTATTTGAGTATCATTAATATTTTTATTAATATTTTGATTAATATTTTTATTAATATTTTTATTAATATTTTTATTTTGTATTTCTTTTGATGAAATACTTAAATAATCCTGTTCACCTATTTTTTCAATTAATTTTAATTTACTAATATAATTATTTGATTGTGGCAATATTATTTCCGTTTTTGTACAATATAATTTTATATTTTTTTTATTATTTATATTTAATTCATATTCTAAACAATATTTATTATCAGTGATTTCTTCTATTAAAATATTTTTAGCACCATTTAGTAATAAACTAATATTTTGATTATCCATATAACAGTTATAATTTATACCACCACTATCTGTTACTGATACTTGTATTATATTTTTATATTTTGTGTTTAATTTACATACAATTATTTGATGTGAATATATTATTTCACCTTTTAATGGTTGAAATAATGTTGTTTTATTAAAAAAATATTGTTTAAAATTATTATTCTTATCTTTTACATAAATTAATACTCCTAAATTTGAATCCGATAATATTGGAAAATATATATATACGCTTTTAGTTATTGTAATATTCGGGTTACATGGTTCATTATGATAATAAATATAATTTTTATCATTGTTTTTTATACATATATCAATATCATTATGTACAAATATATTTAATGTATCCATTATATTCTATTAATACATTAAAAAAATGAAATTTATATATAATGATTATTTTTATATAATGAGTTGATTATATAAAAAAAATGGCATTAATATTACTGAGTAATACAATTATTCGTAAAACATTACCTAATTTATTAACACCAACATTATCAAGTAATGAAAAAATAGTTGGATCTGTTAGTAAATGTATTTATGAATCATTATTGTTAAAAACTGAATTTACTTTTTATACTAATTTATTTGGTTCATTAATGGTGATTGATATTTTAATTCCATTACATACTTCGTCATTTTATACTGTTGGTATAACTTATCTAAGTGCTCAAATTGCATCATATCCTGTAATGATACCCATTATTCGTACAGGATACGGACTCTATAAAAAAAATATTCATATAATCAAAATTTAATAAACTAAATATCTAATGTTAATGTTAATTTCAATTGATTGATGTATTTTTCTTTATTCTCATCCGATTTTATAATTTCTTTCCAATCGCACTCCCATATTTCAATATATGTATAACCCTCTTTAATGATGTGTTCTTTTTTATCAATTGCTCTTTGATATGTTTCTTCATGTGTCATTTTTGTAAGTTTATTTATTTCTTTCATATCTTTCATACATGTTATATGACTGTGAATGTTGCAACCGTTAAATTCAAATATTACATTCAAAACATCACAGTAACCATCTGCTTTATAATTCGAATTCTTAATTTTATATTCTTTACTATTTTCTGCATGTTGAATATAAATATTTAATTTTTCCATGATTAAATCCATCCATTCTATTTGCATTTTAGAATAACTACCAAAACATTTATCACAACCATGCCCATCCAAATGATATCGGGCAAGTTGTTTAATTAATCCATGTTTTTTACATACATATTCAATTTCATCTTTTCCAGTTTTATATTTTGTATTTGTATAATCATATCTATTTTTATGTTTTTTCTTACAAATTTCAATAAAATCATCTATTGTATAACGCATTTTAGAGTATCTATCATCATTTGCACATGATGGACATATTGAACCAAGTAAATGATGCATTGGTTTTTGTAAAAAGATTCCATGGGTGGAACATTTAATTTTTACTCTTATTTCTGTAGTTATATATTCAACTTCAGAATAATCAAATCTATTACCATGAACTAATTTTGCTTTTTCAATAAATGTATCTTTATCACTACGTTTTTTTAAACTATCTGCATCATTTGCACATTTGCGACATCCTGCTTTAAGATAAATATGTGTACTTGATTTTTGTTTAAATTCTCCATGTGTTAGACATATTATTGTTAAAATAGTTGTATTATTAACATATTCATCTTTTGCTTTATTATAATCATATTTATTGCCATGTATTTCAATGGCTTTTCCTAAAAAATGTTCAAATGGTTTTGTTTTATTTTTATTTGTAATTATACGAGCACATATAGGACAACCTGATTTATCTGAAATATGTAAATGTGGTCTTTTTGTGAATTCACCATGTTCTTTACAAATAATAATCAAATTTGTTCGAGCATCTATATAATTAGTTTTTGAATAATCATATAAATCACCATGAATTTCTTTTGCCTTTTGTATATATTGTTCTGTTTTGTTCATATATTAACTTATATTATAATATAAATTACATACTCAATATAAATAAAAATTCAATTTTTATTAAGTTTATAATGTATTATGCACTTAAAACATAAACACATTTGAGCATATCATGCAACAAACTACGGTAGTTGTTGGTTCATCCAATGACCTAATTTGTGCCCTCGTGACAGTGCATTTTCTCTCCTTGCATTTCCTGCACTGATACATATCGGTCGTCGCCATATTTTGTTCTTTATCAATGCGATACTGTTGTTTTTTAATAATTTCAACCCATT
>Ga0214923_10007820_pt1 | contig 11550 bp, 9 predicted proteins | sample LL1510_MetaG_FD_177993 | JGI IMG/M metagenome (GOLD analysis project Ga0214923, IMG submission 177993) | Freshwater microbial communities from Lake Lanier, Atlanta, Georgia, United States - LL-1510 | ecosystem: Environmental > Aquatic > Freshwater > Lake | place: USA: Georgia | collected 2015-10-15 | reverse complement strand
CTGTGCGCTCTTCTAGATCGGGATCTAGGATCACCATTAATTCATAGCGACGCATGCGTTAAACCCACCTCCTTCGGACTCATTCGGTCACGGTCTCTCCGCGACAGGAGGGTTACTTACATTTCCTTAAACCTTCTTCTTTAAGCCCCCAGAGCGGGAGCCCTTGCAAAAAAGGAAAGGAGGGCGAGCCTAGCCGTAGATACTGTCAGGGAGAAAATCCAGCGGGTTTTTCTGTGCATTACGCAGGCTTTGGGATCGCTCTGCCAGAGCAGCCTTAATTAGGGCCCTTGAGAAATAGGCAAGACCTGCAATTCGAATCAAAATAGCAAGGGCGTAGAGATCCTCGCTTAGGCCAAACTTTGCACCAGAGTAGGAAGCTAAGTACTGCCAGATAGCAAAGTGATAAAGCGCCTCACTTGCCTGCCAAACCCAGAATGCAAAGCGTTGGCTATCTTTACTTAAAGCCAACACCGCAAGTGGAGTTAGCCAGAGGATGTACTGCGGTGAATAGACCTTACTAATGGTTACAAAAGCAGCAAGAGTTAAAAAGGCAACGGTGCTTAAATTCGCCAGATCATTTCTTGATGGGGCAGTTGCAAAGAAGAAGAGCGCAATAGCTCCAAGTGCTATTAAAAAAGCAATGATGGTTAAATTATTTATATTTCCGCCGTAAAACCCAAGGAGATTTGCGGCATACCAAATTGAGCCAAGATCGCTATCTCGATCAAGATTTAATTTAAAGAAACGCATCCAGCCTTCATAGCTATTAATAGCTACCGGCAGATTGATAACTAGCCAGGAGATTAAAGTGATTGCTAAATATTTAATTAGCGCTAGTCGTTTTGACTGGCTCCAGAGAAGCAAGGAAATCGCAAAAAGGATTATTCCTGGATAAAATTTTATTGAAATAGCAACCCCTAGAAAGAGTGCTGAAAGATTAGGTCTGTTTTGAAAGTAGTAGATTGAAAGAAGAGCAAATAAAACGGCCCAAATATCCCAATTGATAAAGAGTGAACCAAAGACTGCTGGCGCAATTGGAAATAGCGGGGTGTATTTAGGAGCAAGGCGCCAGAGGATAAAAACAGATGCAAACAATAAAAGCACAATCAAGAAAGCATTCACATCAAAGTAGGCGCGATATCCACTTGGATCATCAATTAATAGACCTGTTAAATAAGTGACTACTCCTGTTAGTACTGGATACTCCAGTGAATTATCAGCTGATGCATAAGGCCATTGATCTGTATTTATCTCTCTTGCTCCATAGAGGGCTGAAATGTCTGAATAACACATATGGATATAGACATCTGGGCTTACCCAATTGGTGCCGCGGCAGTGATTGAATTTTGCAAAGGAAAGTAGTGTGGCAATGAGCGTTACTAGCAGAGCTATCTGCAGGCTCTTGCTCTTTAACACTTTATGGTTTGTCCTTAGGAGCAGGGGTAGTAATTGGATATTTCTTTAACGCCTTTGTGCAGAACTCTTTTAGATCCTTCATAGCTCCTTCAAGATCTGCAGTGGAACACCATGCGGCAGCATCTGATGGCGCAATTGTTGCTACTGGGTCTGGAATTGGAAATGAATCAACTCCACCAATAAATGTGGGCGGAGCAAAATCCAATTTTGGTTGGCCTTTAAGAGCTGCCTTCATATATGCGTTCCAGATTCGAGCTGGAAAACTTCCACCAGTTACAGAATTTAGCCCGCCGATTCCATTTAATGATTCAGTGGCATCATTTCTATAAAATGCAATAGATGTTGCAAGTTGCGGGGTATATCCAGTAAACCAAGCCGAAGCATTTGATTGAGAAGTTCCAGTCTTACCAGCAGCCGGTCTACCAAATCCCCTTAAAGCCGAGGATGCAGTTCCAGCTCTTACTACCTCGCCAAGTGCATAATTAAGATCTGCCATGACGCTCTCATCGAAGACTTGTTCAGTCTCAATCCGAGCTTGATAAAGGATTCCTTTATTTGGACCTAGTACTTCTTTAACTAGAAATGGTTTTGATTTGATGCCATTTGCCGCAAAGGTAGCAAATGAGTTAGCAACATCAATAACTCTTGGGCTTGCTACACCAAGCACTACCGAAGGAGATGGCACCATAGCAACGCTCTCTGGTATGCCAGCTCTTCTTGCAGCATCAATAACTTTATCTACACCTACTTTAATACCTAGTGGAACATATATTGTGTTAACAGAGACAGCGCTTGCTTTAAGCAGTGTGACGTCACCAAATGAGGTATTGCCATAATTTGAAACTTCGTATGGCCGACCTAAAAAATCATCAAAGATCTTTGGTCCATCTCCATTCCAAACACTTGCAAGGGATATTCCTTGTTCAAGGGCTGCAACGAGGGCAAATGGTTTAAATGTTGATCCTGCTTGGGTTATTCCTTGCGTAGCATCGTTTAATTGTCGCTCTAAATAATCTTTCCCGCCAAACATTGCCACAATCTCGCCAGTTCCAGGCCTGATTGAAACTAGACCAATACGAAGATCATCTGGGGCATTTTCTGGAGATTGTTTAAAGACTGCAGTCTCTGCCGCAGTCTGTGGGCCCTTCTCTAGGGTGGTTCGAACAATAAGTCCGCCAATCATCAACTCTTCTTCAGTAAAACCTAGAGAATTTAATTCTTTCTTTACTGCCTCAATTAAATGACCTTTGTTTCCTGCTAATTGTCCAGTGCTAAGTCGAGGACGAATTTCAGGAACCTTCTTCAAATACCTATCGGCTTCGGCTCTCTCTAGCCAACCTTCACCAACCATGTTGTTTAGAACATATTTGTACCGAGCCTCTAAGCGCTCCTTATTTCCCTCTCGATACTCTGGGTCGTAGTAGCCAGGGGAGCGCAATATCGCTGCTAGAACTGCAGCTTGCGGAATAGTGAGTTGGTTTGCACTCTTGCCAAAATAAACCTTTGCCCCAGTCTCTACGCCATATGCTCCGCGGCCAAAATAAATAGTGTTTAAGTAATTTTCAAATATTTGGTCTTTTGATAATTGATTCTCAAGTTTAATAGCAACAATTAGCTCAATGATTTTTCTTTGAATTGTTCGATCTGGAGTTAGAAATGCAGTCTTTGCATATTGTTGGGTAATTGTTGAGCCACCTTGCAAGCCTCTACCAAGTGCGGTATTTATCGCCCCTCTTAATATTGCTAGTGGGTTAAAAGCGCCTTGCGAATAAAAACCTTTATCTTCGGCAGCAAGAACTGCTCGTCTTAGATCTTGAGGCACGCCAGCTAGTGGAACGATGGTGCGATTTTGTGCGCCAATTCTTCCCACTTCATCGCCATCAGAGAATTGGATTATTGTGGATTGAGAATTTACATAATCATTTGGATCTGGAATATCTGTTGTGAAGTAAGCGATAGTAAATGCGGTGGCTCCAATGAGAAATAAAAAGCCAGAGATTCGAATTCCCAGCTTTACCCAAGGTTTTTTCAGCCATTCCATGTGCTTAGCCTAACCAAGTGAAAGCTACTAGAGAGTCTTTGCCTTTCGTGGTGGCTTGCGTTCTTGACCATCCCCTAAAAGGAAAGAGGCAGTTAAGTGATTCCATCCACAGCCTAAGCAGACTTCAACAACATAGACGCGAAACTCTCCAAATTCACTCTGCATCTCATCTAATTCTGAATCATTCTTAATACGCCCTGAGTATTGACCTAGTTGATCACCGAATGTGTACTGCAACTCATGAACTTTATCTCTGCGACACATTGGACAATCTCGCTGCGTGAGAAGTCCATGATGTTTGGCAGCCATTCTTAAGTATGGATGGGCGTCACAAGCATCAGAGGTGGTGTTTAGCCCGCGATAGATAGCCGCAATAGTTGCCCGCTTGCGCAAGGTGAAATCAACATAGGCTCGCTTAGACCACATCGGAGAAGGATAAAGGCAAAAACTTAACTACGCTTATCCTGTGGCTAAACTGAAAGTTTTATTGACCAGCGGAATTTATCCCCCAGATAAGGGAGGTCCGGCACACTTCGTTTCAACATATTCGAAGTGGCTGGCGAGCTCTGGAGTAAGAACTTCTGTCCTATCTCTTACCGATCACGATTCAACCAATAAAACAGAGTCTGGAGTTGAGATTTCATTAATCTCTAGAAAGCATATGCTCCCAATTAGGTTCTTTCTTGCTTCTATTTCAATCGCTGATCCCCGAACAAGAAAAAGAGTCGTTTTGATGAATGGTCTCTTTCTTGAAACTCTTCTTGCTAAAGTAATTAGTAGGGCGCGCTTAGTTGCAAAGGTTCCAGGCGACATAGTCTGGGAGAGAGCGCGAAATCAAGGACTAACCAGTCTCACCATAGATCAGTATCAAGGCAAAGAGCGTGGTGGTAAAAAACTATTCCGCATTTTATTTACTAAATCTCTAAGGAGAGCAAATCACATTATTGCACCATCACTTCACCTAAAACACTTGATTGAAAGTTGGGGCATCAACTCTGACAAGGTCTCTGTTATTAGAAATTCTGTTGACACAGAACTCTTTGCGCCCGATTCAAGTATTCCCAAGCGTTTTGATGTGATTACTGTATGTAGGCTAGTTCCTTGGAAGGGCGTAGATGAGCTAATAGATGAGTGCTCGAAGAAGGGACTCTCTCTAGCAGTTGTTGGGGATGGACCCGAGAGAATCAATCTAGAGAAATTAGCGAAAGGCCAATCTCGTTGTGATGTGACATTTCTTGGAAATGTTCCTCATGAAAATTTACCAGCGTTGCTAAATGCCTCAAAAATCTTTGTCTTAAATAGTCACTACGAAGGAAGTCCTCACTCTCTAATCGAAGCATTATCTATCGGAATGGCTGCAATAGCTCGGGAGAGTACTGGTTCAGCTGAAGTCATAAATGATTCAGTAAATGGCTTACTGTCAGGCAAATCAAGATCTCTTGGAGATTCCATCAATTTATTGATGAAAGATTCAACTCTTATAGAAAAACTGCAGAGAGAGGCTCGAGCTACAGCGCTTGCTGAATATGATCAAGAGCTAAATTTCAAAAGAATTAAAAGTGTTCTCGAAGGTGTGTCATGAGTAGCTCTGTTGTGATCTTGATGCCGAATATAAATAGAAATGCACAACCTGTTAATGAATTATTGGCAAGACAGGACTTTTATGCCTCCTATCTGAAAAAATATTCAGTTACTCAATTCCATAAACCATTAGTAATCATCTCCGGTGCAAGCGATATCCCTAACTTTGAAAACATTGAAGTTCATTTAATCTCTTCTAAACCTATGAATGTTTTCGTATTTGCTCTCAAATCATTACAGGTCATTAAGGGTGTTTCGCCAAATCCAGGTTCGTTAATAGCTGGAACACCTTTTCAACCATTCCTCATAGCGCTTATCTTGAAACTTTTTAATCCAAAGGCGAAGATTCACACGGCTATTCATGGAGAACTAGGCGCTCTTAAAAGAAGTGGGTTTTCAAGCTTGTTAAAACTTTATTTCCTTAGATTATTTCTAAGAAGAGCTCAAAGCATAAGACTTGTATCCAAAAAACAAGCAGAGGATGCCAAAAAATTTATTAAGCTAAATAATAAAAGGATATTTATCGCTCCAGTTCCTTTTGTCACAGATTCTTTAGGAAGCCACAAACGTAATTTATCTTCCTTTATTGCTTTTGTTGGCAGAATACAAAAGGAGCGTGGAGTAGAGGAGTGGATAGAAGTAGTTAAACCATTCGACAGAAAGCAGTTGCTGATTATCGGCGAAGGCCCCCAAGCTCAGACTATGAGAATGTTACTTGTAGGAGCTACTTTTACTGGCGCTTTAACTAACAAAGAAGTTCAAGAAAAGTGGGCTGAAATTGGCGTCTTGTTATCGACTGCTCCTTATGAAAGCTATGGGTTAGCCATGAGGGAAGCTCTTCTTCACGGGGTTCCTATAGTCTCTAAAGAAAATGCAGGTGCAATCGAGTTAGAGCAACGCTATCCGAGCTTGATAAAGCTGTATAGAACTAAAGATCAGGCTCAACAGTATTTAAAGGAGTTCATTGAAAAACCACTTGATAAGAAAGAATTTGATGCCTTTAGAAAAGACTTCTTCACTGAACAAGAGAAATCTTTGAATTTACTTGCCAAGGTTTGGTTAAATGAAGGTTAAAGATGTTTTTAAACAAACCAGCGTTGGAAAGCTTTTGGCTCTGCGTTGGATGGGACAATTTACTGACGGTGTATTCCAATCGGCTCTAGCTTCCTTTGTTTTATTCTCACCAGAACGTCAGCCAGATGCTAAGTCTGCAGCTGCCGCCTTCGCCGTTGTCTTACTTCCTTACTCTTTAATTGGGCCATTTGTTGGAACTATCCTTGATCGAGTTTCCAGACAGAGAGTTATTTTATTTGCCAATTTATTTAGAGCGCTCACTTTAATCTTTATTGCGGGGCTAATAAGAAATGGCGCAACAGGAATTGAGTTAACAATCTTTGTGCTGCTTGCCTTTGGTGTTAATCGCTTAATCCTTGCTGGACTCTCCGCAGGTCTTCCTTTGCTAATCAATCTTGACGGAGTTGAGGGAAGAAATACTCTAGTTTCAGTTAATGCTGCTGCCGTTACTGGCGGAACAGTCTTTGTTGTAATCGGCGGAGGGGTAGGAATTGGGATTCGCACTCTCCTAGAAGGGGAAGTCAGCGCTAATCAAGCAGATGCTAGCTTAATAATTTTTGCCTCAATCTGTTTTCTCATCGCAGCACTTCTATCGCTTCGATTAAAGAGAGAGCAATTAGGCCCTATGGCTAATGAGATTAGAAAGCAGAGTATTGCTGCGGCATATAAAGAGATGGCTGAGGGCTATAGATTCCTTCGCAAAGTCTGGGATTGTTTCTCAGGAATTGCAGCAACCGCTGTTCAACGGGGCGGATTAACAGCTCTAACTTTAATGGCGCTTTTATTGAATAGAAATACTTTTAATGACCCAGCAGATCCTGATGCCGGTCTTGCTGGCTTTGCTTTTGCAATTACAGTGGCAGGCCTTGGTATAACACTCGGTGCAATCATTGCCCCATTTGGAGTAAAGAAATACGGAAGACATGCCTGGATTAGATACTCACTTTTTGCAAGCGGAATACTCCCGATTGCTTTGGCACTTAATCAAAGTGAATTCTTTTTAGTTGCCACTGGTTTCTTTGCTGGCATGGCGGGGCAAGGCGTTAAGGTAACAAATGATGCTTTAGTGCAATCAAAGATTGATGATAATTATCGCGGCCGAGTATTTGCCGTTTATGACGTAATAGTAAATGGCGGGATTGTCTCTGGCGCAATAATTGCTGCGCTGCTCTTGCCACCATCTGGAGGTTCTGCAGTATTGCCCTTAGTAATTGCACTGACATACTTTGTCTTTGCAATATTACTTCTTAGAAAGTCGCGCTTTAACTCTGACTTCTAGTACTCCACCAATTCATTAACTCATTCTCCGCTCTATCTTTTCCAAGAGGGCCATGCTCAAGTCTTAACTCCAAAAGATATTCATAGGCTTTCCCAACAATCGGGCCTGCAGCAATGTTAAGAAGTTTCATAATTTCGTTTCCATCAAGGTCAGGTCTAATTTTTAATAGCTCTTCCTGCTCCATCAAGATAGCAATGCGCTCTTCTAGATGATCATAATGGCGCGCTAGAGTCTCTGCTTTCTTTTTATTTCTAGTTGTGCAGTCAGCTCTAGTAAGAACATGAAGGTGGGTTAGAAGATCGCCTGCATCTCTGACATATCTTCGAACCGCAGAATCACTCCAAGCGCCATCGCCATAGCCATGAAAACGTAGATGAAGAAAGGTTAATTCGCTAACCGCATCAACTACTTCATGATCAAAACGAAGCTTTTTTAAGCGCTCTTTGGCCATTCTTGCGCCCACTACTTCATGGTGATGAAATGTCACTCCGCCGCCATCAACTAGGGCTTTAGTTTTAGGTTTTCCGATGTCGTGAAATAGAGCAGCAAGTCTGACCACAAGATTTGCGCCACCTAAACGATGCTCTAGGGCGATTGCTTGCTCAAGAACGGTCAACGTATGCTCATAAACATCTTTGTGGTGGTGATGTTCATCAACTTCTAGCCTTAACTTTGAAATTTCTGGAAGGAACTTATCGCAAAGACCGCTCTCAACCAGAATATTAATTCCTAGGCGAGGATTATCAGAGAGCACAATCTTTATAAACTCATCTCTTATCCGCTCTGCAGAGACAATTTCTAGGCGATCTTTCATCTCGCCCATTGCACTTAGCGCCGCTTGATCAATTGCAAACCCTAATTGCGAAGCAAAACGGGCAGCTCTTAGCATTCTTAGTGGATCATCAGAAAATGACATCTCAGCAGTTGCTGGGGTACGCAGGATCTTCTTAAGTAAATCAGTTACACCGTTATAGGGATCAATAAATTCAGGATTATCTGTTGTGAGCTCAATGGCCATGGCATTAACAGTAAAATCGCGTCGGCGCAGATCATCTTCAATGGTCTCACCAAATTGGACTTCTGGTTTTCTAGTATCTACTTCATAGCTATCAGCCCTATAAGTGGTTACTTCAAATGTAGTTTCACTGCGCTTTGCGCCAATAGTCCCAAACTTAATTCCAACATCCCAAATATCATCGGCAAACTTTTTTAATATTTTCTTACTCTCTTCAGGCTTTGCATCAGTTGTGAAATCTAAATCATTTCCAAGGCTATTAAGAAGAGCATCTCGCACTGTTCCACCTACAAGAGCAAGACGAAAACCGGCAGCCTTAAATAACCCAGCTAATTCAAAAGCTTCTGGGGCGCGCTCTTTAAGCGTTGCGATTGCGATCTGGCTCGCTGCCGATAGTGGAGTTTCCATTATGTCTAAGGTTACCGATGCAGGCTTACCTTCCGTTCTCGGCCATGACGAGTAGTCTTGGGCCATGACCCCGGCACCTAGTGCGGGCGGCGAAGAAATTAAGAAAAAACGAAAGCGCAAGCGCTCTCGCTCTAAATCTTCAAAACGCTCACACTCAAATAGTTCTGATAATAAAAGCCCTAATCAGGGTTTGAATAAGCGCCATAAACGCACCCCTTATGCAAAACGCGTTGATGAAGTAAGCGCTGGTGGGCTGGTAATCAATAAATCTAGAACACAAGGACTACTAATTGGTCGTCTAGATGCAAAAGATCCAAATCGAGAACGACTTCTCTGGTCCCTGCCTAAGGGCCATATCGAGGAGGGTGAGAGTGCTGAGGCTGCAGCACTTCGTGAGGTTAAGGAAGAAACTGGAATTGAAAGTGAGATTGATAAATCACTTGGCGTTATTGACTTCTGGTTTATGGCTGGGGGAAAGAGAATTCATAAAACGGTTCATCACTTCTTATTTAAAGAAGTAGGAGGAAAAATAGCTCCTCAGGTTAGCGAAGTAGATGATGTTCGCTGGTTTCCCCTAGATGAGATTGTTACGAAGTTGGCCTATCCTGATGAGAAGAAGTTAATTTCTCGCTCTAAGGACTTACTGTCTTGAAGCGAATTCTCCTAGCTTTATTACTTATTTTGCTTCCAATATCTCCTACTCAAAGTTCAACTCTGGTAACACTAACTGCGCCAACAAATAAACTTGCTGATGGCCGATTTATAAATAATGAGCTTGCAATCTCTATCTCACCTGGTGGTTCTTTAGGAAAGGCTTTAGAGATAACTGCCTCTAGTAATCGAACTTGGTTAATTGATCCAGCTTTGATTGAAGAGATCACTGATTTGGCAGATGGTTATATTTATCTTGATCAAGAGGGAAAAGACATTGAAGTTCCTGTCTTTGATCCTGCCGCTACTTGGTTAATAAAACTTAAATCTCTAAGTGCGAATAACCGAGTTGTTGCCATCACTTATGGAGCTCCATCTCAAGCCTTTCTAGATCGAATAGCTCCAGGGGAGCTTTCTACCTATAACTCTCTTTCAAAGCTTCGCCTGGAAGCACTTCTAAATAGAGAAGTTAGCGCACCTGGAGAATCAAATATTGAAGGTCAGCCTGCGCTGATTGCAAAAAATGCCTATACAGCCTTGCGAAAATCAATCAAAATTACTAATTCAGTAATTACAAGTAAAGATGTGGAAGACCTGCGTCTGGGACTTGCAAAGACTTTAAATCCAGATCTTTCTAAAGATAATGCGTTATTGATTTCTAAAAGCTATAGCGCAGCTATAAAGGGTGTGAATAACAACCTTCGCATCTCACCTGGTAACTACACCATCACAACTAAGAATTATGATCTTCCAGTTACTGTTATTAACGACTTCACAGAATCTGTAAGTCTTGACTTAATTATTACAACTACTAATTCTCGAGTATTAGTCGAGAATGTTCCAAGGATTACTATTGATGGACAGTCTCAAATTCAAATTGAAGTTCCAATTGAGGTTATCGCATCTGGTGATACCTCCCTTCGCCTCCAGCTCTACACACCCAAGGGTGAGCTGATTGGGCTAGAGCAGAGAATCCCACTTCGACTCGCGGTCATTTCTCCAGTTACCACCTGGTTGACCACTGGGATGGCGATAATTCTTTTACTAGCCGCAATTGTGCAGAGTGTGAGACGAGTTAAGAGCAGGAGAGGCAAATGAGTGAAGATGCCAATCTAATTAGATCTTCCTCTGTTATGGGCCTTGGAACAATAATCTCAAGAGCTACTGGCTTAATTAGAAATCTTCTCCTTGTTGCAGCTCTTGGAACTGGATTATTAGGTGATGCTTTTAATGTTGCAAATACCACTCCTAATATTATTTATAACCTACTCATAGGTGGAGCATTATCAGCGGTATTTGTTCCATTAATTGTGCAATCTTTTAAGCAAGAAGATGGCGGCAGCGCATATATAAGTCGCTTACTTTCATTAATTGCATCCGCGCTACTCTTTATAACAATTGCAGCGTTGTTGCTAGCTCCTTTATTGGTTTCACTCTATGCCCCGACTTTCTCCGGGCGCTCTAGAGATGTAACCCTTGCTTTTGCTCTCTATTGTCTGCCGCAGATTCTCTTCTACGGCTTATATGGAATTCTGGGTCAAGTTGCCAATGCCAAAGAAAAATTTGGGCCAATGATGTGGGCCCCAATTGCTAATAATCTTCTAGTAATTGCCCTCTTTTCCTACTTCATCTCAGTAACAGATGAGATCTCACTTGAAACAATAAGTGATTCACAAATCGCTCTGCTTGGCCTGGGAAGCACGATTGGTATTGCGCTGCAAGCAATGATTCTTATTCCAACCTTGAGAAAATCAGGTTTAAAGCTTTCTTTCCGTAGGGATTGGCGTGGAGTAGGACTTGATAAGGCTCTACAACTTGCTAGTTGGGCTTTTATATTCGTCCTCATATCACAACTTGGTTTTCTTATAACAGTAAATCTTGCAACTAGAGCTGCAGTTTTAGCGCAAGAGCAAGGAATTGATTACGGAGTTGGTTATACCCCATATGCCAATGCTTACTTAGTTATGTTGCTACCGCATTCAATAGTCACTATCTCAATCGTCACAGCTCTTCTTCCTGGTTTATCCAAGTTAGCATTTGATAAGAATTTATCTGAAGTTAGAGATCAATTGAGTAGGGCGCTTC
>Ga0214923_10007819_pt1 | contig 11552 bp, 14 predicted proteins | sample LL1510_MetaG_FD_177993 | JGI IMG/M metagenome (GOLD analysis project Ga0214923, IMG submission 177993) | Freshwater microbial communities from Lake Lanier, Atlanta, Georgia, United States - LL-1510 | ecosystem: Environmental > Aquatic > Freshwater > Lake | place: USA: Georgia | collected... | reverse complement strand
TCGTGCTATTGGCGGTGATGGCCTTGGCCACCGCCACAGCCGTCGCGCAAACAGGCTTGATTGCCTTTGTGGGATTGGTCGCGCCGCACTTGGTGCGAGCCCGCGTGCGTGCCACATTCGCGGCATCTTCCGTATTGTCCGCGCTGATGGGTGGTGTGTTGCTTTGTTTTGCTGACATCATGGCTCGTTGGATCATGGCCCCTCAAGAACTGCCAGTGGGTGTGCTGACAGCGATCTTTGGAGGTGGTTATTTGCTGTGGCTTTTGCAGTCACGCGTCATGCGAGAAGGGGATGCCTCTTGAGCCAATTTGCCTTGAAAGTCGAAGGCGTCAATGCTTTAATTGGCAAGCATCAGGTGCTGTTTGATGCCCATGCCGAAGTGACCAGAGCTCAGTGGACTTGCTTGGTTGGTCCCAATGGCGCTGGAAAAACCAGCTTGCTCAAGGTGATGGCTGGGTTGATGCCTGCCGAGGGTGTGGTTCAAGTGGCGGGCCAGTTGTTGCAAGACCTGAGCAGCAAACAACGCGCCCGCGCATTGTCTTGGTTGGGTCAAACAGAACGCGCCACCAACGATCTGACCGTGCAAGACGTGGTCATGCTGGGTCGCTTGCCACATCAATCCTGGTGGTCAGGTCCAAGTGATCATGACCATGCGGTGGTTCAAGCCTTGCTTGAAACGCATGGCATCCAGAACTGGAAATACCGAAGCTTGAACTCGCTGTCGGGCGGAGAGCGTCAGCGAGTGTTGTTGTTGCGTGCATTGGCCGTGCAAGCCCCCTTGTTGCTCATGGACGAACCAATTGCCAACTTGGACGTCCCCCATCAAGCCGATTGGCTGGCTACGGTTCATCAACTCACCCAAAAAGGGACAACGGTGGTCAGTGTCTTACACGACTTGAATCTGGCCTTGCGAGCAGACCAGCTTCTGGTCATGCAAGCCGGTCGGGTGGTGATGCAAACCCCTCCCCAAGACCCACAGCTTCATGAGTGCCTACAAGCGGTGTTTGACCATCGCCTTTCATTTCACCAAGTCGATACCCAATGGGTAGCGCTGACCAAATGATCATTGTTTGTTAAGCTTGGATTTATGCAGTTATTTGATGCACCATGAGATCACTCATTAACCAAGCCAACTTTCATGCCAATGGTTCGGACAAGCGCGGCGACTTGGAGCCGGGCGACGCCTTTTATGAAGCGTTGATGGACGCCCACCAAGGGCTGTCTGAATCGCAAAGCCATTTGCTTAATGCGCGATTGATCCTGGTGATGGCCAATCACATTGGCAACCTGGATGTACTCAAGCAAGCCATCCAGACAGCACGCGACCACATGGACTGATGGCAGGCACTGGCTTCAACCCCTTGGAGTCTTGGAACCCCTTGGAGTCTTGGGTTTGAAGTCACACCAGGCTGCCACCTCGCATTGCCAACACTGGGGTTTGCGAGCTTGGCAAACGTAACGCCCGTGCAATATCAACCAATGGTGTGCATCAACCAGGTAATCTTTGGGGATGCGTTTGAGCAAACCCATCTCCACTTCATAGGGCGTTTTGCCGGGCGCCAACCCGGTGCGATTACCAACCCGAAAGATGTGTGTGTCCACCGCCATGGTGGGTTCCCCAAAGGCCACATTCAAGACCACGTTGGCGGTTTTTCTCCCCACGCCTGGCAGGGCTTCCAAAGCTTCTCGGGTGCGCGGGACCTGGCCGCCATGCTGTTGAACCAGGATGGCGCAGGCATGCATCAGGTGTTTGGCTTTGCTGTGGTAGAGCCCAATCGTTTGGATGTAGGACTCCAAACCCTCGATGCCCAATGCCAAGATGGCCTGCGGGGTATTGGCCACAGTAAAGAGGCGTCTGGTGGCCTTGTTGACAGCTACATCTGTTGCCTGCGCACTCAGCAAGACTGCCGTGAGCAGCTCGAACACGCTGGTATATTCAAGCTCGGTATTGGGCTGCGGATTGGCTGCTTTCAGCGTCGCAAAAAATGGCTCGATGTGCTCTTTTTTCATTTTCAATATTCGGGTCAGAACCCAATTATCTGCTCATGCAATTTGCCAATCGCCTCAACCAGCTTGAAACCTCTGCCATCCGAGAACTCTTCAAGCTATTGGGCAAGCCAGGCATCATCAGTTTCGCTGGCGGTTTTCCAGACAGCGCCATGTTTGATGTGGAGGGTATCCGTGATGCCAGTCAGCGCGTCTTGCAAAACGAGCCAGGTGCGGCCTTGCAATATGGCGCGACCGAGGGCTATAACCCGCTGCGTGAGCAATTGGCGGCATTCATGGCCAGCAAGGGTGTCAAAGGCTTGTCCGCAGACGGATTGATCGTCACCACTGGCAGTCAGCAAGCTTTGGATTTGATTGGAAAAACCTTGCTTAACCCGTCGGATGTGGCCTTGGTTGAAGCCCCGACGTTTTTGGCAGCGATTCAATGCTTTCGCTTATATGGCCCTCAGGTTTTGGGTGTGCCAATTGATGCGCAGGGTGTGCAAGTGGACCAACTTGAAGCCATGATGGTTTTGCACAAGCCTAAGCTGGTTTATTTGATTCCCAACTTTGGCAACCCCAGTGGTGCCATGATGAGTTTGGAGCGTCGATTGAAAGTCCTTGAGCTGGCCGTGAAATACCAAACCGTTGTGCTGGAAGACGACCCCTATGGGGATTTGTATTTTGGCGATGCACCACCGCCTTCCTTGTTGGCCTTGAGCGACCAGGTGCCCGGTAGCCGTGATTGGTTGGTTTACTGTGGCTCGCTCAGCAAGGTCTTGTCGCCAGGGCTTCGGGTTGGCTGGATGGTTGCCCCGCCAACGCTGCTGGCCCGCGCTACCATGTGCAAGCAGTTCAGCGATGCCCACACCTCTACCTTTGCCCAAGCCACAGCGGCTCATTACTTAAGCGCTGGGCGCATGCCTGCCACCCTTGCTGCCGTTCGTCGAGTCTATGGCGAGCGCGCAAAAACCATGGGTGAGAGGTTGACAAGCGAGTTGGGGGATGCATTGCAATTCACCCAGCCAAAAGGGGGCTTGTTTTTTTGGGCAAACCTGACTGGGGCTGGTGGCCACACACAAAATGGCAGCGTATTGGCAAAACGCGCGATCGACAAGGGAGTAGCCTTTGTGCCTGGCGCGCCATTCTTTGCAAATCAGCCCGACACCTCAGCAATCCGATTGAGTTTTGCCACCGCAGATCTGGACAACATCAGGGAAGGCATTGCCCGATTGGGCCAGGCGCTGTGACGTTTAGCCTGTGAACAACTGGTAGGCTTGAGCGTCCATCAGGCCATCCATTTCGGCCAGGTTGTTGAGTTGCACCTTGTAAAACCATCCCGCACCCTCTGGATCGGTGTTGGCCAAAGAGGGATCTGCGTGCAAGGCTTCATTGACTTGGAGCAAGGTGAGGGTGGCTGGCATGTGGACATCGGCAGCCGCTTTCACAGACTCCACCACACCCGCCACGGCGCCTTGCGCGTAGGTTTTGCCTGCCTCTGCAAACTCGATGAACACAATGTCCCCCAGGGTTTCTTGGGCATGCACGGTTATGCCAACCAAAGCGGTGTCGGATTCGATGCGCAGCCAAGTGTGTTCGGTATGGTATTTGGTCATGGTTACATGCCTGCGTAGTTGGGACCACCGCCACCTTCTGGCGTGACCCACACAATGTTTTGGCTCGGGTCTTTGATGTCGCAGGTTTTGCAATGCACACAATTTTGTGCATTGATTTGCAGACGGTCTTCACCCGCATCAGATTTCACATACTCATACACACCGGCTGGACAGTATCGTCCTTCTGGTCCGGCATATCGCGCCAGGTTGAGATTGACAGGCACTGAAGCGTCTTTGAGCGTGAGGTGGACGGGTTGGTTTTCCGCATGGTTGGTGTTGCTGATGAAAACGCTGGAGAGTTTGTCAAAGCTCAGCACGCCGTCTGGCTTGGAATAGACAATCGGTTCGCATTGCGCCGCAGGCCGCAAACTCGTGTGATCTGCCTGGTGGTTGTGCAAGGTCCATGGCGGTGAGTTGATACCGATTTTGGGCAAAAACCATTGCTCAATCCCGGTCATGAAGGTGCCCAGCAGACGGCCTTTTTTGAACCAGTTTTTGAAGTTTCGGGTTTGGTGCAATTCTTTGTAAAGCCAGCTGTTTTCAAAGGCTTGCGGGTAAGCAGCAAGCACATCGTTGGCTCGACCGGATTGAACGGCATCAAAAGCTGCAGTGGCCGCCAACATGCCCGACTTGATGGCCGCATGGCTGCCTTTGATGCGTGCTGCGTTCATGAAGCCAGCGTCGCAACCCAGCAGGGCACCTCCGGGAAACACGATCTGGGGCAGCGCTTGCAGTGTGCCGTTATTGATGGCGCGTGCGCCATAACCTATGCGCTTGCCGCCTTTGAGGTGTTGAGCAATGCGTGGATGTGTTTTCCAGCGTTGCATTTCTTCAAATGGGCTGAGATAGGGGTTCTGGTAGTCAAGTCCGAGGACAAAGCCCAGTGTGACTTTGTTGTCTTCAAGGTGGTATAAAAAACCGCCCCCAAATGTGTTGCCAGACATGGGCCAGCCAGAGGTGTGCAGCACCAAACCGGGTTTGGCCAAGCTGGGGTCGATTTCCCAGAGCTCTTTGATGCCAAGGGCGAAGGTTTGTGTGTCTTTGCCAGCATTGAGCTCGAAACGCTCGATCAATTGTTTGCCCAAATGACCGCGAGCGCCTTCGGCGAACAAGGTGTATTTGGCATGCAACTCCATGCCAAGTTGGAAGCCCTCGGTGGCTTCACCTTCCTTGCTCAAGCCCACGTGGCCTGTGGCCACCCCTTTGACAGCGCCCAGTTCGTTGTAGAGCACTTCCGCGGCGGTAAAGCCTGGGAAGATGTCCACTCCGAGGTTTTCAGCTTGTTGGCCCATCCACTTCACCACATTGCTGAGCGAGACCACATAGCAGCCGTGATTGTGGAAATTGCGGGGCATCAGCCAGCCTGGTGTAGCGGTCGCCCCATTCTCAGACAAGACTAGCAACTCATCAGCAGTGACCGCTTGGTGCAAAGGCGCACCGGATTCTTTCCAGTTGGGAAACAACTCGGTCATGGCCCGTGGGTCCATGACCGCCCCCGACAAGATGTGTGCACCGGGTTCGGAGCCTTTTTCAATCACAACCACCGAAAGGTCTTGGCTTTTTTCATTGGCCAGTTGCTTGAGTCGAATGGCTGCTGCCAGACCGCTTGGGCCACCGCCCACAATCACCACATCGTAGTCCATGGCCTCGCGAGGGCCATATTTTTCAAGCAAAAGTTGGGGTGTCATGCGGGTGATTGCAAAGCTGTGAGCCGAGCGAGATATTCTATGCCCTGGGCGGTCGGTGGGCTGGTCATAATGCGGCATTTGTTCTAGGAGTTCAGCATGGGATATACCCTCGATTTATCTGGCCGGGTGGCCCTCATCACCGGCGCATCGAGCGGCTTGGGGGCGCAATTTGCCAAAACCTTGGCGGCAGCAGGTGCTGCAGTGGTCCTGGCCAGTCGGCGAGTGGAGTTGCTCAAGTCACTGCGCGCCGACATCGAGGCAGAGGGCGGTGATGCACATGTGGTCAGCATGGATGTGACCAACATTGCCAGCATTGAAGCAGCCATGCATTTTGCTGAAAGCGAAGTCGGCCCCATCGACATCTTGATCAATAACTCAGGTGTGAGCAACACCCAAAGGCTGCAAGATGTGCGAGAGGAAGATTACGACTTCATTTTCAACACCAACACCAAGGGCGCTTTTTTTGTGGCACAGGCTGCAGCCAGACGCATGCTGGTCAGGGCTAAAGATGCCAGAGAAGCCAATGCGGCGCCTTTCACTGGGGCGCGAATTATCAACATCGCCTCGATGGCTGGCATTCGTGTATTGCCCCAAATTGGTGTGTACTGCATGAGCAAGGCCGCAGTGGTGCAAATGACCAAGGCCATGGCGTTGGAGTGGGGTAAGCATGGCATCAATGTGAATGCCATTTGTCCAGGCTATATCAAAACAGAAATCAATCAACACCACTGGGAAACGCCGCAGGGTCAAAAGTTGGTGCAGATGCTTCCACGCAAGCGCTTAGGCCAATTGCATGATTTAGATGCGGTGCTGGTGATGTTGGCCAGCCCTCAGAGCGACTTCATCAATGGCGCCATCATTGCAGCCGATGATGGGTTTGGCTTATGAGGATTTTGGTTCCAGAGGTTAAAAAACTGGTTTACGAACAACTCATCCAGATCCGATGGGGTGATATGGACGCCATGGGACACCTCAACAATGGCAGCTATTTCCGTTACCTTGAAACCGTTCGCATTGATTGGTTGACCTCTATAGGTTGCCAACCTGTGCCAACCGGTGAGGGCCCAGTGATCGTGAATGCGTTTTGTAATTTTTACAAACAACTGGCTTACCCAGGCGAGGTCCTGGTCAAGATGTACGTGAGTGAACCCACTCGAAGCACTTTCGAATCATGGGCTACTTTGGAGCGCACCGACATGCCAGGGGTCATCCATGCCGAAGGCGGGGCCACCACGGTATGGGTGAATTTCCCCGCACAAAAATCTGCTCCCATGCCTGAATGGCTTTCAACACTTTTGGCATGAAATGCGCTGTCAAGCAAACCGTATAGGTTCCAACATCACTCATAAATAATACATTTTTTTGACAAATATGAATATTTGCGTAATTTATATGTAATATCGAGCCATGTCCATCAAGTCTTTGTGGAGAAATTCAAGTGACACTGCCAGATGAGTTTTTTTCCAAAACCATGCGCAAGCAACCGGTTCAAAAAAGAGCACAGCTAACCATTGACGCCATTTTTGAAGCCACTTCGCAAATCGTTGACCGTGAGGGGGTTGGCGGCTTGACAACCAACAAAATCGCGGCGAAAGCCGGTTTCTCTGTGGGCACGCTCTACCAGTATTTTTCCAGCAAAGAAGATATTTTCCGCGCCATGTCTCACCATGCACGTGCGATGGTCCTGAGGGAACTCGAGAGTTATTTGTTCGCCATCGAGTGCGAACAAGACCCGCATGACATCGATCCACATGTTTTCGTCAGGCAATATATACGCATCTGCATCAATGGTTTTACCCTGGGCAAAAACTACCGACAAGCCATGAACCGATTGTGTTGGCTGCTTGAGCAACCCGAAGAGACCGCCCAATCGGTGCAGGACATGGTGCAGCGGTTGGTGGGTTTTTTGCGTTACATCGAGCACCCTCAGATGCCCGGCATGAATGAAACCCATTGGTTTGTGCTAAGCAGGGCACTCATGGGTTGCTTGCGCAGTGCGTCGTTGGAGCGATTTGATCAGATAGACGCCCAAACCTTTGAGAACGATTTGGTGGACATGGTGCTCACACACTTGCAGTTGAGAAGCTTCACCCACTAAGGGACCCTTGCTTTTTCTCTTTGGCAACCCTGCCCATCAAGTAGAACTCTTGGTTGGGCATCATGTTTGAGAAGCTGGCAATGCGGTTGGACAAACCAAAGAATGCAGTGATGGCAGCTATATCCCAAATGTCTTCATCGTTCAAACCATGGGCGTGCAAGGGGGCGAAGTCGGCCTCTTCGAGGGTGTCCGAATGCTGGCAGACTTTCATGGCAAAGTCCAGCATCGCTTGCTGGCGTGGACTGATGTTTGCCTTGCGGTAATTCACCGCCACTTGATCTGCTAACAATGGATTCTTTTCATAGATGCGCAAGATCGCACCATGGGCGACCACGCAATACAAACAGTGATTGGCCGCACTGGTGGCGGTGACAATCATTTCTCGGTCCCCTTTGGTGAGATTGCTTTCTCGCCCAACGGACTCGGGAACCATTAATGCGTCGTGGTAAGCAAAAAAAGCGCGCCATTCAGCTGGTCGACGTGACAGGGTTAAAAACACATTTGGCACGAAACCGGTTTTTTCTTGCACTTCCAGCACTTTTTTGCGGATATCGTCTGGCAGGTCTTTGATCTCTGGGGCGGGGTAGCGTGTCATGTCGTCTCCTTTGCGAGGCATTATGCCCAGCTGCATGCTGATGGATGCCATCTGTCACCCTTAGAATGAATCTAGTTTCAGGAGATTGGTGTGAACAAAGTTTTCCCCTCCGCTGTCAAGGCACTCAATGACATCCTGGCTGACGGGCAGATGATGGCCGTTGGTGGGTTTGGCCTGTGCGGCATTCCCGAGGCGCTGATCGACGCCGTGCGCGACAGCGGCGTGACCAACCTGACTGTGATTTCCAACAACGCAGGCATCGACGGTTTCGGTTTAGGTAAATTGCTGGAAACCCACCAGATTCAAAAAATGATTGCCAGTTACGTCGGCGAAAACAAAGAATTCGAGCGTCAGTATTTGGCTGGCGAATTGGAACTTGAGTTCACGCCACAAGGCACTTTGGCTGAAAAGTTGCGGGCAGGTGGAGCGGGCATTCCGGCCTTCTTTACCAAAACCGGCGTCGGCACGCTGGTGGCCGAGGGCAAAGAGCTGCGTGACTTTGACGGCGAGACCTATGTCATGGAGCGTTCGCTGGTGCCCGACATTGCGCTCATCAAAGCAGATGTGGCCGACCTATCAGGCAACCTGCGTTTCAACTTAACGGCGCGCAACTTCAACCCCGCTGCAGCCACCGCTGGCAAGGTCTGTGTGGTCGAGGTTGAGCGCATCGTTGCCATCGGAGAACTGGCTCCTGATGACATCCACTTGCCAGGTATTTACGTGCACCGCATCGTGCACAACCCCAATCCGGAAAAGCGCATTGAAAAGCGCACCACCCGCGACCCCAAATAAGGAATCGACATGGCTTGGACCCAAGACCAAATGGCCGCTCGCGCGGCCACTGAGCTGCAAGACGGTTTTTATGTGAACCTCGGTATTGGCATCCCAACTTTGGTGGCCAATCATGTGCCAGACGAGGTCGAGGTCTGGCTGCAAAGCGAAAATGGCATGTTGGGCATTGGCCCGTTCCCCCTTGAAGATCAGTTTAATCCCGATCTGATCAACGCGGGCAAGCAAACCGTGACCACCATTAAAGGCTCGGCGGTTTTCGGCAGCGACCAGTCCTTTGCCATGATTCGTGGTGGCAAGATCAACCTCTCTATCCTGGGCGCCATGCAAGTGAGCGAAAAAGGAGATCTGGCCAACTGGATGATCCCCGGCAAAATGATCAAGGGCATGGGCGGCGCGATGGACCTGGTGGCAGGGGTCAAGCGTGTGATTATTTTGATGGAGCACGTGGCCAAGAAAAAAGACGGCAGCGAGGATCTCAAAATTTTGCCCAGTTGCACACTGCCGCTGACTGGCTTAGGGGTGGTTGACCGCATCATCACCGACTTGGGGGTGATGGATGTGACCCCCGAGGGATTGAAGTTGCTGGAATTGGCTGACGGTGTGACCCGTGACCATATTCAAAGCAAAACCGGTGTCACGCTGATTTGAGCCTAGCGACCGTCGTCATCCAAAGAAATTAAGCGGCCAAGCCAGCTTTTTGCATCACGCTGTTGACTGTGTTGAAGTAAGCATGCGCCTGTTCGGTGGGGATCAAGAACTTGGTTCGGCGATTCGTGCCCTCAAACACCGTATCAATCATCCCGATTTCTCTTAGCAGGTCGAGCTTGCGGTGGATTGTTGCAGGTGAGGCAATGTGACCAAGCCCCATGGCGTCTGAAACAGTCATGTGTTGGCCTTGGCTGTGCTGGACCGCGATAACTTCCAGCAGGCGTTTGGCATCAGCATCGAGTTCAGGCAGTTCGCCTTTGCCTTCGATGGCATGTAACAGGGTGAGGAATTTGATATAAATTAATTGATCTTTCATGATTGATTCAAAGTTTTACTAAATTAGTATATCACTTATACAAATATATTTCATTTCGAGGTACTCGGCCATGCCGTGTTTGGAACCCTCGCGACCCAAACCGGATTGCTTGACACCGCCAAAGGGAACATGTTCGGTGGCCAATGTGCCCACATTCACACCCACCATGCCGTATTCCAAGGCTTCGCTCACACGGTGAATGCGGCCGATGTCTCGGCTGTAGAAGTAGCTGGCCAAACCAAACTCGGTGGCATTGGCCGCCTCAATGACCGCTTGCTCCGTGTGAAAGCGAAACACTGGTGCAAAGGGGCCAAAGGTTTCCTCCGTGGCGCAAAGCATGTTGGCGGTGGCATCACCCACCACCGTGGGCTCAAAAAACTGTCCTTGTAATGCCTTGCCGCCCGTCAAAATTTTGCCACCTTTGGCAACGGCATCGCTCACATGGCGACTGACCTTTTCAAGGGCAGCTGGTTCAATTAAGGGGCCTTGGTTCACCCCCGTTTCAAACCCATTGCCTACCTGGAGCGTTTTGACCTTGGCCACAAATTGCTGCATGAAGGCGTCGTATACCCCGTCTTGCACGTAAATGCGGTTGGCGCAGACGCAGGTTTGCCCTGCGTTGCGAAATTTACTGGTCATGGCGCCTTCCACGGCTGAGTCGATTTGGGCGTCGTCAAACACAATGAATGGCGCATTGCCGCCGAGCTCCAGCGAAAGCTTCTTGACGGTTGGGGCGCTTTGTTGCATCAGGATGCGGCCCACCTCGGTGGAGCCGGTAAAGCTCAGGTGGCGCACCACGTCGCTGGCGCAGAGCACTTTGCCGATCGCGATGCTGTTGTCCGCATCGGCGCTCAGCACATTCAGCACGCCTGCGGGGATGCCTGCTCGCATGGCCAGTTCGGCGGCAGCCAGCGCTGTCAAGGGAGTCAACTCTGCCGGTTTGATGATGACGGTGCAGCCCGCAGCCAAGGCCGGGGCGACCTTGCGGGTGATCATGGCCAACGGGAAATTCCAGGGTGTAATCGCCGCACACACGCCAATCGGTTGGTTCAACACCAGCAGTCGGCGGTTGTTGTCAAAGGTCGGCAGGGTTTCACCGTTGACCCGCTTGGCTTCTTCGGCATACCATTCCACAAAACTCGCACCATAAGCCACCTCTCCTTTGGCTTCGGCATAGGGTTTCCCTTGCTCTGCTGTCAGAATGCGGGCCAGGTCGTCGACATGGGCCATCAGCAAATCGAACCACCTGCGCATGATGATGCTGCGCTCCTTGGCGGTTTGACCGCGCCATGCGGGCCAAGCGGCATTGGCTGCGTGGATGGCATCCTGGGCTTGGGCAGGGCCCAGATTGGCCACATCCGCCAAAAAGCCGCCGGTGCTTGGGTCATGGACCTCAAAGCGTGAAGGTCCAGCCAGCCATTGGCCATTCAGCAGGGCATCGGTCTTGAGCAAGCCAGGGTCTTTCAGCAGGCTCAAAGGGGAGGGTGTGGCAACGTGTTCTGGCGTCATATGGGGAATTCGAACACACATCCTGGTGTGTGAAAGAATATTACTCGCATCTCGTTCGCCGCCCCCACCATGACCACACCCCCTTTCTCAGTCGCCGATATCCGGCAAACTTTCTTGGACTTTTTTGCTAAACGTGGGCACACGGTTGTGGCGTCCAGTCCTTTGGTGCCTGGCAATGACCCGACTCTGATGTTCACCAACTCGGGCATGGTGCAGTTCAAAGACGTTTTCTTCGGTGAAGACA
>Ga0214923_10007818_pt1 | contig 11553 bp, 10 predicted proteins | sample LL1510_MetaG_FD_177993 | JGI IMG/M metagenome (GOLD analysis project Ga0214923, IMG submission 177993) | Freshwater microbial communities from Lake Lanier, Atlanta, Georgia, United States - LL-1510 | ecosystem: Environmental > Aquatic > Freshwater > Lake | place: USA: Georgia | collected... | reverse complement strand
GTAAGTCGAAATTAGCTCTACCGCCAGCGGTTGTGGCACCGGTGATACTACTTATAATACCTTCAAATAAATAACCCTCTAAAGATGCTCTAAGGTTTGTGTCAGACACCATATTCTGCAAAGCATTACCAATAAGTGCTGGATTACCAGCAAATGCTGGATCAGCAGCTATCAAGTTTTTAGATTGAATTTCAGATATAGCATAATTTAATGATCTTTGGAATCCTCTAGTAGTTGCTTTAGAAACTATACTACTAAATTGTTTAGACTTTTTAACATCTTGAAGACCGGGATAAAATACTGGGTATGATGCACCCTCTAATATGGCTGGCATTGGTGCCATTTTATCTTTTGTAGTTCCCGGCACAGCAGCGTCTACGCCGCCATATGTTTTTAGAATGCCTTTATATAATTTACTATTTGGAGATAGATTAAATTGAGTATTGCCCGCTTTATAAAAGTCATCTGTACTTTTTGGCGGGTCTAAAACAAATGCACCAATTTGATTTGGAACTGGTCTAAATACAGGCGTTTGACCAAACTTAGCAACGCCTTTTCTCATGCGCGAAGTTTCAATAGTTTCATTGGTCTTACCAGCATTTTTAACGGTGCCAGAAACTAAAGATTGTGGTTCTTTTTTATTACCTAATCCAGCCTGCGCTCTTGCTGATGACAATACATCCGATGTAGACATACCAGATTGATTTGCTCTGGTTGGTGACTGAGAAGAACGAACTCTAACACCGTTACGAAAACGGTTTTCATTCATAGCAGCAAGATTACCAGCACCTAATCTCTTGACGCTACTCTTTCTGATAACAAATTCTCCCGGCTGTAACATTGCTGGTACAGTGTCTCTATTTCCAGAACCGGGAACCATTCCACCTCTAGCAAACTTATAAACTTTGCCACCTTTATTAAAGGTTCTACCAGAAGCTAATCCTCCACCAACGCCACCTAAGAATCCTCCAATTCCTCTTGTTAATCTGATAGCAGCCATAGCCCCCAATAATGGAAGTAATGGCTTAATAGAATCCGCTAGCTTGATAAGAGCAGATGCTAATGATAGAGCGGTGTTAGCAAATACTTGGAAAGTTGATGTTTCTGTTATGCTTCTTATCAATGCCAAAAATTCTTCTTTAACCTTCATTATTCTGATAGCTAAAGCGGCCTGCGCTGAAGCAGCATCAGCGGTTAATGAATTATTTGACTTAGTTGCGACATTAAGTGCGGCTTCCGCAGTAGCAAATTGTTGTAATAATGGCAAAACTTTACCAATTTGACGGAATCCACCAAGTTCTTCTGCAATCTTAATAAATGTGATATCTCGTTCACCAAGACCGGCCAAACCTTCACTTAGTCTTCTAATAGCTTCATATGGACCAACGAATTTACCCTCAAGATCAACAAGTTCAACGCCGAACTGTTTTAAAAACTCAATAGTCTTAGGACGCTGAATACGTGTAAAAATAGTACGTAAACCAGTACCAATACTCTCAGCACTTTCTCGCGTTGTTGCTCTAACGCTAGTAAATAATGCAAGAAGTTCGTTTAAACTACCACCAGAAGACTTAAACACACCGCCCGTTCTACGAACAACGTCAATCAAATCGCTAGCTTCTACAGCGAATGCACCGGCAACAGCGTTGATAGAACCAAGCTGTGACTCTAGTGCCTCAACACCCTGACCGAACTGTGCTAAAATAGCAATAGCGCCTTCTGCTGTTTCTGTAATGCTATCAAAGTTAGGGGCTAGCGCGGCTTTTGCTAAAGCATTTAAAGCAATCTTAGTATCATTAGCAGGAAGGCCAGCTTGCGCCAATACTGTAGATACTTCTAATAAGGAGTCTGATGAAACACCAAGACCAGTAGATAATCTAGTAATTTCATTAGTCAAGTCCCTCAACTGACCAACGCTTTTACCAGTTACCTGAGAAACTTTGATTAATTGTCTTTCAAAGTTAATAGCGGTTTGTACAGCATCTCCAAGAGTGCTAGTAAATAAACCTACCGCTCTGGTAGCAATAGAGAATGCAGCAAAACGACGAACGGATACAGCAAATGCTCGTCCCATCCTTTCAGCCGCTGTTGTGGCTTGATTGACGTTCTGAGTAACTTGCTGTATCTGTCGTTGTGCTTGTGCAGAACCTTGAACCTGTAGATTAACAGTTACGCCATTTAACTGATTTTGTATTTGGCGAACTACTTGTGCTACATTGTTAGGTGCTTGTAATTGTAATTGTGCAGTTAGTACGAATCTGGACATAATTCCCTTTCACTAAAACTGCACACTATCCATTAGCTAGCCGTGTGTTTGGTTCTTCTTTTTGGTTGATCTTCGGACTTTGCTTCTTCCTTAGATTCTTCCTTTATATCATTGACATATTCCACGGTTGGTACGTAATTTCCAAACTCGTCTAGTGGATTACCGTCCCTATCTACACGTTGACCATCATTATTGATATAATAACCGTTTTTATCGATTCTCCTACCGTCTAGGTCAACAGTTTCTCCCCTGTCGTTGACAAGACTAAGATTGTCATCGACAAGTTTGAACATTTTAAGGAACTTATTTTCTGGTAATTTTGCTTCGAAGTCCTTGTCTACTGCGTAAAGCATTGAAGCTAGTGCGGTAGCGGCTGCGAAGCCTATCTCGCTATCGGCGTTTTCCTTATAGTCATCTAAGTCTTTATACACTTTCTCACCATTTTCATAAAATGTGGAATTTGCCACTAAAAAGTCGAACCTAGCATTGTCCGAAATAGCCTCTGCGGTATTCTGTTCTAGGCTCATTCTTTCGGCAATTAAGTCTCTGAGTTCTGATCTTTTTACTCGCATTTTAATGGCGATATCCTTACCTTCCGAAGCTCTTAGTTTTCCGTCTTTATGGGTGCCGCTAACGAATAACTGCTTTTCTAAATCACTAATTTCCTTAATAATTCTCTTCTGTTCCTCGTCTTTGCCATCATTCCATATATCTTGTTCTTTCATAAACTTTTCTAGTTCTTTTTTGGTCATAATACCATCTCGCACACAATCTGTCCAAGATTTAGCGCCGACTCTTTGAGCCTGAGACATAACGGCATTATTTGGACGGCGAATAAGTATCTTTACAGTTTCTTCATTGCCATTCCTAATAACTTTTACATCAATTTTCTTTTCCTTATCCTGTGACATATGTTTTCCTCCTTAGTTCTTTGGTTGTTGAATAACGGGCATCTTGATCGAATATCTTAACCATTCAAAGTCATATTGAGCCAATTCAGCATCAATATTTCTCGCTTGGTTATTTCCCTTGTCCAGTATGTCTGAACGAACTTTATTATACAGATTCTTCATAGCCTCTTGTTCTTTGGTCAATTTGCCATCTGGGCTATTCCATAAAAATCCAAAATTTTCTTCGATTGTGCTTAAAGCTCCAATCATAGTAGTTTGAATTTTCTTTTTAAGAATCTTGGACAGTCTATCTTTAGAGTCTGTCTTATACTTTGTTTCCCTGAGTTTTTTGTATTCTGAAACTTGTTGTTTAATATCATCCATTATCGTCCTCCTTTTATATTCCCTCTTAACATATTGGTTTGTTCCATCTGAATCTTCTGTCTTTGATCTATGAAATCGTGATCATTAACCGTGCCTTTTTGCTTTAATGTTCCATCCCTTTGTTTCTTAATCATCTGAGAATGTATACTATTTATACTATTTACTCTATCAGCATCTTTTTTGCTATTAGCCATTACGAATACTTCTGATGCATTTTTAATTTTGCTATTCTTAGTTGATTCATTAATATCTTGTTCGGCTTTTTCTTGTTCCCTTTTCTTTGACTGTAAAATGAACCATCCATCTAGCATATCATCATCTTCTATAACATCTTTATTGGGGCAATCCAAGGATTCTTGAATGTTATCGTACATCTGCGACCAGATGATAAGGTTCTTTTGATTATATGTTAATTCTGAACTTTGTGCATTATTAAATAATCTAATATTGGTATTATCTTTCACAACCCACAGAGATTTCCAAGGTTCATTTCTGGCTAGCTCTCTTATTTGAGAATCATGCAAAAATGACGATTGCCATTCTTCAACAACATACGCCAAAGTATGATCGGAAAAATCATATAATTTGTTATTAAGGAAGGTTGAATTTTTGATTGACCAAGCGACTTTTTCTGTTGTAGCATATCCCTCTGCTGTATTTTGATGATAAATATGTTTCTTTGATAAGTGGCTTCCGAATTGAGATTCACCGGCTCTGAGGTACAATCTTATACGTTCTTTTAAAGCTTCGTTATTTCTGGCGTTGTATATCTCAATCTTCAACCTCTCTAAGTCCTTTTTAAAACCTTCTGATTTTTCTTCATCTTCTTCTGTCCATAAATCATTTTCTTTCATCCATTGATTAATTTCTTCTTCATTCATCATTCCATCGATATAAGCCTGCTGATAAGCTTGCTGGTATATATCTGCGGCTTCGTATGCTTGATCAATAGTGAGCGGTTTTATTAATAATGAACAATCATCAGTTTTGACAAATGTGTTTCCAGTTCTGATCATAGCAATAAAAAACTCCCGCTCATGCTGTTTCATAAAAACCTCATGGCAGGAGTCTTCTATTTTGTTTCCTTTAAAATCCTAATAAACTGGTTGTAGGTGTCTAAGAGATAATTACTCTCCAGCACCACCGTGGGGACCAGAAACCGTTAAATCGTTATATGTTGAGTAGCTGTATGTCATGGAAGCGTTTCCACCGCCAGCGTCAGCACCACCATATGTGACAGATGATAATCTGTTCTTAGTACCTAGATCAAAAGTTGTGCCATCTTGCAGCATAATCTTGATAGTTTCTTGAACAGTATTATTTCCCTCATTCGCTGTTCCAACATATGAAGCCTTGCCTTCCTCATAAGCTGATACGAAATCTCCAGAAACAGCAATAACTTCAATTTCGCACGTTACTTCGATTGGGAAGTTTGGCGCACGATAATATGGAGCCTTGCGTCCTAATTCTAAGATATTTTCACGACCAGCATCTGTGCTAATACTAATATTCTGAATGTGAGCTAGTGGAGCATTGTTGGCATAATTATTTCCAGCATTTGCATTCTGTGATACGCCATAAATGCTTTGTGGTAGAATAGAAGATGCCATAAGCACATTTTCTCTACGTTGAATACCGCCAGCATATGTGCCAGCTTGGTTATTCTTTGGTGTATCACCGCCATACTTAAAGCCTTGAGCATTAGTTGATGTAAACTTGTTTGTTGCACCCCAAACTTTGTGATTACCAACCAATGTGACTGATTCTGTGCAGTTTCCATCAACCGGTAATGTATAGCTGATCGAATTAATATACATACCAGACATATAAACTTGAACAGGGGGAGTGCCGCTCACAGCATCCCTATCATCTGGATAAATTGCTAGAACAGCATTGCATCTCTGCTTAGTCCTATTAATTAAGGTATCACCAGAAGCCCCCTTTGTAGCTAGTTTATAAGCTAACGGATAACCGTCGAGGACTCTTTCGATAGTTACTTCAACGTCCGGTAAACCTTCTATATTTTCATAAATAGAGATTTGACCAAGTTCGAATGCTTGTTCTAGATTGAATGTTGTATTTACGCCAACACTTTGAACGCCGTGAAGTTCTGTAAAACTGTCTGAACCAAATTGGCTTAGAGCTACGGCTTGGCAGGCGTAGAAAATTCTATTATTTGCCATTATATCGCTCTCCTATTAAGTTGAGGGAAACTCTAATTAGATATACACGAAAATTATAATGTAGTCTCAATCGTTTCTGCGGTCATTCTAACTATACCAGCATAAAAATTGCTATTTACAAGGTCCATGCCCTGCACCACAGAATTTTTTAATCTAACACTTCCGCGATAGTAATTTTCGATTAAATCGGGGTATCTTAAAGCTCCAGAAACTGGAACACCTATATAATCCAATGGAAAAGCACCGCTATTTCCTATCATATTACTATTGAACATTTTGATTGTTTTTTCATTTTGCAAAGAAATCATATCGACTAGCTTATTTCTTGTAAATTCATCTTCTGCAAGGCAATGAAATAATATATCGGTTTCAACGTATTGACCTCCACCAAGCTGATAACCCCTTAATTTTCTTCTAGGGACAACCTCAACTGCTATAGCGGGTAATTGCACCCTATCTTCTGGAGGTATATTAAAATCTCCATTGGTCTTATTATTAAAACTAAGTGGGGTATCTAGGGTTCTATATTGTATTTCTCTTATCCAAGGTAAGCTATTAGCATAAATAATATTGATATATTTGTAACTATATTCAGCTTGAACTTTAGAGCCGCTGGGTAATCCACTGTTAAATATGATGCGTCCATTAAAATAATCTACTTTATGCTGATAATCACCGATAGTGTTAGATGGATAAAATTCATCGTCTACATAAACACCAGAAATACCGGGGTGAGTTGTATCTGTTCCAATAATGGGGGGAGGATCAAAATTAACGCCACTTTGCCAAACCCAATTTTGTCGAAACCCTTCCCAAATAGTGCCAGAAGGATAAGATGTTACTGTTGACATTCTTAAAAGGCTATAGTCTTGACCATTAGGAGATAATTCGCCCAAAGATACATTTTGATAGTTTCCCTTTTGCAACAAAGCCCAATCAAGAAATTCTACAATATTATCTTGCAACTCATTATTTAGAGTTGTATCAAAAACATTATTGAAACCTTTAAGATTTAAATAATCAGCCATTATGAAAATACCTTTGATAATAAATCTGATAGTTGGGATTCTACCGCTGGATTAGTAAAAGCTCGGGTAATAAAATTATCATCTTTAGTTCCAGCAAATTCTGGAGAAACACGGAAAACTCCACCGCCAATCATATTTCCCAAACCAGATCGCCCCAATCCAGTGCTAGGATTATATTGATAATTCGTAACTATAACGTTGTCACCGCGTAGTAATAACCAATCAAGCCAATGCAAATCTCCACCTTGGAAAATAGTGTGACCGCTATTCAAACCTAATAGATTACTAAAAGTTACGGGCTGAAATTGAATTTCTAAACCACCTTTAAGATTTGCAGAATATTTAACAAATTTTATAGATGTGGCGTCTACTACAGAATTAATAATTGAATCTACTATCGATCCAGTGTCTCCAGATATACCAAATTGACCAACCAATGACGCTGGAGAGCTTGATCTTAAAGATACTATTTCGGGTTGAATTTCTATCCAAGATGGAATTAATGCTTTTATCTGATTCAAAATTCTATTTTGTTCTCTGGAAATAATACCATTTATATGATCAGCGATAGCAGCATTGATGCTTTTTTGTATTTGTTTTTCTGTCTCAAGGAGTCTGATAGAAATGCTCATACTCTACTCCATAAACATACAAAGTATCTATCTTGCTTAAATCCAAATGTGGAAGGTTCTCCTAATCTTTCGTATCTGAGTTCTTTAATTTCGTTAATGGCTTCGTGAGCAATTAATGCTTTGGCCTGTAGAATATTATCTAAATCTGAAAGATATCCGATTGTTTGAATAGTTCCGTCTGGAACTTGAATATTACCTCCAACATTGATCCAACTTTTGGGATTATAGTATACTTTTAGCTTAATTGGCGTGAGAACTTCAACTTCTTTAATTATCTTATTTTGTCTTTCGTAGTCACCACCGCGCACTCTGTGGGCATTGATAGAATTTTTTTCTGGTATATTATTATTGAGAGGAGCAGGTTCAATAACTTCAATTTTATTAAGAGATACTAATTGACATATCACACCAAAAGATTCGATGGTAGCATCGATACCTTCGTTATATTTATCAAAAACAGCTTGTGGAATATTTATAGTCATGGATTTATTAATTGAAATAGTATACCGGATAAGTTGTTTATTATTCCCGACAGTGCTGCAATAGCATCATTAGTGGCATATTTATCGCTTAAATTGGGAATATCGTCTGCGGTTAAAGTTCTAAAACTTGGATAAGATGGAGAACATGATGCAGAGCAACCACTTGGTGGACCAGCTAAAACAGTACCAGCATCTTGTCTTTTGAGTAAAATAAACTGATTCACAACGCCGCTAAGTTCCAATAATTGACTACTGCCAGTTAACTGATCAATTAATTCATTATTATAGGCGTAATCATCTAGCCTGTTAATCTCATAGTGAGCAAGCTGTCTACCTCCAACATAACTACTATCGCCATTGTTTTGTGGAGGAAAATAAACTCCAGATGACCCAACAATAAGTCCAGATGAACGAATCAACGAATATTCTGATTCACCACCAATATCTATTGCGTATATAGGTGAATCATTATTTAAACCAATTTTATGCTCTGTCTCGTCCCATATCAGATTAACGTCGTAGTTCAAAGTATTCGCAGTAGACCAATAAGCTATTCCGCTGGATCGTGGTGATGAATATCCCTGTATGCCAGACGCTGTAAAAACACAATTTGTTGCCGGATAAGTCGCATATACCTCTTTTATTCCTTCTGGAAAGTTTATAAGATTATTATTATTCGTACTAAGAGTTGGGAATCTTACAATTTCATTATTAGTATAAACTCCAGAACCTATTTCATATCTTATACCATCGGTAACTGCATAAAATAAATTCTCATTATTTTGATATCGTGAACCGAAGGAGCTAAAACCCGGAACAGGACCATTAAGCAATAGATTGCCTGTCCCTAGGGTATAGCTTAATTCTTTGACTCTATCAAAAATAGAGACTTTATGTGAATTTAACATTTAATAACTTTCGTTATTGTATAATGGTGGGCTGTATGCCGCTTGTTGATCCCTTATTTCTACCAAAAATAACTAGATCATTCATAGCAGCATCCACATATTCTCCAGCATCATTAACTACATAGAAAGTTAATTGACGCAAGGACGAAGCATCATCTCCGGTTCTAGAAACAAGACCCACTGTATTAACATCGAAATCTGCGCCTTCGTCATTATCGCTTCTAGAATTACTTTGACCTATAGCGATATAGTTATTGTTTGCTAATACGCCAGAAGCAAAAGTAATAAGAAATTTACCAGCATTTGGTTGACCACCAGTATAAAGCCTTTCGATCTGTTGAACATTGTATGCTTCTCTTACTTGAATCAAACCACCGCTAGCGCAGAAATTGATCCAAGCCCTAGCAACGCCTCTACCATCTTCTATCGTAGTGTTATTTGATTTAAACACAAACTTGGTTTTTGATCCAATATTGATATTTTCGCCCGTAGCTGAAACATACTGGAATTGTAATCCTCTGTCACTCATACCTATTGTTGAACTACCGCTAGCATTTACCCAGTTAGTTCCAAGGCCAAGATTGCCTTGCATAACTCTGGTGCCATTTCTATTAATATACTGAATATGAGGATCGCCAACGCTCAAATCTCTTAAAGAATTATGGGAGATGCCAGAGGGGCCGGGATATGGTTCGTATTGATATCCTTGATTAGAATTTGTTGCGTTTGGGAAAAATACACCAGATTCGGCAATGAACAAACCATAATTATTATTATTAATTTTGGCTCTTACGTTTTCGCCAGTAAAAGGAGTTCCGGTATTAAAATTACCGCTAGCAACAATCTGATTTATAGATTGTACAATATCAACCAAATTGTGACGTATATCATATGCAGAGATCAAGCCAGCATTGTTATCTGCTAGCTCAGAATTAACGTTGTCAATGATCGTACCGGTTGGTAAAATAGCCATTAGTCTCCTCCATTAATATCTAAAATAGTTTCCTCTAAAATTGTAATCATTATTTGTACGGGTAATATACTCGCTGCCGGGACTATACGGACCAAGTATAGATTGACCAGCATTTCCAGAATATCCATAGTTGTACGCCAAAGAATCGTATCTGTTACATAGGTCTTTATAAAGTTCCAGTAAAACAGCTGTAATTCCGCGCATATCGATACTAGAAACACCGTCTTTAATAGAAATAGCGTTAGCTGATTGAGCTTTGATCTCTCCACCTATAATAATACACGCCGCCTTGACAGTCACAAGATTGATAAAAACGCTATCCGTGAAGGGGTCAGGGGATATAGTTTTGTCCTCGACATCTATTGTATACTCATTTTTAAAATCAAGTTCTAATGAAACTAGTTGGGCAGATACAATTATAGCGGTATCAATACGCTCGTCAGAGTACTGGGCGCTGTCTAAATCGTTAATTAATTGTCTAACTATTAATCTAGTATGATTTTGCCAGTGCATATTGGTTTCCTTGGGTTAGAAATATAGTATTTTAAATTACCTATATTTATGCAGTAATCTCTATGTAGTTATACACTTTTTATGGATTTACGATGGTTTTTGATAATTTGATTGGTATTTTAGCCATTTATTATCCTCCACAGCCGAAACATACAAGTCCAGTTTGATTGAAGCAAGCGTCACAGCAATCATTCAAAGATGTATGTATGGAGATTTCTGTGTACCCATCTGGTGGTGAACAACTACTGGTGCAATAGGTGTCTGTGCCATTTGATACTAAACGAACAATACCACTTTCTGGATTACATGTTGTAGTGGTTATACAATTGTCTATGCATTCTTGTTCGGAACCATAAACATTTGGACCACCAGCGCAATTATAGCAAATTGCACATCCAGAAATATTACCTTGACATAGCCAGCCAGCGTTTGGTTCAAGAGTCGTAGAACTGCTGCTAGAACTAGAACTACTACTGGAGCTAGAACTACTACTAGAACTAGAACTACTACTAGAGCTAGAACTGCTACTAGAACTAGAACTGCTACTAGAACTAGAACTACTACTGGAGCTAGAACTGCTACTAGAACTAGAGCTACTACTTGAACTTGATGAACTAGTGCTTGTGCTAGTTGTTGTTGAAGTTGTGGTAGTTGTCGTGGTAGTAGTGGTTGTTGTCGTTGTAGTAGTAGTTGTTGTTGTAGTAGTGGTAGTAGTTGTTGTGGTTGTGGTCGTAGTTGTACAATGTAAAGCTGACAAACTAAACGTCCTACTTATCGGAGTAAATCTATTAGCCAAATCTTGTAAACAAACATTAACAGTATATACTCGCGGTGTAATGTGGTAGGTGCAAATACTTGGAACTTTATTGTATAATATAAACTCACTTGGAAGTTTATCACAACAATCTGGTTCCAATAAATCACAAATACTAAGAATATCAATTCTTAATTTAGAATTATTTGGTATAAAATGCTGTAAAAGAGAACTACAATCTATATCTATCGATGATAGTGATGTAACATTAGTATCTGATCCAATAATTTTAAGACCAATGTATTCATCAGTATCCAATATTGATACTATAACTTTTATTTGACCATATAGATCGACAGCAGTATTAAAGTTAATTGTTAATCTATCTAAATTTTCTATACTATTAATAGTTGCTGAAGATGTTGCAAATACCTGCCCGCTCTCTAGCATAGAGTCTGCATTATGAAGTAGATCATACGTAGTGACAAGGGACGAATCAGATAACGAAATACTCATACCACTATTGGAATATTTCGTTAT
>Ga0214923_10007817_pt1 | contig 11553 bp, 12 predicted proteins | sample LL1510_MetaG_FD_177993 | JGI IMG/M metagenome (GOLD analysis project Ga0214923, IMG submission 177993) | Freshwater microbial communities from Lake Lanier, Atlanta, Georgia, United States - LL-1510 | ecosystem: Environmental > Aquatic > Freshwater > Lake | place: USA: Georgia | collected... | reverse complement strand
AGGAGCCGATTTCTTGGATTTGGAGGTCTTGGTTTTGGTGGGCATAGAAAATTTGGAGCGTTTCGGAATGCCAGCGAAGAGAGCCTTTGGCAAGCCTGTTCAGGCCGGTTTGGGAGCAAGTGGCACGGCGGGCGGGCGGCTTTTCCAAGCCGACTCCTGAAACGACAACACCTTGCGAATGCCCTCCTCGGCGAGGCTGAGTAACTGTTCAAAATCCTGACGGGTGAAATCGTGCTCTTCTCCGCCCGCCTGAACCTCCACCAGACGACCGGTCCCGGTCATGACCACGTTCATATCCACCTCGGCGTCCCGATCCTCCGGATAGTCGAGATCGAGGAACGGCGTCCCCTGAACCAACCCGACACTGATCGCGGCGACGGGTGCGCGGAGAGGGTCGGCGGTCAGTCGGCCCGCGGCCTGAAGTCGTTCAATCGCCCGGCGGAGGGCCAGGCAGGCACCGGAGATGGCGGTGGTGCGGGTGCCGCCGTCTGCGGCCAAGACATCACAGTCCACCCAGAGGCTCCGCGGTCCCAGGGCCTCAAGGTCGGTTACGGCGCGGAGACTGCGGCCGAGCAGGCGTTGAATTTCCGTGGAGCGGCCATCGACCTTTCCGCGGGCGGAATCGCGCGGTTTTCGGTCGTGGGTCGAGGCGGGAAGCATGGAATATTCGGCAGTCAGCCAACCCCCGGTGACATTCTGGTCCTTCATCCAGCGCGGCACGGATTCGTCCACCGAGACGGTGCAGATCACCTCGGTTTTGCCGCAACGGAGGAGCACCGAGCCGGCGGCATTGGCGGCGATGTCCCACTGGCAGGAAAGGGGGCGGAGGTCGCGGGGGGAACGTCCGTGGGCGCGGGAACTCATCGGGAAAGATCCTCGGCTGCCCGGACGGTGTTGGAAAGCAGGAGAGCGATGGTCATGGGGCCGACCCCGCCCGGATTCGGTGTGATGGATCCGGCCACGCTTTTCACCGAATCGAAATCGACGTCGCCCACCAAGCGGTAGCCCCGCGGGTTGGCCGGATCCGCCAGACGGTTGACGCCGACATCGATGACCGCTGCCCCCGGTTTCACATGGTCTTTCTTCAGGAAGTGGGGTTGCCCAAGGGCGCCGATGAGGATATCGGCCTGCCGGGTCAAGGAGGGCAAGTTGACGGTGCGGGAGTGGGCCAGCGTGACGGTGCAGTCGGCTCCGGGGGCCTTGCGGGCGAGTAGCAGGGCGAGTGGTCGTCCGACGATCTGGCCCCGGCCCACGATGACGGCGTGTTTCCCGGCGGTGGGAATTTCCCCGAGGCGCAGGATTTCCAAAATGCCGGCGGGGGTGCAGGGAAGGAATCCGGACGGATCGCCGAGCAGGAGTTTGCCGAAATTGACCGGATGGAAGCCGTCGACATCCTTGGCAGGCGAGACGCGAGCGTAGACAACGTCGTTGGGTAGGGCGGAGGGAAGCGGGGCCTGAATCAGAATGCCATGGACCTTGGGATCGGCGTTGAGAGCGTCGATTTCCTTGAGCAAGGAGGCGAGAGGCGTGTTTTCCGGGAGAACGAGAGTCCGGCTGGTGATGCCCACCTCCTGGGCGCGCTTTTCCTTGCGGGAGACGTAAGCCCGGGAGGCGGGATCCTCCCCGACCCGGATAAAAACCAAGCTCGGGGTGATGCCGCGCGACTTAAGTTTTTCGACGCGGCCGGCGGTTTCCCGGTGGGTACGGGCAGCAAAAGCTTCACCATCGAGGAGGCGTGCCGACATGGCTTCACGATGCCGTGAACCGCTAAAAAACGGAAGCGCCGCGCTTCAGGAAAACAGGGGGACGGGTTTTCCGGACGGGGGTTGTTGGATGTCGATTTCCGGTCGGCGGAGGGAGAGGGTTTGGCGAAACCACTCCTGGGCATCCGGATCACCGTGAACCAGGAACAGCTTTTTTGGGCGGGCCTCCTCGCAAATCCAGTCGACCAGATCCTCGCGGTTGGCGTGGGCGGAGAGGTCGAAATGACGAACCTCACAACGGACGGGAAGAGGGCCGTGCGGATCGGCCCAGTCGACGGAACCGCCCCGGCCGGCGGCGCGGAGCAGACCGGCGGGGGAGCTGGGCTCGGTGTAGCCGACAAAAAAGATGGCGTCGTTTTCCCGCGGAAAGAAAAGCCGCGCGAGGGTGTGGCTGGTGGTGCGGGGGGTCATCATGCCGGAGCTGACGAGGTAGATTTGGCCAGATTTCGGGCGAAGGTTGGCGAGGCGCCGGGGATCGAAGGTTTCCGGGCGAACCTCGGGGATGATCTTGAAGCCGGCGTGCTGCCGTGGGGCGAGGGAGCGCTGCCGGTCGTACACTTCGGTGAGCACGCGGCCGAGTCCGCCGATGTAGATGGTGGTCGGGGGAAGGCGGCCATCCTGCCGGGCGTGGTGCAGAAGCGTGAGCATCTCCTGGGTCTTTCCCAGCGCAAAGACGGGCATGAGGACAGCGCCGCCCCGGGCGAAGGTCTGCCGGATGGCTTCCAAAAGATCGCTTTCCAGGGAGTCGCGGGTCTGGCCGGAGGGGGTGGGTTGGGTGCCGCGGGTTGTCTCCATGATCACCGTATCCCAAGGGCCGGCAGGAGGACGGCAGGGGAGCATAAGAGTTTGGCGGGCGAGGTTAAGATCGCCGGTATACAGGGCCCTGCGGCCTTCGCAGCGGATTTCGATCAGGGTGGAGCCGAGGACATGGCCGGCATCGTGAAGAACAAACTTGAATTCCGAACCGTCGAGTTGGAACGGACGCTGGAGCGGGACGGTTTCCCAGGCCACCACGCAGTCATCCACCCCGCGGTGCGTGTAGAGGGGATAATCCTGCTGGAGGGTTTCCTTTCTTTGCCGGGTCATAACGTTGACGGAGTTATGGAGGAGCGGTTCGGCGAGAGCCGCCGTGGCGGAGGTCATCCACACCTTGGCGCCGGGGCAGGCCCGGGTGACCAGGGGCATGGCCCCGACGTGATCGTGATGGGCGTGGGAAAGGATGACCGCCTCCAAATCCTTTGGCAGGGCCTCGAGGAATGGGGTGGCTGCCCATCCCTCGACCCTCGGATGCATTCCGGCATCGAGCAGGACCGAGGCCGAACCGGACCGGAGGAGGTAGGAGTTGGCCCCGATTTCCGGAGCACGAGTCAGGTTGGTGAGGGTTGTCATCGACGGCGGAGCGGAGACCGCAACCGCCGGCTTAGAACTGACCCCGGAGCAGCTGGACGACCTCCCGCGGGAGTTCGTTGCCGGGCAGGGAGGCGCGGCTCACCAACCAATCACGCCCGAGCTGGCTGCGCCGCTGATTCAGCAGTTGCACCTCGATTTTTGGAAGCTGGGCGGTGGCGACGTCGGCGGGAACCGGTGCACGTTGGGCGAGGTAGACCGCCAAACCGCCGGTTTCGTTACGGACGAAGGGACTGACGTGGTTGGGCTCAAGCTGGGTCACGATTTGGCGGATCCGGTCGGCATCCGGAAAGGTCAGCGGCTTGCTGTCGGCCGGGGCAAAGGTGGGAACCTTGGTGCTGGTGAGGCCGGCGGCCTTCACGATGTCGTCCCACTTTTTTCCCTGAGCCAGCTCTGTCTTCGCCCGTTCGAGGAAGCCGCGGGAGATTTGGTCGGCCATCTGGAGGCGAGCCTGTTCCTGCCAGCGGGTCTTCACGTCCGTCATCGCTTCTGCGAGCGGGCGAAGGCGTCCCGGCTGCAGGTCCTTCAAGTGAAGAACGATGAAACCGTTCTTGGTGGGGAGGAAATCGCTAACCGGCTCGTCGGGGGTTAAACGGAGGGCGGCGGCGGTCAGACGAGGATCGGTTTCCCCTGGAAACGGGGTATCCGATACGGTGAACGAACCGGTGGTTTTGATGGCCAGCTTCGCGTCAGCAGCCTTGGCGCCGAAGGCGGGACGGGTCTGTCCTTCCGGAAGGTTGAAGAACTGTGAGGTGAAGGCAAAAGCCGCTTCGCCCGCCTTTTTGCGGGATTCATCATCCGTCCCAACCGCCGGGAATTCAACGTAGTCCACCGAGCAGCGCGTGGGAATGGCAAAGGCCTGTTCGTTGGCTTTGTGAAAAGATTCCAAATCCTGGGTGGTGGGCTCGGGTGGCGTCAGCTTGGAAGCTTCCCAACGCACGACCTGCGCCTCGACGGGGCCAAACAACCTCTGCAGGCGGGTTTCAGCTTCCCCCGGAAAGACAGCCGCGGTGGAACTCAGGGCGGTGAGAAGCTGGCGGGTGCGCACCTCGTCCAAGATCGCCTCGTTGAAGCGTTCCCCGGTAAACCCCTGCGGGGATAGAAAGTTGGAGGAAAATTTCTGGAAAAGTTCGGGATCATATTTGCCTTCTTTGATAAAAAGGGGATTGGAGCGGATCGATTCGAGAAGCTGGCTGGGTTGGGGGTCAAGGCCGGCGTCCTGGGCGGCCTGGTTCTGGAGAAGGCGAATCCAGGTCTGGATGGCAAGAAACCGGTCGTTGTCCGAGGGGATGCGGCCGGTTTCCAAGGTGGTTTCCAATAAAGTCTGGCGCTGGGCGGCCACCATGTCGTTGAGGGTGAGGGTGCGGTTCCCAAGGCGACCCATCTTTCCGGAAGCAGGGTCGATCCCTCCGTGGGGTGTCCAGTTGCCGAAGAAAATGAAAGAAATGGCGATGACGGCCAAAAGGATCAGGAGCAGGCCTTTTAACTTGTCGTGCAGGTACGTGATCATGGAAGGTTTTTGGCTTGTCGGGGGGGGAGGAGGAAAGACCAAAATCCCTTTATGTCGTGGCGATGGATCCCGCTTTGGTTGCTTTTCCTGGCTCCGGGTTGGGCCCAGGACCAGCTACGGCTAAAGAGCGGAGAGGTGAAATCCGGCACGGCCGTGAAATTCGACCCGGCCACGCTGTCGCTGACCTTTAAATTTGACCAAGGAACCTTGAGTTACACCCAAGCGGACATTGCCGAGGTGATTTTGAAAGAGCGGCCGGGTGTGGCCGAGGGGAGAAAAGCCTTGGAAGAGGGGAAAATGGAGGAGGTAGTGGCCAAGTGGCAGGAGCCCGTGAACCAGTATCTCGGCGTGGATAATCCCTGGGTCCTGGAGTGCGCCGGCGGCCTTGGGCAGGCCTATTTGGCCTTGGGAAAGGTGGCGGATGCGGAGGCTCTCTACGGAAAAATGAAGCAGTTTTACCCCGCGGGGCCGGCCGCGCTGCGCGCCGCGGTGGGGCTGGCGGTGGCCACGTCCGGCAAGGATGCCGGCGGCCTTTTGAGCAAGCTGCAGGGAATGGAAGGACAGTTGAAGGAAAGCCTTCGACCGCTTCGGGCGGACCGTGAGGCCCTGGCGGAATTTTACTTCGCCCGCGGGGAGGCTTACGAAAAAAAAGGGGAGAGTAAAAAGGCGCTCGAAGACTACCTACGGGTTAGTGTTCTTTACCCGGATCCTCCTTCCTTGGGACAGAGATCCTCCAAAAAAGCGGAAGCGTTGCGCCAGGCCAACAAAGACCTCGTCACCGATTAGTTTCCCGCCTACAAAAACGTCCATGCGGTCTTTTTCTATCAGCTTCTTTCTTCTGCCTCTTTTTTCCCTGCCGGTGGCGGCCGCCGAGGGCGGTGCCCACGGGGACACTTTTATGGACTTGTTCCTCATGTCGGGGGCGGTGGGGTGGATCCTTTTGGTGGCTTCCATTTTGATTATGGCGTTCGCGATCGAAGCCGTGATCAAGATCCGCGTGGGGCGATTGGCTCCGCCGGCGGTCTATGCCCAACTAAAAGATGCCTTTGTTTCGGGAAATTACCCTCAAGCCTTCCAAATCTGTGCCGCCAATCCCTGCTATCTCGGTCGGATTGTGCAGGCGGGTCTGGAGCGGCTGGGTCGGGGCCGCGAATCGGCGGAGAAGGCCATGGGAGAGGTGACCGCCAAGGAGATCAACGATCTGAAATCCAACATCAACTACCTTTCCGTGATCGGGGTGGTGAGCCCCATGGTGGGGTTGACGGGAACGGTCATCGGAATGATGAAGGCTTTCAAAACCCTCGGATCTTCCGGGGCGGCGGATCCCAGCAAACTTTCCGCCAACATCTCCGAGGTTCTTTTCGCGACCGCCTTTGGTCTCTTTGTCGCCATCCCGGGATTCGTTCTTTATTATGTTTTCCGGAATCGGGTCCAGACCGTCACGGTGGCCATTGACCAGCAGGTTGGGCATCTCTTTGACGGCGTGCCCTTTGAGCAGCTGACCGGATACCGCGTGCAGGACTACCTTGGCGAAAGCGCCGGTGCTCCGGCGGTTGCCGCGTAACCCTTTCCGGCCATGGCCGGCCACGGCAAAAAATTCAGCGTTCATGCCTCCGGTGGCGAGGAGGAACCGGAATTTCAGGTCGCCCCCATGGTCGACGTCTTGCTGGTGTTGTTGATGTTCTTCACGGCCACCACCACGACGGAGGTGAAAAGCCAGATCGCCGATCTCACCCTGCCGGATGCCCAGGAGGCCAAGGACCGGGAGAAGGGGCAGGGCCAGTTCCTGATCAATATCAACAAATTCGGCGGAGTGGAGGCCCAGGGGCAGAGAGATCTGGGCGAAGCGGCCTTGGCCAACCTGATCAAGCAGGATTACACCAATTTGAAAAAACTGGATCCGAATGCCAACTACCGTGTGTTGGTCCGAGCCGACAAGGATTTGGGCTGGGACAAAACGAAGGTGGTCCTGAAGGCAGCCGCGGCCGCTGGCGTCGGCAACGTCGTCTTTGCCACCACCAAGGGAGGCAAGGGGTAGCGTATGGCCGGCGGCGGAGGAGGTGGGGAGGGGGAATTTGGCCTGCAGATCGCGCCCATGCTGGACGTGATGTTCGTGTTGCTGATGTTTTTCATGGTGATGGCAGGTCAGCAGGTGAAAGAAGCGGAGCTGGGCGTTTCCGTCCCCGGCAGCGGACAACCCTCCACCACGGCCAAAACCCCGGTCACCATCCGGATTGCCCCCGACGGCGTGGTCACTTTCAACGACACACCGGTGGACAGCCGGGAAGATCGGGAAATGCCGAAGCTACGCGGCCGGCTCAAAGGACTGATCGAAGCCTCGGCCGAGCAGTCGGTGATTATCCGACCCAACGACCGAGCGCCTTATCAGCGAGTCGTCGATGTATTAAACGCCTGCGGCGCGGAGAGGGTTAAGAATTTAACGTTTGGCGGCTGAGCCCGGGCGATTACGCCCTCCCCATGTACTTTCGCTCCCGGGTATCGACCTTGATCAGCTCGCCTTCCTTGATGAAGAGGGGGACCTGAAGGGTCAGGCCGGTTTCGAGTTTGGCCGCCTTCATGACATTGTTGGCGGAGTCGCCCCGGATGCCCTCAGGGGATTCGGTCACCTTGAGATTGACGCTGGCCGGGGGCTCAACCGAGACCGCCTTGCCCTCGATGAACAGGATTTCACACGGGGTGTTCTCGGACATGAAATCCTTGGCCTCCTCGACCAATTCCGCCGGCAGGGTGATGTTCTCGTAGTTTTCCGGATTCATGAACGTGTAGCCGGTGTTGTCCTGGTAGCTGAACTCCCACTTTTCGCGGGAGACATTCACGGTCTCAAGGCGCTCGTCGGAGGCCAGGCGGTGGTCGGAGGAGAGGCCGGACCGAAGGGACCGGAAAGTCGCCTGGACGAAAGCCCGCTTGTTGCCCGGAGTGCGGTGGGTGGTGTTGAGGACAATGTAGATGTCGCCGTCCTTGGTGACGGCCATGCCTCTGCGTAGGTCGTTTGCGATCACTGCCATAACGATGAGTCTCCTGCGTTGCGGCCTGCTCAGTAGAGCCTGAAGCGGGCCAGATCCTGGGAATCCACCAGCCCCACCGGGCGGCGGGCCGCATCCAAAACAATCAAGTCCTCGATGCGGTGGGTTTCAAATACATGCAAGGCCTTGGCGGCGAGACTGTCAACGGGGATGGTCACGGGATTTTTCGTCATGACGGCCCGGAGGGGGCGCTTGCCGATCTCGGGATCTTTCTGGAAACCGCGCGCGAAATCCCCATGCGTGTAGATGCCCAGCAGTTTTCCGCGGGGATCGACGATCACCGCCGCGCCGCAACGTTTAGCTGTGATCAGGGAAAGGGCTTTGGCCACGGGGGTCTCCGGTTTGCAAAGCGGAACGGCCGAGCGCGGACGCATGATTTCGCTGACCTTGAGCAGCAGGTTCCGCCCGATCGCCCCCGCCGGGTGCAGCCGCGCGAAATCCTCCCGGCGGAAACCACGGCTTTCCAACAGGACCATGGCAATGGCATCGCCCATGGCCAACATGGCGGTGGTGCTGGAGGTGGGGGCCAAATTGAGCGGACAGGCCTCCTGCTCCACGGAGACATCCAACGCGATATCCGCCTGCTTGGCCAAGGGAGAGCGTGGGTTGCCGGTAATCCCGATGATGGGTGTGCCCAAGCGCTTGAGGAGGGGAACCACCCGAAGGAGTTCGTCGGTATTTCCGCTGTAGCTGAGGACGATGACCAAATCCTTGGGGGAGACCACGCCCAGATCCCCGTGGGCGGCATCGACGGGGTCGAGCGCCACCGAGGTGGTGCCGGTGCTGGCCAGCGTGGCGGCGATTTTGTGACCGATGTGACCGGACTTGCCGATGCCGGTCACGATGATTTTACCCCCGTCCTCCAGGCGGTTTCTCATCAACTGGATGGCTTTCAGGAAGGAAGAGCCCAAACGGCGACGCACCCGCTGCAAGGCGGCGATCTCGATCTCGAGAACCCGTTTGGCTTTTTTGAGATGATGTCCGTTGGCCATGAACAGGTTAGAATATCGGGAACCTCTTCACCGGGCAAACCGTCTTGCGGCTTGAGCCGAGGGGGGATCCGCCCCACGGTAGGCGGGTGAAAAGTTGGCCGGAATTTTTCCTCGCCCTCCGCTTCCTGCGTCCGCACCGGAGTTTTCTTTCGGTCATCACCATTCTCAGTTGGCTGGGGGTGGTGGCCGGCGTCCTGGTGCTGATCGTCGTCCAGTGTGTGATGCGGGGCTTCGAACAGGAACTGACCCGGAAAGTCATCGGATTTCAATCCCACCTGACCGTGGCCGGGCAGGGGCCGTTGCCCGAGCCCGATCGACTCCTCGAGACCATTCGGTCTGAACCGGAGGTCACGGGAGCCAGTGTCTCCGTTCTCGGCCCGGTCCTGGCCGAAACGCGGGGGCGAATCTCCACGCCGCGGATCAAAGGCTGGGACGTGGCCACGGCCGAGAGTGTGGTGCCGCTCAAACAGTGCCTGATCGAGGGGGCCTGGACACCGGGGCCGGACCAATTGGTGGTGGGCAGCGAATGGGCGTTAGCCAACCGCGTCCAGATTGGGGCCGAGGTCAATGTTCTCGGGCCCCAGCAGTTCCGGGATCTGGTGGGAAAAACAAACGCTCCCGGGATGGTGAAAAAAATTCCACTGCCCCGCACCTTCCGGGTGGCCGGAATTTTCAAGACTGGGATGTATGATTACGACTCCGACTATCTCCTCACGGATCTGCCGACCGCCCAGGATATCTATGCACTCACCAACTCCGTCCACGGGGTGGCCATCCGGCTGCAGGACTCCACCCAGGCCAGGGAAGTGGCCGAAAAACTCCGCGCCAAACTGGGTGCCGGCATCCGCGTGTTGACGTGGATGGATCATAACCAGCGCCTTTTCGCCGCAGTGGCGGTGGAGAGGAGAGTGATGAGTTTCCTGCTCTTTTTCGTGATGGCGGTCGCGGCCCTGGGACTCAGCGGAACGCTGATCACGGTGACGGTGCAAAGGGCCAGGGTGATCGGAACCTTGGCCGCGATCGGTGCCACTCCCGGCCAGATCGCCGCCATCTTCACCCTTTACGGGGTGATCGTCGGGACCTTGGGATCGCTTGTTGGCGTGGTGGGGGCTTGGGTCGTTTTGGCGAATCGCAACGGGCTGGCCAACCTGCTGGCCAAGGTTACCGGTCAGGAGCTGTTCCCGCCGGAGATCTATCATTTCTCCTCCTTGCCGGCGCAATACAGCCCCGGTGTTTTTGTTGGAGTGGCTGCCGCCGGGCTGGGACTGAGTGTATTGGCGGCCTTGATTCCCGCTTGGGCGGCGTCCCGAACGGAACCCGCCGCCAACCTAAAGCGGTCATGAGCAACCTCCTTCTCGAAGTCCGGGATCTGCATAAGAGCTACCAGCTCCAAGGACGGGCTCCTTTGGAAATCCTTCATGGAATCGACTTTCGCATCGGAGCCGGGGAGTGCCGGCCGGTCTGCGGGCCGTCCGGTGCCGGGAAGTCGACGTTGCTGCATCTTTTGGGCGGGCTGGAAGCTCCCGACCGGGGGGAAATTCTCTGGAAGGGGGAGAGCACCCGCGGGTGGAACCGGTCCCGCTGGGCCGTCTGGAGGAGAAAAGCGGTGGGCTTTGTCTTTCAGTCCTATCACCTCATCCCGGAACTCACGGTGGAGGAAAACGTCCGCCTCCCTGCGATGCTCGCCGGAGTGCAACTCGGTGAAGTCTGGGAGGACCTGCTCGACGAGGTGGGGATGACCTTGCGTCGCGATCACCTTCCCGCGGAGCTTTCCGGCGGGGAGCAGCAGCGGGTGGCGGTCGCCCGGGCCTTGGTGCTGGAACCGGATCTGATTTTGGCGGATGAACCCACCGGGAACCTGGACGGAGCCTCCGCCACGGCGGTGCTTGATTTGCTTGTGAAGATGGTGCGCCACCGGCAAAAATCTTTGCTTCTGGTCACGCACGACGAAACCGTGGCCGGGCGGGTGGGAACCCCGTTCCGGATCGCGGACGGAAGGCTGACAGAAGCCCGCCCATGATCATCTACATTGACGGAAAATTTTATCCTGAAGAGGAGGCGAAGATCTCGGTCTTCGACCATGGCCTACTTTACGGGGACGGCGTTTTTGAAGGGATCCGCGCCTACGAGGGGCGGGTTTTCAAACTGGAAGAGCATCTCCGGCGATTGGAGGATTCCGCGAAGGCCATCCTTCTGAAGATCCCTCTCGACCGGGAGGAGATGCGTGCGGCGGTCTTGGAGACCTGCAAGCGCAACAAGATGAAGTCTGGCTATCTCCGCTTGGTGGTGACGCGCGGCAAGGGCTACCTCGGCCTTTCCCCCGACCGGTGCAAAAAGCCGACGGTCATCATCATCGCCAGCGAGCTGGAGCTTTATCCGGAGAAGTACTACCGCGAAGGTTTGCGGGTGGTGACGGTGGCCACGTGGCGGAACTCCCCGGCCGCGCTGGATCCCGGCATCAAGTCGCTCAACTACCTCAACAACATCCTCGCCAAAATCGAGGGTCAGCAGGCGGGGGCGCAGGAGGTCATTCTCCTCAATCCGCAGGGCCTGGTCGCCGAATGTTCGGGTGACAACATCTTCTTCATTCGCGACCAGGTGCTGGTCACCCCCAAGCTTTCCTCGGGGGCCCTCAATGGCATCACCCGCAACACGGTGCTGGAGATCGCGCGGGAGGCCGGTTGGAAAACCCGCGAGGACGATGTCCGTCGCTATGACCTGTTCACGGCGGAGGAGATGTTCCTCACGGGGACGGGGGCCGAGGTCATTCCGGTCGTCGAGGTGGATGGTCGCGCCATCGGCACCGGTAAACCGGGGAAGCATACGGCTGACCTCAT
>Ga0214923_10007816_pt1 | contig 11553 bp, 35 predicted proteins | sample LL1510_MetaG_FD_177993 | JGI IMG/M metagenome (GOLD analysis project Ga0214923, IMG submission 177993) | Freshwater microbial communities from Lake Lanier, Atlanta, Georgia, United States - LL-1510 | ecosystem: Environmental > Aquatic > Freshwater > Lake | place: USA: Georgia | collected... | reverse complement strand
TCTTGAAACTCTACCCAGAGTGCATTATGTTGCAAAACTTCTACTTTTACAATATCTTTGTGCCTTTTGCCTTTCCCTTTACCCATTCTTGAAATTGAATTGAGATTATAATTATTTTCTAAACACCATTTGCGTATTGAATAAAATTCCATCATTCTACCATCATCAAAATAAACTTTCCACCTTTTAGCCAAATTACTATTTTTTCCAGAAAATTTTTCTACTATTTCTGGATTTTTCATAGGATTTTTATCACTAGACATAATTTTTGATATATCTTGTCTCCTTTTACCAAAAGCGGGATGGTTTTCTTTTGATAAATTATTCATTCTATCTCTTCTCTTTTGTCTTTCAAATTCACTAATAATAGCACCAGAAGAACCTTCACCACCATCAGTAAGATTATGAAGAATACCAGTTTTCAAATCTTTTCTACCAAAAACAGCGATCATATAGATTTCGTGTCTAAATGCTTCTTCTTCGGTTAGATTTTTCTTAAGAAATATTATTCTTGACTTATCTTTAGGTGGTTTTATACTTCTTTGTTTAGAGTTAATTCTATACCCTTTACCTTTACCTATGTAATAAGGAGTTCTATCTTCACGCAAATATGCGTAAGTGTAGTAATGCATTTCTATTCTAATAGACGGCATTACTATTTATATTAAAAAGGAGGGACTTTCACCCTCCTCCTGAAGATTGCCGTCTATCAGGTATTATTATTTATCTATAATATCATCAAGTGTTTTCATATCTTGTTTCCATTCTTTTGATTCCCTATCTTGATACTCTGTGTATAAAGAATTGTGAATATCCATAAGTCCATCAATCCAAAATGCCTGTGGATATAAACCAAGTGTACGTTGAAGTCCCCGATGAGAAGTTCCCTCACGCTCTGCCTTACAAATAATATGGCAAAGTGCTTCTACTGCCTTATACTTATCTTCTTCTGATAGATTGTAATACCATCCAACAGATTTATCAATACTTTCTTGATGTGCCTTTGCAAAATCTTCCCGCATCTTTACCATTTCTGGTGAGTTCAATGTTTCACCTAAAGTATTCTTCTTTGATAGTTCTTCTTGAAACTTAGAACTATCAATCAGTTCTCCAGTGCTCATCTCATTTTCCATAAGGATTTTCGTCTCCTTCGTATTTTTTCATCATACCTTCAACCTTATCCAGAAACTTATCAGTTTGAATAAGTTGATCTAACTTGGAAATCATATCTGCAATCACACAAGAAACATAAGGGGATTCTTGACGAGCTGCAAATGCAAGTGCATTTCTTAAATGAGATTCTGCTTCTCGTAAACTTTCTTCAACCGATTGTGAGAGTGCCATTAGGGTGCATCATCATAAAGTACAGGGGGTTCCAGACAATAATCTGGAAGTTTGACACGATTTTCTGTGAAATATCTACACAACATTGTAGTCGGTTTTTGTGATTTTGTCAATTCACGAGCGTGACAATCAATAAAGTTTCCACATTTTAGTAAGTGTATTAGAAACTCCATTACATAAAAATATAATTTGAATGCTTTTGTTTGAAGGCATCAACCTGTTCTTGTGTCTTCAGAAACACAAACAGATTTGTCTGTGGATGCCCAGGATACTGGTAAGATACTTTGATCATTTTGTCTCCTTTATCCAAAAACCATCATCAGTCATTGTATATCCAGCAGCAACCATTTCGTCATAGGTATTTGTTTTTCTCTCAAACTTTTTGAGTAGATAAGAACCATCACCTTGATCGTGCCATTCAATCTGATCACCTTCTTTTAGATTTGCTGCTTCCAATAAATCATCGGGAAAAGTAACAACATAATCTTCCAAGTCATCACTGACTTCAACAGGAAGAACCCACTTCTTTACTTTATCTTTATCAGAATTGAATTTACCACTCTGACGCATATTTTCTATTTCAATACGAAGTTCTTCTGCTTCTTCTGGTGTATCAGTTATTCCAGACAGGTAAGATTGCTCCCAGAAGTCATTCCAGGCATTTTTACATTCATCTGATGTATCATTGCCATCACATTGAAGATGAGGCATCAATTCAGTATCATCATAATCCTTGATATGTTCCTTACCATTACCATTCAGTAATGCAAGAAGTTCATATGCCTGTGATGTTTGATGTTTATAGGTATAATAATTATCTTTCACGACACCAACAATCACATCATAGATTTCTTGTGGTGATGCTTCTGCGGCACCCATAGCATCATATAAAAAGTTTTTAAGTTGTTCAAGAGAATAGTTTTTATAATCAGTCATTTTCCTTCAGTGCGAGTTGGATTGCTTCTGTCAGTATAGCAGAAATTTCTTCTGATGTCTTGCCATTCAACCAGTTCCACTTCTGATCTTCCTTGTCCCATTCCATCAGGAATGTGCCATCAGAATTCTCAGTGATTGATAACGAATCTTTTTGATTTTCCATATTTTACATTATAAAGTTTTTGATTTCAGTGTGTGTATGTATCATAGCATAATTTTTAGGAAAAAGCATTATGCTTGTGCCAGTTTATTTACCGTCTCCCACCACAATGTCTTCAAGTTGTTTGGTTCGGGATTCTAAAAAATCTATGATATTTGCAAGACGATAGATTTCATTAGTATTTCCTACATTCTCTTCTTCTAAGCTATCAAGTCTTTCTTCTATGGTTTTTTTATCTGACATTACTCTTCTCCTCTAATACTGATTTGTAATAGTTATGATACTTTATAAACTTGTGAAGTGAATATTCAATTCCCAAACTTCTTGTAGTTTCACAATAGCTTAGGTGCTCATACCACGGAGTTGTTTCATCTAATTCAGGATACATTTGTATAAACCTGATAATCGTTCTTCTTCAAGTTACTTCTTTGAACATACTTCTTCATATTGACTTCACTATCAAAGTAGCAAGTCTTCTTATCCTTCATATCCTTTCCTTCCATATGTTCCAGTCTTATTGGAAACTGTGAATAAGGAAACTCTGGTTTTGCATTAATTTTCATCAGTAATCCTCATATACTCTTTTATATTAGCAATGTCTCTATCATCCCATTTTTCTGGGGTTTCTAACATTCTTTTCATTATAGATGGAGACCATCCAGGAAACATTCTTGATGCTTCTTCAAATCCAGGTTTTTTAGTCATCTAACTCCACATCATCAGTAAGGTCTTTCAATCTATCAAAGAAATCTTCATCAACTGGAACTGTCTCAATCTTTCCAGTCATTACATCGTGAGACATTTCCATCAGATATTCAAGAAACTCTTTGGGATAAACATTATCTTCCCCCAATGAAACCCAGAACCAATCTATACATTCTTCTTCTGGATCTTCTGCTGTTCTGGGTAGTGCATAAACCTCATAGTTTCCTGACATCAAATCCTGCCAGATACTGAATGCATCACAATACTCTGCCACCCTGTCATCCAGCAGTGCCCGAACCAATACTCAAACCAGTTGAGTGTGGTTTTCTCTTTGTCTGTTGCTAATATAGGTGTTGAGTTAGTCATCAGTGTGTTCTCAAAGTCCAATGTTGAGTATATATGAGCCAGGGTTCTTCTTTCTGTTGCATTATAGCAAACCAGTGTTGTCCTTGTTCATCAATCGCATCAAGATAATGCACTCCATACCTATCAATCGCACGGGAGATATGTTTGAATTTTTGTGGTTTCATAATGCCTCCACCTCATCTGCAATCTCACGCAATACTTCTATCGGGCACTGCAACTCTCCCAAATCCGTGCATAACCTATCAGCAACCTCACGAAGAGCAACAGCAATCACCTTTGCTCTACCTCCTCTTTTGGGACGGAGTGAATGTTCCAGGGTAGCATTCACGATTTGCTCTGCTCTAATAGTCATCCCAATCCATCCTTAATTTTTTTGAGACAATCGTTGAAACCATCTACAAGAAGTTCCACATCAACATTTTGAGAACCAGAAGAAGATTGTGGTTCAGGCAACCAACACCTCACGGCATCCACAATCTCATAACACATATCCACAGAATATCCAAGATTTTTGATTACATCAAAAAGTTTTTTAGATTTATATTTCTCTAACAACCTATCAATAACATCATTCATAGGTTTTAGTTCTTCTACCTTACAATCTTCCTTTGAGGTATTATATCCCTTTTCAAAGATATCCCAAACACCTTGTTCAACATCAAGTTTATCAGGATACCTATAATAAACTCTTTTGAATGCTTCTTCTACTGGTGATTTTGTTCGTTGAAGTTCTTCAAGTTTTTGTAGTTTCTCTTGGAGTTCTTGGATTTGTGCTTTGAGTTTTTCCATTTCGTTTGAAAAAGTCATTTGGGTTTTCATCTATAAGAGTATCATACCACAAAGGACACCTGTTTTCAAGTGCCCTTGTGCCTGTTCTTCAAGTGTCCTCATTCCACAACTTCAACTTTTATAACATCTTTATGTTTTTTATATTTTCCTGTATATACACTATACAAACCATTTTGATGATAGTTATTTTCTTTGCCCCATCCATACAATCCACATACTAAAATTTCTTCACCATTATTTTTAGTTATTTTCCATAGTTTAGAACGATAATTTTTTTCACCTTTATTTGCCTCACTTAATTTTCTTTTGGTTTCTTTAGAATGTGATTTACCTTTTTTTACTTCACTTTGTTTTCTTTTGGTTTCTTCAGAATGCGATTTACCTTTTTTTACTTCACTTAATTTTTGTTTATGTTCTTCTGTGAATATTATACCTTTTTTTACTTCACTTAATTTTCTTTTGGTTTCTTCAGAATGTGATTTACCATAAAGATAATGATTTTCACCCGCATATTTTCCTTTCATTTTTTTACTTAAATTTTTTTTAAATTCTTCAGTGCGAACAGCACCAGAAGAACCTTCTCCACCATCAGTTCTATTATGAAGAATACCAGTTCCTAAATCTTTTCTACCAAGAACAGCAATCATATAGATTTCGTGCTTGAATGCTTTTTCTTCAGTTAGATTTTGTTTTAATAAGATTATTCTGGATTTATCTTTTGGTGGTTTTATTTCACCTTTATTTTTTTTATATTTTCTTTTTCCTTCCCCCTTACCAATATAATAAGGAGTTCTATCTTCCCGCAAGTATGCGTAAGTATAAAACCTAATAGGATTTACCATAGTTCTGCTTTATAGTGTGTCGTATTACTATTTATACAAGAAAAGGTGCCCGAAAGCACCTAATCTTTGCTTCTGGTTACGACACACATAAGCATTTTTATTTATACTGACTACTTTAAGTTCTCCCTTGCTTTGCGAGCAGTATCATAAAGTTCCCGAAGTCGTTGCGACCTCTCCTCTCGTTTTTTGATTTGTTCTGGACTATTATACCACAAACTATCAGTTCCGTGTAAAGGGCAATCTGGATTGAGGTTTTGAGTGTTTGAAGTTTTGGTTCCTATTTGAATGTAGGAACAGGTGCATTTGGTAGTCATACATCCTCCATATCAAAACTCATATCATAATATGGACCCGGTACTCCTGCTTTACTATAACACCAATTACAAAACTCCATACTTTCTATCATATCAACATCCCAATTACAACATTCCACGGCAGTATGAAGTGTAGAAAGAAACTCTGGTGTGAGAAGTTCTTTGAGTTCTTGTTTAGTCATCGGTTCATCCAGTCCCTCAAATCAACAATTTTATACCAATCACAACCCCAATCCCGTCCATTTACTGTATATCCTTTGGTTTTTTTGGGTTCCACTTGTGCCTTTGCTTCTTCATAGGTAGAGAAACACCCAACCCAATCACCAGTATCAGCAGAAGGGTAAAAATGTTCTCCAGCAATCAGCAAATAAGTTTTCATCGTAGTTTCCTCAACATTTCATAGTAAATGTTTAACTCCCTCCGCACCGCATTCAATTCACTATGCGTTGCACCAAGAGATTGAAGAGTATCAAACTCTTTGTGCAATACATTAAGTTTGGATTGAATCTTTTGTTTGTCAGTCATCGGGTTCCTTTGTGTATGAGAGTATTATAGCACCTCAAAGGGCATCTGTGAAGTGCCCTTGTGCCAGTTCAGGGAGTGTCCCACACCTGAACTTCAAAAGTTATAGTAGTAAGTCCTGTGGAAAAAATACCCCCCACAGCATCACGATTGAGAGTTACAGAAGTTACTCTGGCATCTTTGTTTTTCACCTTTTCGGCAATCTGTAAGAAACTATCTTCTCCCGAATGAGGGTCATAAGTTTTGAATGAAGTGGAAGCATTTTTTGCTGTATTATAATTGGGAGCATTTGTAGTAGTTACACTTCTTACATCCCATTCTGGTGGAATTTCATACTTTTCTTCTACTACTGGTTCTTCTTTCTTTCCGTAGAGTTCTTCATATTTTTGTAGGAGTGGATTAGTCATAATAAGCATCCTCAAAATCTCTGGGTTCTACATAAGGTTCATCACAACCAGTATAAGCATACATTTTTTTGTCTAAGTTGATATGTAACTTTGTTTTTGGTGATTCAGTCATAAGTTCCTTCATTATAACCCATTTCAAAGATTTTTTTGGCAAACTCAATAATATGTTGAGAAGTTGCAAAGTATTCTATCCAGGTTTCATCATTCTCATCTACTTCCCATTCAAGATGCTGTTTAGCAAGTTGAATAATTTCTTCATCTAAAATCATTAGAGTGCCTACAGTTCATCAGCATATTCATTCAGTTCTTGAGCAATATAAAAATGCCAAGGTTCATCTGCAAGAACTCCATCTCTATAAATGAGAGAAGAAATCACACGAATAGAAGATGCTAATGCTTCTTTCATATCATCGGTGGGTTCTACAATCAATTCTGCTTTGAATGTTTCCCAGATTTGGTATGCTGTGTTATTCATCATAGTTCTAAAAGTTCATCACAAATAGCATCAATCTCTTTGAGACATTCATCCCATCCAGCATTAAACATCACATCCAGTTCATCAGTAAAATCAATCTTATTAGTTCCTGATAGTTGCTTACGAAGATGTTGAAGAACTTCTTGAAGCATCCAAGCAGTATTGTGTGCTTCACTTTTACAAATAACTTTTAAAAGTTCTTCTGCTCGTTGTTGGTTAGAATTAAATTCGTTCATCGGTTTGTTTGATATGAAGTCATTATACGACAAAGGACACCTGTTTTCAAGTGTCCTTATGCCAGTTCGTCAAGTGTCCTTATGATACTCTAACTCTTTTGGAAGTGTCTATACCTCTTGCTTTTTGGTAATTTGAAAGTGGTGCGGCACCAGTTATAAAACCAGTTTCTAAACACATCCATTTTTGACTATTAGTTTTTCTACTAATTTCACCTCTTTGTTCTGGAGTCATAGCAAATATACCAAGACCCAGTTCCTTCATTTTTTTACCACCTTTTCTTGTATCTTCTAGTATTTCTTCATCTGTTCTATTAAAAATTCCAACACCATTTTCATAATTTTTTCTCCCAATTTCATATTTTTCTTCATAAGTTAAAGAGAAAATTCCTCGTTTCTCTTCATACATTCTATTTCCAGTGTTTTTACCTAACTTACTCTTTTCTTCTGGTGTTAAAGAAAAAAGACCTTTACCTTTTTCATAAAGTTTTTTACCTATTTCTGATGCTTTTTCTTTTGGTATATAAAATTTTGTGGATGTTTGATATGCTTGATTAGCAAAATGTGGATTTTCTACTACCTTATAATATTCTTGTAATATAATTTCGTCAGAATATGCTTCTTCTCTTGTAGTATAATCACTTTTGAGAATTATTTTGTATTTTGGTTTGAATGTTTTATCTTTTGATGAACCAAGATAGTTTATGTCTTCTTCTGGTAAGCATTTACACCCTCTACTACCAAAATATCCTCTACCCCATTCTTCATAAGAATAATAGGTATAGTAATACTCTTTTGGAGTTTCCATAGTTCTATTCTACTTGGACGGCATTACTATTTATAAAAGTTTATAATAGAAAAGGTGCCCGAAAGCACCTAATCTGTCCGTAGAGATTGCCGTCCAAACAGACATTCCTATTTATAAGTCCTCATCAATCGTGAATAAGAATAGTTCCAAGTAGAAGGGTCTTCTGGGTCAAATGGATTTTTGTATTCTTTTGGTTGTGGTGGTTTATAAGGTTCTGGTGTATATTGGAAGAGTTTAGAAGCAAGATAAGAACCAAGACAAGGAAACAAAAACCAAAGAAGTGCGGATGTGAGGGTCATTTATGGTTAGGGTTGATATAAGTAGGAAGTTTCATATGACTATATTTTTTTATAAAAACAAAAGCATCACCTTCAAGAACTTCAAATGTGCCTTCATACCGAAGCAAAAGTTCTTCAAAATCTTTCATAAATGCGTCTTTGGTTTCTTGGATAGTCATAATACTGTGGCAATAACTGCTGGTAGGGTGTTTGTGGTTTTGTCTTGTGGTTCTTGTGATTTTTTCTCTTTGTATTCTTTGAGTGCTTTGAAGAAGAGTTCTTCTCTTTGAAGGTCGTCAGGCATTTTCCACCATCCTCAAAAACTCAAATCCCAAATCAATAAAAATAAAGACATAAACAAGAAGTGCTAGTAGTATAGCAGTTTTTTCTAAAAGAAAACAGGAAAGAAAAATGTAAAATCCATTTTTCAATACCAACCATATAATCCAAAAAGGAAGATTTGTTTTAGTCATAGACTGTCTGTGTGTATGAGAGTATTATAGAGCACTCACAGGGTCTGTGGTGAGGTCTTGTGCCAGTTCTTCAAGTGTCTTCTTCTCAATCACGGCAATTACTTTACGATTTGGATATTTCTCGGCAATTATATCACGAGCACTCTCATAATCAATAGCATTCTTTACGGTTTCATAATACACAGTGTTGTCTGCGTCATCCCAAGTTTGAACTTCATAAGTCATCTTTATTCACCATCAAGAGTTCCTCTATCATATCCAATATCTTCACCATCACCATAACCTCTACTATAACCATCATCATAACCTTCCTCATAAAGTGCTCGGGCAAACTTCAAGATGTCTTCACTTTTTCCAGACCACTCTTCAACTGACATATTACAACGAAGATGTTGAGAGGCAATTTCAAGGATTTTTTCGTTAGTAATCATTTGACAATCAGGGTAATTTTAATATCGTGATGAGTTGGTTTAGTCATTAGTAGATTTTCTTTTGCCCAGTCATATTGCTCCATAGATTTTTTCAAAGCATTACCAAAAAGAGCACTACCAATTCTAATAATAATTTTGTCTAATGTGGATTTAATGAAAGTCATTGGAGTTCCTTTGTTTGTCCTACTATTATAAGGCATCTGGTGCCCCTGTGGAGGGGTGTCTGTGCCAGTTTGAGAAGTGTCCTCAAATCCAAGTTCTAACATTTGCCTTTGGGTGTTCTTTACAAGCATCCAACACCTCTTCCACAAAGGGAACAAAGTCTTTGTAAGTTCCCCAACCATTAGAAGCATCAAACTGCTTATAATGCTCTGGATGAGATTTGAGTTTTAGAAGTCCTGCCTCAAGATGTAGAATAAGTTTATCAGCAGTTGGATTTTCCCAGAGTTCATCAGGACGCCACAGACACTTATAGATGCCTGCTTCTTCTGCCATCGTATTCAGGTTGTGAGTGATGTTTCCAGAATACAACTCAACCTTATGAGGTTCAGGTGCTCCCGTATCAACTTCAATTTCCAACCAAATATCAAGAGACATAATGTGTTTGTGCTTATGAGACTATTATAAGGCATCCACAGGGGGATTGGAGTGCTCTTGTGCCAGTTCAGGGAGTGTCCTCACCCAAGTTCCTATAAATCGCATCCACCCATATCTTATCAATATATTTCCGTTCTTCATCAGTAATCATATTCTCCCTCAAATACTCTTCAAGGGTGATGTTATTATCATCCAAGAACTTTTGGATTTCTTCAAGGTTCATAATCATTCACAAAATTTCCAGAACCTTTGACTTCATATGCCCAATTTACCACAATAAAGTCATCAATACAATCTTTAGATGTAAAGTTTTCTTTTACATATTCTTTTCCATATTTTTCACACATTTGGTCATACCAATAGGAACCATATTCACATAAGATTTGTTCTTCACTCAAAGTTCTCTCTATATCTAATCCTAAAGGAGAATGGCAGTGGTATCGGTAGTATTTCATTTTTTCTTCAATAGTCATCCACATAAACCTCAAAGATAATTTTATTACGCATAATACCCATTATATCCCTTTCCATACTCATACTCACAACTTGTGCCTCACCATTTTTGATTTTTTCTGCTACTTGTTGAAAAGATACCTTCAAGTCATCACGGTCATAAGTTTTGAGTTTTGTGATTGGAATAGTAGAAGTATCCCGAAGTTCTTCCAGTTCTTCTGCGTATGACTTTTCACCCTTATAATAATCTGGTTTTGGTTCTTCTTTCTTCCCGTAGAGTTCTTCATATTTTTGTAATAATGGGTTGTTAGTCATTTTCAAATTCTTCTTTTAATTCTTTATAATGTTTAATCCATATATCATTAAAATCATTAAGAACCCAACTATATGGATACTCAATTTCTTTTTTCATACTTTCATACCTTTTACGTCGTTCTTCTTTTCTTAATTTTTCTAATTTAGAGTTTTTCATAGTTATTTCTCTTCTTTCTTCATTAAAAACCATAACCCGTCAAGCAGACGATAAGTTTCACCATCAATAATATGAACTAACATCATACCATCAACAGTATACTTTTTCTTAAACCAATTATGACTTTCATCAGGAAACTCAAGACTTTCATCAGGAAACTCAAGACGATAATAAACTTCATCATTATAAGAGACAACCTCAAACTTACCACCATCAAACTTACCACCAAAATCAAACTCCATTCTTGGTTGAGATTTATGTGTTTCAATCTCTTTGAGTAGTTCCAGTTTCTTTTGAAGCACTTTGATTTCTGCTTCGTATGCTTTCATAATCTTTTTTGCTCTTTCAGTCATCGTATTCCAATTTTGAGAGTGTCTTTCAGTTCATTATAAAGTCCATTCAATCCCTGTCTCCTATCTTTATCAGTCATATCAAGAATATCATACAATATTCGTGCCTGGTGTTCGTCCAGTGTGATTTTGTAATTCTTTTGAATTTCAATCATTTGCAGTCCCTCTCATAATCAAAGTCAATATATTCTACCACAGATTTTTTGATATGAGAACAGAGTGCTTTCTGTGCTTGTTCCAGACTGAAAAATCCAATATAATACTCATTAAAAGAAAATAGAGTATGCCACCACCACAAGACCTTTACTTGTGGATAATACCAAGGAGTGTTGTATTCAATTACTTTTTTGATACGATAGTTTTTCATTTTTTCACCATCTACAATCAAGGAAATACTCCCAACTCGTTGAGGGAGTGGTATATCTAATCACAGAGCAAATTCTATTCCCATAAGAATAAGTATCCACTATTTCAAAGTTTCTGTGATTTTCAGCATTTGTTGAAATAGGTGGATTTGGTGAAACCTCGTATACATAAAATCCAAGAATGCTAAGTGCGACACCTATAAAAGCACCAACAAATAATGTAGATATTCCTA
>Ga0214923_10007814_pt1 | contig 11555 bp, 5 predicted proteins | sample LL1510_MetaG_FD_177993 | JGI IMG/M metagenome (GOLD analysis project Ga0214923, IMG submission 177993) | Freshwater microbial communities from Lake Lanier, Atlanta, Georgia, United States - LL-1510 | ecosystem: Environmental > Aquatic > Freshwater > Lake | place: USA: Georgia | collected 2015-10-15 | reverse complement strand
GCCGGCAGCCTCGTGTTCCTCGATCTGCACGACCGATCCGGCCGCATCCAGGTGATGCTCGGCAAGAAGCAGGTCGGGCCGGAGGGATGGCAGGTCGCCGCATGCCTCGACCTCGGTGACATCGTGGGCGTGGACGGCCGTCTGGGCTGGTCGAAGACGGGCGAGATGACCGTCTTCGCGACGGGGCTCACGTTCCTCACGAAGAGCCTCGAGACACCGCCCGACAAGTACCACGGGCTCGTCGATCCCGAGTTGCGCCAGCGGATGCGCTACCTCGACCTCGTGCATGGCGACGGGGTGCGGGAGCGGTTCATCGCCCGCAGCCGGATCATCGCGACGGTGCGGCAGGTGCTCGCGGAACGTGGCTACCTCGAGGTCGAGGGGCCGACGCTCCAGGAGACCGCCGGCGGTGCCGCGGCCCGGCCCTTCACCACCCACCACAACGCGCTCGACATGCCGCTCGTGCTCAGGATCGCGCTCGAGCTGCACCTCAAGCGGCTGCTCGTCGGCGGACTCGAGCGCGTCTTCGAACTCGGCCGCGTCTACCGCAACGAGGGCGTCAGCCCGCGGCACAATCCCGAGTTCACGATGCTCGAGGCCTACGAGGCCTACGGTGACTACGCCACGATGATGGACCTCACGGAGGCGATCCTCGTCGCGGCGGCGCGGGCGGCCGGCACGCCGACCCGGTTCGACTGGATGGGGCACACGGTCGACCTCACGCCGCCGTTTCGGCGGGCCGGGTACGACGACCTGCTGCGGGAGGTGACCGGCTGCGATCCCGCGTCGGCCGCGAGCGTGGCCGACGCCGCCGCGCGCGTCGGCATCGAGACCGCCGGCCGCCATCCCGACGTGATCAAGAGCGATCTCTTCGAGGCGACGGTCGAGAAGACGCTCGCAGGCCCGGTGTTCGTGCTCGACTATCCGGCCGCGATCTGCCCGCTGACGAAGCGCAAGGCGGGCCGGCCGGACGTGGCCGAGCGGTTCGAGCTCTACGTCGCCGGGATGGAGCTCGCCAACGCCTACACCGAGCTCAACGATCCCGACCTCCAGGAGGAGCTCTTCCGCACGCAGCTCGCCGGCCTGCCCGCGGAGGAGTCGATGGCGCGGATGGACACCGACTTCATCCGGGCCCTGCGTCACGGCATGCCTCCGGCCGGCGGCCTCGGGATCGGCATCGACCGCCTCGTCATGTTCCTCACGGCCGCGGCCAGCATCCGCGACGTGATCCTCTTCCCGATCCACCGCCCGCGGGCGGAGTGAGCGGCGGCCACGGCGGGACGGGCCCGCGCGCATGATGGCCGTGCTACGATCGCGGTCGTGAGGCGGCACCGCCAGCCGTGATTCCTCCGTTCCCCGCACCATGGAGATGCCGGATGCTCCCCCTCCCAGCCACCGAACTGACCACGAAGACCTGCGTGCCCTGCGAGGGGGGCGTGCCCCGGTACACCGCCGAGCAGGCGGCGGAGCAGGTCGCGGCGCTGCCCGAATGGCGGCTCACGCACGACGCCACGCGCATCCGCCGAGACCTGACGTTCCGCGATTTCCGCGGCGCGATCCGGTTTCTCAACAACGTCGCCGCCCTCGCCGAACGCGAGGGGCACCACCCCGACCTTCACCTCGAGCGCTATCGCACCGCCTGGGTCGAGATCTTCACGCATGCCGTCGGCGGCCTTTCGGAGAACGACTTCATCCTCGCGGCGAAGATCGACGCGCTCCTGCCTCCCGGCGGTCAGGCGACCTGACGCGCCTCGCGGCCCGTGATCCGCCGCGGCTGAATCGGTCGGACGACGCGATGCGGGCCGACGGCGGGGAAGCCAAGGGTTGGACAAGCGAGGGGATTCCGCGAACGGCGGGGGATTCGGGCTTGGTCGGGTGGGACGGGGCTGCTACCCTCCCGCCCCCGCGTCGGCCCCGTCCATCGACGGCGCGACGCGCGAGCAGGTCTCGCCGATGTACAAGCTGCTTCTCTGCTGGCGGTACCTCCGCACGCGCTGGATCGCACTGGCGAGCATCGTGAGCGTGACGCTCGGCGTCGCCACGATGATCGTGGTCAACGCCGTCATGGCGGGCTTCGCGCACGAGATGCAGACGCGGATCCACGGGATCCTCTCCGACCTCGTCTTCGAAAGCCATTCGCTCTCCGGCTTTCAGGATCCGCAGTGGCACATGGAGGAGATCCGGCGGGCCGGTGGAGACGACATCGAGGGGATGACGCCGACGGTGGCGGTGCCCGCGATGCTCTCCTTCCAGGTGCGCGGCCAGTGGGTCACGCGGCAGATCATGTTCATCGGCATCGAGGAGGCGACGCACGCGAGCGTGAGCGACTTCGGCCGCTACCTGCAGCACCCGGACAACCGCCGGAGCCTCTCGTTCGACCTGCGGGACGGCGGCTACGACACCGTCGACAGCCAGTCGGAGGGATCCGTCCCGACGCGGCCCGCACTCGAACGGGCCGGCTGGCCCTACCGTCGCATGCGGGTGGAGCGCGAGCGGGCCTGGCGCGAGATCCAGGCCGCCTCCGACGAACGGGAGGCGGGTCGCGCGGCCGGCCCGACCCGCCCGATCGACCAGCAGGTGGACGCGGTCCTCGCGGCCACGAGCGCCGTGCCGGAGGCCGCCGCGCCGGAGGCGTCCGCGGGCGCTGCCGGTGACGACGCGACCCCTGCCCGCCCCGCCGACCCGTTTCGAGCCGCCCGGCCCGAGGAGGGCCGCACGATGGATCCGGCCCGCGAGCAGTTCACCGGCATCGTGCCGGGCATCGGCCTCGCGAGCTTCCGCGACTCCGAGGGGCTCGACCGCTTCCTCATCCTGCCCGGCGACGACGTCAAGGTGACGTTTCCCACCGCCGGAACGCCGCCCAAGGCGGTCAGTGACACGTTCACCGTCGTCGACTTCTACGAGAGCAAGATGAGCGAGTACGACTCGAACTTCGTCTTCGTGCCGATCGCCCAGCTGCAACGGATGCGCGGCATGATCGATCCGCAGAGCGGCATCACGAGCGTCAACTCGATCCAGATCCGGCTGCGCGAGGGGGCGGACCTCGACGCGGTCCGCGACCGGCTCCGCAGGGTGTTTCCCTCCGATCTCTACGCCGTCTCGACGTGGCGCGACAAGCAGGGCCCGCTCCTGTCGGCCGTCGACATGGAGATGTCGGTGCTCAATATCCTGCTCTTTCTCATCATCGCGGTGGCGGGCTTCGGCATCCTCGCCATCTTCTTCATGATCGTCGTGGAGAAGACCCGCGACATCGGGATTCTCAAGTCGCTGGGTGCGGGGGCGTCGGGCATCGCCGGCATCTTCCTGGGCTACGGCCTCTGCCTCGGAATGGTGGGCGCCGGTGCGGGCCTCGCGCTGGGTCTGTCGATCGTGCACAACATCAACCGCATCCGGGCGGCCGTCGAGTGGCTCTCCGGCGAGCGGGTGTTCGATCCGTCGATCTACTACTTCTTCAAGATCCCCACGATCGTCCACGCCCCCACGGTCGCCTGGATCGTCCTCGGCTCCGTGGCGATCGCCGTGGCGTCGAGCGTGCTGCCCGCCCTGCGGGCGGCACGGCTGCATCCGGTCGAGGCCCTCCGTCACGAGTGACCCGCATGCATCATCCGTCCCGTGCACCGCTGCTCGGCGTCCGCGGCCTGCGCAAGCGCTACCGTTCCGGTGAGGGCGTGCTCGAGGTGCTGCGGGGCGTCGACTTCGACCTCGGCGCCGGCGAGTTCGTGGCCGTGGTGGGACAGAGCGGATCCGGCAAGAGCACGCTCCTCCACCTCATGGGACTGCTCGACGCGCCGGATGGGGGCACGATCCAGCTGGGAGGTGAGCGGATCGACGGCCTCACCGCCTCGCGTCGCGACCGGCTCCGCAACGTGGCCATCGGCATGGTGTTCCAGGCCTACCACCTCCTGCCCGAGCTCGACGTGCTCGAAAACGTCCTCGCCCCGCTCATGGTGCGACACGGCCTTCTCGAGTGGCTCCGGGTGCGGGCCGAGGCCCGCGCGAGGGCCTGCGACCTGCTCGCACGGTTCGGCCTCGGAGCGAGGCTGCGGCACCGCCCGCGGCAGCTCTCCGGCGGCGAGATGCAGCGGGTGGCGATCGCCCGCGCCCTCGTGACCGGTCCTCGGGTGCTGCTCGCCGACGAGCCGACGGGAAACCTCGACGAGGCCACGGGAGCCGGCATCCTCGACGCGCTGTGCGAGTTGAATCGACGGGACGGCCTTTCTATAGTCCTCGTCACCCACGACGCGGCGATCGCGCGGCGGGCCGACCGGGTCGTGCGGCTGGCCGCCGGACGTGTCGAGGAGACCGGCTGCACCTCGGTCGCGGAACGGGTGCCGACGGCCGCCTGAAAAACGCCCACGGTCGACGCCGGCGGTGCCGGTCTTCCGCGTCGCGGTCGCCGTTCCGACTCGCCCCATCGCCGGGAACGCTTCCATGCCGCGGCTCGTCTTCATGAACGACCGCCTCGTGCCCGAGAGCGAGGCGCGGGTGAGCGTGTTCGACCACGGCCTTCTCTACGGGGACGGCGTGTTCGAGGGGCTGCGGAGCTACGGCGGACGAGTCTTCCGGCTCGACGCCCATCTCGATCGGCTCTACGCCAGCGCCCGCGCCATCTGCCTGACGATCCCGCTCGCGAAGGAGATCGTGGCGCGGGCGGTGCTCGACACGCTCGCCGCCAATGACCTGGCCGACGGGTACGTGCGGCTCGTGGTGACCCGCGGGGCGGGCAGCCTGGGGCTCGACCCCAACAAGACACGGGACCCGCAGGTGATCATCATCGCCGACCAGATCAGCCTCTACCCGCGGGAGTTCTACGAGCGGGGCCTGCGGATCGTCACCGCCGCCACGCAGCGCACCCAGTCCGCCGCGCTCTCGCCGCGGATCAAGTCGCTCAATTACCTCAACAACATCATGGCCAAGCTCGAGGGGCTCCAGGCCGGGTGCGTCGAGGCGCTCATGCTCAACCACAAAGGCGAGGTGGCGGAGTGCACCGGCGACAACATCTTCGTGGTGCGCAGCCAGGGCGGAGCGGACCGCCTGCTCACGCCGCCCCCCGACGCGGGCATCCTCGAGGGCATCACGCGCGGGGCGGTCATGGAGCTCGCCGTGGCAGCAGGCATCGACTGCCGCGAGCAGGCGCTCGTGCGGCACGACCTCTACACGGCGGATGAGTGCTTCCTCACCGGCACCGCGGCCGAGGTCATTCCCGTCGTCGAGATCGACGGCCGCAGGATCGGGGACGGCGTGCCGGGCCCGGTGACGGCCAGGCTGACCGGGGCGTTCCACAATCTGGTCCGGGCGTGACGTCGTCCGCGGCGTTCGGCCCGGGCGGAGGCGTCGGGGCGCGTGTCGGGTCGAACCCGATCCCGCCCTTGTGCGGCGCTCCTGGGCGTTCACTGGGCGTTCACTGGGCGAAGGCTTCGAGTTCCGGCTGCATGAGGTCGAGGAACCGGCGGGCCGCCTCGTGCGGGTTGGGCCCGGCCGAGCATGTGCAGCACAGCGCAAGCGCGCCGGCGTAGGTGGTGGACCCGACCGCGACGCGGGTGCGCGGCCGCAAGGGCGGCACGCCCGTGATGTCGCGGATCACGACCCCCCCCGGCGCATCGCATCCGTCGATCTTCGGGGCCCCCGCACGCATGCGGCGGCTCGGATCGCCGGGGCAGCTGACGACGCCGGTGGCGTGACAGACGGGGGCGCGCGTGAGCAGCCGCAGGAGGCCCGGCACGCGGTCGACGGGCCGCAGTCCGACGAGGAACTCGGCTGCCGCATGCGTCTCGAGGATCCAGCGGGTCGCCGTCGCGATCGACTGCGCGAGGCCTTCGGGATCCGAACAGGCCTCCGGCGTGCGGTCGAGAAACGCGTAGCCGAGCACGTTGCACGCCGGCTGCCGCGTGCCCGGTGCCCTCAGGCTCACCGGCACGTTGATCCGCACGTTGCCGGCCTCACCGGCGGCCCGCTCGTTCCACTCGATGGCCGCACGCATCGCGGCCGTCACCACGACGTCGTTGAGCGTGATCCCGCGGCGCGTGGCCCCGCGGCGCAGGCGGGCGGCCAGATCGCGAGCGAAGGTGCGCGTCAGATACGGCGGCTCGAGCGGTCCCGCGACGGGCGTGGCGGCGTGGGTGCCATGCACCGGCGCGAGCGGCCGGGGGCGGAACCGGGAGAATGCGAGCGCGTCCCTCCGCATGTCGGCGGCGGTGGTCGCCGGTGAGGCGATCGTGGCGCCCGGCCGGCGTCCCGTCGAGAATGGTGCCGGCTCGAGACCGGCGTAGCCCGCCCAGATGTCACCCAGCAGTTCGAGCGCCGCCAGCCCGTCGCAGACTGCGTGCTGCACCATGAGGATGACCCGGTGGCGGTCGGGAGACACTCCGGCGAGCACCACGAGCCGCACGCCGCTTTCGGCCGAGAGATCGGGCGACCGCCAGGGTTCGTCGGCCGCGTCGGGATGCCAGAGCAGGGGCGGAGTGACGTCGGGTTCGAGCCAGTATGGTCGCCAGCCACGCCAGGCGATGCGGCTGCGGACGAGCGGATGGCGGGCGGCCGCCGCCAGGAGGGCCGCCCGCATCCGGCCCTCGTCCAGCGGTCCCTCGACGTCGCACTCGAGGAAGAAACAGAGCGGATGATCGGGGCGGGAATCGACGAGCATCAGGTGCTCGAGCGGGTCGAGCAGCCTGCTGATCGCGGGCGGGGCACGGTGACGGACGGCCTCGGTCGAGTGCATGTGCGACGACGTTACCCTCCCGCCAACGCGGGGGCGAATCTACGCGAAAACGCGGAAAACGCGGGGTTCGCAACGGTTGGGGAAACTTGACTGCCGTTCCGGTGAAGTCATACTCCGGAAGGTCGTCGAATGGTTTCACCCGCCCTCCAGCGGGTGGCGAGCCATGCGTGGATGCGGACACCCCTCCTGCGAAGGAGCGGTGCGTGACGGATCGGTCCGCGTCGGGAATGGATGCCGACGGCACTTGTGGCCGCCCCGACCGTGGGCGGCGCGGGACGCGGACGGCAGACATCCACCACCGACAAGGACGCCTGATTTTGACGGAGTCGCTCGCGATCGTCGGCATGTCCTGCCGGTTGCCGGGAGCTGACGGGCTCGAGGCGTTCTGGCGGCTCGTGGTGGAGGGCGGCACGGCCTGGGGGCCGCTGCCCGAATCCCGGCTGCGTCGGGATCTCTATTTCGATCCTGAAAAGGGAAAGGTCGGTCGGACCTACTCCGACATCGGCGGCATCGTCCCGGACCGGCCGGTCGATCGGAGTCGCTGTCCGATCACCGACGACCTCCTCGAGCGCTATGACGTCGCCCACCACCTCTTCCTGGAAGTGGCGTCGCAGGCCTGCCACGACGCGGGCCTCGATCCCTTCGCCATGCCCGCGGACCGACGGACCGGCGTCTACGTCGGCCACACCGGCGGCAGCACGAAGATCGGCGACATCGTCTACTCAAGCGGGATCGACGAGGCGACGACGGTGCTCGCCGACGTGGACGCCGCCCGGGTCGTTCTCGGCGACCAGACGCATGCGGTCGCCGCGGAGGTCACCGCGGGGGTGCGCCGGCGCTATCCCGGGCGCACGCCGGGCGAGCGTCTCGATCTCGGCGCCATCGGGGCGGCCAGCATCGTGCGCGAGGCGTTGGGGCTGAGCGGCCCGTACCTCGTCGTCGATGCGGCGTGTGCGTCGTCCCTCCAGGCCCTGGCCATCGCGGCCCGATCGCTCCTGCAGGGGTCGATCGACCAGGCCATCGTGGGCGGGGCCTCCTACTGCAAGTCCGACAGCCTCGTGCTCTTCTCGGCAGCCCAGTCGGTCAGCGCGACCGGGTCATGCCCGTTCGGCGAGGCCGCCGACGGACTCGTCACGGCCGAAGGCTACGTGGCGATCGTCCTCAAGACGCTCTCGCGTGCCGTGGCCGACGGCGACCGCATCCGGGCGGTGATTCGGGGCCTCGGCGTGGCCAGCGACGGCAAGGGCAAGAGCCTCTGGGCTCCGCGGCAGGAGGGGCAGATCGCCGCCGTGCAGCGGGCCTATCCCGACCCGAACGACCTCGGCCGTCTCGAGTACATCGAGACGCACGCCACCAGCACGCAGGTGGGCGACGCGACCGAACTCGCGGCGCTCGCGCGGGTGATGGCAGGACACGTCCCGGCCACCCGCAAGCTTCCCATCGGCTCCGTGAAGGCGAACATCGGCCACACGCTCGAGACCGCCGGCATCGCCAGCCTCGTCAAGGTCGTGCTGGCGATCGAGCACGGGCTCATCCCGCCCGGCTCCACCTGTCGCGAACTCAGCCGCGCGTTCGACTGGGAGCGTGGCCCGTTCACCGTCCCCCGAGCCGCGCTGCCGTGGCCGGCCCATGCCGACGGCACGCCCCGGCTCGCGGCGGTCAACGCCTTCGGCATCGGCGGCCTCAACGTGCATCTGGCGATCGCCGAGCACCTGCCCGCGGCCGCGCCGCGGCCGCCCGTGTCACGGCCCGCTCGCGACCCGGACCACGACGCGATCGCGATCGTGGGTGCCGGCTGCATCCTGCCCGGTTCGCTGACCCGGGAGGCGTTCTTCGCGCGGCTCGAACGCGGCGAGACCGCGATCGGTCGGGTGCCGCCCGCGCGCTGGGATGCATCGGGCGTGCTCGATCCGTCGGGCCCGCGGGCCTGGCACGTGATGTCGGACGTCGGCGGGTTCGTGCGCGACTTCTCGTACGACTGGCGCCGCCACAAGGTGCCGCCCAAGCAGATCGCCGCGGCAAACCCGCTGCAGTTCATGCTCCTCGAGGCGGCCGACGAGGCGCTCGCCGACGCCGGCGGCCCGAAGGCGATCGACCGCACCCGCACGGCCGTCGTGGTGGGCACGCTCTTCGGGGGCGATTTCTCGAACCAGCTCCAGATGGGGCTGCGTCTGCCGGAAACGGTGCGGCTGCTCGACGACGCGCTCGAACGACGTGGCGTCGTGCCGGCCGACCGGCAGCGCATCGTCGCGGCATACGAGAAGAAGCTGCTCGAGCGGATGCCGGCGCTCGTGGACGAGACCGGCAGCTTCACGAGCAGCACGCTCGCGAGCCGGCTCACGAAGACGTTCGATCTCATGGGGGGGGCGCTCGCGCTCGATGCGGGCGACTGTTCGAGCGTCGCGGCGCTCTCCGCCGCGGCTGACATGCTGCGGGAGGGACACTGCGACGCGGTGCTCTGTGCGGCCGGCGAGCGCTGCCTCGACCTCATGTCCTACGAGGGTCGATCGCTGGGGCGGTACCTCGCGGACCGGCCGACGAGCGTGCTCGACGGGCGCGTGAGCGGCGGGGACGTTCCGGCCGAGGGTGCCGTGGTGTTCGTGCTCAAGCGCCTCGCCGACGCCCGTGCCGCCGGGAACCAGATTCGGGGGGTCATTCGCGGGATCGGGGTCGGTGCCGACCGCTCGGCCGCGGCCGCTGTGTCCCATGCGATCGAAGCGGCACACCGGAACGCGGACATCGGGACCGATCTGGTGCGGGCCGTCGAGGCCGCCACGGCCGGGGGCCACGACCGGTGTGACGCTCATCTGGCCGCGATCGGCGGCGCCTACGGGGGCCGTGAGCCGGCCGCCGTCGCCGGCGCGCTCGACGGGCTCATCGGCCACGCCGGCGCCGCGGCCGGCGCCGCAGGCCTGCTCGCGCTGACGCGGGCGCTTTCCGCCGGTGCGCTGCCGGCATCGGCCGCCCTCGCCACGCCAGAGCGACGGGTCCACGGCCTCGAGGCGGCGAGCGTGAGACTGCCCATCGACGCGGTCGGCGACGGGTCCTACCGTGCCGGTGGCGTGACCGTCGCACAGGACGATCAGGCCGGGCACGTCGTCGTCGACAACGGGGCGGCCGTGCCGCGCACGACCGTTCGACCGGCCCCGCGTGCCGTCACCGCGCCGGCCGTCGCCGCGCCGCCTGCAGCGTCCGCGCGCCCGCTCGTCGCGGCGCTCTTTCCGGGGCAGGGATCGCAGTACGCCGACATGTTCCGCGACCTCGGCGCGGTGCCCGCCGGTGCCGCGGCGATCGCGGAGGTGGATGCGGCCGCGCGGGCTGCGGGTCATGCCACGCTCGCGGAGATCGCATGGCACGACCCCTCCGGCCTCGGCCTCCGCGTCTGGGACACCCAGTGGTCGATGTTTCTCGCGGACCTCGTCGCCTGGCACACGCTGCGTCGGCTCGGCTTCGAGCCCGACATCATCGCGAGCCACAGCTTCGGCGAGTTTCCCGCGCTCGTCGCCGCAGGGGCCTGGAGCTTCGCATCGGGTGCCCGGGCGGCGCGAGCCCGTGCCGACGCGGTGGGAAGTCACGGCCCCAGGGACGGGGCGATGCTGTCGGTGATCGCGGATCGTGCCACCGTGGACTGGGCGCTCGAGCCGTTTCGCGACCGCGTGTGGCTCTGTGCGGAGAACGCGCCGCAGCAGTTCGTGGTCGGCGGGGCCGCGCGTGACGTCGATGCCGTCGAGACGCTGCTCGAGGCGCGGCGGGTGAAGTCGAAGCGCCTCGCCGTGCCGAGCCCGTTCCACACGCCGTTGCTCGCCGCCGCCGCCGATCGCCTCGCGGCCGTCATCGACACGCTGCCGATCGAGACCGCTCGGCTGCCGATGATCGCGAGCACGTCGGCCGACCTGCTCGTCGATGCGGTCGCCGTGAGGGCGAGCCTGATCGCGCAGATGACGCAGCCTGTCCGCTGGATCGCCACGGTGACGCAGCTCTACGAGCGGGGCGTGCGCACGTTCGTCGAGGTCGGTCCGTCCGGCGTGCTGACCGGGCTCACGCGGCGCATTCTCGAAGGCCGGGAGGACGTCCGCTTCATGCAGTTCGACCAGCGTGGGCGGGCACCCCAGGAAACGCTCCAGCGACTCGCCGAGCAGCTCGACGCCGCGGGGGCGCTCCGGCCGGTGACGACCTCCGCCCCAGCCCCGGCCTCCGCCCCTGCGACGCGCCCGGGGCGAGTGCGTGCTTCGGGACGCGTGCGCGTGTTCGACGCGACCGCCCGTCGTCGCGAGCGCAACCGGGCGACCGCCGAGCGGGCGGGCAAGCCCGTGCCGGCAGCCGATCGCGAGGTGCGCAGTGTCGCCGCGCTCGCCGCAGCGGCCATCAGCAACGGCAATGGCAATGGCCACGCTCATGCCCACCCTCATGTCCACGCTCATGGCAAACCTCATGGCAACGGGTATCACCCGCCTGCGGACGTGCCGTCGCGAGGATCAGCGTCCGGCTCGCATGGCGTCACGTCTCCGGTCGTGCCGTCGTCGCCGGTGGCGTCGTCGCGACGTGGGGCGGTGGAGGTGCCCGCGGTCGCGTCGTCGGGGAGCGTGGGCGGTGGTGCGTCGAGCGTGGAGCTGGAGACGTTCCTGATCGACTTCGTGGTGGAGCAGACGGGGTATCCGCGTGAGATCGTGGAGCTCGATGCGGACCTGGAGGCGGATCTGGGGATCGACAGCATCCGCAAGGCGCAGCTCGTGGGGGAGATCGGCCTGAAGTACGGTCTGACGGCGGACGACGACGTGTCGCTCGACGCGTTCCCGACGCTCAGGCACCTGCTCGAATACCTGCTGCCACGCGTGGG
>Ga0214923_10007812_pt1 | contig 11556 bp, 9 predicted proteins | sample LL1510_MetaG_FD_177993 | JGI IMG/M metagenome (GOLD analysis project Ga0214923, IMG submission 177993) | Freshwater microbial communities from Lake Lanier, Atlanta, Georgia, United States - LL-1510 | ecosystem: Environmental > Aquatic > Freshwater > Lake | place: USA: Georgia | collected 2015-10-15 | reverse complement strand
GCTAATGGCCGAATAAGAAGCATTGCGAGGACCAACTATTGCTACTGTTGGTTTTTTTAGCAAATCTATATTTCCTTGAAATGTAAGCAGAGGTGGATTATCGTTAATTTGCGACAATAATTTAGGGTAAAGTTGATCGCAATACAATATAAAAGAAGCACCAGAATCAATTGTTTTTTGGTATTCTTCTAGAGCTTGGTATCGTGGCTTTAAAGTAAAATTATATTTATTGATATTTGCAATAATATTATCGAGTGTTTTATATTTATCAAGCAACTTAAAAAATGTTATCGGACCAATTTTATCGGAACGAATTAGTTGCAGACAAGTGATGATTGCCTCTTTATTAGACATAAATTGTTAAAATTAAATTAAAATTATGGTTATAAGTAAAATTTTATAGTATTAATATTGTTTGTCTATGGTTTTTTAACAATTTTTAAAATACTTTTATAGAAAGCCCAATCTATAATACAGCGACAGGTTTTTTAATGATCAAATCTTTATATTTTGCGATTACATCTCAATCATAATCTATACAAGATTTAAGCTCTGTTTATGCAAAAAAAGATTGATTTACAATTCCGGCAATCGTGGTTTCGAGAATGTTGTTTTTTAATAAAAAAGAATCATGTCCATTATCGCTATCAATAATTACTAAACTTACATTGATGCCAATACTAGCCATAGCTTGAGTTATTTTTTTAGCATCAGCTGGCGGAAACAACCAATCATCGCTAAAAGCTATTAGACACACTTTGCCATTTTTTTGCCGACTAAAATCAGCAAAAGCTAGGCTGAGATTGTTGTTATTATCAGTTTCGAGATCAAAATAATCGACAGCTTTAGTGATGTATAAGTAAGAGTTAGGATCGAATCTTTCAACAAATCGCTGTCCTTGATGATGCAAATAGCTTTCAACCTCAAATTCGTTGTTGCGACTAAAACGATTTTGTTTATCGTTTTTAAAATCGCGACCAAATTTACGATGCAAAGCATTCTGCGACAAATAAGTTATGTGAGCGGTCATTCTGGCTAAAGCCAAGCCGTCGCTTGGAAATTTTAATTCTTGCCAATAATTGCCAGCACACCAATTAGGATCGGACATAATAGCTTGGCGACCTACTTCGTGAAAAGCTATATTTTGCGGGCAATGATGATATGATGTAGCCATAGGAATAGCAATATTTACTTTATTAGCAAAAAGATTAAGCCAAGCCAAAACCTGCATACCACCAGTAGAACCGCCGATTACGGCATGTAATTTGCTAATTCCTAGGCTTTCGATCAATAAATTTTGAGCTCTTACCATATCAAAAATAGTAACAATTGGAAAATCAAGACAATATTCTTTGCCAGTGTTTTTGTTGATTTCTTTTGGTCCATAAGATCCCATACAGCCACCTAAAATATTACTACAAATTACAAAAAATTTATTAGTATCGATAGGTTTATTAGGGCCAACCATAAAATCCCACCAACCATTTTTTTGAGTAATTGGATTGATGCTAGCAACATATTGATCTCCTGTTAGAGCATGACAAATCAAGATAGCATTAGATTTGTCGTTGTTCAGTTTGCCATAAGTTTGATATGCCAAAGGAAAGTTATGAATAGCGGTTTTGCAATCAAGCATAAGGGTGCTATTGATTATAGCAATATCGCCAATGGTAAATTCTTTAAACTGAGATCCGAATTTTGCATTAATTTTCATTGAAATATTATTTTGATTGATTAAACTATAATTATATTTTAACATTTTAAATTAATAAAGCAAATGAGTAATCCATCATCTTTTAATAGCTTAAAAGAGTTCCGCCTGCAAATCGATGCTATCGATCGCCAAGTAATTAACTTACTTAAACAGCGAATGAGCATAATTAAACAAGTTGCCGAATACAAAAAAATGCAAAAAGAAGTCTTTTTTATCAAGTCTAGTCGCGAAGCCGATATGATCAAAAAGTTAGCAACAGAAAATAACAGCAATTTTTCTACTGCATCAATAGTTTCGATATGGCGAAAAATTATTACAAATGCTAATATGTTTGAGCAAGAAATAAAATTAGTATTGCACAATCCCAAAAAAGTCGTCGATTTCGAATACATTCTTCGCGATTATTACAACAACGAAATCGATATTCAGCATTTCGATAGTGCTAACAGTGTTATTGCCGAGGTAGAAAAAGATCACAGCAAAATCGCCGTTTTTGCTATGCCAAATCAACAAACAACAACTGGCAATATCAATGAAGATTGGTGGATAAATCTCGCTCACAATCGCTCCAATCTTCGAGTTTATGCTACCCTGCCCTTTGTTAAATTCATCAACAAACCTATACAACATCAATTAGTTGCGGTTGCCAGCAAAGATGCCGAGCAATCAATGCAAGACATAACCTTATTAGTCTGCGAACTTGATAAACAACACTCAATACAAAAAATATCAGCTTTATTTAGTGAGCAAAAACTTAATTTTTCTTTGTTAAAAGTTAATCAATCTCCTCAATTTGGCAATATGCAACTAGCTTTATTTAAAATCAAAGGCTTTTTTCTTGAAAATTCGCCTGAAATCGCCAATATAGCTAATAGCAATCTTAAACCTTATATCAAAATTATTGGCAACTATCCGGTGCCGATTGAACTATAACCAATTTTATTATCTATGTCTTTTCGTACTGAATCAGATTCTTTTGGCAATATTGCCGTTCCGCAAGATGCTTATTATGCCGCCCAAACTCAAAGAAGTGTGCAGAATTTTCCTATTTGCAATAATAATGCTGGCCATAAAATGCCAAAAGAGGTTATTTATGCTATGTTATTAATCAAAAAAGCAGCAGCAATTACTAACAAAGAATTGATGTTAACAGATCCTAACTGTATCGAGTTTAAAAAGTTTTCTGTTGATATTGCTAACAAAATCATCGATGCTGTCGACACTATTTTAGCTAAATTCGACTGGTTTTACGAGCATCATTTTCCGCTAGTGATATGGCAAACTGGCTCTGGCACTCAAACCAATATGAATGTCAACGAGGTTATCGCTTCGGTTGCCAACGAAAAAGTCAACGGCACCAAAGGTGGCAAAAGCCCAGTTCATCCTAACGATCATGTAAATTTAGGACAGAGTTCCAACGACACTTTCCCTACCGCAATGCACATAGCAACTGTACTCAATACTTATCAAAAATTATTACCAACTTTAGTTCGTTTTGCCAACGAATTAGCCAAAAAAGAGGCAGAATTTGCTAATATTGTCAAAATCGGTCGAACCCACACCCAAGATGCCACTCCAGTTACTTTAGGTCAAGAATTTTCAGCTTATAAAGTGCAAATACAAACATCAGCCGTATTCGTATCGCAAGCAATAGTATATGTAGTTCACTTGGCTCAAGGTGGCACAGCAGTTGGCACTGGCTTAAATTGCCATCCTGATTTTGCTAAAAAATTCGCCCAAATTATTACTGAAGTTTCTGGCTTAAAAGATCTGCACAACTCTTTGCTAAATCTAGATCTATGTCGCACAACTCTTGCCGACGGCTTTTGGCAAGTAAAAGATTCTAATTTAGCAATCCTTGGCTTAAATAATGCCGATGCTTTTTATACTCATAAAAACAAGTTTTTTGCTCTTGCTTGCAACGATGAATTGGTGAATTTTTCTGGAGCTTTAAATGCTACAGCTACTGCACTAATGAAAATTGCCAACGATATCAGGTTTTTAGCTTCTGGCCCACGATCTGGTTTAGGCGAAATTTCTCTACCCGAAAACGAACCAGGCTCGTCAATTATGCCAGGCAAAGTTAATCCAACTCAATGCGAAGCCTTAACAATGTTAGCTTGCCAAGTTATTGGTAACAATGTCGCTATCACCACTGGGGCAATGCAAGGACATTTTGAGTTAAATGTATTTAGACCAATGATTATCAAAAATATTATCGATTCAATCAACTTAATTAATGATGGCATCAATAGTTTTATCGATAATTGTTTAGTTGGAATTGTAGCAAATGAATCAAGAATTAAACAATTATTAGAGCAATCTTTGATGCTGGTAACTGCTTTAAATCCATATATTGGCTACGACAATGCTGCCAAAATCGCTAAAAAAGCTCATGCCGAAGGCACAACTCTAAAACAAGCTGCACTTGCTCTTGGTTTAGTGAGCGAACAGCAATTCGACGAATGGGTCAAGCCAGAAGAAATGGTATAATATGTCAAAAAAAATAATATGAGATACAATATGTCAAAAAAAATAGTAATTGCTTTATTGTTTTTTTTTACAATAACTGAAATCTCTTTTGCAAAAGAATTGCAAACCATTAATCAAGCATCCTTTTCTTCTGGCATTGCATTTGACAACAAATATAAAAAACAAAATCTTTATTCTTTTGGTGAATATGTTAACTCAAACAAAACTTCACTTGGTTATAATTTTAATTTAGCAAAAATTAATTCCCAATGGCATAATACCGATCGTTATGCCTTATTTAGTCCAGAATTATTTGGTCGCTATAAGTTTTACAATCAAGGAAAATCTTCATTGATTTTGCACAATGCAATCAAGATGCCAAATATTTATAATGAACAAAAAAAACTTGGATTAATGCCTAATAAAAAGCAATATGACTACGAAATAAGATTAATTCAACTTTATAATTTTCATGATAAATTAGTAGGAAATATAGTAAAAAATCTTAGTCCTTATTTTTTCCGCACCGAACTTGCATATCGCAAGAAATTTAACAATCCTTTCGATGAGATAAATTTTGTTGCTATAGGCGATTATAAAGTAAATGATAAGATTCAAATTATGTTGCAAGATAATATTATTTATAACATCCAAAGAAACAATACAAAACATAATAATCTTTTTAATACTTATGGCAATTTTCAAATCAATAAACAAGCAAACAATTTCGCCACGGCATCAATTATATACAACTATAATCAAGAAAATGCTTTACAATTAGCATACAAAAAAAGAATCGCTGGAAACAATCCTTTTTACGATAAATATTCAATAATTTTTGGAATATGGCAGTTATTTTAGTTGACATATATAAACAAAAAATATTATCTATAAATAGCAACCGAATTTAAATAAATTAATCAAAACCACAATAAATATGTCACCAAAATTATCATTACTTATTTTTCTGCCATTAATAGAAATATTAAGTAGTAATTTCGCCAAAAAGCACCGAAATATATATTTGCTTTTTGTTTTTTCTATCTCATTTTTTAGTTTGATTCTTAGCATCAATCTTGAAATCAATAAAACTATTTATTTTATTGATTTTGGCTTTATTAAGTTAAAATTTATGTGCGATATATATTCTTATGTTTTTGGAATTTTAGTTAGCATAATTTGGTTAATAACGAATTTATACTCTTATTCGTATGTTGTGCTAAATATCAATAAACAAATGATAAATTCATTCTTTAAATATCTATCTTTATCAATGTTTGCTGTTTTTGGAATATGTTATTCTGGAGATCTTATTACTACTTTTATTTTTACTACTTTATTAACACTATTTACCTCCCCTTTATTAACACTAAATGGCAATAAAGAACAAATAAGAAGCAGAAATATCTATCTTTTTACTCATTTAGGAACGGATTTTATTTTTATTTTACCAGCTTTTTTTCTAATATATTACTATACTGGAAATATTGAATTTACTGATAATAATAAATTAGCAATACTAGATAACAATTTGATTTCTGGAATAATTTTATTTTTGATAGTATTTGGTTTATCAAAAAATTGTGTTTTACCATTTCATCGCTGGATCATTAAAGCAACCACAGCTCCTACTCCTGTAAGTGGCTTATTGCATTCCGTAGCGGCGGTAAAATCTGGTTCGCTAGTTATATTAAAAATAATTGTTTATATTTTTTCCATAAATTATATGCAAAAATTAAATGATCATTTTTTTACTGGCGGGTGGATATTTTATATATGCGGAATTACAGCTGTTTATGCGGCATATCGAGCCCTAAAAACAAAAGTGATCAAAAGAAGGTTTGCCTATTCAACAATTAGCCAACTATCTTACATCTTATCATCGTTTATCTTAGCCACTCCTTTATCAATTATAGCAGGCACTTTGCATATTATATCCCATTCATTATGTAAAGTTGTGCTTTTTTATCTTGCTGGCATTTTCTCCTCTATATACAAAGTCAATTCAACTGGTGATGCAGCAAAATTGGCACCAACTATCAAACCTTTGATTGCCTGTATTGCTTTTTGCGGAGCTTCAATAATCGGCTTTCCTCTCTTGCCAGGCTCGTTTGGCAAAGACTATATGATTATTGCCGATTTTAAAACACATCATTATTCGTCATTGATTTTTTTGTTAGCAGGTAGTATTATTAATATTCTCTATATCTGGCCAATAGTTAAAGCAGGATTTTTTACCAAAATCAAAACAAAATTTCATAAAAAAGAGATACCAATAACTATGCGAATAGCAATAATAATAGGCATTTCTTTAGCAATTTATATGAGTATTTTTATTAACAAAATAATAACTTTCTTTCAAATTTATGTTTAAAACAATACAATCAAATATTATCTCTGGGCTTTTGGTTTCACTTATTGCATTACCTTTATGTTTGGCAATTGCCACAGCCTCAGATTTTCCTGTGCTTGCTGGTATCATTACCGCAATTGTTGGCGGTTTAGTTGTCTCGCAATTAAGTGGTTCTTTTGTTACTATTAACGGACCTGCCGCAGGTATGATTGCCATAATTCTAGATTGTGTTGCAAGATTAGGTAAAGGAGATATTTTTTTGGGTTATAAATATGTTTTAGCCGCAATTGTTGTTTCTTCGATTTTACAAATAATTACCAGCTTTAGTAAAGTTCTTAATTTTATGCGAAAATTTCCAGAAGAAATTATTCGTGGTATGATGGTTGCAATTGGCATAATAATTATAATCAAACAAAGCTTTAATTTATTTGGCTATGCTCCACCAAAACATAGTTATACACAACTTATTCTCGATATTCCTCTTGCTTTTTTAGGTATGCAAATAGAGGCTTTTATTATTGGTATTATTACAATTATTTTTATTTTATGGTGGCAAAAAAAAATTAAATACGGCTTTCTTAATAAAATACCAGTTTATATAGTAGCTATAATTTTAGCAGCTGTTTTATCTGCCATCTTAAATCTTGATATGAAAAATCATTTTTTAATCACAGAACTAGCTTCAAAGCCAAAAAGTTTATTTATTAATATTTCGCAATCAATTTTTAGCACTATTTCTTTTCCTAATTTTGATAAATTTTTTACTCTTGATTTTGCTATATCGGTTTTTGCCATCTATAGTGTCGGCAGTATTGAAACAATTTTATCAGCAATTGCTGTTGATAAACTCGATCCGCAAAAAAGAACTACAGATTTAGCAAAAGATTTGCGAGCAGTTGGTATTGGCAATTTAATTTGTGGTTTAATTGGTGGTTTACCAATGATTGCCGAAATAGTCAGATCATCAGCAAACATTAAATATGGAGCAACAAATAAATGGTCAAATTTTTGTCACGGTTTGTTTTTATTGGTTTTTGTTGGTTTATTTAGCAATTTAATCAAATTTATACCTTTTTGTGCCTTGGCTGCTATGTTAATATTAGTCGGGATTAATTTAATTAATTTTCGACTAATAAAAACTATGTATCAAGAATCAAAATCTTCTATTTTAGTAATTTTTTCTGTTGTAATTTTTACCCTTACTTTTGATTTATTATTAGGTGTTTTGGCAGGAATATTGGTTTATAATATTTTACACAAAATTAACAACAGAAACAAAGCATAACGATCTTTATTTTTTTATGATACTGTGTTATACAAAAGCTTCTGTATTTTTTAAAGCTTTTGTATAACAAATATTTTGCTAGATTTATAATTTTAAATGAAAAATAATATTACAATCAAAGACACTGCTTAATTTATTAGCATAAATTAATTATTGCATTTTCCATAGTAAGAAATTGGAGAAATTGGTTTAGCATTGTAGGTGCGAGCAATTAGTTGCGAATAGGTAGAATCAAATATTTTTTCTTGACGAGAATCGATAGTAAAATCATATTTACCTTTACTATTTAGACAATATTTATGTTGCTTTAGCATTGATAACAATAATTTAAATTCGGCCTCACTAAGTTTAGTATGTTGCTTATGCACTTTTGAATCACTGTTTTGTGCTAAAAACTTTTCGTTTACCGTAAAAATAAAAGAATCTTTATTGCCAGTAGCTCGAAAAGATAGCGAAGCAGAATTTTGATTAACGGTAGAGCAACTACATAGCAAATAACAAAATATCACAACTAAAAAACGAATCATATACTGATTTTTGTTAGTTGACCCATATATGCTTGCAAAACTGTTGGCACAGTTATAGAGCCATCTGCGCATTGATAATTTTCGAGAATAGCTAATAGAGTTCTGCCCACTGCCAAAGCCGATCCGTTAAGAGTGTGTGCAAAAAAAGTAGCACCATTTTGTTTATATTTAATACCTGCCCTTCTAGCTTGAAAATCGCCACAATTCGAGCAACTAGAGATTTCGCGATATTTGTTTTGCGATGGTAGCCAGACCTCAAGATCGTAAGTTTTTTGCGAGCAGAAACCCATATCTCCAGTGCAAAGCAGGATTTTGCGAAAAGGTAACTCTAGTTTTTGTAGAATTTCGCAGGCAATATTGGTGAGATGCTCGTGCTCTGCTATTGATTGTTCTTGTGTAGTAATTGCAACCAATTCTACTTTCTTAAATTGATGTTGGCGAATCATACCTTTAGTATCTTTACCAGCCGCCCCAGCTTCGCGACGAAAACAAGGGGTATAGGCAGTAAAGCGAAGTGGTAGCTGTTGAGAATCGATTGTTGATTGAGCGACAAGATTGACTAACGAAACTTCAGCGGTAGGTATTAGCCAATAATCATCTTTGGTGCTAAAAGCTTCTTCGGCAAATTTAGGCAACTGCCCAGCAAACTGCATAGCTTGACTTTTGACGATATTTGGCGGAGATACTTCGCAGTAATTATGTGCTATTGCAGTATCAAGCATAAAATTAGCTAAAGCCCTTTCAAGCAAGGCAAGATGTTTGGTTAAAGTCGAAAAACGAGTGCCTGACATTGCTACTGATTTTTCAAAGTCAAGCATTCCTAGTTTTTTACCTAACTCATCATGAGACAAAACTGGAAAGGAGAAATTTGGAATAGTGCCAAATGTTTGTATAACCACATTATGCTCTTCGCTACTGCCATAAGGAACACTTGAGCAGGGAATATTTGGTATAGTTGATAATAACTCGTTTAGTTGCAGAGCTAAATCTGGCTGAGATTGTAAATTTGCTATTTGCTGATTTAGTTGTTTTACTTGATTAGTTAAATCGTCGCTAGATAAGTTTTGTTTTTTAGCAATAGCTATTTGGTTAACTAAATCATTTTTTTGAGCTTGCAATTCTTGGATAGCTTGAATTTGTTGTCTTTTTTGCTGATCTAGATCTAGCAACTGCTGAGATCTGATTGATAGACCTCTATTTTGCATAGCTTGATCAAATTGTTGCGGATGTTGTTTGATTTGTTGTAAATTAAGCATATTATTTAAGAATTAATATTTTCGCTATCATACATTTTGCGATAAAAACCGTTTAGAGCTAATAATTGCTGATGATTACCAGACTCAACAATATTGCCATTGTTGACAAAAACTATGCGAGAGCAATTATTTAAAAATGATAAACGATGAGCAATGATTATTACTGTTTTGTTAAATTGATTAATTGTTTGCAAAATAAGTTGCTGATTGTGGTTATCGAGTGCCGATGTTGCTTCGTCGAGCAGTAAAATTGGCGAATCTTTGATTATTGCTCTAGCAATAGCTATTCGCTGTCTTTCACCACCAGATAACTGCACCCCCTTCTCGCCTACAAAAGTATCGATACCATTTGGCAATTCTGAAATAAAATGCAGAGCAGGATTATTGTTGATAATGTCTAATACTTGTTGTTTGCTAATATTTTTATTGATATAGGCGATATTATCAAAAACTGTGCCAGAAAAAATAAAACAGTTTTGCGAAATATAGGCGAATTGTTGACGAAGGACTGCCAAATCTAGACCAGATATATTATGTTCGTTTAATAAAATATCGCCAGCATTAGGTTGATAAAAACCCAATAACAATTGTAGAATGGTGCTTTTGCCAGAACCGCTCATACCGACAATGCCTATTTTTTCACCATAATTAATTTGCAGATTAAAATTACTGAGAATTTGATGCTCAGTTCTTTCTTGATAACAAAAATCAACTTGACGAAAAGTGATGTTGATTGGCAATGATATTGTTGGCTTAGCATTGCCATTTATTTTGTTGTTACTATTAATTTGAAAAAGCTCTAATAAACGAGCCAAGCTACCATTGGCACTTTGCAATTGAGTAGCATTTTGACTGATGGCAACCAAAGCAGTTGCAACCAGTACTGCATAAAATAAAAACGAAGACAGCTCACCAGAAGTTATTTTGCCAGCCAAAACATCATGACCACCAACCAAAACAACCATAGCCACAGCTCCAAAAGAAATAGCAATCACCAATGCTACCAACATTGCCTTAAAGTTAGTTTTTTCAAGAGATATTGCCAAAGCCCTATTGCTGTGATCGTTAAAGTTGTTGATTTCTTTTTGTTCGCACAAATAGGCTTGAATTGTTTGGATGCCGTTTAAAGTTTCTTCGATGTGCGAAGAAACTACAGCTGTAGCATTTTGAGTTTGTCTAGAAATTTTTTTTAGTATTTTACCCATAAAAATTATTGGCAAGGTAGCGATAAGAATAATAACAATTGCTACCAAACTGAGTTTAACATTGGTTAAAAACAACAAGATCAATCCGCCACAAAATAAAGCAGTATTTCGAAGTAAAAAAGAAATAGTGTTGCTGATTACATTATGAATAACAGTGGTATCGACAGTTAATCGAGAAATGATATCGCCAGTTTTAGCAGTGGTAAAAAAATTAGGCGGAAAATTAATGATGTGACTATATATTTTTTGTTTAATATCGTTGATTATTTTTTCGGCAACCGAATTAATTAATAATGAACGATAATAACCAGAAACAGCCAAAGATAAAATCGCTATTATAAAAAATAACATAATCACATTTAGATGCGGATTAGATACATTTAAACCTAAATCAACTAAGTATTTAATACCCTTGCCAAATAATAAAATTAGCACAGCATTGATTGCTAGGGCAGAAAAAGCATAATAAAGCTCTTTTTTATATGGTTTAAAATATGGTGCAAGAGCTAATAGGTTTGTTTTCATAGCTTGCTGTGAGAGCCATCGCACAATATTGGATGCTTGCTATGTTTGCAACCGCAAAAATAAACCGTAGTATCGGATGTTGCAACATAAGCAACCGATTTCATTATGCTAGAGCCGTCGTCATTTTTGAAAGCCTTGTGAGCACCATCGCAAAATGGTTGGATAGTTGATAAACCACAAGAACACCAAGAGTATTTTTTGCCAGCTTCGACTTTTACT
>Ga0214923_10007811_pt1 | contig 11556 bp, 10 predicted proteins | sample LL1510_MetaG_FD_177993 | JGI IMG/M metagenome (GOLD analysis project Ga0214923, IMG submission 177993) | Freshwater microbial communities from Lake Lanier, Atlanta, Georgia, United States - LL-1510 | ecosystem: Environmental > Aquatic > Freshwater > Lake | place: USA: Georgia | collected... | reverse complement strand
TATGTTGTGAGGGTTTGGATTTATATGATGAAATATGTTTTCGCGTAATATAACTATTTTTTTTATAAGCTTTGCGTGATTTTTTTAATTCATTTGAAATTATTTTTTTATCTTTTTTGGTTATGTGTTTAGGTAAATATTTAATTGGTACATTCATTATTATAATATAATAATATAATATAATATAATATAATATAATAAAATACTAATATAATGAAAGAAAAAATAATAAAATTTGAGAGAAGTAAAATAACTGGCAAAAAATATACAGCTTATGTTAAAAATAAAACAACACAGAAAATACGCAAAATACATTTTGGTGCTTCAGATTATCAACAATTTAAGGACAGAACACCCTTAAAATTATATGCTTATAAAAATCACAATGATCGCAAGCGTATGCAAAATTATTTTAACCGCCACTCTGGAACAAAAAAAAGAGGAGCAGCAATAGCATTAGAAAAAAGAAAATCAAACGGTTATTATAATGCTAAAATATTAAGTCATGTTTATTTATGGTAAATTTGTTTATTTATGTGTTAATTAGTTTTTAATCAATTTTTCCCCTTCTTCAATAATATTATAGTTAAAAGACCAATCATCTATTTCTTTTGGTGTTTGTGCTCCATTTTTAATTGCCTCATTGTAACTCCAATATATAGGATTTGCTTTGAGTTTCCATTGTTGCGTTGTTAAATCAATTAGTCCAGACGCATCAAAATCAAACAATTTATATTTTCCATCCACTGATTTTCCCATGTTATCAAATTTCCAATCTACGTACACAATTCCTAGTGCTTGTAAAAAAGTTTTCACTTTAGTCATTATTTCTATTATTTCATTTAAGTCTTCACGTGTTAAAACAGGGTTATATAATGGATTCGATTTATGTGTATCTACTTGTTCCATATCAACATATTTACTATTAATGTCATAATAATATACAATATTTGGATGTGGATGTGTCATTAATATTTTAACTATTGCACTTTCTGCTTTTATTGAATAATGTAAGAATGGATGAGGTTTGCCATAACTTTTTCTAAAAAATGGTGTTCCATCATATGTATCATCTACATGCTTTACAGAATCTGTATCTGGGTCATAAATAGTAGATTTTGTTATAGCTTTATTCATAACTTTATATAATACTACATTTTTCTTTATATTTATTTGTAAATTTTAGTGTTTTTATTTTTTATTTTTGTAAATTTTTGTGCTTTTATTTTATATTTTTATATTTTTGTGTTTTTTATTTTTTATTTTATATTTTTATATATATATAAAATGTTATTAGAATTTTTCACAGAATTCATAGGGACTTTTATTTTCTTAGCAGTAATTTTAATGTCAGGTGATCCTTTAGCAATAGGTATAGCTTTAGCATCGGTTATTTATTTTGGCGGTAAAGTTTCTGGTGGCAACTTCAATCCTGCTGTAAGTTATATGATGTTATTATCTAAAAAAATAGATGCTTCCAAATTTGTAGTCTATATAATTGCTCAACTATTGGGGGCTACTGGGGCATATTTATTTTATAGTTATAGTAAATAAACTTTAGCAATATTTATATGGCGCACACGATGAGCGCATAGTGAAACCTTTAATATGAGCACAACGTTTTTTAGTAAATTTTCGTGGAAGACTAAAAAGTTTCCCATCTTTTCTTCTACATTTTTTTGCTCTTTTTGTGCTAGCACAGCAATCTCTCATATTATTATTAGTAAATAATAATATTAAAGAATTTTCTAAAAATTTAGTAAGAATTAATTAATTTAAACTTCATTAATTTTTTCACATAGTCCAGTTATTTTATTTTTACGAGTTCCATTAGGGCATCGCTTAGATTTTGTTTTTTGTTTTAATGGTTTATTTTCTTTTTTAACAGAATTAGTTATACTTGGTTCGCAATTTCCAGTTTCTTTATTTTTACGACTTCCGTTAGGGCATCGTTCTCGTTTTGATTTTATTGTATTAATTTTTTTAGGCATCACTTTTTCAGGCAGCACTTTTTTAGGCATCACTTTTTCAGGTATTATTTTTTCTGGTATTATTTTTTCAGGTATTATTTTTTCTAATGCAATTTTATCAGTTTTGGATTTAGTAGTTAAGTCTAAATATGACGAGTTAACACTAATTAATTTTCCTAAATAAAATTTCTTACAACCACTAGGAATTTTAAATTGGTCATTATTTTGCAATGAAACTCTTACAACAATTATTGGAATTTCACCATAATATTGATGTGGCAATGTTGCTTTTTTTATAAGAGTTAATTTTAAATTTCTTGGTAATAATGTTTCATTTTCGTGTTTGTATTTAGTTGTATTTACCATATTTACATATGGTACACCATTTGATAGTAAAATTTTATATACGCAGCAATTATTTACTAAAGCTTGTCCAACTTTTTTAATTCCTGAAAATCCCACTGCTACCTTAAAGTTTGTAGTAATAGACATAAAATTTGGAACTGTTATTGAGTCACCTTCTTTATTTAAATTTTCAAAAGGTTGTTTCATTCCTCTAAAATATGCTTTTTCCGAGTCTTCATGTCTTGGTGCGGCTTCTAAAAATGCTCTATCTAAATCTTCTACTTTAGCTAAAATTGCGAAGCAAGCATTTTTTTTAGTGTCTCCATAAACTTTATATGTTTGATTAAAAATAGGAGTCAAAAAATAGGGGAGACCTAATCGTAAATAAGAATTTATTGGTCCATCCCATTTATAAGAATAGTCAAACAATGCGTTTGATAATAACTTTTCAAAATAAACGTCTTCGTTATATGGTATATTTTTTTTAGTAATTTTTTTATCTAGTGCATTTATTTCTTTGTTTTTAAATACTCCAATTTTAGATAATGCTAAAGTTTCTTTTGAAATATACATATTCTCTCCAGACTTATCTTCATCTTCACTATTTATTGAAACTTTAAAAATTCGTTTTTCATGTAATGAAGGTTTTATAGTTTTAATATCAATTAATACATTTTTATTAATATAATATCCTATGTTGTTATAAGTAGTTTTATTAGCATATGTCTTTTTTACCATAATTTGATCATTTTCTATAATACATTTTACATATATGTCTTTTATTTCTGGGTTAAATAAAAATTGTTTTTTTAAACAAAAAACTTTGTCTTGTGATTTATGTTTCATGCTATCATTTGGTGACGCAGAAAATCTCAATTTTTGCTTATCAAAAATTACTAAAATATTATCTTCTGATTCTTGTAACCATTCATTTAATTTTCTTTTTTCTAAAAATATAGGGTCGTAACCATACATATTATATAATTATATATAAGCTATATAATATATATTTTTTATAAAGTCAAAAAGTTAAAAATTCATAAACATAAAGTTATATTAAAATTTTGGGATTTCATAATATGCTGATGGACCGCAATATTTAAAAGCAGAGTTTCCTGTTATACTATCTTGGCATTGATAAGTATTATTATAACAATTATCATATGTAAAAAATGTTGGTTTCATTGTTTTAATACTATATATATCATTTATTGATTCTTGACTATAAATATTACTTTTAGAACTAATCAAATTTTGTATTTGTTTTTCATAAAAACTATTTATTGCATTTAAATAACTACTAATTATATTAACCGGAACATTTCCAGAAGAAGGCACTGTCTCTAATCTACGCAATTCCATTTCTAAATCTTTGTTGCTTGGATATAAATTGGACTGTGTTAGTGCCCCATATGGATTATAACTAGCATCTCCTAATCCTCCTCTTGAAACAGGAATGCCAGATGTCCCAAAATAATCATTATTGCTTAATTCTATTATATTGGATGCTGAAAATGTTCCCGTATTAGTTCTCTGAATATTACCAGAGCAATCAAAAAATTGGTCAATATTTAGTATATATTGTGTTCCTACAGGTTGATAAGAATTTGTAGTATTTTTTCTTACTAATGTATAAGTTATATCTTTTGATGTTCTTGTTAATGATGTATTAGATGAATTATATAATCTTAATAGTATAGTTTTTATACTAGCTAATTGTTGTTGTTGAATAGTTGTTAAATCTGAAATATTTACGGGTCTTTGTAAATTATTTTGTCTTGAAAAACTAATTAAATTACTATTCATAGTTTCTAATGGTATAATTACATCTCTTTCTAAAATAGTTTTATCATTTGTATTTAAATTATTTCTAATAGTGCTAAATGCTAATATATCTAATATATCTTTTGGTAATGTATTAGGATTTTCTAATACAGTAATGTTTATTTCGGATTTTTTAAATACTGTTCCTTTCGTATTATACTTAATACTAATGGGATCCATAGTATTGCATATGCTTTTTGCTTTTGCATAATTATTATCTGAATATAATTGTGAAAAAAATCTGGCTTTTTGTGATTCATTAGTAGAAATTGTCTTAAGATGAGCACTAATATCAGTTTCCATTGTATCACAAGTTCTCTTATTATTTATATTCTCACTTAAAGAGTTATAATTCAATAAGTTTGAAGTATAAAATGTTTCTCCGGAACAACAACTAGAACCACTTTGAAGATGTTCCAGCATATCATTATTTTTAAAATAATTTGTTGCTAATAATAAATTGGTAATAATAATTGATATAAGCAAAGCAATTACAACACTTTTATCTATGAAATATATTCCACTAGCAATTACTATTAAACTTATAAGCGCTAAACTTTGCTCATTTATAATATAACTTACTGCCAATGCTAAAGTTATTAAATATAAAACATTTTTAACAACATTGCTAGAAATAAGTTTTCTTGGTAAATTGAATTTTATATTCATATTTATATTTATATTTATATTTATATTTATATAAATATAAATTTACACATACATAATTTAGCATAAAAAACAGTTCTTTATTTTCTACTTATTTAAACCGATAACACGTCATCAATAGCGGCGTCGTTCGCGCCATCAGTCAAAACTTCCTATTGCATTTGATTCTTTTAAATAATTCATTGATAATAATAAATTAGTAATAATTATTGATACTAATAGAGCAATAACAACACTTTTACTTATTATATATACTACACCCGCAATTACTGTAAAACTTAAAGTTGCTAAACTTTGCTCATTTAAAATATAACTTATAACTAATGCTAAACTTATTAAATATAAAATATTTTTTATAACATTATTAGAGGTTATGTTTTTTGGCAATTTGAATTTCATATTTTATGTATATTATAACTAAAATTTTGATTTTTCTAAATATATTTTTTTATTTGTCAATTTTTATAATATATATAAAAAAAATATAAAAATCTATACATATATTATTTAGGATGAACAAGAATAGTGTAGAGCCATTATTACAAGAAGACCTTAATCGTTATGTAATGTTTCCAATTAAAGATCAAGACATCTGGAAAATGTATAAAAAAGCCGAAGATTTGTTTTGGAGAGCCGAAGAAATTGATTTATCAAAAGACAATAAAGATTGGGAAAATTTAACCGAAGATGAGAGACATTTTATATCTATGATTTTAGCATTTTTTGCTGCGAGCGATGGTATTGTATTGGAAAATTTAGGAGTGCGGTTTATGGGCGAAGTTCAACTTAGTGAAGCACGCGCATTTTACGGTTTACAAATTGCTATGGAAAACATTCATTCTATTACATATTCTACTTTAATCGATACATATATTAAAGATAAGACACAAAAGTCAAAATTATTTAATGCGCTACACGAATATGAATGTATTAAAAAAAAAGGTGAGTGGGCTATTAAGTGGATTAATGATAAAAAATCTAATTTTGCTACACGATTAGTTGCATTTGCTTGTATTGAAGGAATATTTTTTTCGGGAGCATTTTGTGCTATTTATTGGTTAAAAAAACGCGGATTGATGCCCGGATTAACCTTTTCTAATGAATTAATATCTCGCGACGAAGCATTACACACTGAATTTGCTGTATTATTACATAGTAAATTATTAAAACCACTTAAAAAACCAAAAATTCATGAAATAATTAGTGAAGCAGTATCAATTGAACTTGAATTTATTACTGAAGCGCTTCCTTGTAGATTAATTGGTATGAATCAAGTTTTAATGAAAGACTATATTGAATTTGTAGCTGACCGCCTAAGTCTGCAATTAGGAGGAGATAAAATTTATGAAAGCAAAAATCCTTTTGAATGGATGGAAAATATAAGCATTGAAACAAAAACCAATTTTTTTGAAGATCGTGTAAGCGAATATTCACTCGCTACAAAAGATTCAAGAGTAAATACTTTTGAATTTGGAGATGATTTTTAGAAAGCAACAAACTAATATAATAATAATTATATTATTAATAATAATTATATTATTAATATTAATAATATAATTAATATTAATAATTAAAACTTTTATAGTAACTAATATATTAGTTAAATAATGTGTGGAATAACATTTATATATTCTAAAAAAAATATAAATGCATTAGAGCATATTTTTAATAGCCTAGAATTAATACAAAATAGAGGGTATGATTCAATGGGAATTTGTTATATGAACTCAAATACAAATAAACATGACATATTAAAAAAGGCATCTACTTCTAAGAAAGATTGCTTTGATTTATTAAAAAATATATATATAAAGAAAAATCTAGATAGCAACATTTTTTCTAAGTTTGCTCTAGGACATACTAGATGGGCTACACACGGAGGTAAAACAGATTATAATGCACATCCACATTATTCACAAAATGGAGATATTATATTAGTTCATAATGGTATAATCAATAATTTTTTGGCAATTAAAGAATTTTTAATAGCAAATAATTATAAATTTTACAGTGATACAGATAGTGAAGTTATTGCTAATTTAATTGAATATTATACATTAACCAGTGTTAATTTTGAGGAAGCACTTAAAAAATGCTTACAAAAACTAGAAGGAACATGGGCTCTTATTATTGTTTATACAAAAATACCAGATACATATTATATAACAAGAAAAGGTTCTCCATTACTTTTAGGTTATAATACTAATTATATAATATGTGCTTCAGAAACAAACGGATTTGTTGGATTAGTATATGATTATATTCCATTGAGCGATAATACTATTGTAAAAGTTAATAACAATAGTTATAAATTTTTGGGCGAAAATAATGAATATGATTTATCAAATAATAACACTAATAACACTAATAACACTAATAGCACTAATAGCATTAATAATAACAATGTAAAAAAAGCAATTTATGAAGATTTTCACAATGCTAAAAAAGATTATGCTCATTGGATGTTAAAAGAAATAATGGAACAACCAGAAACAATACAAAAAGCATATAATTATGGAGGGCGAATCAACAACAATAAAATAAAATTGGGGGGACTTGACCGTATAATAAATAATATTAATAGTATTGACTTTGTTTATTTGATAGGTTGTGGCACTAGTTTTAATGCTTCTATATTAGGGGAAATATACTTTAATGAAATAAATTATTTTATAAATGTTAAAACTGTTAATGCTTGTGAATTTGATGAAAATACTTTGCCAAATGGTAGAAGTATTGCTAATACTGTATGTATTTTCTTATCTCAATCGGGAGAAACAATAGATGTATATAATTGTTTAAAAATTTGCAAGCAAAAAAAATGTTTAACAATGGGAATTATAAATAAAGTTGACTCATTAATAGCACGCGAAGTTGATTGCGGTGTTTATTTAAATGCTGGATCAGAGATTAGTGTAGCATCAACAAAATCCTTTACTAGCATGTTAATAGTTCTCAGCTTAATTAGTATGTGGTTTATAGATAACGAATTAAATAATATGAAAAATTTAAATTGTTTAAGAGTTCTTTCAAGTAACATAACCCAATTATTAAATAATAGTAAAATTATGAATAAAGTTAGTATTTTAAGAACAAATATTATTAATGACAATATTAATAGTATATTTATATTAGGAAAACATAAATTATATCCAGTAGCATGTGAAGCAGCATTAAAAATAAAAGAAGTTACTTATATTCATTGTGAAGGATTTTCAGCCGGTTCATTAAAACACGGACCGTTTGCTTTATTGGATAGTTCTAATTTGACTTTATTATTAATTGATTATAATGATATTACGAATTATGCTAATATAAAATCAACTTATTATGAAATACTTGGTCGTGAAACAAACTTATTTGTTATAACAAATTCACAAACTGTTATAGATGAATTACAAATAAATGAGAGCAAATATATATTATTATATAAATTAGATTATTATAATGAAATAATATTTACTGTGCTATTACAAAAATTGGCATATGAAATTTCAATTGCTAAAAATATAAACCCTGATAAACCGCGAAATTTAGCAAAAGTTGTAACTGTTGAATAATTTTATTTTAATATATAATATATTAATCTAACTTTAAATTTATTAATTTATGTAATTTATTTAAATAAATTAATAACCAAATTTAATAATTAAATAAAACGATTACTTAATGCCCAAGTCTGTTTATGTATCATTTTTTCATACATTTTAGGTGTTAGTTTTGACTCGTAAAAAGTATTTTGTGTGTAAAAAATTTCATTTGCAGGATTTACATATGTTTTGAAGTGTGAAATATTTATCATGTATTCTCTTTGTTCTATAGTGCTTACTTTAATATTATTTGTTGTTTCATTTATTATTTCATTTGTTGTTTCATTACTTATATTGCTTATTGTATTTGGAACAATAATATAATCTAAATCGTGTATATTACTCAAATTATCATTGAAATTTTTATTTACATAATTACCCGGTTCTTTGTTATTAATTATTCTATTTGGAGTATCATATAAATGAATAACTTCTCTCGTTTCACGAGGATAAAACTGGTCTCTTTTAATAATGAATTCATTTAATAAAACTCTATCATTCATAACATTATCCTCTAAACCCCAACCCCAGTTATTAGGAAAACCATTGCACTTTTCAAAATCGCTACCAACTATTGAAAAAATTCCACCTAAAGTAAAAGTAAATCCGTAAAAATGTTTGACAATTCCCTTGGTGGTTGCATAATCAAATGTATTTTTTGTTACTGGAAGTGTATCAATGTCATTAAATACAAAGGTTATATTATGATAATCATTTGGATATTTTTTTTTCATAGCTAAAAAACCTATATTTTTTGTAGCACCTCTATTAAATGGTCTTGAATCTGTTTGATGACTGTAGTATATTTCATAATCATTTTTATTATAATCTTCCATAATATATTTCATGTAAACAGAAAAAATACATTTTTCTTGCCTACGATCACGATATGGAACAATAAAAATTAATTTAGGTATGGTTGTTTCCATTATAAAATTATTTATATACTAAATATATAAATAATTTTTAAATATTTTTATTTATAGTATCTATTTTTATAGTATCTATTTTTATAGTATCTATTTTATAGTATTAGTATTATGAATAATAATAATATTTAATAAATAACAATATTCAATAAATTATGAATTATATTTAGATAAAATTGTTTCTGGTATTAAAGTAGTTTTGTAGGCTTCTAATTTTTTATAACATTTATTGATTGTTACTTCACTAATTTTACTAACATTATTAATTGATGATTTTGTAATATTTAGATTACACACTTGCGAGACAAAATATATGATGCCACCTGCAATAGAATGAGGTGTGTTTTCTGGTATTAATCCCAATTGTTCTATTTTAAATGCTACAAATTTACAAACATTTGTTAATTCATTATTAATATTTAATTTACTACAAAAGCGTTCAATAAATGATGATGGTGTTGTTTTACTTAATGATGTAATATCTTCATTTACATTATTATTATGTTCAATTTCATTAATAATAGACAAAGCATTTTTGCAACCTTTTGTTGCACTAGCATTATCTAAATTAAATATATTTGCTATTTCTTTTGCTGTTCGAGGATAATTATTGATTCTACAAGCAATATATATTGATGCCGCAATAATTCCATCACGATTTAATCCTCTATATGTTTTCGTTTCTGAAATTTTTTTATGTAGTCTCATTGCTTCGTCTATTATAATTTTAGGAATTCCTGAATTTTGTGAAATATTAGATATTAATTGAAATTCATCATAGCGCGACTTTTCTTTATATGGCATAGCTTGCCAATCTGTGTATCTACGAATTTTATGCATCTCATAGCTTGATTTACCAGGACATAACACTTTACAACTATAAGATGATTCTTTTAACAATGGATTAATAGGCATACCACAACGGGTTGGATCACTATGACTATTATCATCCGCACCATAAAATCTCCATTCGGCAGTTTGGTCTAAATTATCTTTATAAATAAGACCACATTTATTATTTGAACATGTTAAAAATCCATCTTCGCCTACATGCAAAGAAACATTACAATTAGTACATAAATTGTCATTTATAGTTGCATCTTCTTTATTATATATGCATTCTATAGTATCGTCTATTTTACATTCTTCATCGAAAATATTCCATATTTTTTTATTATTATTTTCTTTTGTTTTATTTTTTCTTGTTTCTTGTTTATTAAATTTTTGGCTTTTATTTATAAAGTTTTCATAATTACATTGTGATGATTCTAACATATAATTTACACTATTATTTAATACTTTATTTTTAAACCTATTTTATTCAATTTAAATTAATATTACTAATAATAATATTAATAATAATAATAATATTAATATTAATAATAATAATATATTAGTATATATTAGTAATATGAATTTTTTAAGAGATTTTTTTTCTACTTCAACAAAAACAGATGAAGATTTAGATTTATTTATAAATAAAAAATTTACATATTATTTAAATAATTCAAATTTATTACTAAATTTTGTTTCAGATTTTGAAGATTATAAAAATAATGGAAGAAATGATAATAAAAGTAAATGTGATGAATGTGAAAGTTTGTATATATTAACTAGTGAAATTTTTGAAAATTATATAAATAGAGTAAAAATTCCTTTTGACATAACTATATATAGTGAAGGCAAAGTAAAATCTAATATTAACTATAATAATAAAGTATTATATTTTTTTGACATAAAAGATTTGAATAAAATATTGCAATCAAAAAATTTAGCACGGAGCAGTGAAGACACCAAACTATTAACTAAAAAGAGAATTTTATGTAAAATTGTTTCATTAAGTTTTATTAAAATTTATATTATTATTAAAAGTATTTTTCAAACATTTAATATTTATGGTTCATTGATAAAAAATAAAACTACTAGTGCACTAGAAGAAGCACGCTATCCAATATCGGGACAAGGAGAATTATATGAAGAAGAAAAAGAAAGTCAAGAATCATCTCCAGAAGAGGTTTTAGAACAATTCCCAGAACGTGTTTTAATACCACCTCCAGAGCAAATTTTAGAACAACCTCCAGAGCGTGTTTTAGAACCACCTCCAGAGCAGGTTTTAGAACAACCTCCAGAGCGGATTTTAGAACAACCCCCAGAGCGGATTTTAGAACAACCTCAAGAACGTGTTTTAGAACCACCCCCAGAGCGTGTTTTAGAACCACCCCCAGAACGTGT
>Ga0214923_10007810_pt1 | contig 11556 bp, 8 predicted proteins | sample LL1510_MetaG_FD_177993 | JGI IMG/M metagenome (GOLD analysis project Ga0214923, IMG submission 177993) | Freshwater microbial communities from Lake Lanier, Atlanta, Georgia, United States - LL-1510 | ecosystem: Environmental > Aquatic > Freshwater > Lake | place: USA: Georgia | collected 2015-10-15 | reverse complement strand
AGAAATCATGGGCAGCACTTGCCGGAGCTGGTTGGATTGGTAAGAACACCAATTTGTTACAGAAACAGGCGGGAAGCTATTTCTTCTTGTCGGAAATTCTCTGCGATCTTGATTTTGAAGCGGATGTCCCCGTTCAAGACCATTGCGGGCAGTGCACGCGTTGCATAGACGCCTGTCCCACCCAAGCCTTGGAGCCCTACCGTTTGGATGCCTCCAAGTGCATCTCCTACTTGACCATCGAATTGCGCCGCCAAATTCCGGTAGAGTTCGAAAACCAAATGGAGGGATGGGCCTTTGGTTGCGATATCTGCCAGGAAGTCTGTCCATGGAATCGATTCGCCAAACCCCATCAAGAACCCCGATTCCTAACCCTTCATGATGCATGGCCCAGCGCAGAGGAATGGTTGTCCATGACGGAGGATGATTTTGAAGCCAAATACCAGCATAGCCCCATTGCCAGAGCAGGTTTGGCAGGGATGCACAAGAATATACGATTTTTAAGGCTTACCCCATGATCGCTTGGATGTTACGACTACCCCAAAATCGATTTTTCTGGCCCATCCTACTTGCATGCCTTGCCGTGGTCGCCTCCTTGCAATCGCTTTGGGCGCCCCGTGTCTCTTTGAGCCATACGGAATACCTCTATACAGCCTACAACAATTATGTAATCTTCAAGCAGTCTTTTTTTCATTTGATCCATCATCAAAGCCTCTACGTATTGTATCCCCATGAGCATTGGGATTTGTTCAAATACAGCCCCACCTTTGCCTTGCTTTTTGGGGCATGGGCCATGTTACCGGATACCGTTGGCCTGTTGTTATGGAATGTCTTGAATGCCTGGGTTTGGTGGAAGGGGATTCGCCTTTGGCAACAAAACAGTTCCATCCAAATTCCGACCATGAACGGATGGTGGTTGGGATTGGGTGCCTTGGAATTGATTACCTCCCTTCAAAACGAACAATCCAACGCGTTGATTGCCGGCCTGTTGATGTGGGCCTGGGGGGAATGGGAGCGTGGAGCTTCTTCACGCGCCATTGCCATGATCATGATGACAGGGTTTATTAAGCTGTTTGGCTGGGCCGCTTTGCTTCTTTGGTTAGCTTATCCTCACAAACGACGCAATTTTCTTCTTGGGCTGGGCTGGGGATTGTTCTTGGCTGCATTGCCGTTGATGGTCATGAGTCCTTCCATTTACCTGTGGCAAATGCAAGAATACCTGCGGATGTTGGGCGAAGACCATAGCCTATCCTACGGGATTTCCTTGATGGGCATCCTGGAGAAAACAATGCCAGGTTTATGGAACAAGAACGTGGTACTCCTCTTGGGTTTGGGTATCATGATCATCCCCTGGATTGGCGCCATGTTCCGGAGAACCACATCCGAATACCGTGCCCTGGGCCTCGCGGCCCTGATGGTTTGGATGGTCATTTTCAACCACAAAGCGGAATCCCCCACCTTTGTGATCGCCGTAACCCCCGCGCTATGGTGGCTGCTCCGTAACCGTGAAGAAATGGTCTTGCGGATAATGCTCACCGCCCTGGTCCTTTTGACCGTTTTATCGCCTACGGAAGTGTTCCCTACCGTTCTGCGAAAAAAATGGGTGGAGCCCTATCATTTGAAAGCCTTACCCGCTGTGCTGGTATGGGTCGCCATGCAATGGCCTCTCTACCGAGGGCTCTTGAGTTCCACGCCTTCGTCGCTGAGCTCCACTGGCCAAACGGATTGAAGAAGGTCCAGCATGGGAATCAACGCCTCAAGATCCTGAGGGCCAAAATCATTGAGTTTAACACTATCCAAATCAAGCACCCCAACCACCTCACCGTTCGCATGAACAGGGATGACTAATTCCGATCGGCTTAAACTGCTGCATGCGATATGCCCAGGGAATTGCTCCACATCCGGCACCACCAAAGGTTGGTTTCGTTCCCATGCCGTTCCACAAACCCCTTTGCCTTTGGGAATACGGGTGCAGGCCACAGGGCCTTGAAAGGGCCCCAAAACCAAGGTGGAATCTTCGTTTCGAACCCGGTAGAAACCCACCCACCACCAGCCGAAGCCGGCCGTAAGCAAGGCGCATAGATTGGCTGCGTTGGCGGTCCATCCTGCAAGGGGATCGAACAAGGAAGACCAATCGCGCGCGATTTGAGGATATCGCTCCGCACGATTGATCGTTGGGGTAATTTCGTAAGACAGATCGTGAGCCATGGACCGGATAGGGTTAATGGATACGACCGGATCGGTTGCTGAATTGTTCCATCACACCGGCTTCGTATTGCAAGTAGGCTTCCCAACGATTGCGCACCTCGTCTTTGGGGAAATAGCCCTCGGCAAGGTCCATGAACAAGCGATAATGCCCTGCTTCGCTCACCATAAAGGCATGGTAGAAACGCCTGAGGTCTGCGTCGCTGCAATGCAGGGAGAGTAAACGAAAACGCTCGCAGGATCGCGCTTCAATGAGGGCGCAGCAAAGCAGCCTTTCCAAGAGTTTTTGTTCCCTGCTAAGTCCGCGAGGCTGAAAAGCCAAGAGAGCTACCACATACTCGTCGCTTCGCTGAGGGCCTAGGGCGATGTCTCTCTTGGACATTTCCTCCAAAACAGCCCGAAAATGCCCCCACTCTTCGGTAACAATGGGGGAAAGTTCCTGGACAATCCGCGGGTAATCCGGGTACTGCACGATCAAAGAAATGCATGAGGATGCCGCCTTCTGTTCGCAGAAGGCGTGATCTACCAAAATTTCGGCAATAGACTTTTCGGCAATTTCGGCCCAACGGGGATCGGTGGGCAATTTGAGTCCCAGCACGCTTAACCCATATGGGCCTGGAGCAGGGCCACCAAATTTTGTTTGGGGACCACCCCTACTTGCTTTTCGACCACTTGCCCGTTCTTGAAAACCAGCAACGTAGGGATGCTGCGGATGCCGTATTGCGTGGCAACTTGGGGATTGCTATCCACATCCAATTTACCAACCAGGGCCTTGCCGGACATTTCTTGCGCAATTTCTTCGACAACAGGTCCTACCATTCGGCAGGGACCGCACCATTCGGCCCAAAAATCGACCAAAACAGGTTGGGTGGAATTCAGGGCTGTTTCCTGAAAATTAGCATCGGTGAATTCAAAAGCCATGGTAGGTGAATTTAGGGGTGGAGGTGAATGGGAGGTTGATGTGGAGGTTGATGTGCTCGTTGAACAGGAGGTTGATATGGAGGTTGAACAGGTGAAGCGGATATTTACTTAAGAACGTAAGCAAATTCCGTGCCAAAGTTAAGGGTCGAAATGGACCTAATGCAAAGCATAACCAATCTCCAATTCATCCAGGGCCGCGAACAGGGATGGCTCCGGGGAGACCTTGATTCCCTCTGCATTCATGGCCACGGAACGTTGGTCCTCGGGCACCCACATTTCCACCTTCAAAGCCAATCGGCCCGGGTGTTCCAGCAAGACTTGATGGAGGGCAGCATTCCTAGTGGGGTTCAAGGCGGGGAGGGACATTTGCAAGGTGAGGGTTCGAAATCTTTTGTCACGAATTTCTGACAGGAGTTCAATGTTATTGAATCGAAAAAAGCCGGCCTGTTGCCCATCCTTTCCTTGGAAATATTCCCAACGACCCGCGATCAGCAGGGCTGTGCCGGGATCCATCAAATGCTTGAATTTCATGGCCTGGTCCCCTCGAAGTCTGAATTTACGCGACCCCTCTTTGTCCTCCACGGCAAAGGCCAGGACCTCCTGGTTCTTGGAATCCCGAAAATATTGAACATCGGTCACCAAAGCGGCGATTTGTATGTCCAGGCCAGGTCTATCGTCCAATTGGGACAAAGGCGTGAATCCAAGGAATTTGCTTTCCAAGGCATAATCATCCAATGGATGAGCGGTAATGTACAAGCCCACCACCTCTTTCTCCCTTCTTAGCATCTCAAGGGATGCCCAGGGTTCAATTTGTTGAAATACGGGTTCATTGATATCCACCATCCCTTCGGAACCAAAGAGGGACGTCTGGGATTTGAGGCTCAGTTCCCGGTATTGTGTCCCAAAACGCAAGGCTTTTTCGAGCAAATTCGATCCTCCACCGGCTTCGGCATCCAGCAAAAGCCTGCGGTTGCCTTGAATGCCGTCGAGGCGATCCAAAGCACCGGCCTGTGCCAAGGCTTCCAATGTTTTTTTGTTGGCTTGACGCGTATCAATTCTTTTGCAAAAATCAAAGAGGGAACCAAAAGCCCCTCCTAACCCACGCTGTTCAAGGATATTCTCCACAGCACCTTCCCCTACTCCTTTGATAGCCCCCAAGCCGAAGCGTATTTGTCCCAAAGCATTCACCGAAAATCGGAACAAAGATTCGTTCAAATCTGGGCCCAAAACCTGCAAGCCCATCCTTCGGCACTCCTCCAGGAAAAAGGCCACTTTGCTGATGTCCGACATATGGTTCGACAGCACGGCGGCCATGAATTGCGCAGGATAATGGGCCTTCAAATACGCGGTTCGGAAGGCCACCAAGGCATAACAGGTGGAATGGGATTTGTTGAAGGCGTATTCCGCAAAGGCCTCCCAATCTTTCCAAACTTTGGAAGCAATGGTTTCGTCATGACCTCTTTCGCGACAACCTTCCAAGAATTGTGGTTTGAGCTTGGCCAATTTCTCGGGAATTTTTTTCCCCATGGCTTTGCGCAATTCATCCGCCTTGCCCTTGGAAAAGCCAGCTAATTTTTGGCTCAAGAGCATCACCTGTTCTTGGTACACGGTAATCCCGTACGTTTCCCCCAACAACTCCTCCATATCGGCTAAATCGTACACGATGGGTTCTTTGCCGTGCTTACGCAAAATAAAATTGGGGATATACGCCAATGGACCCGGACGATACAAGGCATTCATGGCAATCAAGTCCTCAATTTTGTCCGGCTTGAGTTCCTTGAGGTACTTCTGCATCCCGGGCGATTCGTATTGGAATATCCCAATGGTCTCCCCACGCTGAAAAAGTGCGTAGGTAAGCGGGTCGTCCAAGGGAAAATCAACAGGGTCTGGCAGTGAAGGGTCAATGGCTTTGACCAATTCCACCGCATCGTTGATGATGGTCAGGGTATTGAGACCCAAAAAATCCATCTTCAGCAAACCAGCGGCCTCGGCAACTTCGTTATCGAATTGCGTCACCAAGGCAATTTGTCCATCCGGAGCGTGCTTCACGGGGACATAATCGGTCAAATCGCCCGGGGTAATCACGACACCGCAGGCATGGGTTCCAGAATTCTTGAAGGAGCCCTCCAATAACGCCGACTGCATGAACACTTTGGCTTCGATCCCTCCCTTCTTGACCAAATCCAAGATTTGCTTGGCCTTTCGTTGATCTTCGGCCTGCAATTGATCCAGATGCCTGCTGCCTTCTGCCGGATTTAACAAAAGTTTGCGTAGGGGCGACTTCTTGTAATAATCCGCTCGGTTCAAATCCTCCGGAAAAAGTTTGGCCAAGGCATCGGTTTCGAAAGGTTGCAAACCCATGACCCGACCAATGCTGCGAATAGCCGATTTGGCCGCCATGCTGTGATACGTGGCAATCTGAGCAACCTGCTTTTGGCCGTATTTGTCCATCACATACCGCATAACTTTCTCCCTACCCCTGTCGTCAAAATCAATATCAATATCGGGCATGCTCACGCGGTCCGGATTCAGGAATCGTTCAAAGAGCAAATCATACCGGATCGGATCCACGTCGGTGATCCCCGTGCAGTAGGCCACCACCGAACCTGCCGCTGAACCCCGACCTGGCCCAACGGTCACGCCCATATTTCGTGCAGCGGTTGTGAAGTCTTGAACGATTAGGAAATACCCGGGGTATCCGGTATGCGCAATAGTTTGAAGTTCAAAATCAATGCGTTCCAACAATTCTTGATCAAGCGTACCGTAGCGCCTTTTGGCACCTTCCAACGTAAGATGCCTCAAATAATCGTTCTCATCGGCGAATCCTTCTGGAATTTCAAAACGCGGGAGTAACACATCTCTTTGCAAGGTGTAGGATTCCATGGATTCGGCCAAATCCAAGGTGTTTTGCAACCAATCGGGATGGGTTGAAAATCGTTGGATCATTTCCTGGCCAGAACTGAGATGATGGCGCTGGCTACGCATACCGAATCGGTACCCTCTACCCTGACCAATAGGGGTGTCCTTGTACTCCAAGGGAACCACGCAGAGGTAGGTATCGTGCAAATCAGCATCCGCCTCTTGATTGTAATAGGTGTTGTTGGTCACAACGCAGGGAACTTGGTGTTTGCGCGACCATGCGTCCAGCTTGGCATTCAGAAAATGCTGTTCCTCAAGACCATGGTCTTGGATTTCCAAATAAAAATGTTCCCCAAAAGCCTCCCGCCATCGCAGCAAGGCCGCTTCGGCTTGGCTCTCTCCTTGGTTCAACAAGAGAGATGGAATTTCGGATTCCAAGGAACCGGAAAGGGCAACCAAACCATCCCGGTGTTGCAACAACAAATCCCATGAAATCCTCGGGACATAATAATACCCTTCGGTGTACGACAAGGAGCATAACCTGACGAGGTTATGATAGCCTTGCAGATTCCGAGCCAACAGCAGCTGCGGTGTGCCGTTATCCTTGCGGCTATGGTCTTGGTGCTGAGCACAGACCTGGATTTCCAAACCAAGTATAGGTTTGATGCCTTTGGAATGAGCGTATTGAAAAAAAAGAAAAGCCCCGTACAAGGTGGAATGATCCGTGAGCGCAATAGCTTTGGAGCCTTGGGCCACGGCATGATCCACCAAATCAAACACCGTGCTGCATCCTGGAATTCCAAGAGAAAACTGGGAATGGCAATGCAGGTGTACAAAACGCAAGGACTGTTCGTCCAAATCCATGGATGGAACCGACGCCGTGGTTCCCAACGGGCTAGAAGCCTTGGTTTTGGGAGAAGTTGGAACAGGCTTGGACGTTGAACTTCCAGAAACAGTCGAGGGACCAGACCATTCTTGCTTCAAGCGTTCGAAGTCCGCTTCCGACATGCCCATGGAAGCGCTGGAGATAACCCCTTGACGGCATAATTCCAACAAACAATCCACAGTCGCGGCCACATCAGCCCCTGCATCGTGGGCCTCTTCAAATCCTTGGCCGAATAACTTGAAATAAAGCTCCGTGAGGGTTGGCCACTTGTATTGACCTCCACGCCCTCCTGGCAATGCGCAAAAAGCAGTGGAAGCCTCTTTGGTATCCAAAACCCGACAAGCCTCAAAGGCGTCCGGCCAACCCAAGCGGTACCATTCGGCCCGGATAATCAACAAATCAAATTCGATGTTATGACCAGCGATCAGGGTGGCTTGGGCCACATCATGCCCGAATCGCTCCAAAACTTGGGCCAGCGGTAAACCTTCGGCATGGGCCCTTTCGGTGGTGATTCGGTGCACCTTGGCCGCGTTGTAAGGGATATCAAAGCCCTCCGGTTGAATAATCAATGAATGGGAGGACACCAAACGACCGACCTCATCCAACAATTGCCATCCCACCTGCACCGCCCTGGGCCAGTTGTTCGAATCACTCACCGGCGCTTTGTAGTTGCGCGGTAAGCCGGTCGTTTCGGTATCAAAAACCAGGATCATCTTGCCGGTATCGTCGGTAGGAGGAGGCCTTTGGTTGCCCGAGCATAAATGCCCAATGGCAACAATCGCCCGTGATGATCTTGCAAAGCGGTTTCACCGCATTCCAAATCCTTGTCGGAATAGGATTGCCCTAACATTGCTCGTAGGATCAAAGGAGATAGACCCAACGAATAAGCATTCAGTAACATGGCATGTCGTTGAGGGTGCAGCAACTGCTTGACCTCGTCCAACAAGGCTCCCAATTGGTCCTCCAATTTCCAACGTTCCCCGGAGCTCCCGATCCCATATGCAGGGGGATCCAAGAGGATGGCATCGTACACATGTCCCCGTTTGATTTCCCTTTGCACAAATTTGCGGGCATCTTCCACGACCCAATGCAAGCCCGCTAAGCCGGTCAAATCAGCATTTCGTCGGGCCCAATCCACCACTTGCCGAACCGAGTCCAAATGGTAAACCTGTGCACCCGCTTGGGCCGCCGCAAGACTGGCCCCTCCGGTGTAGGCGAAGAGGTTCAGCACTTTGGACTGCGCGGGCAATGCCTTCACGGCCGATGCAATAAATTCCCAATTGTCCGCTTGTTCAGGAAACAAGCCCACATGTTTGAACGCCGTCATGGCCAAGTGAAAACGAAGTTTCAAAGCCGGGCTTTGGTAGGTGATCGGCCAACGTTCCGAACCCATTGCCCCATCAGCGGATGAATGACCTGACCCTTTGCCGGTTCGATGCTGAGGAATCCAAGAGCCGTTTCGAGACCCACCAGGCTCAAAACGCCAATGGGTCATGGAGCGCAACGCTGAAAGCGACGATGAGGGGGACCACAAGGCCTGGGGTTCGGGTCTTTGTAAAATTCGCGCACCAAATTGCTCCCATTTGAGCCCATTCCCGCTGTCAATCAAGGCATATTCTTTCCAATGCTTGGGATAGCGAACCGGCAACAAGGGACCGTCATGTTCCATCATGATCCCTGGGCGTCGTGGCGTTCAGGACGCATTTGTGGGAAAAACAACACATCTTGGATACTGGCCGAATTGGTCATCATCATGGCCAATCGATCGATACCAATTCCGATACCTGCGGTCGGCGGCATTCCAAATTCCAAGGCCCTCAAGAAATCTTCGTCCAGCATCATCGCCTCCGGGTCTCCCCGACGACCCAAGGCCAATTGGGCCTCAAATCGTTCCCGCTGATCCACCGGATCGTTCAATTCCGAAAAGGCATTCGCCAATTCTTTTCCGTTGCAAATGAGCTCGAAACGCTCCACCAAGCCGGGCTTATCCCGATGCGCTTTGGCAAGGGGGGACATTTCCACCGGATAATCCGTGACAAAGGTGGGCTGAATCAGATTCGGCTCCACCAATTCCCCGAAAAGGGTGTCCAATAATTTGGCACGTCCCATGGAGGCATCGATTTCGATCGAGTGCTTCTGGGCCAAGAGGCGCAATTCTTCTTCGTCCATGGCATCGACCTTGGCGCCCACCTTCTCGGAGATGGCATCGTACAAAGTCACCCGGCGGTAGGGAGCCTTGAACTCGATGGTATGGTTACCGACCTGGAGGTTGGACTTTTGATGCAAGGATATGGCAATTTCTTCAAGCAAAGATTCTGTTTGCTGCATCATCCATTGATAATCCTGAAAGGCCACATACAGTTCCAACATCGTGAATTCAGGATTGTGAAAACGGCTCATCCCCTCGTTGCGAAAATCCCGGGCAAATTCGTAAACTCCCTCAAAACCACCAACAATTAATCGCTTAAGATACAGCTCATTGGCTATCCTAAGGTACAAAGGCATGTCCAAGGTATGGTGATGCGTTTTGAATGGCCGAGCCGATGCTCCACCATACATGGGTTGCAACACCGGAGTCTCAACTTCCAAATAACCCTGCCGGTTGAAAAATTGCCGCATCACTTCGATCATGCGCGATCGTTGCACAAAGACCTGTCGGACCTCAGGATTCACCACAAGGTCCACGTACCGCATTCGGTACCTCAGTTCAGGATCCGTAAAGCCGTCGTAAACTTTACCTTCTTCATCTCTTTTGACGACAGGCAGGGGCCGCAAGGCTTTGGACAAAAAGACAAATTCCTCGGCATGAATCGAGATTTCGCCGACCTGGGTTCTGAAAACCCGTCCACGAACGCCGACCCAGTCGCCAATATCGCAGTGCTTTTTGAAGACCTCGTTGTACAAATCTTTGTTATCTCCTGGACAAAGCTCATCGCGGTTCAGGTAAACCTGCAGGCGCCCGCTGGCATCTTGCAATTCTGCAAATGAGGCTTTGCCCATAATGCGCCGGCTCATCAAGCGACCGGCCAAGGACACCGAAGTCCAAGCGGCAGCCTCCTCATCCTTGAACGTGGTCTGTATTTCTTGGGTCGTATGGCTTCGATGGAAGGCTGTGGAGGGGTAAGGATCAACCCCCAAAGCCTTTAAATGATCCAAAGCTTGCCTGCGTTGTATTTCTTGCTCACTGAGCATTGGCCCTTGACGAGAGGGCAAACTTGGATCTTTTGGCGATCCTTCTTGGGAAGATTGAGACTGATTCATAGCCGATTAGAATCCGCTGAGCCACGACCATCGCCAACCGCAGCGGTTCTGCAAAATAAATCCTTAGTCCTGCTTTTGGGCTCGAAAAAATCGTGCCGCAGCCCCGTTGTTCACCGAGTTCCATCGAAAGCCCATGGCCACCCTGGCTTTGCCATCGGGCGCCCCCAGGGGTCGGACAGCGACCGTTCCCGCTTGGCTGTTGCTGCGATGCAAATCGGCGGTCAAAGCCTTGGGCAATTTCATCATGGAGGCATCCAATTCAAAGAGCAAGGAATCGGGTAAGTCCTGGTGAAGGTTCGAACCATAGAAATAGCCCGCCTCCACCGTGCCCAGGTTTCTTCGCGTCATTTCAGCCCGGTAAACCCTGGCCGTTTCGGGGTGAATCCATAAGCGGATCAGCTGCCAATCCCCCCCACCATCGAGCGGCAGAACATTGACCACCAGGCAGACTTGGTTACGGACTTTTTCTTGACCCATGGCCAAGGCCCTGTAGTTTTTGGAGCCTTTGAGAAATTCAAAAAGCTCCATGGGATTCTGACGGGGCAGGAGGGCAAGGCGCGGACTGCGTATTCGGAAGCGATTCGGTGCCAAAAAAAACATTTCCGCCGTCAAGGGTCGCACTTTGACACGAGGCACATCGGCATGAACATGAACGGTCGCCTGCAGATCACGCAATCCTGCCAAGCGGCTCGCCAATTTCTCCATCAGCCTTTCGGCATCCTTCTGTAAATCGTTGTCAGACAATTCAATCCGTCCATTATTTTCCCCAAACTGCGCATCGCATGAAGGAAAATTCCATGCGTTGGCATCGACTTTCAAGGCTCCGAATAAACCAAAGTATAACATTATACCAACCAAGCTGCGACCTGTGTTTTTCATGGATCTAAATCAAGTGAGGATATCCTTGCGTTCAAAATAATAAAGGCCAAACCCCATCAACGCCACGCAATGAACGGTCAAAACACCGATCGAAAAAAAGATATCGCTCCACGGTGTAGGGTCCAAAAACAAGGAACGCCAGGCCGCCATATGGGTGGTGAACAGGAAAGGTCGAACATGCTCAAACAAGGGCACATCCAAGGTGCCTATCAAAGTGAACACCATGATCAAGGCCATGGTACCTACAATAGGCCCTATCGAATTGTCCGCCAAGCAGGAAAAGGTTACCGAGATCGCTGCCACGGTGTACAAGGCCAGAAACGCCAGGGCGAAGGCCTGCAGAAAACGAGGCATCACCTCCACCGAAGGCAAGATTTGCAAACCATCCCCACTAAGGACAGCCAAATCCCCGGGACCAAAAATCCATTGAGCAACCCCAACCGCCATCAATCCTAACCAGATCAAAAGGACCATGGTATAAACCGCCGCTGCACCGTATTTGCTGAGCAGCAGGGACCTCCTGGACAAGGGCCTGGTCACGAGGTTGC
>Ga0214923_10007809_pt1 | contig 11557 bp, 6 predicted proteins | sample LL1510_MetaG_FD_177993 | JGI IMG/M metagenome (GOLD analysis project Ga0214923, IMG submission 177993) | Freshwater microbial communities from Lake Lanier, Atlanta, Georgia, United States - LL-1510 | ecosystem: Environmental > Aquatic > Freshwater > Lake | place: USA: Georgia | collected 2015-10-15 | reverse complement strand
CCACCATCTTCACCTTCGGTGAAGCCAGTTGACTTTAGTTCGTCAAAGGTTGTGACGCTAACAACTACGTCCTGGTAGTTCAAGGAACGGAATGTGATTGTCTCTGGACGACGATCGCCAACAGCTGAGCCCGCTGGGATTGTGTCGCCTAGTTCGTAGCGTGAATTTAGACCAAGAGCAGTGATCGTGAATGCTGCTTCGCCATTAGCTGGAGTTGCAACATCAGTTACTGAAACTAGATCTGAATCTGAGGAAACTGCAGTAACTTCAGCATCTGCTGGAAGACCTAGGTCTTCACTAGAAATAGTCACGGTTCGTTCTGATCCGATGCGAACGTCCAGCTTTGTTACATCTGCGGCTAGATCTGACTTAAGTGCTGGGTCAGTAACTGTTACGGCTACAACTAAGTCAGGGTGTCCAACAGAACTGAAAGTTAATACTGAACTCCCGGCTGACGTACCTCTGATATTGAAAGTTGCAACACCAGAAACTGGAGTTGCTGATTCTTCGATCACAACATCGGAGCTACTTGACTCAACAGTCACAGGTTGGTCGGAGGTTAAGGCAAGATCGGAATTTATGGTCACAACTCGGGCAGCAGCGCCGGTCGTCAGGCTTAGGGCGTTCGTGTTATTGACACGTGTGAACGCACTCGACTTCAATGCTGGGTCATATACATTGACGGTGACAGTTAAGTCAGCTAAGCCAGAGTTGAGGCTACTGAAAGTAGCAGTCGTGCTTCCGGTCTTCAAACCTGCGAAAGTGAATGTGGCACTTCCACCGATTGCCTGCACCTGGCCATTTCCACTGTTCGACACAACTGTGGTGTCCGCAACAGCTAGGTCTATAGCTTGACCTTCTTCAAGCGGGGTACCCACCACATCGGATGTGATCGACACATTTTTCTGCGTACCAATAATGACGTCAACCGCATATCCACTCTGAGTGGAGTACACATCTGCTGAGGCAAGTGACGGTGTTACGTCTGCTTTTGCCGGTATCGCAAGTCCACTCACAATTAGGAGCGTGGATATCGCTGCGGCAATAACTCTTGCGGCAAGCGAACGGTATGAAGAAGGTGTGACTAATAAATTATCCATGCGACCAAATTAGGGAAGTCAGGTGTATTTAAATAATGATTTGGATAAAGACTAAGAATAGTTTCAGTTAACTTTTGGTGAATTGATAAAGCCTTATTTTTGTGGCCAAAGTAAGCGAAAGTCCAAATATTGGATTCAGCGAGACCTTTACTTAAGCCAGAAATCCGACCAGCGGACAAAGATCAAAGCGGCAATTATCAGGTACGAGCTTGCCACCAAAATCCATTTCAAAGTAACAAGAATTTCCGACAGGCCCCTGCCAAAACTAAGGGATTTGCTGGCCAGATTGTCGGTTGTCACTTGCCAGAAAATTGGAATTGTTATCGCCCAAACCACCATGCACCAAGGGCAAAGCGCACCGATGACATAAAGGCTTTGTCCGACTAACCAGATAACCAAGAACATTCCTGCAAGTACGCCAAAATTCAATCCCAGCCACATCGATTTTGGTAATTCGACTCCAGCAAAAAGCAGGGCTCCAAACATAATCACCGTAGTGAAACCGATAACGCCAAGGACTGGGTTTGGGAATCCAAACAGCGATGCCTGCTCCGTGTTAATTACTGAGCCGCAAGAAAGTATTGGGTTGATATCGCAATTAGGAACAAAATTTGGGTTACTAAGGACTGCAATCTTTTGAATGATTAATTCGATAGATGCGGCGATTCCAATGAGGCCGCCTACAACAAGAATCCATGCGGTTTGACGATAAGTACGGGGTTGAATTTCGAGTTCGACGTCCATCACTTAACATCCAATTCTGCTGGCCTTACTTTCAATTCTAACGCACCGTTGGTTCGCGCGATTCGTTGATATCACTGCAAAGTTATGGGCCGTCAGTGCAAATAATCCCTGGCTCCGCTTCCCCAGTTAAAAAGTATGCATCGACAACTTCGTCAATGCAGTTCGAACCCTGATAGTAAGCAGTGTGACCATCACCATCAAGAGTAAGTAATACGCCTTTGGAAAGTTGGGAGGCCAGTGCTTGTGCCCACTGATATGGAGTTGCCGGATCATTGACAGTTCCAACTACAAGGATGGTCGGAGTTCCTGGAGCGATTATTTTTTTTGGAGAACCGGTTGCTTCCGTTTGCCAATATGTGCAACTTAAATTGCTCCACGCGAGATACGCACCGAAGTTGGGTGCAACCTTTTCCCACTCACTTGCAAGTGCTTCGGTCTTGGCAGTTGTCGCTCGATCTGGACGATCTAAACAATTCACAGCATTAATCGCATCATTGGAATTGTCTTTGAAGCTTCCATCAGACTGTCGACCGGTATAAAAATCCACGCTTGTAGCCAGGCCAGAAAAATCCCCTGCTAATGCCTGGCTGAGATTAGTTCGCAATTCAGGCCAACCGTTTACCTTGTCGTATAACGAACCAAGAACCCCTAATGTGCCCATTGCCTGACTAAATATTCGACCATCGTCCAAAGTTACGGGATTTGCATCAAGCTCGATAAGTAGGTTGCTGATCTCTGACACTCCAGCTTCCCCACTTGCAGAAAGTGGGCAGTCACTTCGGGTCGCGCAATCATCAACAAATCTTTCTAGGGCAAGTTCAAAACCTAGCGCCTGTCCATACGAGAGTTGCTCGTTACTTAATGTTGGATCAATCGCGCCATCAAGCAGCATGCGCCCAACTCGATCTGGGAAAAGGTCTGCGTAAGTTGCGCCAAGAAATGTGCCATAACTCTTACCGAGCCAGTTCAACTTTTCATCACCAAGTAACGCGCGCAAGATATCAATATCTTTAGTTGCACTGACGGTATCGAGAAACTTATATATGTCGGGAGAGTTGGTCGCGCAAGATTTTGCAAACAACTCTGACATTGCCTGCGCTTGATCGATCTCAGTTTGATTATCTGGAGATCCATCGAGTGTTATGTATTCATCTGTTTTCTCATCGCTTAGACATTCAACTGGAGTGCTTTGTGCCACCCCGCGCGGATCAAAACCCACAATGTCGAAGTTCTCGCGCAACGTGTCACTGACGACGTAGTCGGCATAACTTGTGTATTCAATCCCAGAGCCGCCGGGGCCACCAGGATTCAAAATCAGGGATCCGAGGGAGGAGCCACTTGCAGGTTTACGAATTACGGAAATTTGCAGCGCACCATTAGCAGGATTTTCGTAATCAATCGGCACATTAAAAGTTGTGCATTCAAAGTCACCGTTGCAACCCGACCATTCCAGTTGCTGAGAGTAATAGCCATCCAGGCCCTCGCCTTCTGGCACCAAAGCGCTCCCGCTTGGTGATGGTGATCTATTGTCACGGGAATTTGATTTGACCAGTTGATAGGTAAGGGTGGAAACGATCCCAACAAAAACAGCCAAGCCAACAGCCAGAAATTTCCGCACGATGCATCCTTAGGTAAGTATTACGACCTTAAGGCAGATGAACAATTTTGCGAAACTATCCCACGATTGCGGTAAGTCTTGGATCTCGCAGACTTACCAACAATGATTCAAATGCATTAAGCGGATTGACGTTCGCGATGATTTGATCGCGGGCTTCGGTAATTGCCGCAATTCTTCGCAGAGTCGCAGACTCATCATCAACGCTTGCGACCCGTTCAATTGATTCGCGTAGCTCTTCATTTACTAGCTCAACATCTGAACCGGATTGAATAACCAGAACATCGCGGTAATAGCCAGTTAGGTCAAGTAAAACTCGATCGTATTGGTCACTCAAAACTCGGCGATGGCGTGCTTTTGTTCGAGTTTCCAAACCTTTCAAGGCGCTTTTCATTTGGCGTTCAACGGTTTTAAGGCCCTTACCTTCTGCGCCCTCGCCGAATGCAGTTCGAATGTCTTGATCATCGTCATGGTTAAGCGGCGTGACTATTGCGTCGGCGTCCGCGATTGCATTGGCAACGATCTTGTTTGCTTGATCAAAGCAGGAACTTACAACTCGAAGGTTAGTTGGAATGTCCAAAATCTGCTTGCGTCGATGTCTTACATTTTCATCGGTTGCAAGCGCGCGAGCTCGACCTATGTGACCCTGAGCTGCTCGCGTCGCCCAGGCAGCCATTGCTGGATCAATGCCGAAGCGCGAAGTCAGCTGTTGTGAAATTGCGGCAGCGGTTGGAGAAGTCAAAGAGACATGTCGACAACGACTGCGGATTGTTGGAAATACGTCATCAACAGTGGGAGCGCAAAGCAGCCAAACGGTTGCAGGTGGCGGTTCTTCTAACGACTTAAGCAAAGTCGAAGCTGAGTCAACTCGGAATCGGTCAACATCTTCAATAACAATGACATGCCATGGGGATCTTGTTGGTAGCAGTGATGCGCGCTCAATTAGATTTCGCGTGTCCTCGACTTTGTAAATGACGCCTTCCGGAACGATGTGCTCAACATCTGGGTGCATGCCGGCTGCAACATTTTGACATTCATTACATTCGCCACAGCCACCATTTGGGCAAACTAGTGAGGCCGCAAATGCCAGTGCCAGGGTGCTTCTGCCACTTCCAGGTGGGCCTGTGATTAACCAAGCGTGAGTCATCGCATCGCCACGCTCACCGACTGCAACTTTTCCCGCATCAACTACGGCGTGCTTCATTTCTTCAACGGCATGCTCTTGACCAATCAAGGAATCAAAAACACTCATCGCGATGCAAGCACTCCATCAATCGCGATACGAACTGCGGTTGCTACATCCGCTTTTGGAGCCGTCGCATCAATCACAATGTTTGGGTACGGCGAATCAGCCGCGATCTCGCGGAAGGCTTGGTGAACTGCTTCGTGAAATTCACGAGATTGAATTTCCATTCGATCAGTGCCATCCATTCGCTGTTCGCCCGCTTCCGCAGGTACATCTAAATAGACAGTGAAATCCGGAATCAAGTTTCCAGTCGCCCAAAGGCTTAAATCGCGAACCTTTTCGGCGCCAAGTCCTCGAGAATAACCTTGATAGGCAACCGACGAATCGAAGTAGCGATCGCAGATGACTGTGGCACCACGATCGAGAGCGGGTCGAATCAAGTTGGCAGCATGATCGGCACGCGAGGCAGCGAATAACAATGCTTCAGTGTGATCTGGCATGTCAGTGATTTCTGGATCCAACAATATCTTGCGGATCTTTTCCGCAGTTGGAGTCCCGCCAGGTTCACGAGTGAGTACTACTTCATGTCCAAGTGATTGCAAGTATTCAGCCAAGAGCTTTGAATGTGTTGATTTTCCAGCGCCTTCACCGCCTTCAATCGCAATAAACAATCCCGTAGCCACGTTTTAAACTCTAGCCAACCGGTGTGACGTCAGATTCAACAAGCGCTGTTCCAACGCCAGTTTTGGATTTAGCAGCTGCTTTCTTTTCCGCTGCACCGCTGACAACTTTTGTGGCACCGACGGTTTTCTTGGCAGTTTTTTTCTTCGCAGGTGCCTTCTTCTTGGCTGGAACTTTCTTAGCGGCAGCTTTACGAACAGCGGGCTTTTTCACCGATGGTCCGGCCGCGCGACGTTCGGCTAATAAGTCAGATGCTCGCTCAATTGAAATAGTTTCAACTGAATCACCACCACGAAGTGAAGCATTGGTTTCGCCATCAGTGATGTAAATACCAAAGCGTCCTTCTCGAACCACAACTTCCTTTTGAGTCGAAGGATCAACACCAACAACCTTGAGTGGACCAGCTGCCTGTCCCCGACCGCGACGAAGTTTTGGTTGGGCAAATAGGGCAAGAGCTTCTTCAAGCGTGCAACTGAAAATTGATTCTTCGTCAGGCAATGTTCGGGAATCTTTACCCTTTAACAAGTACGGACCGTAACGACCATTCTGAGAAGTAATCGGTTCACCTTCGGTTGGATCTAATCCAATTTCACGTGGCAAAGTAAACATGCGAAGCGCATCATCGAGTGTTACCTGTTCAACATCCATAGTTGAGAACAGCGACGCGGTGCGTGGCTTTTCTTTCTTGGGCGAACCTTCCGGTAAAACTTCAGTGAAGTATGGGCCGTAACGCCCAGTCTTTGCCATGATTACGCGCTCAGTTTCTGGGTCGACTCCAAGTTCGCGTTCACCTGATGGCGCGTTAAAAAGCTCTTCGGCTTTCTCGGCCGTCATTTCATCTGGCGCAAGATCTTGCGGGATGTTTGCGCGCTGAAGAGTTTCGCCTTCGCCGCGTTCCAGATACGGACCGTACTTACCAACACGAATGATGCCTTCGTGGCCTTCGATCGGAAGTGATGCCATCGCGCGCGCGTCAATGTCACCATAGACCGAAACTAATGGAGCCAGGCCTGGGAAGATTGAGCCTTCAGTCTTTTCACCAAAATAGAAACGCTTTAGAACTTCAAGTCGACCCTGCTCGCCATTAGCTACTTCGTCAAGGATCTCTTCAAGTGAAGCGGTGAAGTCATAGTCCACGAGTTGCGTGAAGTTTTCTTCCATCAGGCGAGTAACGGTGAAGGCCAAGAAGTGTGGAACTAATGCGCTACCCCGTTTCCACACATAACCCTGGTCGATGATCCGACTAACAATCGCGGCATAAGTTGAAGGTCGGCCGATTCCAAGTTCTTCGAGTTTCTGAACCAAGGTTGCTTCGGTGTAACGAGCTGGTGGGTTTGTTGAGTGACCACTTGGTTCCAGCGAAACTGCAGTTACCGGATCTCCTACCTTTAGTGCCGGCAAGCGACGTGCTTCGTTCTTTTCATCTTGATCTTCATCGGCATCGTCATAAGCAGCCATGTGTCCGCGGAAAGTAATGACAGTTCCACTTGCTGAAAATTCAGCATCGCGGCCATCGCCACTGGTGGCGCCGATGCGAATTGTTGCGGTGGTTCCCTTTGCATCAGCCATCTGGCTAGCAACGGTTCTCTTCCAAATTAAGTCGTAAAGCGCGAACTCATCACCAACTAATTCACCGGCAACTTCCGCAGGGGTACGGAAAGTATCTCCAGCTGGGCGAATCGCTTCATGTGCTTCTTGAGCATTCTTAACTTTGCGATCGTAACGACGTGGTGCTTCTGAAACGTGATCGCTACCGTAAAGTTCCCCAGCTTGTTTACGTGCAGCATTCAACGCAGTATCAGAAAGGGTTGTTGAGTCAGTACGCATGTAAGTGATGTAGCCGCGTTCATACAAAGCTTGGGCGACGCGCATAGTGCGCTGCGCTCCCCACTTCAATCGACCTGATGCGGCTTGCTGCATTGTCGAAGTCATGAATGGTGCTTTTGGCTTGCTTGAGTATGGACGGTCATCTACTGATCGAACTTCAAACTTCGCGCCACTAAGCGATGTGCACAAACTCTTTGCTGTTTCTTCATCAAGGTGAACGATGCTGGAATCCTTTAGTTGCGCCAAGGAATCAAAATCTTTACCTTGTGCAATCTTCTTGCCGTCAACAGCAACTAAGTTCGCGCTAAAGGATTGCGGATCAAAAGTTCCTTCGATGTCCCAGTACGAAGCGCGCTTGTACGCAATGCGCTCGCGTTCCTTTTCTACAATTAGTCGAGTTGCAACTGATTGCACGCGACCTGCAGAAAGACCTGCTTGAACTTTGCGCCACAACACCGGTGAAACTTCAAAGCCATAAAGGCGGTCGATTAAGCGACGAGTTTCTTGCGCATCAACCAGTTGCATGTCTAGATCGCGGGTTGATTCAGCTGCATGCCGAATTGCTTCCGGGGTAATTTCGTGGAACACCATTCGGCGCACTGGAACTTTTGGTCGGAGGATCTCCATCAGGTGCCAAGCGATTGCTTCACCTTCGCGGTCCTCGTCAGTTGCGAGCAAGAGTTCGTCGGCATCAGCAAGCATCCGCTTTAGCTCAGCAACTTTTTCCTTCTTTTTGGAGCTAACAACGTAGTAGGGAGTGAAGTCATCCTCAACATCGATAGCCATTCGGCCCCAAGGTTGTTTCTTAATTTCTGCCGGAACATCAACAGCGCGCTCGGGAAGGTCGCGAACGTGACCTACAGATGCTGTCACTTCGTAACCGGGGCCAAGGTATTTTTGAATGGTTTTAGCCTTGGCTGGAGATTCGACGATAACCAGACGGTGTGGTGTCGACAAAAGGATTCCCTTCGGCAAATGCAAAAGACTCTATATATAGAGTCAAAAGCGCTGTCTCCGAGAGTGTGCCTTATCGCCTAGGGGCATTGTCAAACTGGCGAGTCTGTTCCGCGAGTCGCTGTTGCCTGTGGATAAACGGATTCTTCCTTTAATAGCAACGACTTTTGGGCAAAAAGAGAACCCCAACCGCGAGGCTGGGGTTCTCTGGATGAGTTTGCCCTTAGCTGGCCATTGCCTCTTCGCCAACCGCGATTGGGCGACGCTTAGAAATGATGACCGAGATAACAATTACGGCAGTAGCAGCAAGTGCCAGACCGATGCGGATTGCATCCTTGTTCTCAAGAGTCATTGCCACAACTGCAGGTGCAATCAACAATGCAACCAGGTTCATAACCTTTAGCAATGGATTGATTGCAGGACCTGCGGTGTCCTTGAATGGATCGCCAACTGTGTCACCGATAACAGTTGCGGCATGGGCTTCAGAGCCCTTGCCACCGAAGTGTCCATCTTCAACGAACTTCTTCGCGTTATCCCAAGCGCCACCAGAGTTGGATAGAAACACTGCCATCAAAGTTCCGGTTGCGATTGTTCCCGCAAGGAAGGAGCCAAGTGCGCCAACGCCTAATCCGAAACCAACTGCAATCGGAGTCAAGATTGCGAGTAGACCTGGTGTCGCTAGTTCGCGCAAGGAATCCTTGGTCACAATGTCTACAACACGACTGTAATCCGGAAGTTCGGTACCAGCCATGATGCCTGGCTTCTCACGGAACTGGCGGCGAACTTCGAAGATCACCGATCCTGCGGCGCGAGATACTGCGTTGATGGCTAGTCCACTGAACATGAAGACCACTGCAGAACCGATTAACAAACCGAATAGGTTTGCCGGGTTCGAGATGTCCAAAGTTCCGGAGTATTGCAAGTCACTGGTTGTGAAGCTCTTCGCTGCGTTCGCGACAGAGTCACGGAAGGCTCCGAACAATGCAGTTGCCGCAAACACAGCAGTTGCAATTGCAATTCCCTTAGTGATGGCCTTAGTTGTGTTACCAACTGCATCTAGGTTTGTTAGAACTTGTGCACCTTCACCATGGACATCGCCAGACATTTCTGCGATGCCTTGCGCGTTATCAGAAACTGGACCGAAGGTATCCATGGAAACGATAACGCCAACAGTTGTTAGCAACCCAGTTCCCGCTAATGCGATGGCGAACAATCCAAGTAGCACTGAGGCGCCACCTAGAACATACGCAGCATAAACAGCAGCACCAATTAGCAATGCGGAGTAAACCGCTGATTCCAAACCAAGTGAGATACCAGCAAGAATTACAGTTGCTGGTCCAGTTAGTGATGACTTGGAAACGTCATCTACCGGCTTGCGATTAGTTTCTGTGAAATACCCAGTTAATTGCTGGATTGCGGCAGCCAAAACGATACCGATAAGTACTGCACCAATTGCCATAAAGCGTGGGTTAACGGATACACCTTCGGCCAAACCGAAGGTTGGATCAGCAACGGACTTAAGTTCGCCAAGAGTAGCTGGCAAGAATGTGTAAGCTGCGCCAGCTACTAACACTGCGCTGATAACTGCAGACAAGAAGAAGCCACGATTGATCGCACTCATTCCAGAACGATCGCCAGCACGAGGTGTTACTGCGAAGATACCTACGACTGCGGTAAGTACACCGATTGCAGGAACTACAAGTGGGAATACCAAGCCAATTTCACCGAATGCTGCTTTACCAAGAATCAAAGCGGCAACAAGTGTGACTGCGTAAGACTCAAACAGGTCTGCAGCCATACCGGCACAGTCGCCAACGTTGTCACCAACGTTGTCTGCGATTGTTGCAGCGTTACGTGGGTCATCTTCTGGAATACCCTGTTCAACTTTTCCAACAAGGTCGGCGCCAACATCAGCAGCTTTTGTGAAGATACCCCCACCAACGCGCATGAACATTGCAAGCAGTGCCGCACCGAATCCAAAGCCTTCAAGAACCTTTGGTGCTTCACCTTTGTAAACCAATACAACGACTGCAGCGCCAAACAAACCAAGTCCAACTGTGAACATGCCAGCTACACCACCGGTGCGGAAAGCGATCTTCATTGCTTCTTGTTCACCGCTGGTGTTAGCTGCAGCAGCTACGCGAACGTTTCCGCGAACTGCAAGCCACATACCCATGTAGCCGGTGATGCCAGAAAATAATGCGCCAACTAGGAAGAAAAGTGAGCGACCAATGCGCTCATTCTGGGTTTCTGCTGGAAGTAGGAATAGCAAGAAGAAAACCAATGTGGCAAAGATTCCAAGAGTGCGGAACTGTCGACTCAAATATGCCGAGGCGCCTTCCTGGATTGCCTTGGCAATGTTTTTCATATTTACGGTACCTTCGTCGGCTGCCAATACTTGGCGTACCAAAACTGCCGCTACACCAAGTGCAGCTAATGCAATCAGGGCGACGATGACCACGGTTGTGTAGTTGGATCCAGTCAGGGCTACTTCCTGGCTGGCGACATGTGCAAATGCAGACATGATTCTCCTTGTTGGGGGTTCTCTTGAAAAATCTTATGAGATCAAGGGGATTTGGTTGGTACTTGGTCCGCTAAATAGCGAAATTAATAATCACCTCTCAATCGAGGCTAATTTGCACCCAATGAAACAAAGAGTTCTCGAGCTGCGGCGTCATCCCAGAGAACTGATGAGCCAGCGGCTGTCGTGGCATCAGCATTTGCGACCGGAACTGTGGTCAACGTTCCACTTCCATTAGATAGGCCTCGCATTACCTTGGCAAGATTTGCAATGTCCATTACGGAATCAGAAGCTCCGACATTAACTGATGCTGTTCCAGCGTTAACTAACTTCCACATGCTGATTGGATTAAGGAGTACAGCCGGTGTTGCCACTTTTTTCATCACAGCACCTAAGTACTGTTGTTGTCGTTCAACACGACCAAGATCACCTTTTGGATCTGCGTATCGCATTCGCACATATGCCAGAGCATCTTTTCCATTGAGTTCTTGGCATCCCGCCAGCAAATTCAAACCCGAATTTTTATCCGTCACATCTGCTGACACACACATATTCACACCATTAACTGCATCTGTGATATCTCGAATACCTTTAAAGCCCACTTCCATGTAGTGATCAATGTGCATACCAGTGTTTCGTTCAACTGTTTCTACAAGCAACGGGGCGCCACCTTTGCCATACGCAGTATTAATTTTATTTTTTCGATCTTCAACTGCGGAGCCATCTAAAGCTGTGTGTGCAGGAATAGTTACATAAGAGTCACGCGGCAGACTTATCAGTGTTGGTTTTCCGTTGTCGCCAATGTGTATCAACATGATTGTGTCGGTGCGCTGCGGACCCATGTCACCACCGGTATGAAGTTGCTGACGTTCAGCTTTACTTAATCCTTCGCGACTATCAGAACCGACTAGCAACCAGTTGGTTCCAGC
>Ga0214923_10007806_pt1 | contig 11560 bp, 12 predicted proteins | sample LL1510_MetaG_FD_177993 | JGI IMG/M metagenome (GOLD analysis project Ga0214923, IMG submission 177993) | Freshwater microbial communities from Lake Lanier, Atlanta, Georgia, United States - LL-1510 | ecosystem: Environmental > Aquatic > Freshwater > Lake | place: USA: Georgia | collected... | reverse complement strand
TTTCCCCTGCTGGAGCTGTAGCTCAATTGGTCAGAGCACCGCCCTGTCACGGCGGGGGTTGCGGGTTCGAGCCCCGTCAGCTCCGCGGAATTTCACGTAAAACTCCGCGCAGGGAAGACGGCTGGATTCGCTCATCCTGCAATTCCCCCTGATAAAAAAGTTGCCAGGAATATCCGACATAACTGGATCCGGCAACCGGCCGACTCTCCGCCGTCACCATCCGCACTCCGTCCTTCTCGCTTCGGGGCGGCCCCTGCTCCCAGCGCGGGAGAACGGGATCGCTCTTTTTTAAAACGCCTTCGGGGCCACGCTCAAAGAAAACCACCCGCACCAGCACTTGCCGGGGATCCAGATTTGCCGTGTCGCCTACCGCCCGAACTCTCCAACTCACGGCCCGCCCCCCGGCCTCGTTGTTTTTTTCCTCTACCCCCGCCAGAGCCAGCTTGCGGGGACTCTTGGCCAGGTTTTCCTCGCGGGCTTTGGACACTTGTTCCAAACGAACCCGCTCCTCCATCACCCGGGACCTCGCCAGCGCCAGTCGCCGAATCGACCCTCCCTCCTCGCTCATTCGAATCAGATCCTTCCAACGTTGCAGCGCCGCGGGCGAATCCTGGCGGGCCTCGGCCAAAAGGGCCGAGGCAATCCGAATTCTTGAATTCCCGGGGTCCTTGCCCTGCGCCTGACCCAGAATCTTCTCCGCCAGTTCGAATTGGCCCCGATTCTGCAAATCCCGGGCTTGCTCCAGAAGATCCTCTGCTTGGGGGGCGGCAGCTTGGGCCGCGGAAACGGACAACCGCACCGTTCCTTGAGGAACGGGTAAATTCCTCAAGGCCTCCCGGGACTCACGTTCCTGCACGGCTTCCGCCGCCACCGCCTTGGGATCCAGGGACCATTCATGCGAATCATCCATCTCTTGCTGCCGAAAATTCAGGAGGCCTGCCAAAACCAAAAGCTGGATCAGCACCAAGGCGACCGCGGCCCAAACCCATGTTCCCAAGCCTTTCTTGCCCATCACTTGGGCTCCAATTGGGCCGGGGGAGTGTTCTGCGGCCTTGGCTCCACCGCATCCTTGTGACCCCGGGACTGCAAAAACTTCATCCAACCACTCCACCATTGCCCGGCCCTTTCCCGCTCACTTTGGAGGATACCCTCAGGGGTCTTGGAGTTCGCGTAAGGGCGAAGGAAAAACACGGACAGGCAGAACATCAGCTGCAAAAGCAAGATACCCGCCACGAGGTAGAGAGCTACCCCGTACAAACGAGGGCGCAAGCGGGCGCGCGATTCGTGACCGGGTTGGCTCATTCAGGTAGCCTAACCCAACCTACCCGATCGTCACCTCTGGGTTCCCGGCGAACGTTCGCCCCCTGAGGGCAACTCGGGGGAATTTTTTAACTGCAAAACCCCATCTCTTCCCAAAATACCGACCGGTTCGGTTCCTTCAATTTTCAGGGGGGCGGTTCCGTCCGATCCGGATCTCCCCAGCACCAGCTTGACCTTTTGCCCCCCGGAATTCTCCACCAGGATTTCTGCTTCGGGTTTCAGAAATTCGGTTTTCCCGGGAGCAACAACCCATCGGCTGACCCGCAGGCCCTCAAGGCGACTGACATAACCGGAGACTTCAGGACAATCTTTTCCCGAACCCTGCACTTTCCATATTGCCCCACCCTCCGAGCGAAATTCCTTCCTCTTGCCACCGGAAAACCAGACCAAACCCTTCACCGCACCAAATCCCTCCGGCAAAATATTTTTAGGGAGAAAGCCCAAGGGACTTTCGGGAATTCCCCGGAGCAACCCGGCCGGAAGGGCGATCCCCCCCGATACGTTCGAGACTTGGACAAAAGCCTCCCCTTTCGACTCATCACCGATCCTCAAGGTCTCCGTCCGATTGGTCGATCCTTGGCTGGTTTTCACTGACCAGGTGAACGTCAGGGTCTGGCGAGGCTTGATGAATCCCAACTTGGCCGGATCCTCCGTGGTAAGAAAACGGCTGGCCCGGGCCTCGTACAGCGCCTTGATCCATCCATCGACCGACTCCGCGTCAGCCGGACGATTGGTTCCTCCCCATTTCAAACTCCACCGCCGCGACTGTTCATCCCTCTCGATCCGAAAATCCCCGCCCTTCCCGCTGAAATCAACCGATTGGACAAGCTCAGGGGACGGGAAGGTGACCACCCGTTTGTCGCGGATCCGGTCGGAAAGTTTTGCCAACAAATCCACGGAGCCCCGGGGCAAGAGGAAAACCGAGTTCTGATCCGCCACCCGGGCGAAGACTTGATTCGTCTCCTTGGGATCGTTCTGCCCGATTTGCAGCACCCGGTTGGTTGCTGCCGTCTTGACCTCCAAAGCCAGCGTGGGTGCGTTCAGCCCGAAAAGGGCCAAATCCCCTCCCGTATCCGAAACGAAAGAGGTCGCTTTTAAGGCAGAAATTTCCCCCAGAACCCCCGCCACCGCCGTTGGATCGGCAGGGGCCTCCACCGGCTTGAGCATCGTCCACTCTCCATTCTTTCTTCTGACCTCCACCTCCAGCGTTCCTTGATGCAAAAGCAACTCCTGCACATCCGGCACGGTAAGGGGTAAGATCCGCTTCTCCCGCCAAGTCGAAAGATCCCGGTCCAAAATTTCCCCCAAATGTTTTTCCACCACGGCAATCTCCTCGTCACACCTTCCGCTCCGAATCCGGCCATACACCCCCCCCGAGACCGGCGTCTCCCGGCCCACTTCGAGCTTCAAATCGCCCTCCTTCGTCCGGACAGACAAGGTGCGCGTGGGTTGACCCAGCCCGAACGTCTGGATCATCCCGTCGTTGATTCGATTTCGAGGCACAGTCTGCAAACGCTCCATGAATTGCACATCTGAGAGCAACTTCCCCACCACCGCCGAGTCTGCCTGGGTCGGCCACGGCTTCTCGATCCGCCAATCCCCTTCCCCCTTTTTCTCAAAAACAAAATTTCCTTTCGGCCCGGTCAACTCCACCCGGGTTGCCTCCCGCAAGGGTAAATCGGTCAAACGCCGCGACTCCCTTCCCATTCTTTCGGTTCCGGGAACCTTCTTCTGCAACAAGCTAAGGGCCCCCAGCATGAGGAGAAGCAATCCGGTGGCGACCAGAAGAGACCGGGTCTTCATGCAGGGAAAGGGGTCAGGATCAACTCCGGCGCCGCCACCAGACCAGAACTCCCAAGGCTCCGGTCAAGAGCGGGATTCCGCCCAAAACCGCTATCATGATCACCCGCTCTTGGGACTCATCCATCGAAAGGGCAAAGTCCTTGGGGGTTTTGGGTGAAATTCCCAGGGACTCCTGCCGCCCCAGGATCCAGTTCAGGGCGTTGACGATAAAATCCACCTCCATCGGGGAAATATTCTGATTCGAGAAGGCGGAGGCGGAACCCACCACCACCGCCCGCAAGGAAACAGCTTCCTTTCCCTTGTCTCCTGGAGCCGAGCCATCCAGGGCCGCCGCCACGGTAAAGGGTCCTTTGCGATCCTCATTCTCCACAAAATCGCTCTTTTTCCCTCCGGCCAAAGGCCAGTTCTTGGCCCAGTAACGATCGGAGGTTTCAACCAGCATCTCCGCTTTCACCGTGGAGGGCGGACCGACCGGTTTCATCGAAAGGGAACGACTGGGCCCCAAGCGCAAGGATCCACCAATATTGTCGATCCACCGGATGGCCGGATGGTCGGAAAAACGTGTTCCGACGACCTCGTCGTTCAAGCCTTGGGTCAAACCCGCCGTGCTCAAAACCGCCACTTTCCGGAATATTTTGTCCCCGTTCACGCTGACCCCATGCTCAGCTAAAAGATTCTCAAGTCCGGTGGGAACCCCCGGATCGAGCAGCAACAGAATTTTTCCGGGCTTGCCGACATAAGCCTGCAGGGCGGCCACCGATGCCGCCGGCACCTGAAACCTTGGCCCCGCCACCAAAACGGCGTCCGCATCCGCCGGCACCCCCTCCTGCTCCGCCAACTTCAGTGGGACGAGCTCAAGATTCTGCGAACCCAACCTTGCGGAAAGAAGGGAATATCCCCCCGGATCACGGTCGGTGGTGTTGAGATTGTACTCCCCGGACCCCTCCGTGACGTAGATTTTGGCAGGCTTGCCCTGCACCAGGGAACTGATGGCCGAGGAAATCTTTTCCTCCGCCCGGAAGGATTTCACCCGGGCTGCCCCACCCTGCATCATCATGCCGGGATCGACCTCCGCCATTTCGGCCACCTTAAGAATCCGGGAGCGATCTCCGTACTGCACGATCACCACGTTCTCGTTGCTCGTCAGTTTGAACTTCTCCGCCAGTTTCTGCGCCGTTTGGAAATCCAGGAAAGGCTGCACAATCTCCACCTTGACCTTTCCGCCGGACCGGTAGCGGTACTCATCCAACAACTTTTGCACGTCGTCCTGAATCAGGCTTCCCGTGGTGTCCTGTTCCGGGGCCAGAAATGCCGTCAAAACCATCTCCCCCGGAAGATTCTTCAGGAGGTTCAGCGTCTGCCCGGAGAGCTCCTGAAACTTGTTCAGGGTGAAGTCCGCCCGGTAGTAGTGCCTCCACCCGATGTAATTCACCCCCAGGAGCAGGGAGAAAAGAATCGGCAGGAACAACCAATGATTAAAAGTCTGGGCTCTCCTCTCCTTGCGGAGTTCGGAAAGCGGCGGTGGGAGGGGGCGTGAACTCATGGTCTCCTCCTCATCCGTTCAGCCTGCGTCCCGCCATCACCCTCTGGGTGAGGATCAGGAAAAAGGCCGTTCCGCTCAGGTAAAAAACCACGGCCCGGGAATCAAAGAGCCCGGCACTGAAGGAGCGCATCTGCTCCAGGGTGAAAATATAGGTCAGGGCATCGCGCCAACCCGGATCGCGCACCAAATAACTGAGAAATCCGGCAAAAAAGAGAAGGGCGATGATGGTGAAGGAGATCATCGCAGCCACCGCCTGGTTTTTGGTCAGCACGGAACTAAAAAGACCGATCGAGAGATACAGCATCCCCACGAGGATGACCATCAGGTAAGAAAGTCCCAAGGGCATCCATGCCACCGGGACGGCGTTTCGGGTGACCAACTGGAAGATGGCCAACCCGGCCAATGAAGGCAGCCAAAGCAGGATGTAAAAGGAAAGCGCCCCCGCGAACTTCGCCAGGATCACATCGCCGTCCCGGACCGGAGCGGTCAGTAGCATCTCGATCGTTCCCGTCTTATATTCCTCGGAAAAAAGCCGCATCGTCAGAACCGGAACCAAAATGATCAGCAAAAACCAAAAATGGAAGATGTAGAAATAGATCTGCATCACCGTGAACTCCCGCACCCCCTGCCCCAGATACGCCACGCACTGGCTGAAGCTGAATCCGTTGATCAGGGCCATGCAGGTCAGCAGAACCCAGGCGATCGGCGACAACAGTATCGCTCCGGCCTCCCTCTTCCATAAAATCCAAAACGCGCGCGTCATATTTACTCCTGGGTGAGTTCCACAAAGACATCCTCCAACCTGGCCTTCTCCCGGCGGAACTCCCGCAAAGGCCAGTTCTCCTTTTTGATCAGGGTATCCACCTCCCCGCGAATGTCCTTGCCGGGGGAAGCTGTCACCTCAAAGAAAACCCAATCGCCCGCTTGGGCCAGTTCGTTGACCACCGCCACATCGGGGAGTTGCAACAGCTTCTCCTTGGCCTTGGCAGGATCCGCCTTCACCTCGATCTGCAACGCCCCGGCCTGCACCCGCTTCTCCAGGTTGGCCAGGGTGTCGGAGGCCTCAATCTTTCCCCGGTTGATGATAATCGCCCGGCGGCAAACCATTTCCACCTCGGAGAGAATGTGGGTGGAGAGCAGGATCGTTCGGTCTTTGCCCAGTTCCTTGATGAGTTCACGAAAAGACCGGATTTGGTGTGGATCCAACCCCGCCGTCGGCTCATCGAGGATCAGGAGCACGGGATTGTGAATCAGGGCATCGGCCAAGCCCACACGTTGCCGGTACCCCTTGGAAAGGGTTCCGATGATCTTTCCGCGCACGTCCGTCAATCCGCATTGGTCGAGAACCAGTCCCACCCGGTGCCCGATCTCCCGACCCGGGACCCTTTTCAGCCTTCCCCGATATTCCAGAAACTCCTCCACCCGCATCTCAGGATACAGGGGGACATTTTCCGGCATATAACCGATCCGTTGCCTGACCAGCAGGCTCTCCCCGGGAAGCTTCGCCCCGGCAATTTCGATTTTGCCATCCGTGGCCGGCAGGTAACCCGTGAGCATCCGCATGGTGGTGGATTTACCCGCCCCGTTCGGACCAAGAAACCCCACCACCTCCCCTTTTTCCACCGAGAAGGAGATGCCCCGCACCGCCTCTCCTCCCGCGTATCTCTTGGTTAAATTTTCAACTTGGATCATGCGAATCCTAAAAAATAGGAAGACCCCACCAAAGGTCAAGTGAACCAATCCAACGAATGACCTCGACAACCCACCCCCTCCGCCGTTTCCATTTCCTGTGCGCATTGTAGCTGTCGTCAATCAGAAGGGAGGGGTGGGCAAAACCACCACCGCCATCCATCTGGCGGCCGGCGCCGCCGAAGCCGGCCGGCGGGTTCTTTTGGTCGACCTCGATCCCCAGTCCAACGCCACCAGCGGCCTGGGCTTGGAGCATACCCCGGGGAAAAGCCTCTATCCCGTCCTGCTGGGTCAGGCCCGAGCTCTCGACCTTCTTCAACCGGCCCGCCAAGCCAACCTGCAGATTCTGGCCTCGGAACTGGATCTCGCCGGCGCGGAAATCGAGCTCGCCGGACTGGAAAACCCCCTCCTGCGGGTCCGCGAGGCGCTGGAACCCCTCCGTCACGACCCCGCCTTTGACCTCGTGATCCTCGACTGTCCCCCCAGCGTTGGTCTCCTTATGACCAGCGCCCTCGTCGCGGCGGAAAAAGTCCTCGTCCCCGTCCAGTGCGAGTATTTTGCACTCGAAGGGGTCGGAAAAATTCTCAGCCTGATCGAGCGAATCAAACAGGGCGGCCTCAACCCCCATCTCTCCATTCTCGGCATTGTGCTCACCATGTATGATGCCCGGACTCGGCTGAGCCAACAGGTTAGCGAGGATCTGCGCACCCATCTCAAGGATCAGGTGTTTCAAACCATCGTTCCACGCTCCGTCCGCCTGGCGGAGGCTCCCAGCCACGGAAAAACCATTTACGAATACGACAACGCCGGAGCCGCCGCCGCCAGCTATCGCCAGCTGACGACCGAGTTTCTCATCCGGCTTTGATTCGCCGGACCCCTTTGGGGGTCGCCAACAGCAAAAGATCGGCGCGCCGCCGGGCAAAGATGCCGGCACAAATTACCCCCGGAATCGCCTCGATCTTTTTTTCCAGCCCTTTGGGATCGCGGATCTTCAACCCATGCACGTCCAAAATCTCTCCTCCGTTGTCCGTGACGCATCCCTTTCTCCATACCGGACGACCTCCCAGTTTTTTTAGCTGTTGGATCACTTGGGAGCGGGCGAACGGAACAATCTCTACCGGCACCGGAAACTGGCCCAACCGCTTCACCAGTTTGGCCTCGTCCGCAATGCAGATGAACTTTCTTGCCGCCGAGGCCACGATTTTTTCGCGGGTCAGCGCCCCACCTCCGCCCTTGATTAATCGCAATTGGGCATCCGCCTCATCGGCTCCGTCGACATACACGGACACCTTCTTGGCTTGGCTCAGGGGCAAAACCCGGATCCCTCGCTTCCGCAGGGCCTTTTCCGTCGCCACGGAACTCGGCACCGCTCCTTTCACCCAGCCTTTCTTGAGGGCTTGGATGAAGTATCCCGTGGTCGATCCCGTCCCCACCCCCAGCCAACATCCCTTCGGCACCATCCCAACCGCCACCTCCGCCGCCGCTTTCTTCTGCGCCTCCTTGTCGGTCATATCTTCTTTTCTGTAAATTCGCCTCGGTTGCGTCAATCTATCCTCTTCGCCATGTCACCCACCCATCTGCATCTCGATTGCCCGTCCGGAATCAGCGGGGATATGTTTGCCGCCGCTCTCCTCGACCTGGGCGTTCCCCTGTCCACTTTTCAGGAGGCCGTTCAGGCCCTCCACTTACCCGAAAAGATTACCCTTCGATCCGAGCGCGGAGTGCGCGGCGGGATCGCCGGCACCCGTTTCCTCGTCGAGAGCCCGCACGATCATGCCCACCACCATCATCACCATGGGGATCATGACCACGATCACGGTCGTTCCTGGGCACAGATCCGTGACCTCCTGCAAAAGTCCTCGCTGCAACCGACCGTCCGGGACACAGCTCTCAAGATCTTTCACCGCGTCGCCGAAGCCGAAGCACGCATCCACGGCAAGCTCGTGGATGAAGTTCATTTCCACGAGGTCGGCGCCATTGACTCCATTGTCGACATCGTGGTGGCCGCGGTGGGCCTCCATCATCTCGGCCTCCAGGAGGTCACCGCCTCAGTCCCGGTCGAGGGCACCGGCTCCATCCATTGCGCCCACGGCCACTTCCCTCTCCCTGCTCCCGCGACCGCCGAGATCCTCCGCGGAATCCCCCTCCGCCAAATCGAGGTTTCCGCCGAACTCACCACCCCGACCGGGGCGTCCATTCTGGCCCAAACCGTCCACCACTTCGGCCCCATCGATTCTATGGTGACCGACCGCATCGGTTACGGGCTTGGCACCCGCGAACTGCCCCAGCGTCCCAATGTCCTGCGGGCCTTTTTGGGGCACACCCCCAGCCACGGCGGAGCCTCCCATGACCAAGTGGTGGAAATCCGAACCCACCTCGATGACATCACCGGCGAGCACCTGGCCCACGCCATCGAGCGCTTGATGACCGAGGGTGCTCTTGATGCCGCTGCTTCCCCCTTGGTCATGAAAAAGGGCCGGCCCGGCCAACTCCTCACCGTTCTCGCCCTGCCCAAGGATGCCGAACACCTTGCCTCCCTGGTTCTCCGTGAAACCACCGCCTTCGGCCTCCGCTTGGAACGGGTCGAACGCCGCACGCTCCGACGGGAAGAAAAGACTGTCACCACTCCCTTTGGGCCCGTACGCGTCAAACTGGGCTGGGAGGGGGAAAAGCTTGTCCAGATTCACCCCGAAGACGCCGACTGCCGGAAACTTGCCCATGGGGCTGGCGTCTCCCACGCCGCCGTTGCCTCCGCCGCCCGGCATTTGGCGCATTAAGCATTTTTGTGGGCAGAGCATTGGAGGCTCCCTCCGTCCCTAAAACCTAAAAACCCAAATCCCCAACTCTCCTGTAGTCTACAGCCTGTAGCCAATCGCCTTTATTCCCCCAACCCAGATTGACTGCCGTCGGACTCTGCGGGACAATCTTCAATTATGGCCCACACCTATTCCAACCAACAAGAAGCCCTTCTCGCCAAAGTGAAGGGGAAAACCGGAAAAATTTCCGACAAAACCCACGAAGAGCACCTCAAGCTCTACACCGGCTACGTCAACAAAAGCAACGGCATCCTCGCCGAAATTGAAAAGATGGGTGTGCCCGATCCCGCCAATCCCGCGGTGGCCAACCAGATCTACTCCACCGTGCGCTCTCTCAAGGTCGACCTCACCTTCGCCCTCGGAGGACTGAAAAACCATGAACTGTACTTCTCCATCCTGGGGGGTGACGGTAAACCTACCGCAAAAATCGCCAAGCAGATCGATGCGGACTTCGGATCTTTCGACAACTACAAGAAAGACCTCAAGGCCACCGGCATCGCCGCCCGCGGTTGGGCATGGACCGGATACGATCACGGCACCAAAAAACTCTTTAACTATATCGGGGACGCCCAGAACACCTACCCGGTTTGGGGCGTAACCCCGATCCTGGGTCTGGACGTCTACGAGCACGCCTACTACGCGGATTTCTTCACGAACCGCGGGGGTTACATCGACGAGTTCCTCAACTTTGTCGACTGGAAGGCCGTTGAGGCCCTTCTGCCCAAGGCCTGACACCCCACCCAGCCCAACTGACGGCACGCTGTGCCGGTTCCTGCTACCCTGCTGATCCCAGGGAGGCCTTGGCTCACTTTGACCAAGCCCTGAAAAAGGTTCGGTCCTCCAGGGGCGGCACCGAAGACCATCGTCGACCGATCGTTCCCCATATCGATTTTCGGGTGAACCTCGATCTCTACGCCCAAACCTATGCCCTTTGGCGTGACCGAAACTGGTTTCCCTCCCGAGTCGTCATCTTGGGCGTCGGGCACCGCTGTCCCAGCGAACTGGCCTGCCTTCCGGTGGACTTTCAAACGCCACTCGGACAAGTCAAAGCCGACACCGATCTCTTTTCCAAAATCGCCTCCCAATGCCCCCTCCCCATGGGCCGCGAGACCCGTGGTTTTCAGGGGGAACACTCCATTGAGTTTGTCGTCATATGGTTGCAGGCCATCCGCGATCTATTCTTCCCGGGAAAGTCCTTCACCATTCTTCCGATTCTCTGCGGAGGATTTCAATCGGCGGTGGAGGCAGGAAGACCGCCTACCGCAGAGTCCCCGGAAACTCTCTTTGCCCATGCCCTGGCACAGGCTTCCGAGGACACCGAAACCGCCTGGGTGGCCAGCATCGATGGGTGCCACGTGGGACCCCGCTTCCAGCACCCTTTTGCCGCCGACCCAAAAGTTCGTGCCCAAGTGGCCGGTTGGGAGAAGAAACTTTGGACGCTTGCCTCCAGTGAAAAACTGGACTCTTTTTTCCAGCATCTCGCCACCAATCAAAACAGTTTCTACTTCGACGGGGTCGGCGTCCTTCATACCCTGCTGGCAGGCAAAAACCTCCGTGCCCAGACCCAGCCTGCGACCCAATGGCATGAACCTTCCGATCAGTCCATGGTCTCATTTTCCCGCGGATTTTTGGTCCCTGCCGCCTGATCCCCGGTCTTTTTCATCCATCGTATCTCCTCGCCCGCCGTGCGGCTCTTGCCGATAATTCAAATTCGTGGATTTAAATAAACTCACGGAAAACGCACAAAAGGCGGTCACCTCGGCCCAGGCCGAGGCGGCCAAACAGGGTCATCAGGCCGTTGAGGTCGAACACCTGCTCCACGCCCTGGCCACGCAGGAAGACGGCCTGATTCCTCGCCTCCTGGAGAAACTGGGAGCTCAACCCACCCGCTTTGCCGAGCGCCTTGAATCTGAAATCGCCCGCCTCCCAAAAGTTTCGGGCCCAGGCACCGCCCCCGGTGGTGTGTATGTCACCCCACGTTTCCAGTCCCTCCTGGGTCGCGCAGCCGAAGCCGCTCAAAAACTCAAAGACGAATACATCAGCGTGGAACACCTGCTCCTCGCCGCCTTGGGCGAAGAGGCCCACACGGGAGCCGCGAAGGTTCTTAAGGAGTTCCACATCACAAAAGACAAACTCCTCACCACCCTGCAGACGGTTCGCGGGGGCCAGCGTGTCACCTCAGCCAACCCGGAGGCCACCTACGAGTCCTTGGAGAAATACGGCCGCGATCTCACCCGACTGGCCCGCCAAGGCAAACTCGACCCCGTTATCGGTCGCGATCAGGAGATCCGTCGCACGGTCCAGGTTCTCTCCCGCCGCACCAAAAACAACCCCGTGCTCATCGGTGAACCGGGCGTGGGCAAAACCGCCATCGTGGAGGGCCTGGCCC
>Ga0214923_10007805_pt1 | contig 11561 bp, 10 predicted proteins | sample LL1510_MetaG_FD_177993 | JGI IMG/M metagenome (GOLD analysis project Ga0214923, IMG submission 177993) | Freshwater microbial communities from Lake Lanier, Atlanta, Georgia, United States - LL-1510 | ecosystem: Environmental > Aquatic > Freshwater > Lake | place: USA: Georgia | collected... | reverse complement strand
AAGCAACTTTTAGAAAAAGTTGCGCAAAACTATAAACGCATTTTTGCTCCAAAGCAACTTTTAGAAAAAGTTGCGCAAAACTATAAACGCATTTTTGCTCCAAAGCAACTTTTAGAAAAAGTTGCGCAAAACTATAAACGCATTTTTGCTCCAAAGCAACTTTTAGAAAAAGTTGCGCAAAACTATAAACGCATTTTTGCTCCACTTTTTTGAAAAGTGGAAAAAGTGGATAAATAGATAAATTTTAAGTCTCTATATAATATAAATGTCTAACAATTATGCATCATATTATATTTCCCCATCAGCTGTTCAATATGATAATTATGTTTGTGCACAAACGATTGGTCCTTTGAATAGTTCTCAGACACCCAATCAGCTTAATTATCACAGTTATGGTGTTTTGAATGGTGTTCATCCAAATCCTCCACAATTTTACCCAGCAGATGGTGCAAGTGAATTTGCACAAGCGCGTTTTCAATATGCTAATGTTGATACTTCAAAAGCCCAACAAATGTTAGCAAGAGCCAAGGTGGTTGCTCAATCGCAAGGTCGTGGGTATAAATTTTTCTCTCCATCAACACAAAGAGAGATTGTAGTTTCGGGTTCTCATATGAATTATATTACACCGCCTCCATCATCGATGTATACTTCCATTAGAAAAAGACAAGCTGTAGGAAAAAGTTCGTATAAACAAGGTTTGCCAGCCGCAGCGCCACTAAGTTACAAGAGTTATGACAGAAACGATGTGAAAACCGCGTTGAGATTTGTAAGAGCAGGTGGATGTGTTGCCCCTGCAAAGAAGGGGTCGATTTATAACAGGTCTTGTACAGCGGGAGGTGGTATTTGCAACACAGGTGCATTAACAGGTCAAGGATATTAAAAGTAGAAATGAAGAGAGAAAAATTATATTTAGAAATAATATAGAATGAACAAGTACATTGTTGAGTTTTTAGGGACACTTTTTCTTGTTTTTGTTATTTTAGCAACAGGAAATTGGTTGGCAATTGGTGCTGCTTTGGCAGTTGCAGTACTTCTAGGTGGTGCCATTTCTGGTGGTGCGTACAACCCAGCGGTCACTCTTGCACTTTTGGCGGCGGGTAAGATTCCTAGCAGCGATGTAATTCCTTACATTGTTGCCCAGGTAGCTGGAGGTTTAGCAGCGTTTGAGTTGGTAAAGATTTTGATGAAAAAGTAAATTTTACCACCTTTTTCTAACTTCGTAATAAAAGTGGTGCCAAATATATTAGGTAGCTATGGAAATTGATGAATAAAAATATATTATAATTTCTTTTATTATAATATATATGCCAAAAAGAGTTCATAGAAAGAGGATGAGTAGAAGAGGCGGTGACTTCAATCAAATTGCACAAGGAACCGGAGAAGCCATTGCTGGAGTTAGTAATTCATTAGCAACAGGCGCTCAAACAGTGAGTTCAACTGTTTATGGAGTAGGACAAGGTGCATTTAATGAAGCGGGTAATTTAATTAGTAGTGGCGCTTCGGTAATTAGTAGTGGCGCTTCGGAAGCGAAAAAAGATGCACAAAGCGGATGGTCTTGGTTATTTGGAACCGACAATACTGCTGCACCCACAACAACATCTAGTGGTACTACTGTGGGTGGCAGTCGTCGTAGAAGGCGAAGTGGAAGAAAATCCAAGAATATGTTTTCTGGGTTGATGAAGATGGTGGGTTTCAAGACCAAGAAGCGCGGAAGAAGGGGAGGAATAGGTCGACCTTATGGTGCATTTCAACCAGAATATGCAAATTTTCCATCTGCAGCATATTATAATGGTCAAACATTAGGCGAAATGTCAAAATTTGACCCATCACAAGATTTAAAAGGTGGATGTATGTCCAGTAAGTCAATTCCTTTAAGTCCAGCACCATTCCCGGGAGATGGTATGATGGGTGGAAAAACCAAGCGTCATCGTAGAAAGCGCCACGGCGGCAAGTCAATGAAAAATTGGTAAGTATTCAAATAAATCATATAAAAATGTCTTTATATGTTTTATTTTATTAAATACTTTTCGACCCGCCCGGTTTCTCTCGATGTTTACCATTTGAAAACCAAAACAAACCAGTTATTTCATCTTCTTCTTCATTAAACAGTATAATATATAAAGTCCCAAAAGACCCAAAATAGCAAAATAAACTTGCACCATTGGGTCATCCGGCAAAAAAACGGCTGGTTCCAATTTTTGCATATTCGAAAATATCTCCTTACATTGATTCCCATTAATTGGATTCTTCCCATCTAAAAAATTACACGGGTCCATATTCGCCTGATCTACAATAGTAACATAATGTGTCTCTGTACTAGAAAGATTATCATTATTTATAGTTTCCAATTTAACAGCACTACAATCAGGTGTCGACCCTGACATAAAAGCTTGCATAATTGCAAAAGGATTCAATACATTTAAATTTCCCATAGTACCAGGTATCAAACCTTTTAAATCAGAAAAATTCATCCCCATACCAGATGAAATAAACGGTATGTTACCTTGAGGCACATTATTTATGTAAATATATCTATCGACTTCTTGCAATTGACAATCACTTCCTTTGCCTTGACAACTATTTATATCTTTGCATTTTCCACCTGTTTGCAGAAAAAATTTATTGCCTAAAGGTCCACCCGTCTTTGATGCACCTTGTCCTGTTACAAGAACTTCAACATATTGCACTAAACCATCCACATCTTTACCTAATGCATTTAGTGTTCCATCTGATGTCATTCCAATTTCTGGAGGCGATTTAATTTGTTTCCAATATTCATATGGAGGACCCAATAATCTTTCTTGTACTCCTTTTGCATTAACTACTACTTCTTGAAATAAATTTGACATTGATTTACTTATTATATATTATTTATAAAATAATAAAAATTATAAACAATATTATTCTGAACTGGTCCCAGAAATTGATGCGGGTTTATTACCTGCCAATTGTGTTGCAGCATCCGCTTGTTGCTGAACCAATCCTTGGACTTGTTGATTTAGCTGCACAATATTTCCACACACATCTATTACAGTTCCCTTTAGGTCCATTAATTCATCCAATCGTTGTTTCAAATATGCAATATTACCAGCATTTTGTTGTGCTAATATGTTTGCACCTGAAGGACCAGATGTATCATATTCTTTATAAGAAGCATTTGTGTCGGAACCATCTAACCCTTCTCTCAAATTTCCAAATACAGCTAAAAATATTTGATAAGCTATCAATAAAATAAAAAATAGTATAAGTATTTGAACCAACATTAATATATATAGAGTTTTTATTTTGCTCTGCAAGTTTTATTTTCTTCTTATAAATTATACAAATGTCTACAGCAGTCTTTGCACAAGGAATGGAATCTTATAATAATACTGAGTTTGCACCATTTACAGCACCTTATGCCACATGGAAAGGAACAGGACCTTATAGTTACCCAGCAGCAATTACCAGTGGCAACATTCGTCCTTTAACAAATAGAGATCCCACTAACAACGCAACACAAAAATTTGGACTTCCAAGACCCTTGAAGTGGCAATACAGAAAGGGAACTACAACAGAACCTCTTGTAACTATAGTTAACCCTAATCAGCCTAATCAATATATCCAAGTCAATCGTGAATCGCGCTCTTCCAAAAGCTCATCACTTATTGGACAAACCATCGACCAACCTGGTCGTTTCAGTGTAAAACATAACCCCAAGAATGAAATTGACGAAAAAGAACAATTAAACAAGGACTGCACAACATGCCACGGTATTGGACTAGTCACTAGTTTCTCTCCCGAACCCTTTTTAACCAATAATCCTGAACCTGTTTCTTGTAGTCCAAAATTATGCTGCAATGAAGAAAACAAGGCTCTAAATCGAGTTATTTATGCTAGCACCAACTTGAAGAAAAATTATTTCAACACTCACGCTCAATATATGGCTAATCGTTGTCAAACTTATCAACAAAAGGCATTCAACTTTTATTCTGGTCCAATAATTCCTAATGAGTATGCTCAAATAGCAGCAACCAACCCCGCTTTAGCAGCTAAAATTAGAGAAGCTAAACCTGGTTCTCCTCTCAGTTATTTGAATATGTATGTGGCAAATTGTTATCCCAATACAGACCCTTCAGTTGTTTCACAAATCGGATTAATTAACCAATTATTCCAGCTTATTTCGGATGCAAATGCTTTTACACCTGGGGATACTAGCAATTTTAATGCCGCAAACATTAATAATATTAGTGATGCCTATAAATTTTTGCAAGGAATATCTGGTAACAAGGAAGTAGCAATGAATATATATACTGGTTTTCTTAATAATCCTAATTATGCTGGCTTTCTTACTGGTCCAAGTAACTCAAAAGGATGCAAGTTGGTTGTTTACAAGCCAAGCAACCCTCAATTTGCTGTTGAAGGCGGTGTGAGCAGCAGCACAAGAATACTAAAGTTGACCGTCGACACCATTAATAAAAATTTATCGTCTATACGAAAATTAAAGGGCTCTGCTGGTGCTGCTAACAATTATGGTTCACAACCCTTTGTACCTTTTGTATATAAAACGAAGGTGCCAAAGTGCAACTCGGCTGTTTACACTAAAAATGGTAATCCAAAAACTTGCGTTGTCAATAAACCACTCGATTATATGTATAAAGCAGTTTCGAAATTGGGAAATATCGGAGGCTCTATAAATGGCACACAAGTTTCCCAAGTTGGTATGAGTGGTTCTAGGTCTTAAAAAAGAATAAGTTACTTTTCAACTGTACTCGAATCAATTAGTAGTTCTTCTTCAACTTCGAGTTCTAACTCTTGTTCTTCAAAGTTGCTATTATTGCACTCATTTTCTATAATAACAACATTTTCATATTCTTCACAATCTTGCAAAATTTTTGCAGATAAAAATATATTATCCACTGTTTCACCATAAGATTTGTCTCCATTTAAAAATATATTCACCTTATCAGTGAATTTATTATAGGGTATCTTAAATTTTTCACACCACTGAATACATTTCTGAATATTGGTTTTTTTTAAACTCTCAATTTTTTCCTCTCTATTCTTATTTTTATACAAACTTATTAATTGCTCCATAAATTCTAACTGTTGGTGCCCAATAATTATATTCAACTCTTCCAGTTTATTAATAAAATAATAAGGAACAACATCTTCTTTCAATAAAGTCACTATTTCTTCATCTTTTTTAACCGTTTTCAATAACAAAACTAGATTTATAAAATACATGTAATACAATTTTGATTTCTGAGAATTTACTATAAAATTTTTACATACTATGTATCTTTCATTCGTCACTACATCTGCCACAATAGGTTTAATTACACAAACCTTTTCATAAACACTACTCAATATATATAATACATCTATTACAGGTTTGAAAAATATATTATCTATTTTTATAATTGCAACACCATTCCCACTTTGGCAATAAAATAAATTGCACAAAATGTAAATTATACCCAAAATATAATTCTTATTTATTGTATAATCCTTCTTGGATAACTCGTAATACAAAAAATCATATGTTGACAATTGAAAATCCTCATTTGGTCCATACAACAAATTTTCTATTTCTATATGCGATTTTAAATGAACATCTTTACTATCTTCGCGCAACATATTCATAAATTCTATTACAGAATCCGAGTTACAACCATAGCTAAGTGTTCTAATATTCATTCCAAAGAAGCCGTCCATTAAATTAAAAATATTGATAATCTCCATTAATACATAAAATAAATTTGAACACGGTTTCAATTTACTTACAGATAATTTTGAACCAGGGACTTTTGAAAATATAAACTCGTATGGATTGATAATTTTATTCAAAAAAACCAAAATATTATCTTCATCCATATATGAAATAAATAAATCTGACTTTTCTATTTTTTCCATTTGTTCATTTATTGTTCTTAAATAATTACACAAACTAAATGAAATAAATGGTTTATCTTGTTGACTTTTCACTACTATTGGATCAAAATCTAATTCTATTATTTTTTTTGGTAATGTATAATAACTCATCTATTTGAGATTATTATTATATATTACTAATTATTTAAGTACATTTTTCTGTCTTATTCTTCAAGTTTAAGTTTTAGTTTCGGTTTTTTTGCTACTGTCTTTTTTTCCTCTCCCTCCTGTGGTTTTGTTTCTTCTTCCAAAGCGATTGTAATCTTCTTTGCACGAGGCTTCTTCACTTTGGTTACCGTTTCTTCAACTGCTACTGCTACTGCCACATTAGCTTCGGGTTCCGGTTCAGGTTCCAATGCTTCTGTCGCTGCAACCAATAATAACTTATTCGACAATTTCTTCACTCGTGGTTTTGATGATTTTACTGCTTGTTTTGCAACTTTTACTGCTGAAATAGTCTCTTTTCTTTCAGTTCTTACTTGTTCCATAGACTCATCCAATAATTCCAAAGATATTTTTTCGGCATTCACATTTCTTACCTTCTTGTAAACAAAATATCTGTTTAAAAACGAGATTTTCTTCTCATTTGCATTCATCTCTAGTGCAGTTCCGTAAGGGTTCTTTCCATAGCGCTTTCGTTTTGTCTCTTCAAGCATTGTATTAAACAATTCGCCAAACAATCCAGACCCTTCTGGAATTCCTAGACTTTTGGCTTCATCTCTGGTCGCCAATTTGAATCCATAATTTTCCATTACTCGTTCCAAATAATCAAAATTTACCAAAAATTCTGGGAACATTTTATTTATGGATTCTTGATAAACTGAAATCCTGTAACCTATACTTGAAGCATCATCTTCAAAATAATCGACTCCATATTCTTTTCTAATTTCCCAGATTTTTACATCTTCGTCATAAAGTTGAATACTTTCTCCCTCTTTCTTTCCTTTCAATAAATTATAAATCAGCTTTCCGTCATAACAACCACCAATAAAATATCCTCCGACCTTTGTGCATTCCGACACATTTCTAATAAAATTTTGAAATGTTGTTTGCGATTCAAAGAAATAATGCAATGCAAATTGGCACGATGAAACATTAAATCCTTCTTCGCCTTTGCCATATTGTCTAACTACAGCCTTTCCAAGGCGTTCAGCCATCCCTTCTTTTGCACCCTCGCCAAAAACAGCCTTGGTTATCTGTACTGCCTTGTCATTCAACATTGCTGCACCGGATTTGATATTTGCACTACTATTTCCGTTTACAAAAAGAGAATACGGCACTGATTTAAAATCTTTCCTATAATTCAAGAATCGTGCACAAGCACCATCTAATCTGTTTTCCAAATTGTCTTTCGATATATCTATTCCGAAGACAAAAGACAGATTCGCCGCAATCCATTTTGAAAAATCACCGCCTTTGCCACAAGCATAATCTATTAATGTATCACCCCGTCTAGAAACACTAGTAATAAGCAGTTTTTTTACAAATAAATTATGAAAATCTCGTAAAGCTCTGGTTTTATCTGAAGACGACCCGATTCTGTTATAGTAAACATCGTCATCCACCAATTCATCTGGTATATTATTACCAGTTGTTATCATGTCCTTTGTAATTGGATTATGAATTGAATGCCAGTTACTATTTGCAACATGATATGCGTTACCGTATTCGGTTAAACCCTGCTTATATTTTGCGGTTTTATCAGCGCGAAAACGCAGTGGAATCCATCTCCATTGCTTATTTTTATCTATATCATATCGAAACTCAACTATATTTCCATCTTCAAAGACTTCACCTTCTTCTGTAAACATTTGGCTAACACATGAATCATCTTTTCGTAACATTACATTGCAGATTCCCGCCCCCGGTTCGGAAGGATTTGTCGGAACAAATTCAGCTGGTTTATAGTCTTTTTCATTGTCAATATCGCGAAATTCTGGCAGCCTATCTTCCAATACATCTTGACACGGGTTTATATAACCATGCTTCTTTGAATCAAATCCAACACATAATACAATCGTCTTGTATTCGTTCAATTGTGTTACTGCTGAAGTATCCATTCCATCTTGAAATATCGGTGTTGTTACATCGACACCATTCGCCCCTTTCTCTGTGCGTACTAAAAAGTCGATTGTATTGTATTCAGCCGGTTTCCATTTAAAAGAATATTCCCATGTTATATTCTTATTCAATGCACTTACTTTTCCCAACTTGTCTGCACCAACCCCCATACTAGCCGGCGTGAAAATGAGACCATCCGTGTTGTATTCAAACAAACCATCGTCGACATTTTTTAGTATTAAATTACAAGCCGAAAATATATCATCTGCTGGATTTGTAGGATAAAATTTTTTGCTTTCAAACCGCATTGGACTGGTTTCTCCGGAAATAATCGACCCAGGATTCAATGCTCGAAACAGATTTTTAAGTTGAATCAATCTGAAATTGGCAGGCACATCAGCTGGTTTTCTTGGAACAAAACCTAAACCTCTTACATCCCGCTTATTAATAAAATATATATCAAATGCGGCATATAAGTTGATAAATTTACCGTATTTATCGTGCAAAACATTTTCACCGTCTACAAGCGAATTGAATGTATCTTTGTTTTGCGTTATTGCACCAGTAAATACCACTTGCATATTGTTGCTAATCAAATATATTTTACCCGTCCCATTAATAAACATCATAAAACGCTGTCCATCTGCTTTATCTGTAACGGTATAATCGTGTCGAATATTTGGAATAGTAGTTCTTTCATTAATAGGAGCAATATTTGATATTTGAAGCGTATAAGAAGATGGTCCAATAAAACTACTATTGAAAACCCTGCCGTGTTTCGCCGGGTCATATTCGTCTCCCATAATTAGTTTCATATAATCATCTAAAACACCTTTTTGCTCTTTGTATGAAATAGGATAATTCGTACCTTGGAGTCCCATCAAAACATATTTTATTGCTTTTCTTAGCTCTTGTAACAACTCTTCAACGCGCGTTGTAAATGTACCTGGACCTATCTTGGAATTATCCACTTCCAACTCAATTTCATATACTTCCGGATTTGAAAATAGACCTGACTCCTGTGTAGTATAAGTCATTTCAACATCTCTTTTATCCGCATCATATCTGGAGCTTTTTGTTATGCTTAAATCAACATTTATTGATAACTCTGGATGAGAAAATGTGACTCGATTTATGTATCTGAAATATTTTTTTGATTTGTCCCAAGTGTCAATCATATTTTTAATTTGACCTGCTTTTTCGCCAAGTTTCTCTTCCACCTGATATGAAACACGAAAATTGAAATCGTCAAAATTCACTGGAAATACTTTTTCTTCTCCATGATAATAAGGCGACTTTTTTTGAAAAGACACTTGTTGACTAGTACTGTAGTTCGAAAGAAGTCTCTTTAAATCATTATTTTTACAATATTCTTGAATATTTAAAAACCCGACAATTTCAGTTCTGATTTGTGATTTCTTGAAACGACCTGTGGATGAATCTAAAAATTCATTATTAATACGCAACATATAAGTGCCTTTCTCATTCTCACTTGTAAATCCAAGAGATTTTAGTTTTCGAATAACATTGTCGTAGTCGATTTTTGTCAAAGGTTTGATTCCTTTTGTACCAAAACGCACCTCCAATTCATTATTCTTTTTTAAATCTTTTACATAAGGATTATTTCCCCAAAACAATTTGACCAGATTATCTAATTGAACTTGAGGCGATTCTCTTTTTGATTCCCTATGTTCTCCCTTTTTTGCATTTGTTTCTTTGACTAAATGAGATTTTTGTTTTGAAGACATCGATGATATATATACTTAGACATATTTTTATATTATTGCTTCAATTTTATATTTTTATAATTTTTTATTTTATATATTCATCATCAGCAATTCATATAAATCTTTTTTGGTTTTCTTTGTCAAAATGGATACCTTTTCTTCTAATCCCAATTTTTTGCAAAGGTCCATTATTTCGTCTACTTTGTATGCAGTCATTGCTTTCAATGGCTTCTCCAAACTTTCCCATTTAAAGAAGGTATGTCTATATTTTTCCAATATTTCTTTTGATGCATTCATTTCATAGCAATATTTTTCCGGATTTTCATACCAATGAATTACATGAAATGGATTGTCTTCTTCACATATCAACTCAAAACACTTTCTTTTGTGTATGAATAAAATGTTAATATTTTCAGCTGCACATAGAGCAATAAATGTCTTCATTCCAATTTTGCTCTTATTCGCCAAATCGTCTTCCACATCTTCTTTGATATTTTTTATTTTTTTGGTTTTCAAAATCTGCTTCTTTGTTCTAAGATACTCAATTAGTTTGAATTTTTCGGCTTTTTCATTAACAAATGATGTTGCTCCCGGGTATTCATAAGCAGCAAATCCGTTTTTTATCACATAAAAACACCAGAAAAGGCCATCCTTCTCTGGAGGAATAAAAAAAGAACTATCCGTATTTTTTGTATCTTTTTCACCAGAAAACATATCATTCTTTATATCATTCTTTATATCATTCTTTGAAATCACTTTATGATTATATTTTAATGCCGAAATCAATACTTTTCCGGTTAACATATAATCATCATAATTTTGTATTTTACTTTTGTTAAGCTGAGATTGCATACTTGTTATTTTTTGTGTTATTATCTTTATTATCTTTTGCAAAGTATATACTTTTGAAATTCTCCTTTTGTTGCTCAATATTATTCAAATTAATCTCCTGCGTATTTACATAATTAATATAGATTTTTAGTTCATTGATTATTTCCGATGACAAATCCGTTAAATTAATGTGCACACCATACTTATTTTCATTCAAAGTTACATTTTGATGTTTATTAAGTATTCGCAATACTTCAACTTGGTTAAATTTTGTCATTCCCTCTATTTTGTCTCGAATCAAAGACAACTCGTTAATATCTACTTCTTGAACTGCCATATTAAAGTAATTTATTGTTGTCTGTTTAAATACATTTCATATCATTTCTTATTTTTTATTTAATACACTTTTGTGCATTTTAAATATGCAAAGTAATCTGTGTATTAACCTTCAATTACCAATCTGGGTTTTGAAGGTTCCTTTTTTGTTGGTTCTTTGGGTTCTACAATTTCAGCAATAATAGAAACATATTTATCATTCAATTCAAATCTCTGCCCAATTACTCTAGCATTAAATTTATCATTTTCTTTAATTGTTGAGAAATAGGGCATCGAATAATTGTGATCACGAGTAATAAATACAACAATAGGGGATGGAGTCTCCTCTGAACTCTCGGCGCGTATACCAGCCTTTGTAATATTCTTAGCAGTGCATTGAATTAACATACCTTCCACAGGACAGCACACTTGGCATTCAAATACCACCTCAAAAATTATATTTGTCGATTTAACCATTCCGCTAGAATATGTAATAATTTTTGAAGAACCAGGTTTCACGAACCCCTCTACAATACACTTTCCCTCAAATTCACTAGCAATGTTTTTTTCTATTGTTTGCTGGATGTTTTTTCCAATGCTGGTAATAGGAATAGCAATACTTCGTGTGATTAAAGAGCGCGAATAAATACTAAGCAATTTAATTTCACGCCTTTTGAATTTTTGTTGGGGTTTTGCAACGGCTTCCATAGTACT
>Ga0214923_10007804_pt1 | contig 11562 bp, 9 predicted proteins | sample LL1510_MetaG_FD_177993 | JGI IMG/M metagenome (GOLD analysis project Ga0214923, IMG submission 177993) | Freshwater microbial communities from Lake Lanier, Atlanta, Georgia, United States - LL-1510 | ecosystem: Environmental > Aquatic > Freshwater > Lake | place: USA: Georgia | collected 2015-10-15 | reverse complement strand
TATAATGGAGCACCTGATAGTAAAGATGTTAAGAAAAATAGTAAGAAACTTAACAATAAAGGAATGAGTGGATATGCGGAGATAGATGAGATAGGAGTTCAGATTGATAAAATTCCTGGTGGTTTAGCAAAAGGTAAAACCACAAAAGATTTAGCAAACAAGTATAACGTAGAACTTTCCAAAATAAAAGAATATCTTACAAATGGTATTAGAGTTGAGATGGAGCATACAACTGATGTTAGATTTGCAGCTGAAATAGCTATGGACCATTTATGGGAAGATTTAAATTATTATCAAAAGTTGGCAAGTATTGAAGGTGATAGTATAGCTGAAGCAAGTGGTAATGGTGCATTTTATAATGATGGTAACGCAACAACTGGTACTCAATGGAATGCAAATTGGGATGATTATGATAAAGAAGGATACTATTTGGATAATTTGGAAGGTTGGGATTTCTTTGATGAAATACCATCTGAAAGAGAAAAGAAAAAAGCAGTAGACCAAAAATTACCAATAGATAATCATAAAGATACAACCGATAAATACAATCGTATATTAAAGCATGATTTACAATCGCCAATTGATTTTCTTAAAGAATCTTTATTAACTGAAGGTGGAGCTTATGGACATATGGCACATCCATTTGATATTGAAATGGGTTTAACATTTGGTGACCTTAAACAAATAGTAGTAAGAGCCCTTAATGGTGACTTGGAATTGGCAAGAGAAAAAACCGATGGACAGGCATTAGCAATTAGTTGGGTAAATGGTAGATTAGTTGCAGCTCGTAACAAATCTCACTTAAAAGATAAAGGAGTTGGTGCTATGACAATAGGACAAGTAGCAGATAAGTTTGCTGGTAGAGGTGGATTAACTGATGCTTACAACTTCGCTATGCAGGATTTATCAAAAGCAATTGCAGCATTATCCGAACCTCAACGTAAGAAGGTTTTTAAGGATGGTAGTTCGTTTATGAATTTGGAAGTAATATATCCAACATCCGTAAACGTAATCCCCTACAATCAACCCCTATTAGTATTTCATGGTACTTTTGATTATGATATGGCTGGTACTATAATTGGACAAAATCAAGATGCAGCAAAAGTATTAGGTGGAATGATTAAGCAAGTAAATGCACATGTCCAATCTAAATATACAATACAGGGACCTCCAATGCAAACACTCCCTAAAACCGAACATCTTTCTAAATTACAAGGAAAGTATTTGGGAATGATTTCTAAACTACAATCTGAATTTGGATTAGCTGACTCGGATGGTGTAGCAGATTATCATCAGGCATGGTGGACAAATTTTGTAGAAAAGGGAGCAAAGAAATTGGATGCACAACAAAAAATAGGATTAATTAAAAGATGGGCTTTTTTAGATAAAAGTTTTCGTATAGGGGATATAAAGGATGACAAGATAAGAGCTTGGGCCGAGCAAACGGATAAGCAAGACCAACAAAAGATATCAAAACAAAACTTAATGAGATTTGAGGAAATATTTTTAGGTGTTGGTGCAGATGTACTATCATTTATGACATCAGTATTAACTGCAAATCCCGCAGAAGCTACTAAACAAATGAAAGCAAAATTGCAAAGTACAATATCTCAAGTAAAAGCAAGTGGTGACCCTAAAAAGATTGCAAAACTTAAATTAGAATTAAGTAGGATGCAAGCTTTGGGTGGATTTGATAAAATCGTACCAAATGAGGGATTGGTATTTGTATATGGTGGAAACACTTATAAACTAACAGGTGCATTCGCACCGCTTAATCAGATTTTAGGCATATTTTTTGATTCTTAATCGTTTTTTTGATTTTGATATACTTATATATACAAATATATCGTATATAGTATGGCAAAGGAATTCAACAAAAAATTCATGCACCCAACTCGTAGAAAGTTGGTTGATATGGTTTTAACGGGTGGGGAATATCAAAAGGAAACACAAATTTCATTCTCCGGAGCAGATAAAAAAAAGATAAAAAGAGAAGTTGGTGATAAATGGACTGATGATAATGGTAGGTCTTATGAGCAATTGGAAGCTGGTAAAATAGAAACATCAGATTTGACAGATACAATGTCAGAAGTTAGAGCTTACTTAGATAAGTTAAATAGTTGTAAATCTGATAATTGTAAAACAATAAAAGTGAGTAGGGTTGATAAAAAAATGATATCTAAAACTGGATATTGTTTACATTGTCTTACATTGAGAGAAGCACAAATAAAATATGATGGATTGTGGGATGAATATGAAGATTACAAAATATATTCTAATATGATTTCATATGGTAACGATGTAATAGCACAATTTAAACAAGCTTATAAAGATGCAAAACAAACTTATGAAGTAGTTCAAGAAGATGGCACAATTGAAACTTGGAGTATGGAAAGAGATGTTAATGAATTAAAAGCAGAAATACTTTTAGATATTGTTAAATTTGAAGGTGAGATTGAACAAGCTACTAAATTAAGAAATGAGGCTTACGATAAATTAAAAAATAAAAATTACGATTTAGTAAGACCACTTAAGGATTAATATGAGTACTGGAATAACACAAAAGAAATCCCTAAAGGATATTATTGCAGAAGAATACAAAAAATGTGCGGTAGACCCTATACATTTTATGAAGAAGTATTGTATGATTCAGCACCCTGTAAGAGGTAAGATACCATTTCAATTATATCCATTTCAAGAAAAGACTTTAACTCAATTTAATGGTAATAGATTTAATGTAGTCCTAAAATCAAGACAAACTGGTATCTCAACACTTTGTGCTGGGTTTTCACTTTGGAAAATGATATTCAATACGGATTTTAATGTGTTGGTAATTGCAACAAAGCAAGAAGTTGCAAAAAATTTAGTAACTAAGGTTAGAGTGATGCATGAATTGCTTCCTAGTTGGCTTAAAGGTGGTTCTATGGAAGATAACAAACTTTCCCTTCGTTTACAAAATGGTTCTCAAATTAAGGCTATTGCTAGTTCTCCTGATGCAGGACGTTCTGAAGCCTTATCCCTTCTTATATTTGATGAAGCAGCTTTCATTGATGATATTGATGAGATTTGGGTATCAGCTCAATCAACATTATCAACAGGTGGAGCTTGTATAGCACTATCTACTCCTAATGGTGTTGGTAATTGGTTTCATCAAACTTGGTTAGGTGCAGAGGAAAGTACAAATCCATTTAATACAATCCGATTGCATTGGACAGTTCATCCTGAAAGAGACCAAAAATGGAGGGATGAGCAAGAGAAGTTATTGGGTACAAAGAAAGCAGCACAAGAATGTGATTGCGATTTTATATCTTCTGGTGAAACTGTAATTGAACCCGAATTATTAATGTTCTATAAAGAAACATATGTAATACCACCAATTGAGAAAGGTGGGTTTGATGGAAATCTTTGGAAATGGGAGCATGCAGATTATTCTAAATCATATATGGTAGTTGCCGATGTGGCTAGAGGTGATGGTGCCGATTATTCTACTTGTCATGTAATTGATATTGTGAATTCAGTACAGGTTGCAGAATATAGAGGTAAGGTGGATACTAAAGATTTTGGAAACTTTTTAGTTGCACTTTCAACGGAATATAATGATGCTTTGCTTGTTATAGAGAACGCAAACATTGGCTGGGCAACAATTCAGCAAGTAATTGATAGAGGATATAAAAACTTATTCTATATGAGTAAGGATTTAAAATACATTGATATACAACATCAAATGACAAACAGATATAGAAGTGAAGAAAAGGGATTAGTAGCTGGATTTTCAACTACTTCTAAGACTAGACCTTTAATCATATCTAAATTAACTGATTATTTTAGAGAGAAATCAATTATAATTCGTTCTGCTCGTTTAATAGATGAGTTATTTACATTTATCTATATGAATGGTAGGGCTGAAGCAATGAAGGGTTATAACGATGACTTAGTTATGGCTATATCAATTGGATTATGGGTTAGAGATACCGCACTTCGTTTAAGACAAGAGGGTATTGATTTAACCAAACAAGCGGTAAGTGGTATAACATCAAATACATCGCAAGGGGTATATGGTGGTAATGATATGATGAATGATAACCCTTGGAAAATGAGAGTTGGTGATGATTTTGAAGATTTATCCCAATGGTTGTAGTGTTTTGATATTTTACGATATTTATGTTATATAATGTCAAAATAGAAAACTGATAAAATAAATTATGGCAGAACAAGAATTAGATGACAGTAAAAGTTTTTTTGGTAGACTAAAGAAATTATTCTCAACAAATGCTATTGTTACCGTTGATAAAGATGGTAAGCGTAGAGTTGTTGATACGGATGAAAAACAAATGAACACAAATTTTGTTAATCTTAGAGATAGATATACAAAATTACAAAGGTCATATTACGAAACCAATCAGGGTGCACAATCAATGGCATACCATCAGGTTCGTAGAGAATTATTTAGAGATTATGATGCTATGGATAATGACCCTATCATCGCATCTGCATTAGATATCTATTCAGATGAGTCTACAACAAAGAATGAGTATGGTGATATATTAGCAATCAAATCATCAAACGAAAATGTAAGTGCAATACTTCACAACTTATTTTATGATATTATAAACATAGAATTTAACCTTTGGCCTTGGACAAGAAACTTGGTAAAATATGGTGATTTCTTTTTAGCATTAGAAATGGCAGAAGGTAAGGGTATTATTAATGTAACTCCATATTCTGTATATAATACGGAAAGATTGGAAGGTACTGACCCAATGAATCAAAACTATGTTAAGTTTAAGGTTGAATTAGATAGATTTGGTAAAAAGGAATATGAGAATTATGAAATGGCTCACTTCCGTTTACTTTCAGATACAAACTTCCTACCATATGGTAAGGCTATGATTGAAAATGGTCGTAGAGTTTGGAAACAATTACAATTAATGGAAGATGCGATGTTAATTCATCGTATTATGAGAGCTCCTGAAAAAAGAATATTCAAAATTGATATTGGTAATATTAATCCTAATGAAGTAGATAACTACATGCAAAAGATTATTAACAAAATGAAGAAAACTCCATTTGTTGATAAGAATAGTGGCGATTATAATTTAAAATATAATATTCAAAACCTTACAGAAGATTTTTTCTTACCTGTTAGAGGTGGTGATAGTGGAACATCTATTGATAATTTAGCTGGATTAGATTATACAGCGGTAGATGATATTGATTACTTAAAAGCTAAATTATTTGCAGCACTTAAGATACCTAAAGCATTTTTAGGATATGAAGAAGATGTAAATGGTAAAGCAACTTTAGCAGCACAAGATGTTCGTTTTGCTAGAACTATTGAAAGAATTCAAAGAACAATTGTTAGTGAATTATACAAGATTGCAATTGTGCATTTAGCTGGACAAGGTATTGATGATTCGGAAATGACAAACTTCCAACTTACTTTAACTAACGCTTCTACAATATATGAGCAAGAGAAAGTAAACTTATGGAGTGAGAAGGTTAGATTGGCAAGTGATATGAAAGCATTAAACATGTTATCTACTGATTGGGTTTATCATAATATATTTGGTATAAGTGAAGATGAGATGGATACCGAAAGAGCTAAGATGGTATTAGACCTTAAAGATAGATTCAGATATAATTCAATTGAACAGCAAGGACAAGACCCAGCAAATCCACCACAACAAACAAATGTTGAGGAGGAGATTGAAAAAATGAAGCAGGAGATAAATGATAATGATAAAGGTGGTAGACCAAGAGAAGGAAATACTTACGGAAAAGATAAACATCCGTATGGTAGAGACCCATTGGGTAACAAAGAAAATGAGAAAGAGAGAAAGAGAGAAACTCGTACAAATGAATCAAATAAGAAAATAGCACAAGAATATATAAACGGAATTTCGGCAAAAAAGAAGATTTTGAGTGAAAAAACACAAAAAACTGACCTTTTAGATGAAAATAATCTGTTAGATGACAGTAAATTTTAATAAACATTAAAAAGTTTATATTTATATGTGTTAGTTTATGTACATAGGTTAAATTATAGGGTAATTAAATGAAAAAAATAAAACATTCCAAAGTTAAGAACACTGGAGTGTTATTTGAATTATTAGTAAGGCAAATAACATTGGAGGTTCTTAATGGAGATAAGACTGAGAACGCAAAACATATAGTAAAGGAATTCTTTGCCGCAGGTACTGAATTAAATAAAGAATTACGTCTTTATGATTTACTATTAAAAGAGAAATACAATTCAGAATCAAAAGCTGAAATGTTTGTTGAGACTGTATCACAGGCCCACTCTAAATTAAATGTTATAAAGCTATCTAAAGAAAAATACAATCTTATTAAAGAAATTAATTCAAAATTTGAATTAGAGCAATTTTTAACATCTCCTATAACTAACTATAAAGTATTAGCATCAATATATAAAGTATTTGAATCTAAAAAATCAGAAAACTACGATATTAAAGATATATTCAATTCTAAGATTACATTAATTGAGAACATTATATCTAGACCTCCTCTAAACAAAACAATTGAGGTATCCGATAGTACAAAACTAATAGAAACCTACAAAAAGCAAGATAAAGACCTACGATTACTAACCTATAAGATTCTTGTTGAGACTTTTAATAAAAAATACACAAATTTAGATGAAAAACAAAAGGGCTTGTTAAAAGAGTATATTAATAACATGTCTAATACAACTAAATTTAAAGATTATTTAGCAGTAGAACTTCCACAAATTGTGAAAGAATTAAAAACAATTAAATCTAAAATATCAGATAAAGTAACTACAATCAAATTGTCAGAAACTATTTCTGTTTTAGAAAAAATGAAAATTGGTAAAACTGTAACTGATAATAATGTTTCATCTATCATGCTTTCTTATGAGTTAATCAAAGAATTAAAATCAAAGGTAAATGTCAAATAGACTAAAAGAAATAATCAGAGGTATAGTTAAAGAAATCCAAAACGAAAAGGAATTGGAAGAAATGACTGGAACTGGTGCAGTTGCTGGATATGATACTCCAAACGCATTTTCTAAACCAGGTCAAACTGCAAAGAAAAATAAAAGATTAGCTAATGTAACTGGTGGTGAGGTTGTTGATGATTTGGAAGAAGCTAAAGATTGGTTGAAAAACGATGTTCCTGCTAATTCTAAAAAACCATTAGCAATAAAACCAACAGCAATTAGTTCAGCAGATGCTGGTGGTATTGCTGACAAGAGTGGTATGATATTAGCAAAAGATGATGAGGAAGCTAGTTTAAATGAAAATCGTTGGTTAGCAATTAAAAACGAAGAAGGTTCTCCAAAAGCTAAGATGAGTAAAGGTGTGACAAGCATCAAACAACAATTAGGTGAGGTAGAAAAATTTGTAAATTGGTATTCTAAGATAAAGAATGAGAATGGCGTTAATAGAGATGACTACTATAAAAGAACTCATAAAAGTTTACATAAAATCAAAGAAAGATTAATGAACCTTTCAGAAAAAATAAGAACATTATAATATGCCAGCAGTATCAAAAGCACAACAAAGATTTATGGGTATGGTTCATGCAGCTCAACAGGGTGAAGAACCAGCATCTCCAGAAGTTGCTAAAGTAGCTAAAGATATGGATAAATCAGATGCTAAAGATTTCGCATCTACTAAGCATAAGGGTTTACCAAATAAAAAAGAAAATATGAACACAACAATCACAAAATTAAGACTAAAAGAATTAGTTAAAGAAGTAATGACTGAAGAATCTGAGTATCAAGCGTTTTTCGCTAAAGCATTACAAAAAGCTGGAAAGGGTATCAACGATATGACAGATGATGAAAAGAAAGCATTTTTTAATAAAGTGGATGGTGCTTGGAATGGTAAAGGAGAAAAATCAGAATCAATAGATGAAGCAAGAGATGCTGAAGGAAATGAATTCCCTGAACTAGATGATGTTAAAGCAGCTGTTAAAAAAATAATTCAAAATAATGATGTTGAAAAGCTTTTAAGAAATAAAGTTACTGCGTATCTACAAAAAGAAAAAGGATTTACTGGAGCTGGTAATACAAATAGTAGTAGATTATACGATAAAGTAATAAATGATTTACTTAAACACTAAGAATTAAAATAACAATGAAAGGACTTTTAATAGAAACCAAATTATTTGAGGGAAAGGTACAAGAAGATGAAGGTGGAAGAACCATTGTTAAAGGTATTCTACAAAGAGCCGGTGCTGAAAACCAAAACGGAAGAATCTATCCTAGAGAAATCCTAATGAGAGAAGCTAAGAAGTACGAAGTATTCATTAAGGAACGTAGAGCATTGGGTGAATTAGACCATCCGGATTCTACTGTAATTAACTTAAAGAATGTTTCTCACAATATTAGAGAGATTCATTGGGACGGTGATGATTTATGTGGAACTGTTGAAGTTCTATCTACTCCATCTGGTAATATCTTAAAAGAATTATTGAAAGCTGGTATCCTATTAGGTATTTCATCAAGAGGTATGGGTTCTACTCGTAACTTATCTGGAAACAAAGTAGAGGTACAAGAAGATTTTGAATTGATTGGTTGGGATTTCGTATCTAACCCATCTACACATGGTGCATTTATGGTACCTGTAAACGAATCGGTTAATAGAGGTTTACAACAAATCGGAACTGATGTTTGCGGAGAATTCTGTAAAGCACAAGACTTAATGAGAGAAATAATAACTGAAATAGCATAAGAATGGCAAAGAATTTTGATATATACGATTTCGTACACAACAATAAGATAACCTTAAAAGTTGATGGCAATAAAGGAACTACTGTAGCTAAAGCATACAATGATATCCGTAAAACTAACTTGAAAGAAGTAAAGATAGTTAATGGTAAATTCAGTTTAGCTGAAAACTTAGAAGATAGAAAATTATCAAATGAAGTTAAAAAACACTTCTTAGAGATTATTTCTACTTACAATACTTTTCAAGACCAAATGAGAAGACAATCTGATTTGACTGAAGTTGCAAATACTTTAGGTGCTATCGTTGAGGCTGCAAAAGAAATGACATTGAGAGAAAGTGGTGATTGGTTTGATGCAGTGACTGTAAAAAGAAATATGCAGGAATTGGATAAGTTAGGTAAATCATTTGATAAGTTCGCTGTTGAAGCAAACTCAATGGATGAGAGATTACATTCTTTATATGAAGATATGGGTCACATCTTAAATCGTTACTATGAAATCGCTGATATCTCTGTAGATACAATGAAAGAAAGATTAGGTAAAAAGAAATAATTATGATTCGTTTAGGTGGTTTAATATCTCAAAAAGCATTTGGTAAATTTGAAATGGGTAAAGTTGTTTCTAATCCATTTGCAACTGCATTTATTAAAGAAGGAGAAGGTGAAGACCATGAAGTATCTATGGCAAATAATTCATTAGATACCATTATTAAGATGGCTACTGAATTAAAAGCTAAAATGGGTGAGGATGAAAAGGATATTCCTGCTTGGATTCAAGACCATATTACTAACGCAGCAAATTATATTTCACAAGCATCAACTAACTATCACGAATACGGAACAAACGAATCGGTAAATGAAGGAGCTGGTAGAGAAGCAATGGGAATTGCTAAATTTACTGGTACTCGTGCAATTGCAGTACAAAAATTTATAGATGATTTTAATTTGAACGCTAAAAAGCTTTTTAACTTTATAGCTAAAGGAAAATTAAAAGATAGAATGGACTTTGCAACAGCAATAAGTGGTACGCGTGGTAACAAATATCAAGGTAACTTTGTAGGTATGTTTGGAGAAGGTACTATAAACGAAGATTCCGAAACAAAGAGATTGGAAATGTTGATTAAAAATTTGGAAGAAACTATTAAACTATTAGTACAACAACTTAAAGATAATAAAAGTTTACCAAGCAATAAAAAAGAAAATATTAAAAAATCAATAGCAGTAAACTTAGATTTAATTAACTATTACAAAAAATGGTTAAAAGATTACCAAGCAGCTGCAAACGAATCATTGGTAAAAGAAGATGGTCCTTGTTGGCAAGGATATAAGCAAGTTGGTATGAAAAATAAGGGTGGTAAGCAAGTTCCAAATTGCGTACCAAATGAATCAGTAGTAACGGAAGATATTCCTACAAAGGAAGTTTCTCCTGCTGAAAAAGCAAAAAATATAAATAATAGAATTAAAGTACTAAGAGCTCAAATAGGTGCACAAAAAGATCCTGTTAAAAGAGCTAAAATACAATCTACTTTAAGAAATGCAATGCAAACCCTATCTAAAAATAGAGGTGGTTCTAATAAATAAATTCTAAAGAAAAGTATAGTTTTTTTACGTTTTGTAAAATTTTATATATTTATTCTTAATAATAACCTATTAATTTAGGTTTTTCTATTGGTAAATGAATACTCTCGTTCTATGAGAAGTGACCAAAACGCCAATCAAAAACATACATTGAAGTCCCTCAAAATCTAATGACTTCAGAAATCCGATAAATAAGGAAAACAAATGGCAAGTTCAAAATTGTTGAAAGAAGCAATTGCTGATGCTAAAGCTGTACGTGAAACTGCTATCGCTAATGCTAAAATCGCACTAGAAGAAGCATTTACTCCTCGTTTACAATCTATCTTATCTCAAAAATTACAAGCCGAAATGGAAGGTGATGAAGAAGATACGGAAGATGCAGTAAACGAAGATAATGATACTTCAACTGAGATTGGTAACGGTGATAACAAAGAACCTGCAGATAAAGCAAACACAGCACAAACTGACCTAAGTGGTATCTCTAAGCAATCTGGCGAAGCTGGAAGCGAAGTAGAAGACTACGACAAAGTTAAAGACCTAACCGAAGGTGAAGATGAAGAAGATGCAAACCAAAATGGTGTAGCTGATGATTCTGAAATCGCAGGCGAAGAGCGTGGCGATAGACAAGCATTCGAAGGTGAAGATGAAATGGCAGCTGACGAAGATGAGTTAGATTTAGAATCTATCATCAGAGAGTTAGAAGCACAAATCGCAGGTGAAGAAAGTGAGGAAGAAGTTCCTGCTGAAGCACCAGCTATGGAAGGTGAAGAAGCACCGGTTGAAGAACCAGTAGCAGCTGAACCAACTGAAGCACCAGCAGTAGAGGGTGAAGACCCAGCTATGGCTGATGATGAAATCGATCTTGATGAAATATTAAGAGAGATGGGATACGGAGAAGATGAGAACTCAGAAGAAGACAAAGCTGAAGACGCAACTGAAACTCAGGCTAAAATGGAATCATTACAGTCTGAATTAGAAGAAGCATTAGCAGTAATCAAATCTTTGAAAGGTACAATCAACGAAGTAAACCTTTTAAACGCTAAATTACTTTACACAAACAAATTGTTCAGAAGTTATAACTTAACTAACGAACAAAAAGTTAAAGTTGTAGAAAATTTAGACAGAACTTCTAACGTAAGAGAAGTTAAATTAGTTTACGCAACACTTTCTGAATCAATGAAATTCACAGGAACTGAAAGAAAAGTAGCTCAAGTTAAAAAGAACATTACCGAAGGTATTGCTTCTAAGGCTCAAGCTTCAACAGCACCTGCA
>Ga0214923_10007803_pt1 | contig 11562 bp, 12 predicted proteins | sample LL1510_MetaG_FD_177993 | JGI IMG/M metagenome (GOLD analysis project Ga0214923, IMG submission 177993) | Freshwater microbial communities from Lake Lanier, Atlanta, Georgia, United States - LL-1510 | ecosystem: Environmental > Aquatic > Freshwater > Lake | place: USA: Georgia | collected... | reverse complement strand
GGGATGATGATGGGGATGATTGGCGATTTGTTCCTCCACCTGAATGGCAAGAAATAATTCCACTCTACCCTAATAATAATATTAGAAGGAATGCTGATGGGGCTGATGATGGGGATGTTGATGGGGATGTTGATGGGGATAATGATGGGGATAATGATGGGGATGTTGATGGGGATGATTGGCGATTTGTTCCTCCACCTGAATGGCAAGAAATAATTCCACTCTACCGTAATAATATAGTTATGACGGATGATCAAATTCGTGAAGAATTATTTGAAGTTTACGGTGTTAACCTTAATAATCACCCAGATATAAATAATAACCCTGTTCTCTTACACGCTCTTCTTAGAGACCATCGTAATATGCGAGACAACGGAGTAGGTGGTAGAAGACATGGATCTAAACATGGTAAAACAAATAAGCGGCGTTCAAATCGAAAATATTCTAGAAAAAATAAATACGTAATGAAAGGTGGAATAAAGACATTTATTCGTTTTACAAATAATACAAGCTTAACATTAGAAGTTAGCCCTACTGTTACGATTCATACACTAAAGTCTTTAATAGCACAACAAATAGGTTTTGGTGTTAATCAAATAAGACTAGTATACAAATATAAGTCACTTACAGATAATTTTACTTTGGATGATTATGATATTACAGATGGTAGTTATATTAACGTTTTTTTTACATCATGTGTTGACTGTAGTAAATTTCACAATCAAAGAAATAAGGCTGGTAATAGTTTGGATAATCCCACAGACTGGCTCGTTGAAGATGCTACTAAGGCTGTTCCTGATACGACTTGGACTAATGATCCTGCTTTACAATGTTGTGATACTGGCATTGAAGCATTTTTCGCTGCTGCTGAAGCCAAGGCTGCTGCTGAATCTAAGGCCGCTGCTGAATCCAAGGCTGCTGCTGCTTTTACCCAAGAATATCAAACTCCTCCTAGTGATCCAATGTATGATGGTGGTAAAATGTATTTTAGTAAAAGAAAATTAAAAAAAACTTCTCAAGTTAAAAAGAAATTTTTAAATAAAAAATCAACAAATAAATATAAATAAAATATTATTTCAGTCCAAATCATTTTAATAGTCGTTCAACACGATACATCATACAATTAATTCATATCTATTTAAATTTAAATGTCTATAACAATAATCCGGCCGTCTGAGGCAATTTATAGAAGATACAAAAATTACTACATAAAATTATCATCGATCATGTGTAGTATTTTTTCGATTATTAAAAAAAATATTAACTATATCTTCTATAGTTTTTATAATTTTTCTAAAAAACATTTTTAATAAATAAAGAATTTATAACAATTATTATAAGGCACTGAATACTTATTTACCCGTGTATCATCACGCATATTTCTACTTTTTTTTATAAAACACTAAATATATAATTGTTATTTAAAAAAAAAATCTAGAACGCTTGATGTAGATGTCAAAACGATGTAAGGTTTAATATATAGAGAAAATAATGAAAAAAAAATCTAAATATTCTCTAATAATTTAAGAAATTCGGGTGTAAATCCCCATGTGTCATTAATCCAATGATTGCCATTAGATGTATTTGTCGTATCAGATTTTCCAGATATATTATTTGTATGAAGTAGTGATATTATTATGCCTACCCAGTCTAATTCTTTACATCTATTATATCGACCTTCTATAAATTCTTCACCCTCACCTAAATGTTTTCGATTAGGAAAACCTCTTTCTAACCAAAAACCGCGTTTAAAAAATAGTGTTGCTTCCGATACTCTTTTTTGGGGTAGGTCAAATATAAACGGTGAATTGATAAAGCTAACATTTTTATAAATGTTATAACAGGCTATTGTGCTGGCATAAGTACAATCATAATTACCTATACTTAATAGTCTGTTTTCTATTACATTTGCTGGATAAAAATCATCATCATCCATACAAAAAATATAGTCTCCATTACTATTTTCTACAGCAATGTTTCGTTTTAGTCCAACGTTTAAACGACCATTTAATTTTATATAAATAATACGTGAATCGTTCGGCAAATCTAATTGCTCATCTCCATCATCTACTATTATCCATTCAATATTTTTATAAGTTAAACTATTCCAAACAAATAATGCTATCTTAAATAAATTACTACGATTATAAGTTGGAGTTATTATAGAAACAAGTGGACTTTTATCTAATATATTAGTATCAATAGGTTTTGTTTCTATTTTATTTAATATAGATTCAAATAATTTTGTCATATATTTTGTAAAATTTTCTAAAAAATTATATTGATTATTTATAAATATTTGTCTTGAGTTATTACTACGATTTTCTATATCATCTATACCAATTTGTATGATATTTAATAAATCTATATACGTATTCCAAATATACTGGTTTTGCCCATTGAGTAATTCCATATTTTGGGTGACTAAAATACTTCCAGTAGAAGCTTCTTCCAATAATTCATAACTAAATTTTTCCTTAGATAATTGGATAAAAATACTTTCAGTTGGTATAGTATCAAAATATAGATTAATTTTACTTGAAGTTATTAATTCTAAGACTAATTCATTATCTTTTGGTAATTTACAGTACACATTTAATTTATCTGCGATTGTCCAATCATTTATTAACTTTAATAACAAATCTATATTATCAATAGTAGCAAATGTATAATAAGATATATTTTGTTTTGGAATAAATGTATTATTATTTAATTTATCCATCATTGTCCATCCCATATAACATATTTTTTTACAATAGGTAAAATCAGCAAAAAAATCCATGGCAGAATTTGTTTTACAATAAATAAAATCTAATTTAGATACATAATGTTTTATATTTATATTTTCTGTATTATCGGTGATTAATATATGTTTCCCAGTTTTATATATGGAAATAGTATTAATATAGTCAAAATAAATTGATAAATCAGCATCTCTAATACTTGTATGTTTATAATCATATAATTTCATATCATGTGGGGGAGTTCGTATTAATTGTTTTATAATATTTATATCATTATTATTATGTAATGGGGTCGATAAATCTGTAAAAATGTTAATTAACATATTATATAATTATATATTTCTAATTATTTTGTATATATTTATTAAAAAATCCATTATAATTGATATATTGTGTATGTAATCGTTCTTCTTCATTTTTATTAATACATACAATAAATGTGTCATTTGACAGTTCAGGAGGACTATCTGATACTAAATTTAAAAATGTGATCATCCGACCATTTTTATCTAACATTCCAAAAACACGTCCATCGACTAGATTAACTTTATTACAATAAGCTAAGTAATATAAATGATTAAAATCACTATAGTCAGCATGTCTATTAGGATTATTTATAATAAAATCACTCATTTGTTTCCAGATTGTTAATCCAGAAATACACATAATTGGTAAAACTTGATATAAATCCGGTATATATGGCATTATGATATTATCTACCTTATTACATAATATATCCAAATTTTTGATTGGAAAACTATAGGGAGTATTCCAAAATCCTCCATATTTATATAAAATTTTTGCTTGTATTAATAATTCATTCTCTTCTAATCCAATAGGAATATCTATATATTTATGTATATTTGTTTGGTTTAAAACCACAATATTCCAACCAGTTTTTGCTTTTAAATTTTGAATACATATATCAAATAAATTAGTATTAGGATGATAATAAAGACGACTACCCCAATCAAGCCAGGAACGACTGTTTTTTTTAAATGGAAAATAAATCCAAATTGTATGGTCAACATTTTTGTTTCCAATATTTAAAAAATTTTCTATTTTATTGGTTCCATCGCAATTATTATGAACTACTTTGCGATTGCCAGTAAAAATATACTCATATGGAGTTCTATCAATAATATATTGATTTCTAGGACATACTAATAAACTAAAGTGTTCTTTATTACTTTTTATCTGTAAAATAAAAACAGATACTAAAATAACTAAAATCAATAGTATATAATTCATATATTTTATATAATGATTTTATTATTTTTAATCTATATAGGGTTTATTCAATGTAAATATATTAGTGTGTATTATTTATAGACGATGTAAAGGTGAATATAAAGATTATATATATTCTCCCATATTAACAAATTATACTCTAAAAAAAATAGGAGAGTTTCTTATAAAAAGATTAGTAGTCCATCTTGGATTTTTCAATATATTTTTCTGTAGTTGGTATCTATAGAAACAATTCCAAGCTAATTGTTCTTCTTTATTACTAGTATGACACATATCAGATATATTAAACATACTGCTTATAGGCGGACTATTTACAACAAAGTTTGAACATTGCGGTCTAGTGCTATTCATTTGCGAAATTGTATTACTATTTGTATTACTATTTGTATTACTATTTGATCTATTAAAATCACTGCCACGTAATTCACCTTGTTGTCCATTTATAACAATTGGTATAGAACGACAATTTTGGTCAGATGGAGGCAACATTCCTAATTGACTTTCACATCTAAATTCTTCAAAAATTTCATTATTTTTGATTATACGCATATAAATAATTGAAGCAAATAGTATTAAGGCTAATAATCCTAATATTAATTTCCAATTTTCCAATAAAATTTCTAACATTTATACATTAATGTAAGAAATTATTAGTTTAACAACAGTTACATACAGTTCCATAAATACAAATTTCTCTACATTTTTTATTATTACGATTTGACATACAACATAATTTACAATACGTATCTCTATTCGTTTGAAATGTTTCTAATAGTTTTTTTTTTGTAAAAATAGGATAGAATAGTACAATACCTAAAAATAATATTGTTAAAAACAAAAAAATAATATAAATAAAATTCATATATTTATATATATTATTTTTTTACCTTTACTGTGTCCGTGATATTTTCTATTTTTTTATCCACTGAAAAATCTATTTTTGAACAATAATAAGATATATAATTAACAACATAAACATTTAAATCCTTTACTAAAACAATTTTTTATACAATCTTCACGTTTTCTATTTCTAAAACAACATTTTCTACAATCTTGTTCATAATTCTGTAAGGACATACGAGGCTGTCTATCTTCTTCCTCTTTTTTATTTTCGAAATTTTCTTTAAATATATAATTAAATATAAATAATGATAGTATTATTATACATAAAATTAAAATAAAATGTTTTTTTAACATTATAATATATCAATTGAAAATATTTATTAATATATTATATTTTTTTTTATAAAGTAGTTTATTTTGTGAATTAACTTAATATTTGATTAGGATTTTTTCCATCAGGACGTTGCCATAATCTACCATTATATGTCCAGCCGCATTTTAAAAGAAAATTTGTATTACGAACTATATCTCTACTTGGAATCCCACCGCGTATCCAATCTCTAGAAACGACTTCTTCTACAAGATGAACTGGATTTTGAATATTTTGAGCTAAACACGGAACCATCGGAACAAATCGGTCAATATAAATACCAGATAAAGTATTACATTGTTTGTTTTGACTAGTATCTTCTCCAGTTTGTAATACACTTTCTAATACAGAATTACCGCTACCCCGTCCCATAAATGGAACTGTAGCATAAGGACGTGTATATAGTTGTTGTATATATCGCATATTAGTTAAATTATTAGTATTACGAACACAACTATCAGCATCTATATTACAACCATCTACACTTGTCCAACCATAACCGTCGCGAAATGTTATAGTAGGTTCACTCATAGCTATAGCTTGAATATTCTTAGCGGGACAATCACAATCTTTGAATGCAGTCACTTGATAATCACCAATAGATACACTTTGAGCATTACGAGCAGTTGTATAACACATGTCATCTCCGGTTCGAGTTAATTTATTTAAATTCAATCTTGGGCAATTTTTATTTTCTGGTTGAGTTATAAATCCCATAGGAAATTTTCCTGTAGGCTGTTTGCTTGAAGGATTAAGATTTACACCTTGACATTTTAAATTATAGCAATTAGTAGACATAATATATATATATATTTATGTCATTTTTTTTAAAAATTTTCATTTTCATTTTTATTTAATAAAAATATAGAGTTATAAGTTTATTTATCAATAAATTATTCCTTATCAGTTTATATAGATAAATATAGATAAATATGGAAAACTATTTAGAAAAGTTTAATCAGACTACTCTCGAATTCATAGGTGATTTAAAATCAGTGTATCCTACAATGGAAAATTCGTTAAATAGTTTTTTAGAAATATATACATGTGAGAATGGTAATCGTGCCTACATGAATTATTTTTTAGAGAATGTTTCTCCTAATGTAGATCTTATTGTTTCAAAAAATATAGAATTATTTGATAAGAAAGAAATACTTGATGGTATCAATATTAAATTTATTTTTGTTGAAACTGAAAGTGAACCTAATCGTGAAGTTGTTTGGAAATATGTTGAAGCATTATATTTATATGCACAGGCTTATTTAAAATTATATAAAGAAAATGGCATTGAAGATGAGATGAAAAAATATATGGAAACTATGGGATTTAATCAAGAAAATTTCAATAAAATTTTAGAAAATTTACAGAAACAGGCAGAAAATACATCGAATGAAACAAATACTACTGGTGATGAAAAGCCATCAGTTCCTCCGGAAATGGAAAAAATAGCTGATAGTTTATTTGGAGGTATGATAGGTAATTTGGCTAAAGAAATTGCTAGTGAAATTAATCCCAGTGAATTACAAATAGATCCTAATAATCCAGAAGCACTTTTACAAAATTTATTTTCGCCGGATAAGGGTAATTTAATGAATCTTGTTCAAAATATTAGTGGAAAATTACAAACTAAATTAGATAATGGTCAATTAAATCAACAAGAATTATTTAATGAAGCAAATAGTATTATGTCTAATTTACAAAATATGCCAGGTATGTCTAATATGATGAATAATATGACTTCAGGTGGTATGCCTGGAATTGATCCTTCTATGATGGCGGGTTTAATGAGTGGATTAATGGGTGGAGCAGCAAAAAAATCTAATTCTAAAAATCTATCCCTATTGCCAAAAAATCATCCTAAACGACGTGGTGGAAAATAATAAAGTATAATTATATAATCAAATGGAATTACCAAATATTACAATTGATGATATTAATTTTAGACTAATAGGTTATAATCCTCAGAATGAAATTGTTGATAGAGACGCTCTTAAGATGATATCAACTCTAAAGGATGGAACTAGTTATGAATTATATCTATATCAGTCGGAAACATCACTTGGATTTTGGCGCTTAGGATGTTTCGATAGAGGACAATTATATAAAGGTTTAAATGATTATGTTCAACAAACATTTATCCATTTTACTCTTCAGGAATTTATTAATAAAAATATTTCTAGAGTTAAGCATATACGATTTATAAATACACATCCAGAATTAAATAGTGAAATATATGAAAGATTTAATAGGGAATATCCTGAAATATTACAAAGTAGTTTTCCAATATGTTATAGTAAATTACCATTTTATAAGCATACTCTTACATATCATATTCCAAGTCACACGAATAATCCAGCACGAATGATACAGGTTGAACCATTTATTGAGTTCGATAGGGATGTTACTAAACGATGTGGTAATTGGAAAGGTTCTCCAGAAGCATATTTAAAAACTATTTCAGACCGATTTAGTGAACAGTATGAATTAAATACTGAAAGTATCCGATTTTTGTATAATGATTTATATGAATATAATAGTGTTTATGGCGATGGAACGACACCAATTAAATTAAATATAATTTTTAATATTTTTGTTTGTATATTAACATCAAGAGAAGGTGGACCTAATTTATATTTATATTATACAATTTATAATATTGTTGATGGATCAAAAGCGGAAGAAGGAAGTTTAATGGTTGATAGACATTATTTTCCAATTTTTTTAACAACAAATACAAATATAACTCCATATGGAACCTTTGAAAATTATGTGCTATCAGCTGGTTATATTTGTAAGTTGTTTGAATATATAAAACAATCCACATTTGGAAAAGTAATTTCTAAGGAGCATCGTTATATAGGATATATTTATAATGATTTATTTCCATTTAATATTATAAAATCTATATAATACCTTGTAAAAGTATATAATATAGTATTGAAAAATAAATGACTAATGAATATTATAAATATTATTTTTAAGTGTTGCTAATTAGATATAAAAATCTTTTAAATAATTATATGGATACATCATCTACATTAAAAATAAATGATAAATTTTGGTTAAATAATCCACAAATATTAATTGACCCAGCCCGATTATCTGAATTTTTTCCAAATCCGCTTATGACTACGGTAGAACAATTAAATGCTATAGTAAGATTTTGTTTTTATTTAAGCATAATCTTAATGTTATTACGACAAAATATTAATTATATATATCTTTTTATTATTAGTTTAGTTATTACTTTTGCTATTTTTCAATATGATCCTAAATTACAAATATTAGAAAAAAAAGAAACATTTGGTGTATTTGATAATAGATCAACCAGGGATAGTCATAAAAATTATGTAAAACCCACCTATTCAAATCCATTTATGAATCCTACATTATTAGACTATACCGAAAATCCAAATCGTGAAGCATTTAGTAGAAAAAGTTTTGTCAATAATAATGATTTAAATTTAGATATCGAAGAAAAATTTTCTTATAATTTGTATCAAGATGTAAATGATATTTTTGGGAAAAAAAATAGTCAACGGCAATTTTATACTACCCCTATAACAACAATTCCTAATGAACAATCTAATTTTGCTAATTGGTTATATGGAACAAATGATACATGTAAAGAAAATAATGGATATCAATGTATGATAAACAATCCTAAATTTTTAAATGCCTCAAGTCCTCCTATTATTTTTTAAATGTTTTTTAAATATATATTAGGCTAAAAATAATATATTATTTAAACTAAAATTAAATTCATATTTAGAAAAATAATATATTGTTTTAAACTAAAATTAAATTCATATTTAGAAAAATAATATATAATAGTAGTAGATAAAAAGAAAAAAATGTATATATTTTGTTATAGTTTTAATCAGAATGGTAATTACATAGACAAAAATGTTTTACGTCATATTGATGAAACAATAAATAAATCTAATATAATTCCAGATATATTAGTATTAGGATTTCAAGAGACGCGTTATGGCTTTGAATATTATTGGCATGATTTAAATTTAAAAAAAAAATATAGTTTAATTCATAAAATAAGATTAAATGGCATAGGTAATGTAGGAATACGTGGATTAGGTCTATATATTTTAAAAAATATAAGTATAGATGATTATGTGGAATTTAAAGAAGAAAATTGGGTTAGATTTAATTATCAGTATTTTGGTAAAGGTGCGGTAAGTGTAGTTATTAGTATAAATGAAACTAGATTTCTGTTTATTAATACACATTTGCCTTATCATGAAACGTGGGATGGTGGAGGAATAAAAGAACGAGTAGATAGTTTGAATGTTATTTTTGATTATATTATTTCTAAAACAAAATATGACCATATTTTTATATTAGGCGACTTTAATTTTCGTATCCATTTAAAAACTAAGAATAGATATGCTAGTATTATTACGGAAGATGACCCTAACTTATTTGAACTATATTTACGAAATAAATCTTGGAGGTTATTGTATTTTAATGATGAATTATATTTACTTAATTATTTTTATAGTAATTATTTAACAAATTTAAAGAGTGATATCAAACATGGCGCTGAATACGGCTATATATTAGATATTCCATTATTACCGTTTTATCGACATATGATTGATAAATTCAATTTTCCGCCTACATATAAAGTATATAATAATAGAACTACTATACAAAATCCTCAAGAGGATAAACTAGATATAGATAGTTTCTATGCTCGTTGGAATACCGACAGAATACCTAGTTGGTGTGATCGGATTTTATGTATTGAAAATTACAATGTAAAACGAATTTTATATGAAAGTGATGATAGTATTTTAATTAATAATAGCGACCATTTACCAGTTTACGCTTTATTTTTAGTACATTTATAAAAAATATATAATATTACATTTTTTATCTATGTTGCATTGCTAATTTTATCACTTAACTTAACTAATACACCAAAGTATTGCCACATACACTCCTTTGTAGTTTCACTCATACTAGACCAATACTTTTTAAGGTTCATAACAATTGAAACACTAAATCCATCACCTAAATCATTTGTATTAACATCCATATTTAAAAAAAATCCCTCATCACGATTTAATATTTGTGATTTAAATGGAATTACAATAGCACTAAATACTTCATATAGTTTTTTTGGATTTAAACGTTTTAATGTTTCTATAGAATTTTTTGCCATTTTAATATCCATATCCTCTGGATACATATCATTTAGTTCACTACCTAAACTACTTAATTGATTTACAAATATTGATAATGGCGATGTCATATTAATACTATATACTTATAATTTTGTCTTTTCTTTAAACCATTAAACGCAAAAAAAAAAAATTATAAATATATATGCTTAATGTATTTCTTTATCTTATTTCTAATTTAATTTTAACTTTATATGGATTACTTATAAAATATTTTAATGATATTTCATTAATTGAACAAATATTTGCTAGAACAGCAGTGTTTACTATCATATCATTTATAAGTCTAAATGGATTTAGTAATTTACACAAAATATATAACATAACATTTCAACCTATTACAGTAATACTTTCAATTATTAATTTTATTAGTATATATGGTATATATATTTCATTTGATCAATTAGGTATCGGAATTTCACAAGCTATTATGTATAGTTGGCCAATATTTTATTACTTAATTATAATTAATAAATATTCTGTAAAAGAAATTATTGTTTTATTTATTACATTTATATGTGTTTTATTGATTTTGCCAAATAAATTAAATACAAATCAATCAAAAAATATAATAATAGGATTAATTGGTATTTTTTCTTCACTGATAACCCATATCTATGTTTTTCATTATATGAAAAAAAATACACCAAACATAAATGAATATCTATTTAGTCAATATATTTATATTTTAATTGGATTCATACTTTATTATATCTATCAATACTTTTATCAAAATAACTACATGTCATTTAAAAAAATTATTCCTATATTGATATTTAATATTGTGCTGGGATATTTAGCGTTTTATTTACAATTCTTTAGTGTTAAAATTCTTAATCCATTTACCCTTAGTTTATTAACATTTTTATCTATTATATTTGGAGTTATTACCGATAGATTAGTTTTTAAAGAACAAATAAATACAAAACAATTAATAGGTATTATTGGAATTGTTTTACTTAATTATTTTTTTTATTAATCCTTACAGCGTCATGGAATGCTTTAAAAAAATAATAAACGTTCATCTTTATTTATTATGCGGGATACGAATAATTTATTTATAATGAATATAAAGATGGACGTTTTACAAATAGCAACCATAAAATTTAATGAAAATATTGAATATTTACATATGGCATTGGAACCAATT
>Ga0214923_10007802_pt1 | contig 11564 bp, 12 predicted proteins | sample LL1510_MetaG_FD_177993 | JGI IMG/M metagenome (GOLD analysis project Ga0214923, IMG submission 177993) | Freshwater microbial communities from Lake Lanier, Atlanta, Georgia, United States - LL-1510 | ecosystem: Environmental > Aquatic > Freshwater > Lake | place: USA: Georgia | collected... | reverse complement strand
AATAATCTTTCTGATAAATGAGGCAATATATTCATTTGAAGTACTTGAAATAATTTTTATAGTATGTCCTTTTTCAATATTTAGTTCATTTATTTTTACACTCGTATCTAACTTAAATGCACCTTTCTTCTTTCTCCAAGTAATTGACTTTGTTGGAAAACATGATAGTTTTTCTCCACTTTTATACACTGATTCTTCAAAATTTTTGAAAATAGTTAGATATATACATTCTGGTGCAATATCAACAAACATCATATACTTACTTCCTTTCCAAGGTACTTCACCAAGCTCATGTTGAAAACTTGGCGAGGAAGAACCCTGATGTGCTGTTTTAATTTCAATAGGAATACCCGTAATATTTCCATCTCCTTCTCCTCCACCAATCTGTTTTGTCTTAGAACCATTACAATCAGCAATAATATTTGATGCTTTGCATATATTATTAATTAATTCTTCTCCAACATTTCCAACATTATTACTCTGCAGTGTTACCAAATCCTTATAGGGACTATTTTTCCAGATGTCTTGTTTATCTTCTTTTTGTTTTTGTTGTTGAATAATATGAATAAGCATATTATGTACGGATTCACTCATTTTTGATTCTACTTTTACTGGTATACTTACCTTTATATCAGTTTCCGCCTCAATTTTTGGTGCCGAAACTGACATAATTATCTTACAGGAACGCTTATTATGTCCCTCTTGTTTACACTTAGAACATTTCATTTTCAGATACTTATTTGTTTTTATTAATGCTTAAAATCTTGTGTTTACTGTATTCAATTTTTTTTAACATAACTGATACTCCACGCACCCATTATTCGCCTTTCCAAGCTCATAAAGTGTCGCCTCATTATCAAAATCCAATACGCTATACTTTGCTAAATCGGGTGATGTGGGGAAGCACGCCTTTATCGCGCCTTTTGGATTAACACATGTTGTAATCTGAGCCAGCTGACTATCGAATGTGCTTAGAATCATATTAACAATCGCACTAAGATACGAAAATAACCCAGTTACACCATTATTTACCCCATCTTTCGCTCTAGCACTTATAAATGTGACATTATAAAATTGGCACGGTATCTGCCCAATTACTTGATCTATTATTTCATTTGCTATTACGCCTCCATCCACATATAGCCCTCCATTGTATTTTCTAGGAGGAAAGACAATAGGTATTGCGCTAGTACTCATAAGTATATCTATCTTATCATCATGTGGCAACTCAGTGTACTTAAATACATCCAGACGTTCTGTATAAACATTGCTCGCGCCAATTAGTGTAAGTGGTGGATTCGCATTATGTGGCGCGGATTGAAGTATATTACCCAGGGTTTTTTCAAGAGGTGAATTGTCATAAATGGCCCATTTACTGAAAATGCCTAGATAATGTGGTGTATATATGTCTTTTGTGTGTAAATTGGAGAATATATTATACATGTAAGGAAGCGCGCTGGAGACGTTGTCAAAGTGGGATAGGAACGCGGCATTGAGCCCACCAGTTGAAATTCCAGTTATGACGTCAAATCTATTAGGAATTTGCTTGGCGGTCACTAGACTATCAAGTATTCCCATTTCTACGGCCCCATACGATCCGCCCCCACTTAAAGAAAGTATGTTACAATTGGAGGCAGCGCCTACTAAAATGCCTAGGAGTGAGAATAAAATATATATAAATAAACGCATTCTATCTTCTAAATTAGAATGTAGAAATTATTTATGTTGTATAAAATTGAACCTATTTATTTTATGTATTATAAGTATAAATGTATAATACAACTAATTATACATTCTCTGATAAAAATATTGAAATAAATATCAACCTAATAAACTGTTTCAAAGATAAAAAAGAAAAGAAAGATACAATAACTAAAATAATTAAGAATTATAACAAAAATAATAATAACTTAATTATATCTAATAATTTTGATAAAAACATTGTAAATTATAATCAGATTAATAAGAAAATAATTGGAAATTATGGAGATACTGTAAGTAAGCATAATGTGTATCGGTCTAAATACTAGATACTATTTTACCGAAAAAATTGGGTTTTTCTGTATAATAATATGCTTGAAATTCGTCTATTAATATATCTATATCATTTCTATATTTCATACGAAGTAGCATATCTAATATATATTGTTTTGATGTATCTTTAATAGAATTCCATAATAAATAAATAGACTCTTTATAGTCTTTATCCATATAAAAACGCGCATGACATAATTCATGTTCCTTCGTTTTTACATCTCCATCTCTGTATACAATAATATAATCTACATGTTTGTTATATTTATATAAAAAACTGGTTGATGGTACAAATTTTATTGAAAAGTTATAGCCAATAAAGGTAGATACATCAGTATTTTCATATATATGCGCAATTTCACGTATGTTTTGTAATTCCTGTGATTTAATATCTTTTTGATTATAAATTATATGTAACACTCTGTCTATAATATTAAACTTCATATGGTTAATGTATGATATATATTAACTATTATTAGTGTATAAAATTATGAATTTTGCAATATATGTAGTGTTAATGCTTTAGTTTTTTGCTTTTATTCTTTTTAGTGAAGCGTTTATTGCCTCTTTTCATCGGCTTAGCTCCACCCCTTTTAAACGTCAATCGTCTGGTACGCGGCGCGCATAAATAGCCGCAGAACTCATCATAATGTAAACCCGTCTGCTGATACTTTCTTGATGCTAATTGTGGATCATATATCGGTCTACCTGTTCCATCTATATGTGTAACATCGGTCGCACCTGGTTTATGAGACCAGTACCCATTTGAGTCCTGACGATAGAAGTGATAGTCCTCATCTTCATCAACAACTAAAGCAATTTTGCTATAATTTTTTGGGCAGCGATTTTCAAAGGAGGTCATTTTAAGGTCAGGTACATCGCCAAATAGACGACCCAGTAAATCAGGGCAACGTTTACCTTTTACTTTGGACCATTTGGGATAACCACTTTTAAGACCGGGTTGTGGAAATGATGCAGGGCAGTAATCTTTCGTACACTTTTTAGGCAAACGTCTATAATCAAACGCATATGCGAAGCAATTTTGGGCGTTTTTTACACCGTCATGCTTGTTATATAAATCAGGATCAAACTTTGGTTCGTATCCTGACATAGCAGATTGTCTAGGGCATGACTTTATATGTTCTGCGCAAAATGGCGAATTTTCTAAGGGGGGGTTTTTACAGGATTCGGAACACTGGCATTGTCCCTGGACCTTTTTCCTGGTTTTATCAGCCATCCTTAATATATTGTTAGATTATACTACGTCTTCAGGTGTTCTATCTTCAGGTGTTCTATCTTCGGGTGTTCTATTTTTGGGTGTTCTATCTTCAGGTGTAACAGGTGTTTTATTTTCAGGCGTTTTAGCTTCTGGTGTAACTGGTGTTAGTGGTGTTTTCTCACTAGGTAATAAACTTAAAGACGCGGCAGTTATTCCATCTGGAATAAGAATAACATTTTGACTCTTATCTTTATTAGTAATAACTGATTGTGAGCGTATTAATGATTTAAGTGCTTCCTTAACAGGATCTGGAACACTAGATGACATTGAACTTAGCGGTTGCTCTGGAGACGGGGGATATAAATCCTGACTATTATTAGTTAATTGAGTACTTATATGATTACCAGTCGGCGTTTGAGCTGTTTTTTCATCCGCTTTATAATACTCTTCTTCAACCTGTTTCATTTTAATTTTTTCAGTATAGTGCGTGAAAAATACAAATTGGTTGGCATGAGATGGGGGGCCATGTTTAACTAAATGCCCTGAATAGCGGCCAGTTAGACTGAAATATTGCCACCCCTCACTGCGTAGTCGCTCCAATGTTGTATTTAAAAAATAGTATTTCTTATCTACTTTAAAGAGTGTTAAAATGCCATTAAATATGGTTACTAGAATTGATATTACAAAGGTTGACCAATATACATGAATTGAGAAGCTCTCTCCAGTGAATGTAAAACTTTTGTCTGAATTTTGTATGGAAAGTAGAGCGGGGACAAATAGGGAACCAACTGTAACCGTGAAGTGGCCTACATAGAATAAATATGAATAATTTCGGCAGCGACGTTGGAAGTTCTCCAATATATCTAAATATCTTACTTGTATGATTTGCTTTTGAATCTCGGTTAATTCAAGTCCTTTTAACACTGATTGAAAATTATAGCGATCTTTGTATTTTGTACAACATATCAAGCTTCGCCTAGGTTTTAAAGCCTTAGGTGACTCTAAAGCCTTTAAAGGTTCTAAAGCCTTTAAAGGTTCTAAAGCCTTAGGCGACTCTAATGACTTTAAAGTCTGAGACATATTTCTACTATACTATATAAAATTTGAAATTAAGATACGCTTATCATATAATTAACAAATGTTTATTGCGCGCAGTCTCGCATTTTATCCAGGATTTACCGATAGTAATAGTCAGGAACTATCTGATGAGATTATCATTCCATCATATCACTTAAATAAGATGATGGAGCGATTTGAAAATAATGAACGGCTTTATATTACTATGACAAATACTAATACAAAGCAGAGTTACTTAGTTACAATTGGTTCGCCACATACTTATGATAAAAATACTATATTCGCACCGCAGTGGATTCTTGATCTTATTGGCTGTAGCGGAGCATGTGACTCGCCAATTAAGATTGTAAAGGCAAAAACGGATCGAATGGCAGTTGCTACCAAGATTGTTATTAAGCCGCTTGATCCTGTTGCCTTTGAGATGAATACGCTGGAATGTTTTGAAAAGGCATTTATGAATCTTCATTCGATTACTCAGGATATTACTGTCCCAATTCCTATTCCAGAACTAGGTTATTCAATGTTCGCCCACATTGAGAAAGTGGAGCCTGATACAACATCACTAATTATTCATGGGGAGGTGAATGTTGAATTTATTAATGAGTTTAAGGATGATGCCGTTATGGAAGTGCCTAATCCAGTTGTCTTTCCTTTAATGGAGCCTTTGCCTTTAGCTATACCAGAATCTTTGCCTTTGGCTGAGCCAATTCAGGAAGTTACTGCAGATGAAAGACGGGCTGCCATACGTGAATCTTGGCTTAAGCGCTTTAACGCAACCTAAGCGCTTTGATAGTAACGCAGAATCGCAGTAGCTCCAACTATTAGCCCGCCACCAATCAATGATTTCATAGTCACTTTCTCCCCATATAATACTCCCCAAATAGTACCAAATGTTACTCCAAAAAATGATAATAGAGAAAATATAATCGCAGGTATTTTTGGTATGGCGTAGAAGCGGGCAATATATCCCGTAAATCCTAAAATGGCGTTAAATCCTAACAGTTTTAGCCAATTTAATTTACTTGTATCCACTACATCTGTATGCCAAAGGCCATATATGAGTAACATAGCAAGACCCGCAGGATATAGATGATTAACTGTATAATATGGCGAGGCCTCGGCATCAGTATTTGAGCGGACAAATATGAATATCATTGTTTCAGTTATTGCCGCGAGTATACCCATTATAACACCATATTTATATGTATTAGAATCTGCTGACTTATCTTCTGATTTATCAGTCTTTTCAGTAGCAATTAAGTAGGTGCCCACAAAGGCTATACCTATCAATAATACTGATAGGGGTGATAATGATTCACCAAATAGAACTGCGGCCGATAAGACATTGAAAATCGGATATAGATAGAATAAGGCAATTGCTGTTCCAACTGGCAGGGTTTTAAATGCTGTATAGCTTGAGGCTATATGACCCAAATTTAGAAGATTATTCATAATGCTAACAAAGGCTTCATATGGACTTCCCCAAATGGATTTAAAATCATGCGTGGAGCCAAATGCGAGAGCTAAAGAGGGAAATACTATAAAGCGCGCTAGAATCTGTGTAAATATGTTTGTATTTACGGATTTAATAAGAATTGGATACAGTGATAATACTAATTCACTATATAGGACCGCTAAGGTCGGATTAGGTGTAAGCATCCCTACCTAATCCATTTTTATTCTGATTTCATTCTGTTTTCAAAGCCATCGGGTAGTTTTTGGACGTGTGGTAGAATCTCTCCGTGATATCGTCGATCAAAATAGTCTATCGAGCGACCAAAATTAGCTCTTGGATAAAATGCAACCATGCGCTTTTCTTTTATAAACTTCATAGCGTCCAGTGCTCTCAGCTTCAAATATGCTATTAAGAAAAATGCTACAGATGCAGCGGAGCGCTGCATTCCCGCCATACAGTGAACCAAAATAGTTTTCCCTTCAACATATTCGGTCATTAATTTATAAGCAATTTCCGCCGACCATAGTTCCATATTTCGTATTTCATCTTCCTCCAAATTATCATCAACTGGAATTCTGTATTTTATTGGAATCATCGGAGAGAAGGGTAAATTCTTGGTACAGTTAAAAACCACGACAATATTATTGTGTCTTATAAAATCTTCATCCATTGATGCTCTCGCATTACCTAGCCATAATCGTGGTATAATCAAATTCGCATCATCCGATGACGACATCCTAATTCCTTTATTATTTTTATTACGGTACGTTTATACTCGGAAGTGGAAATTATTCATAGGGGTGGGGGAATTATTCATACTGGGAAAATATTATAATACTATATAATGGCAGAACATAGTATTAGTGAAAAAAGTCCTAAATTTATAAGATATGGTTTAGATTTTATGGAGAAAACACTTGCTCTTATTATTAACGGTCAGGGCGTAGTAATGTTTAGGCATTTGAAACCTGATAGTCCATGTATTTTAAAGTTTCATAACAAAGATCTATCAAATATACTAACAGTTGAATTTACCCCTAGCTCAGTCAATGTGTCGACTACAGACTCCATATTTGTAGATAAAAATAATACAAAAGGACTAGTTGATGATAGTGCCGCATATTACTGGTTTAGTATTGATTTACATAATCAAAGGCTATATGCTGGTGTTGGTGAGGCACGACTTGATACGGTTATATATAAGTATGAGTTTCCGCAGAAATCTGATAAAATTCATAAATTTCTGGGTAGTTTGACACATATTGATATGAGTGAGAATGTAAAGGTTCTCCGTTTATTACGTGATCCTATTACTATGCCAATTCCAATGCTAATCAAGGCAACTGATTCACTAACTATGAATGATGTAGCTGAGGGAAAAGTTCTACCCACCGCTAGTTTGACGCCTGTTAATAAAAAGTTATATGAATGTGTTTCTGGAAAGAACTTCATATTAGATGACAGAGACTTTCCCGATTTCTCTAAAGCAATTGAGAATAGCATTGCGACACCTGGTCTATGGTGTAATACCCGTCTAAAGGAGAAAAGTACGGAATTTAGCAAGGATAAGCCCAATCTTTTAGAGACGTATCTCAGAATTACGATGGGTCAGAATAACGGGGAATCGCCTGGCTCGCCCTATGTTTTGGAAATATGGCCCATCGGTCATTATTCACCCGTCCATAGCCATGCGGGAGCCAATGCCATTATTAGAGTTCTATACGGAAATATACACGTCCGTCTGTTTCCCTATTTATCTCCGAAGGTCCAGTCTTTTGGCAATGCTACTTTTAAAACAGGTGATATTACTTGGGTGAATACTACACTAAATCAGACTCATCAGCTCATAAATCCCAAGTCAAATAATAAAACATGTGTAACGATACAATGTTACATGTATGATGAGGCCGATAACGGTCATTATGACTACTTTGATTATATTGATGCTGATGGCATTAAACAACAATATGAGCCCGATTCGGATATGGATTTTGTAGCATTCAAGGCATTAATGAAAGAGGAGTGGATGCTGATGTCTAGTATGTCTTGCTGCTGCCTTTAGAATTTAGATACATTATAAAAATTGATATTAATATTCCAATATTTATGAATGTAACTAATATAAAATGCCTTTATCACGACACTTCTATTCTCTTGATGAGGTTCAGGCGGCACTTCTTTATACAACTAGTCGTAATACTCCTAGTGAGGCCCTCTTCTGGTGTCAAGAGTTACTATTGAGTGGTTCTATTAGCGAGGCAATCTCCACCTTATTTCAGTCATGGTTATGGCATACAGGTCCCATGCGACTCCAATGGTTAGTAAATGTATGGCAATCTAGTCTAATTACCGAGGAGCTCTCTGAAGATGATATCTTACTTGCCACATACCGTCTGGCCGCCATTCCTCAAAATCAGCGCGACAATTCACTTTGGAATATACTTGTTCTAACCATGGAGAATCCTTCAAAGATGCCAGATAGGGTTACTAGAAAAACACCGCCTTTAGCTGAGGAAATAGATGACAAAAAAGAGTTATATTTCATTCGCGCTATGTTTCAAGGAAAGGCTCAAGCCGCCTGGTGGATTTCACAGTATTTAGCAGTAGATCGTGTATGGATGCTTTTGGATTGGTTTCTAAAAAACGTTCATACTATGTTTAAAGATCAATACAAGGTCTGCTTTTCAGCTCTTCAGAGTTATGAATTATTACTGGGATACAAATCGGCTGAATATGATATTATAGTACGCTGTGCGGCTATTAATATGTTGTGTATCCCTCTTAAAAGGCAAGAGTTAAGCTTTAAAGTAGAGCCAGAAATTGATGTACGCACGGCCCAAATGCTAAATGAGTTAGAGCTATCTGTAGGTCGGCGAGATAGGCGCGTCCATAAAATTCCAACCGCATGTTTATATGGAACAACGCCGAGAGGAAGGGCACAGTGGACTCAAAAGAATTATGTACAATTATACAATGTTGAAAAATACTTGATTGGATGTCCGTTTTGGGATGAAGTGCTGACTGAGTACGCAAATGTTCTTGACAGTGGTGTTATTCAGTGGCATTCAGATGATATAATGGAGCAATTTTATAATAAATACTTTCCAGATGATATTCCCGATGAATGGTCCTTATTGGACCAGCAGAAATCTCATGGTGATGGAATACTTGGACCAAATGATAAAGTGAAAATCTCTAAGTGGTCGCGCACTTTTATGTCAAAATTACCTCACTTGGCATGGAATACTACAAAAGCAACTAATATCTATTTGGAGAAACTAGATATTAGTGACTATGCTATTACTAATAGTTGTGATATTGAGCAATTATTTAAAAACTTTAAAGCGGAGTCTGTTTTGCCAATCTTAGATGATAATTTGGAACCTGTTATTAAGATTAAAATAATTTAGTATGGCTAAATTGTGTCTATATTAGATTTATCAATTGTTAAAACTATATCATCGTATCTGTTTTTATTTGGTCTTAAATCATATACTTTAATATATTTTTTTAAACTATCAGGAACTTCATTTTTAAGAATATCAATCCAGTCCCAAGATTGGACGTCCTCAATTATTAATATTCCATCATCTGCCATTATTTGTGAGTATAATTTTATAAAACTTTTCATACTTTCTAAAGTATGAGGTCCATCATCTAACATAAAATCAAATTTAATATTTTTATTTAAAAATGTATCTGTAAAAAATTTATCATTATATGCATCTATAGAACCATATAAAAATATATTATTCTTATTTTTAATACCGTCCCACATATTCGCTATATTCATAATATCCAATCCATATATAGTTGCATTTGTAAAAAAATCACTCCATAGTTTAATACTTCCACCAGCTTGAACTCCAACTTCTAATACATTTTTAGCTGTTTCTTTTTTGCTAATTAATAATTTTTGATATAATTCTAAATATGAATGTGTGGTATTTTTATCAGTTTTTGAATTATCTACTATTTCTAATAAACTCATTTTTATTTTGATCGTATATTTAATATTTTATTTATAAACGCATTAATTATTTTTTCGTGTTTTATTATACTTGGCTTTACACGATACTCTGCCAAATATGGCGCATCCAATGCGAGCTCCACTATGACCCGTTATTTTACTGTCTTCATGTGATCCTTTTCCTAGATCATCCTCATCCTGATGTACAATTATTGAGCGCCCCCACAAGTCCTTTACTGAAATACCTTTAATATGATATATTTTTTTACATGTCCCATTACGTAATTCAATGTTTCCTAAATCACCTGTATGTTTTTCGCGGCTACTAGGACCACCATGTGAATTTTTGCCTACATCGTAATGTTCGCATAGACCGTGACATCCTTCCCCTCTTAGATCGCCGGCTTTATGAATATGAAATCCATGTTTTCCAGGCGGAAGCTTTGTAAAGTGGGCGTGTACTTTTACACCGTCTTTATGAGGTGTGACTAAAACATCGCCGAGAATTGTATCAGTTTTGAATACTGCGACTGCATTCGCGATAGCATTATTACTCATTTGCTTTATTAGTACTTAGATTACTTTTCTAGTTCGTAAATCCTTGAAAAATTTCGCCTGCTTTTGAAATATCTTCGCACATTCATCATCTACATAATCGTCTACATAATATCCAAAATGTTCCGCTTCATAGTGTGATATTGCTAAAGATTTTAGCCTCTCCAAATACCAATGTTTTGGTTCTTTTATCATCGCAGTAATATAATAATTATTTATGGTAACATTTGTTCTAAATCTTAATTTCTCTAACTTAGCAAATATAAAGTCAGAGAATAATTCTCTGTCCTCATGTGTATCTAGTAGAGAAATACTTTTTCTTATTGAGTTCATTGTTAGCGCTGACTTGTGATACATTACCCATCTATTTAGTTTAAAATCATACTCTTTTAGTGTAGTAAATCCCCATCGTAATTCACCATAATCTTTCAATTGAAAGTATATAGAGACTAATTGTTCGGGACTGAATTCAACATTATTATTGGGATTTTTGGGGTATTGCGGCATTGAAAAGCCATATTCTTGATATGTTAGTCTTGATTCTATAAGTGTTGCCAGGCTCTTTGCCTCAAATACAAACTTCTTTTTATTAGGCCAATCATATACATAGACTTTCTTAACGGGCTCTGCTAATGTTATTGGATCTAAACCTATTTCGCATTTTTTATCCATTACATGGACTCTCCATAGGGATAGTACTCTTTTAAATAAAAATCGCAAACGCTCTTCTTTAATATAGGCTGTGTAAACTAGCTCTTTCAAATTACCAAAATATCTCTTTTCCACTTTTTTACGATTATGATTTTCAGTATCATTATTTTTAGTATTACTACCTTCATTATTGCTCCCTTCGCTACTTGATTCACTATCACTTTCTTCCTCTGAATCAAACTTTGCCAGGTATTTTAGTCGGTCAACCATTCTATGCGGCACTCTTGAAATAATATTTCTAATTATGCGGTTTGGCTCCATTGTATTAGTTAATAAAATATTTTTACCATCCTCTTTATTAAAGTGAAATTCATGGCCTGATTTTAGTAGTAAGTAGGAGTACTGATTTGTCCTCTTTTTTATGATTCTTTTATTTTGGGTAACCTTTAGTGATTTATTTTGTTCTATTATAGTTTCATCTTCGTCTCTTTGGCGAATCCTTCGTGGTGGTGTAGCAGGTGGAGACGATTCCAGCTCAGTAGGTGAAGGTGTTTGAGGTATAAGAGGAGGCATAGGTGAATCATCAGGTGAAATTAGGGCAT
>Ga0214923_10007801_pt1 | contig 11565 bp, 13 predicted proteins | sample LL1510_MetaG_FD_177993 | JGI IMG/M metagenome (GOLD analysis project Ga0214923, IMG submission 177993) | Freshwater microbial communities from Lake Lanier, Atlanta, Georgia, United States - LL-1510 | ecosystem: Environmental > Aquatic > Freshwater > Lake | place: USA: Georgia | collected... | reverse complement strand
CGCATCGCTGGCAGCCCAGGCAGTCGATAGTCCTCGCATAGCGGTTTCAACGCTCACGCTATTTTCGATCGTGTACACGTGTCCACTAACGTGGCGTGGACACGTGTACACCATGAATAATCCTTAATCCTCTCGTTTCTTAAATCTAAAACACATGAATACCACCGATCATGTGTTTGAGAAACCAACATCGCAGGGCAGTCAAGGTGTATTGCCGAGACGCTTACTCAATGCCAACCTCCTGCGCCGTTGGGTTGCTGAGTGGGGCGATGGGGGAAGGCGTCGTGAAGAACAGTCTGAGCCTCCTTGGCGCTTGGCGCCTTCATGAACAACGACCTATTATCAATTATCGACCTGTCTCAAAAACTAGGACCAGCTCTCGTTGCAGCACCTTCGTGAGCGTGGGCCCCCAAAATCACTCGCCAAGTGTCGAACTCCCGTGGTCTTGATACGGACCACGAACGCCGCCGTAGACAACGCTGCATCTTTTTAAACCGAGCCACTTCTAAGATGCTGCGTATGTACATCGCTCAACAATGCTTTGCGTTTTCCGATGAGGCGATTGAAGAGTAAGCGTTTAGGCAACACACCTTGACTGCCAAGCGATTTTGGTTTCCCAAACACATGATCGGTGATATTCTTGTGTTTTAGATTTAACAAACGAGAGTGTTTACTATCGATTAAAGGTCAAGATCCGCAGCGATTCATACTTCTTCGATTCTACGGAATAGAAAATCGCTAAAGTTGCCATGAGTATAGACCGCGACCTGCCGAAAGTTTGGTAAAAAAACTTTGATCTCTTCGAGAGTCGCTTGGCCGACGTAGCAGTTAGAATCACTGTTGATAACTTCGAAGTGAATCCAGTCCATGTGGTTCACGAACGACTTCATTCCTTTCAAGACTCGCGCCTCCGCGCCCTGAACGTCCATCCAAAGTACGTCTATCTTGCTGATCCCTTTAAGAAGAAGCCAATCCTCTAAAGTTATACATTTTACTTGAATCGTTGATTTAAAAAAAAGGTCTGGCGATCCTAGTGGTCGTTCTGATGTTGGCGTAAGTATTGACCCCGAAAGGTCATGACCAGAAGCATACCAATTGGGATCATGTCCGTCACTCTGAAAGAAAACACAAAAACCTGTTTCGTCACTTACCGCACCTTCGAACAATTCAAACCTACTTGGATCAAGATGTCCAATTTCTATTCGTTGCTTACAATGTGAAATTGCCCTTGGATCGGGTTCGAAGGCATAAACTCTCCCGAGAGGGAAGTAGTGTTGAAACATTCTCGACGTGCCGCCATCGTTTGCGCCAACATCTAATATAACGGGTGTTAAATTCGAAACTAATAGTGGCCATTTGGGTTCGGGATACAAAAAATCTGTTTGAATAAAGCTCAATTTAAAAACTCTCCTCTAATTATTCGCAGTAAATGTCTAGACTGAACCTTAATGCTGGTGAGATTCATTTAAAAAACCACTCAAATTCGTTGCAATTACTATTTAGTCATTAGTGAAATAGATTATTGTGGAACCACTTGACTCCATCCTAATTGGCACAAACATGTACTGACTCAATTTTTCCTTAATCGTTACATGTCTTGATGGATCGGCTAAGAATAAAAAGAATCCCCCTCCGCCAGCCCCTAGTAACTTCCCACCTGACGCGCCTGCAGAAATTGCATCAAGGTAAATTTCATCCAGTTTGGGATTCGATATCTGCGCAGACATTTTTCTTTTTAGCTTCCACTGCTCATCGAGAAGTTGTCCAAGTTCTTGAACTGAGAACTCAGTCTGTGTCATTGCATGAAGAGCTTTGTCGAGGATGGACGCCATTGCATGAAGTTCTTCGTGCTTCGATGGTGTGTTTTGGATTTGATGCGCTGCGATATCTGATGCCACGCGAGAAAAACCTGTGAAGCACAAAAGCAGGTGGCTTTCAATCTGCCTTAGTCTCTCCGACGAAATAACCATAGGGTCAACCTTAAACTCAGACTGACCTCCAAACGTGATCAGGTTAAGTCCGCCAAACGATGCGGCAACTTGGTCTTGAGAACCGACGCTTTCCATTAAGACGTTCTGTTCGAGGTCGATCGCTTGTAATGCCAATTCACGCTTGGTCGGTACGTAGTGCTTAAAGGTTTGGAGAGCGTGCAAAAAGCCTACTGAGAATGTAGAACTGGAGCCGAGGCCAGATCTTGCGGGTAAATCGGCCGTGTGAATAATCTCAAGTGGGGTATCTATATTGAACTGTTTAAGGGCCTCACGAACAACGGGGTGAGCGATCTCATCGCGCGATACAACTTCCTCGGTTTTAAAGTAACGAATCCGATATCGATAATCAAAAAATGGAGGTAATTTTCTCAGGGTGATGTACGAGTATTTATTGATGGTAAAGCTGATGACCCTACCACCATGATCGCGATACCAAACTGGATAATCCGTACCGCCGCCAAAGAGGCTAACTCGCAGTGGCGTTCGACAAATGATCACAAGACAACCTCCTCCGGCGTGTGGTCGCTAAAGTTGGTTCTATACCAAGATACGGTTTTTAGAAGGCCGTCGTTGATAGATGTTTTGGGTGTCCAACCCGTTAGCCCGGTCAGGTAGCTAATATCAATGAGGCGCTTGGGGATCATGGTGGGTTTTGTGTCATCGAACACTACGGACACCATTTCGTGTGATGCATGTTTAAGTATGAGCGGAATAATTTGCCTAATGCTAATGGGTTGTCCGGAGGCTATGTTCACAGGACCCGAAACGTCAACGCTGCCGTAGAGCGTCAACAGCGCATCGATAAAGTCGTCAATGTACAAAAAGTCCTTGATGTCATTTCCGTCTCCCCACACCGTAAACGGCGACTCTTTTTCTACGGCACGGCGAATCAGTGCGGCAATCACTTTTGACTCTCGCCGGGTGAACTTATCGTGTGGCCCGTAGAGGTTTCCGGGTCTAACCGTCAGAACAGACATCGGATTTGCGATTCTGGATCCATACATATCGCACATAATCTCTGAAAATCGCTTCATCCACCCAACAACATGGTATGACCGATAAAATTCAAATGCCGCGTCCGATTCCTTAACTGCGTAGTCGGTTAGTGGGTAGACGGTGTTACTGCTGATAAATACAAACCTTTTTACATTTGCTTCGTACGCTGCGGCTAGGCTCGCCGCGTTCATGATTACGTTTGGTGTTAAATGTACAAGAGGCGTTTTTGCCATGACCTCTGCACCTGAACTGTTAGCCGCGCACATGAATACGGCATCTATCCCGCTCATGAGTGATCCATAAACCTTTAAGTCGGTTAGATCTGCCTCAACGTACTCAACGCCTGGGTGCCGGTCATGCGGGCGACGGCGATACGTAGTTGCTCTAACTTTTGCGCCTGAAGCATCCAAGCGCGGTATCAGATTAGTTGCGATGAAACCAGAGCCACCCGTCACCAAGACGTGTGCTCCATTGAGATTTAATGTCATCAAACGATACCTTGATCTCTTAGCGAGGTGATTGGCCTCTTGATAGGCCACCAGAAAGCAAAACTAGGGTCATCAAACGCAATGGTAAATTGCGTTTCACGTTCGTACTCTGTAGTCTGTTTGTAGTGGAATATTGCGACTTCAGACATAACTAAATGACCATTCCCAAATCCCGGTGGAACCAAAACTTGCATATGGTTCTCACTACTAAGCGTGAAAGAAATCCATTTTCTATATTGTGGGGAGTTGGGGATGTTGTTGACGACAACAAGGTAAAAGCAGCCCTGTAAACAGGAGATTAATTTCCAGGTTTTTTGATCACCGTGAATGCCTCTTAAGACATGTAACCTTGACACTGAAATATCGTCTTGAATGAACTCAAGACCAATGCCACCTTCGCTATAGAGTCGTTTGTTGTAGGTTTCAATGTACTTTCCCCTAAAGTCTTCAAATATTGTCGGGGGGGAAACTTTTAGGACACCGTCGAGCGGGGTGGGTGAGATTGTTACAGATGGGGAAGTCGTCATAAATCGCCCATTTCAGAATTTTGGGGAGAGGTGTCTTGGGCTTCTAAATGGGATTTTCGTCGTAGGAAGGCCGTGTGAATTGCCGAATAGGTTGCAGTTCGTATATCAACACCAAGATCGATGGAGGCCTTTTGTAAGAGCCCTAGGGCAGCCAAGTGTTCGAACCCTGTCCGATATTTGGCGTCACTGAAAAATACTGAACGCGGCACTCGCTCAGTAATGAGAATCTCGGGAGCGGGTACCTTGTCATGCGATTGGGATTCAAGGCCAAAAAATAGGTGCTCCTGGTGAACCATACGGTTCATTTGGAGCCGGAACGTACCAAGTGCAATAAAGCTTGCTACAAGTCCAGTTTCCTCGATTAACTCTCGATGCGCGGCTTCGAGCGGCGTTTCCCCATTGTCAATTCCTCCAGCTGGAAACTCGCGGGTCACATAACCTAAGTTGGGTCGAAATTGATTGACTAAGACAAACCGATCCAAGTGGTCAAGTACACAAAGTATTACGCCGTTGCCATTGACGATACGGTAGTAGGGACGCCCCTCGAATTCTTCAGTCGATTTCTCAACATGAAAGAAGGGAGTCTGAAAACAAATGTCGTAATTCAAATCGTTAACTTTACCGGCTCAAAAACGAAAAGCCCCGATTGTGGACCTTCATGCGCCAAAACGCGAGCAAATCAGTCATGGTTTGTTCAAATCGAATTTCAGGCTTCCATCCTGTGTGGGCCATGAATTTCGATGTGTCTGGAATTTGTAGATCGGCATCAATGGGTCGCAACCTCGAGGGATCCACTTCGACTTTGATCTCGCTGCGGCGAGTTGACATTGAAATCAAAAAATCAAGCATCTCGCCGATGGTACAAGTATGACTGCCGCCGATATTGTACGATTCTCCGGGAGTCGGGTCCTTTGTTACGAGCAAGAAGTAAGCTCTGACCGCATCGCGGACATCTGCGAATGTTCTTAAGCTATCAAGATTTCCCACCTTAATCACGGGTTCAATGTATTCATTTTCTATAAGTGCTATCTGCTTCGCAAAACTAGACTCTGCAAATACATCCCCCCGCCTAGGGCCTGTGTGCGTAAACATCCTGGTTGTCACGATTTTCATCTTGTAAGCTTCAGCAAAAAAACGGCCTATGAGATCAGTCCCAGCCTTCGAAATTGCATAGGGCGATGCAGGATGGAATGATGTGCTCTCCTTGATAGGAACTAGTTCCTTAGGAACCCTTCCGAAAACTTCAGATGACGAGCATACGTGAACAACGGCGTTCGGCGTATGACAGCGAATCGCTTCGAGCAGTCTCTGCGTACCGAGTATGTTGGTATCAAGCGTTTCAATCGGTGCTGAAAAACTTGTTAGCGGATAGCTTTGTGCTGCGAGATGGAACACAAAGTCAGGCCTGGACGACTCAATTGCCCGGTTTAGAGATACGGAATCTCTTAAATCGCCATATACGAGTCTTATCCTATCGCCTCGCTCGATTCGGCTAACTAAAGACTCGAGATTGTCGAGCGGGCTGCGCCAACGAGACAAACCCACGATCTCCCAATCTGTGCTCTCAATCAGGTATTCGGCTAGATGGGAGCCAACAAAACCTGTGATGCCTGTTACCAACGCTACACTTCTGTCTTTCACCTAAACAATTCCAATTTACATGTGATTTACAACAGCTACCGCATTGCTGAATTTGTAATTCAACAATTGCTTTTATACCAACTTATAGTTTTCATAAGTCCGGTGTGGAGGCTATGCTTCGGTGAGAAACCGAGTTCATCTTTGATATACGAAGTGTCTAACACGCGATAGGGTATAGCGACCGGCTTGGTATGGTCAAAATTGATAGCAAGTTTTTTCTCAGGGAAGCATTGAGCAATGAGTGACACCAATTCTTGAACTGAAGTGCCCAAACCACTCCCAATATTAACAGGTCCAGCAATGTGCCCGTGTCTAATAAGGAGCATAATTGCATCGCATAAATCCTCAGTAAATAAAAAGTCGCGGACCTGCGTACCATCTCCCCAAACTGTCAGCTCACTGGTTGATTTACTGTATCGGTGGATGAGCGAAGGAATGACCTGCGCATGGTCGCTCGCAAAATCATCACCAGGACCGTAGATAGTCGCTAAGCGTAAGACCGTTACAGGAAGCCCAAAATTGCGTCGATAATACTCCGCAAGCTTTTCCAAATAACGGTTCATCCAGCCAATACCGAAATAGGAATCATGCGGTTCACCGATAAAACCACATCGTTCCGGACTAGGAATGGCTGAGTCCGGGTATACCGTTGAGCTTGAGAATAGAAAAATCCGGGGGTTTCCATTGTCTGCGGCGACGTCTAAGAGGTTTGCCTGAAAAAAAAGTGGGTCAATCGTCGTACTTGAATCCATTTTGCTTCTTGCTGCACTGCCTTTCACGCCAGCGCATAAAAATACTGCATCGTAGATCTGATTGTCGAATATCTCTTCAACAAACTTTCGATCCCTAAGATCTCCTCGGTAATAATGAATGCCATCGGGTCTAAACGTATTTGTATTTTCTCGTGCAGTGCAGAATACGGTATCGCCTTCCACACTAAATCGGCGCGCGAGAGCAGACCCTATAAGCCCAGCACCGCCTGTAATCAACACCTTCATAAAGGTTCCCAGACATGAAAGGTGTAACATTCGTTGTAAAGGCTGCCAAAACCGGTGCGCTGAGTGTCAAGGATACGAATGACTCCCCCTCGCTCTAGTTCAAAGAGTCGAGAAAAATAGCCAGTCAAATACTTTCTGTGTTCGTGGTATTTAATCGCAAGCGCGTCAAATGAAAGACCAGGGTTGTAATATTCGAGGGTCGGTTCGACGTGAACGACCCGCCTAACTTTGCTCTTTAGCATGAAGTCGAGTATGTTCATGTACCGGTCACCAACTTGTTCAAAGGCGCAAAAAGTCATGACGGCGGTATTAGGGGTACAAAGAATGGAACCTGCCGGAGCAAAAAAATCAAATAGTTCACCCATTAAGCGTAAACCACTCCATTTCTGATAATGATTAAGGATGTCTACAGCCGCTTGTGACCAATCGACACCAACGACATCCACATCTGGGAATAGTTTTGCGCATTCGATGACGTTAAATCCGCTTCCGCTTCCTAATTCGACAATCCTACCGAATCCCACTAGATATCGGTGAAATAAGTAATTTCGAAGGCATTTAAAAAAATCCAGTTCGAAACCTTTCCGATCAGGTAGGATATAACGGCCCTTCCATCGCAGGTGCCTGCTGGCTCCAACAAATTGGGGTTCAAGTTCGGCGAGGTCAAAATTATTGCTTACAAATCGATCTCGAACCTCGGTCCAAGCGTCCGCCCAGATTCTGATCCTTTCTGGACCAACGGCGGTAAATCCCTTCTCGATTCGTTGACTTACCTCAGTGGAAAGAAGTTTTGATTCGTCGAGGCTTAACTCTTTAAATCGAAAATCGAATCGATTGAACAATTCAACTGTGGGTGTGGGGACCTCTTCTTTCGCTCGTGATCCTAGCGACTCGGTAAAGTCTTCAAGAGAGAGATACAATTATCTATCTCCGAATGATACAAAAAATTCGGAGAAATAGTGCCTAACTAGTTCCGAATTCACTGTGCTTAATCGCTTTTTTTCGTGCATCTGCCGAAACTCCCATGGAAACGGTATTTGTCGACAAACATGCCAAGCTCAGCTCGAACAGCGGCACCTTCGCTTCGCAAGGCGTTCGTAAGGTTGTGAACATCGCTTTCAAAGCTAGAATCCAGTACAGGAACTGCCGCACTCAATACCGCTGCTCTAAGATCTGAATTTACCAAGCCTGCTGGTAATTGATCGAGGGCTTCAAGAGCGTAATCATGAAATCCGAGATAGCTCGCTGCAATTATTAGACCTTGCTTTAGATTTTCCAAACCTAAGCGGCTATCAAAAGTGCCATGCGTATTCCCGAAAACCAATTCATCCTTAAAGAAAATTCCGTCTGTCCAAAATAATCGCTCAGAATATGCATGATTCGAAGGGTTTAGACGCCCCGAAGACCGATACTGTGTGTTGTAGGTTCCAAATAGGCTGAAACCATGTTCTTCGAGTAGTCTACCGATTTTAAATGCGGTTGGACCCACTTCGTAAGCGCCAAGGAAATCGAGTTCGATTACGCATGCAACACAAAATTCATTTAAAAAACACTCTGCACCCATTAAGACATCAAGATCTGCACCTTGAACGTCTACTTTAAGAATGTAGGGAAGTTCATAGCAAAGAGATCCGCTAGATAGTAGGTTATCAAGCGTGGTTGTAACCATTGGCTTTCGTCCAACTTCATCCCACTTAGCGTTACCATACCGCGACCTAAAATTTTCTGATACACCGATAAATGACGATGCGTATGGATTACGCATGATTTTTAGCTCATGGGTCGAAGTGTCTTTACTGATTGCCGCTTCCAAAACAGAATAGGCGCCAAATCCCCAACTGCCAGCATCAATTCTAAGTTGCTCCGCTGCATCATGATCTGCCTCTATAGCAAAATACTTGACACATTTGATAAATGCGGGGGGTGGGGTAAGAGGCTGTCCTCTAGCGCCAATATCGACAACGCCCAGTAACGGCTTGTTCATAATAGAAGATTGATCCCTTTTAAAACGGTGCATCATTGCTTAATAACGACAACGATAGATGTTACCGACGAGGTCGAGGAACCATGGATCACGGTCAGTTAAGATAGGAACCCCACGAGCATCTGCCGTGGCTCAAGTGCTGCTGATGTTACTGGCGTCACGCAATGTGCTCGCTGGGTGTTGGTGTGATCAAGAATAACTAATTTATTTGGTTCAGGGATTTCCACCGATGCGTTCCCATCGTGGTCAATTGTCAGTAAGAGTCCCCCCCAATCCCATTTCCAACGTGTTGAAAGGTACCAAATAAACCCGAGGCCAGCGCGATAGTCGTCGCGATGGATTCGAAAATGACCTCCTTGGAGCAGCTTGTATGCCCTTAATTCTGTGTTTTTGTATTTGTCGGCGTTGGGGAGGTGCTTAAGGATCGTCGGCAGTATATAACTCTTCACTGCGGTTTGGACTGTTTGGGAACCTTCGAGATAACTAGATCTACAGAAGTGTGCAGTATAGATTTCATCAGCACCGGGGATCTCGGGCCGATCCTCCTTGAATTCTCTCTCGAAGTAGTTTTTTCTTTCTTGCTGAATGGTATCCCAATTCGAAGATCGGTAAGCCTCTCTCACATCATAAAAGACTGAGTCATTAACTGCATTGTGAACAACGTGCATGGCGCCTTACCTGGAAAAGATTTGGATATGTAGATTTCTGAGTCTTGATGGCAACAAAGTCTGCGGAAGACGGCAAGTGGGAAGCGAGCCGTCGTGAGCGGGCATCTCCCCGAGACCGCATATCAGCATTCGCGATACAGCGAAATACATGACGCTAATTATTCAGTTAAGCTAGAAATAATTCTTCTTTTGGAGGAATTCATGGTCGTTGAGTTTGAACCAATCATATGTTTGCTTTAGACCAGCATACAAGTCTACAGAAGGCATAAACCCGATATCTCGACTCGCTTGATTGATATCCATAATGCGACGGTGAAATCCTCCAGGCTTTTCAACATCAAAAATAGCGTTAAAAGAGGTAATCTGCTGCAAAGTTTCAACAAGCTGTCTAATGGTGACGCCACGTCCAAAACCAAGGTTTACCGGCTTTGATTTTGTGCCTAGAACACAAGCCCTTATCGTACCAATCGCTGCATCCGTTGCATGAAGAAAATCCCGCTCTGCAGAACCGTCTCCCCAAACTACGACTGGATTGTCGCCTCTGGCAATACGTGCAATTAATGACGGAATGACCATTGCATTACCGTCATTAAAGTTATCACCAGGGCCATATATGTTTGACGGTCGGACAATTGAAAAATTGTCAACCCCATACTGAATCTTATACGCTTCCACTTGCAATTCGGCCATGCGCTTCGCCCACCCTGGGAACATATCCATGGGTGGCTTTGTGAAATCATCTTCTGATTCGATGAATACTTCTGCCGGAGCGTATGCACCAATCGAACTCGTGTATACCACGTTACGAACATTATTGCGGCGAGCTGCCTCAAGGACGTTGGTGTTCATCATCAAGAGAGGCACAAAAAAACTAGCTGGCTTCTCCTTTGTCACGACAATCGACCCTTTGATGCCTGCAACGTGAAAAACCATGTCTACCCCACTGGTGAGGTTCATGCAGAGTTCCAAATTTGAGAGGTCACCGACGGTGTATGTAGCTCGCTCGTCTAAGCTAAGGTTATCGAGTGAGACGCTAGTGACGCTAGCACCGTGATCGAGAAGAATACGAACTACTTCTCTTCCAATCATGCCGGTACCACCTGTGACAAGTGCCCGCTTTCCATCGATCTGCCGTGCGATTTCAGCAGGTAGCTTAACTTCGAACTGCTCAAAAGCGTGAACACTCATAGTCAAAATGGGCCCTTGAAATGCTTATAAAAATCGGTCATTGATTGCTTCATCGGCACTTTTTCTTCATCAACATTTTCGCCGACCAACTCCAAGACTGCCCTTACAATATCGTGAACGTCAGGGTAGAAGAGGTCTTCCAGGGATTTCGCTGTTGGGCAAGGGCTCGGTTGCATGCCTAGACTAATTGCAGGAGTGTGCAATAAATCAGAACTAGATTGATTGATCAACCTATTTACTTCCGCAGCAACGCCGTAGGAGTTCCATGAGGTATCTACAACGAGTAGACGACCTGTCTTGGAAACACTGCGGATTATCATTTCCGTATTCGGGTTCGAAATCGAATGAAGGTCAATGATCTCTACGGATACGCCCATCGATTCAAGATGGGCCGCAGCACGCTTTGATTCGAGCACCATGACTGAGGTCGCAACAATCGTAACGTCCTCACCCTCTTTAACCACTCGGGAGCCGTGTAATCCAATTGGATGGTCCGATTGCTCGTCAAAACTTAACTCATACATCAAGCGATGCTCAAAACTGACAACTGGGCCAGGATGGTAAAAGATAGCCTCTTTATAAGAGTGAATAATGGAGGCAGGGGATGACGGCATGATTACAGTAAGGCCAGGAATGTGTCCGAGTAGTGATTGCAGGCTTTGAGAATGTTGTGCACCTTGTCCCCAACTGCGGCCAACGATCAGGCGAAACAACATAGGTACTTCAAAAAGACCACCAAACATGTAACGATATTTAGCGGCCAAATTAACCATTTGATTAAAAATCAATAACCCAAAATCGGCCCGAATATGCGTGTTGATCGGGTACAACCCATTTAGCGCGGCGCCAATACAGATTCCCGCGATGGAATCTTCAGCAATTGGGGTCTCGATCACTCGCTCAGGATACTTATCGGCTAAACCAAGGGTGGTTCCAAAGAGCCCTTTAAAGTCCGTTACGCCTTGACCGATAATGATTGTTCGCTCTGATTGTTCCATTGCGTCTTGCATAGATCTCGCAAGCGCACCGCGGTAAGTAATTTCAGACATCGGTCAATAAGTCCTCAGCAGTTGGGAACGGGGAG
>Ga0214923_10007800_pt1 | contig 11569 bp, 7 predicted proteins | sample LL1510_MetaG_FD_177993 | JGI IMG/M metagenome (GOLD analysis project Ga0214923, IMG submission 177993) | Freshwater microbial communities from Lake Lanier, Atlanta, Georgia, United States - LL-1510 | ecosystem: Environmental > Aquatic > Freshwater > Lake | place: USA: Georgia | collected 2015-10-15 | reverse complement strand
GATGCTTTCTTGGAACCTTTTTTAGATCTTCGTTTACCGCCTACAAGATCTTCACAACCAGTTCCACCAGTTTGTTTAGATCTACGTTTAGATCTTCGTTTAGATGATGCTTTCTTGGAACCTTTTTTAGATCTTCGTTTACCACCAACAAGATCTTCACAACCAGTTCCACCAGTTTGTTTAGATCTTCGTTTAGATCTTCGTTTAGATGATGCTTTCTTGGAACCTTTCTTTGAACCTTTCTTTGAACTTTTCTTTGAACCTTTCTTTGAAGATCTTCTTTTAGATCTTCTTTTAGATCTTCTTTTAGGTGTTTCTTCCATATCAAGTGTAGTTGTCATTTTTCTAGCTTTTCTTTTAGCACCACCTTGATGCATTAAATCTCTTTGACTATCATTGACGGACATAGCAACATCTTCACTGCCTAGATCTTCTTGATTTAAATTAGAATTTTTCTTAAAAGAATTTTGCATTTATATATATATATATATATAAAATTTAAAAATTGAATATAAAATAATAAATATTATATATATAATTATTATTCTATATATTTATTATGGGAGTTCCTGGATTTTTTAAATGGTTAAAAGATAATAAAAAGAAATTAAAATCCAAAAATCTTATTAGAGACAATATAAATAAGAAAGTAAAGTATTTAATGTTAGACACAAATTGTTTATTACATCCATGTGTTAATTCTATAAAAGATAAAATAAAAGATAAAAAAGAAAATAATAAAACTAGAGAACAAATAGAGGATGAAATATTTTTATTAATAGAAACTAGAATAATAGAAATGATAGATAAAATAAAACCAGAATATATTTACATAGCTATTGATGGAGTTGCTCCTATTGCTAAAATTTTACAACAAAGACAACGTCGGCACAGATATTTATATGATACAAAGATAAAATTAAAATATGATAATATAAATGAAGAAATAAATAATATGGATGAAATAATAAAAAATGATGGTATAACAATATCAAGATTACCAATATCATCTATAGAACTTACACCAGGAACAGAATATATGGAAAGAATAAATAAAAGAATGATAGAATTAGTAAAAAAAATAGGTGAAGAAAAAAAGATAAAATATATATATTCATCTTATCATGTAGAAGGTGAAGGAGAACATAAAATATTACAATATATAAGAAAAAATGTTAAATCAGAAGATACGATAGTAATATATGGATTAGATGCTGATTTATTATTTTTAGCATTGTCATTAGGTATAGAATATGATTTATACATAATGAGAGAAAAAGCAGTATTTCAAAATAAGACAGTAGAAATAGAAGATGAAATGGATTATAATTATGTTGAAATAAATGAATTACATTTAATGATTAATAATTTAAATATTAAAACGGATGATTTTATAATGTTATGTTATTTGGTTGGAAATGATTTTATACCTGGATTATTAACTACCGATATAAAAAGAAATGGATTAGATAAAATAATTAGTAGTTATGAAGAAGCAAGAAAATTATTTAATAAAGATATAATAGAAAAAAATAAAGATAATAAATTAATAATAAATTATGATTTAATATTAGAAATATTTAAAAAACTTGAATATACTGAATGGGGTATTTGGAAGAATATAAATAGAGATAAACTTGAAAAAAGTGAAATTGAAAAACAGAAAAATTTTAATAAGTTTATATCGGGAGAAAATATGAATACTGAATGTTTAGAAAAGATAGAATTTTCAAGTGAAACTGATTATTACAATTATTATCTTGGTATAAATGATTCAGTAATTGATAAGAGTATAATTAAAAAAATGGTTAAAAATTACATAACTGGTATGGAATGGTGTATAAATTATTATTTAGATGATTGTAAATCATGGTCATGGGGATATAATTTTATGATAGCTCCATTAATAAAAGATATAATTAAATATTTTCCAAAAAATATAAAATTAGAAAATGATAAAAGAGAATTATGTCCAGTTGAACAATTATTGTTAGCAATACCTATTGATACATATAAGTATGTTATATCAAATGAATTAATTAATAAAATAAGGAATAACAGAGAGATTGGTTATATGTTTCCTGAAACATATGATATTGATATAAATAAAGAGTCATTATTTTGGAAATGTCAGGTTAAAATACCTATGGTTGAATATAATGAATATATTAAAAATATTAAATTAATAAATATTATAGATGAAAAAAATATAATACAAGAAGATTTTTATAATTAGAAGTTAATTAGGAATCAAAGTTAATTAGGAATCAATAGATATAAATAGATATAAATAGAAATAATAAATATAATTAAAAAATGAGTTTATAAATATATAAGATTTTATTATTTAATAAATATAATTATATAATGGAAAATAATAAAAATACCTCATTATCAACAATACAGAAAAGATTATTTAGTATAAAAAAATTAATGGAATTATCAAATTTAGAAATTACAAATCCATTAAATAATGTAGATGAAACAGCTGATACTGATGTATACATAGGACAAAAAGATAAAGAAAATAAGAGTCTTGATTCAAGAACAGTATTAGGAAAAAAATCATTAAATTTTTATAAAGTGATAAATAGATTAGATAGTAAATTAATTTATGTAAAAAGTGGTGCATATGGTAATACATTTAAGGGAATTATAACAGATGATAATGATAATGAAGTTATGGCATTTGCAGTTAAAATAGTTGCTTATCCGAAGAAAGATGGATATGGTTCAATATATAGTTTAACAAGACCAGAGAATGCTGAAATATATATGTTAAAATTATTATCATATTTTGTAGTAAAATGTCATACACCACATTTAATATTACCAATAAGTACATTTAATACGAGTATAAAGCCATTTTTAAAATTACAAGAGGAGGAAATAGTTCCAGCAGATAATACAAAATATGCTGAATTTATTAAAAACTATGAAGAAGGTAATTATTATGAGAATGTATCTGTTATAATATCAGAATGGGCTAATAGAGGTGATTTAGGTATGTTTTTAAAGAAAAATTATAAAAAACTTCAATTAATACATTGGCAATGTTTGTTTTTTCAAATAATATCAACCTTAGCAATAATACAAAGTAAATATCCATCATTTAGACACAATGATTTAAAAGCAAATAATATATTAATATCTAAAGTAGATACATCAAATATTAAATTATTATATAAAGTAAATAAAAAAGATTATATTTTACCAGCAATAGGATACTGTATATATTTATGGGATTTTGATTTTGCTTGTATACCTGGAATAGTAGAAAATTGTAAAGTTTGTCAAGAATGGACAAAAAAAATAAATATAACACCGGAACAAAATAGATATTATGATATACATTACTTTTTTTGTACTTTAATTTACAAAGGATTTTTACCAGAGTTAATGACTGATAATGAAGTTCCAACAGAAGTAAAAAAATTTATAAATTATGTATTACCAGAAGAATATAGACCAAATCATGAAAGAAATTATGTTAATAAAAAATGTAGATTATTAGTTAATCATGAATTATACAAACCAATAGATTTACTAGATAATGAATTTTTTAGACCTTTTATAAAAAGAAAATAAAAATTTTTTATTATTTATAATTATAATAAAAGAAATACAATATGAGTATAGATTATAATAATACAGTAGAACTTGTAAATATATTACATAAATTTGTTTATGATACAGAAGATGTAAATCAATATATGTATACTATATTAAAACCAGAAAAAATAAATATGAATACAATTATAAAAGACAGTAATTTTGAATATCAATTTATATTAAATAGTTCTCTAGAAAAAAAAGATAATTTTAAAATAATAACAATAATAAATAATAATTATCAAAGTGATGATTTAAAAAATAAAAAGTTAGTATTAAAAAAATATTTTAAAAATTTTCCTTTAACATTAGTAATTCAAAAACATCAAGAAAAATATGAAGAGACATTAAATATGATAGATATATATTTTGAATTATTTATGAATCAATTAATAACAGAATATGTTATTAATGACAAAATACCATTTTTTTTGTTAAATATATGTAATTTTAATATTGAATTAAATAAATTAAGTGCTAGTAAAGATTTTTTTGATTTAGTGATAGAACAATATAAGTTGTATGATGTAAATAATAAAGCTAAATTTTGTATTAGTTTATATGAACATTATCATAGTTATGATACATTACCAAATTTATTAAAAACAGAATTAACAGATAATGAATTAAAATCAATATTATTTCAAACACTATTTGCTTATGCCTATTTAAATTATAAATTATCAAATTTTAGACATAATTATTTTTGTATAGATTCTTTTTTAGTTCAAAAATTACAAAATAAAACAACATATTATTTAAGATTAGGTGATTTATCATTTAAATTAGAAAATCCAAATTTTATTTGTAAATTATTTAATTATAGATTTTCATCAATAGATAGTTTTAAGAATATATATGAAACTGATTTATCTAATTCAACGTATGATATTTATTTCTTTTTTATGTCAATATTAAATTTTAAAGAAATAAATAAAAAAAATTTAGAAAAAATAAAAATAATTATAAGTAATTTTATTTCATATGATTTAATAAATTCTCCATTAATTGATGAAATAAAATTTAAAACAAAATATACATTTTCAATAATTCCAATTCATATTTTATCAAAAAATAATTTCTTTGTTAATTTTATTAATATGAATTCAAAGTCAAAAGAATTTAATAAAAAATATTCAAAAAAAGAAGAATTTGATACTCTAGATGAATGGGGTTTAGATGATGGGTTATCTAAGAAAAAAAAAAGTATGAAAAAGACAAGTAAGAAAAGAAGTTCTTTAAAAAGGGAAAAGGCAGCTGATAGAAATATTAAGAATTATATGACTGATATTTCCCCCGATGATGCAAATCAAAAAAATATAGATATTGAAGGAGATGATGATAATAATAAAACTCCTGTAGATGCTGGATATAAAAAAAAATCTAAAGCTAAATCTAAAGCTAAATCTAAATCTAAATCTAAAAATAAAGTCGAAGAAGATTCTGTATCATCATTGTCATTAGAAGATGGTGGTTTATTCGCAAATAAACAACCAATTCAAAATAAAAAAAATGATATGTCAAAGTTTCTTAAAAATATTGGTACAGACCAATTAATTCCTGTTATTGGTGAAGTTCAAAATATGATGGATATTAATCAATATCAAAATAATCAAGTATATTCAAGTGATAATGGAGAAGCTAAAATATTAGACAAGGGAATTTATAATCTTATTAATAGTGGTAAATTACCAATGCCTTATATTAATTCTACTATGAATATGACACCAACAACTAATCCATATATGAATCAAAACGATCAAATGATGCAATCACAAATGATGCAACCTAATATGATGGAATCTCAAATGATGCAACCTCAAATGATGCAACCTCAAATGATGCAATCTCAAATGATGCAACCTCAAATGATGCAACCTCAAATGATGCAACCTCAAATGATGCAAGCTCCAATGTTAAGTTCATTAGGTCCACAATTAATGTCAGGTATGGAAGAAGGTTTGAACAAATTACCGATGCCAACTGTAGATTTAAATAAAGATAATTTACTTTCTGATAATAATCATCAATCACTAAATACTAATTTAAATGAATTAGTTGGTGGTTCTACTAATGATTTTTTTTTAAAAAAAAAAATATAATTAAAAAGAAAGCATTAAGCAGACAAAGAGGTGGTAAAAAAATAATTCCAAAATATGTACAGCCAATAAATACACCTTATAAATCGAATGATACAAAGAATTTATTTAGACCAAAAGATGATGCTGATATTTCAGAACAAAAATCAGAACAAAAATCAGAACAAAAAACAGGTCAATCATATGGTCCTGGTGTAGGACAGTGGCAAGGACAAAGTTATGGACAGGAAAGTTCAAATATATCTTCTCAAAAATTTGGTAAAACAGACGGTAAATCAACAGCAGCAGAAAAACAAGCGACAATTCCAATAGAACCAATTGCTTTTACTACACCATATATGCCTCCACAGTTTCAGACACAATTAAGTAATTTTATGAAGAATTTCTATACACCATTTATTTACAAAGATTATCATATTAATATCGGTGGTCCGGATGGTGATCATATTCAGGCATCCATGATATATGAAGATGCTTTACCACCACCAAATATATACACATCATATAAGAGTTTAAAAGAACGAAATAACTTAAATCTACATATACGAAGTACTTTTATACAAAAAGAAGAAGGCGAAACAATAACATTTGGAGGTAAAAGCAATAATATATTATCAAGATTAAAATTAATAGAATTAAATCCATATGATACGAACAGATACAGTAGTAATCCTTATGATAGTTTACCAAAAGATATGTTTATATATAATTCATGCTATCCAATTATGTTTGATAGAAGTGGTGCTACAACACAATGTAAAAAAGATAGCACATCTATAAATATGCGTGCTTATAGATTAAAAATACAGGAAGCAATATTAATAAATCAAATTATAAAAAAACCTATAATATTTGACAATACTATGTATGATTTTAAGAATAAAGAATTATTAAAAGATATAATAAATGTATTACAAGATGATAATTTGGATAAAGAAAAAAAGAAATTAAAAATATCTAATTATTTAGATAAAGAATTAGATAATAGAGATGATCCAGATAAAATAAAATTTTTAAATACATTTGATTTTGGTAGTAAATTAATAGAACAACAGAAAAAAGAAATATTTAGTTTTTTTAATAGTAAAATAAATTCTAAATTAAAAGAAATATCTTTTAAAGATTTTGATATTTGGCGTGAAATATATTATTACAAATTTATAAGAGAAGGAATATGTAAAAGTTTAATATCACCAAATTTTGTACAATCATATTGTTATTTTGTTGATAATAATTCAAAAATAAATTTTGTAAGAAATGGTAAGATTGATTTAATGAGTCATTTAACAGAATTATTTTCAAAGAAAGTTATAATATTATTAACAGAATCACCAAATTATAATTTTTTTGATTGGTGTTCAGATATATATGAAAAAGATTATAATATAAATAAACAAATTTATAGAGGTTTTAAAACAGATGATGAATGGAATAGTGTAATAACACAAATGTTAATATCATTTTATATAATGTGTAAAAAAAGTTTTACAATATCAGATATGGAATTAAAATATAATTTTTACATTAAAGAAGTAGGTGTAACAAAAGATAGTACTCAATATTGGAGATATGTAATAAATGGAATTGAATATTATATTCCTAATTATGGTAATTTATTATTAATTGATAGTAACTATAGAGATATAGATACAAAAGAATATAAATATAAAATATATTCAATAGAATTTGAAGATGATACAAATGAAAGAAAAAAATTAGAAAAAGAAATAACAGAAATGGTTATAAAAAATGCATTAAAATGTATTAATTTTGATAATTTTACTCAAGACTTTAAAAATGCTGGAGGTGTACCACCATCAGAAAGGGTAAAAAAATATTTAGATAATATTCATCAAGATCTAGAAAATTTACAAAAAAGCACAAATTTATCAAATTTTGATAAAAATTTGTTTATGAACGAATTTAATTCAGTTTTACGTTTAAATTTAAAAGATTATGTTCATAATAGAATAGGAACACCAATAAGAGAGCCTGAAGTTAGATATATTTCTAAAGGTGATGTAAGACCATTTAGAAAAGGTGAATTAATATTATACGAATCTAAATGGCAAACATATGAAATTGTATTATTTATGGAATTACTTAATGATTCAGAATGTACTATAATGACAAGAAATTTAGAAAATAACGAATTATTTTTAAAAAAATCACCAATAGATATATTATTTCATTATTCAAACAATGAAACTATAAGACAAGATATAAAGCCTGGCGAACCAGCGTTAAGTTTAGATTATATAATTGAAAGTTATGAAATATAATTAAATTTTTATAATATAATAATATATTATAATTATAGTATGGATATGAAAGAAATAATAAGCAAAGCAGAAAAAGAAGATATAAATAAAATAGATGAAAATATAGATAATTTTATAATATTATCAAATTTAACATTATTATCAAAAGTTCAAAAATATGATAAATTAATTATAAAGAAAAGAACAAATAAAAGTGATATAAATTTTGAAATACAAATAGATAATTCATATTTACCATCTATAAAAAGATTTTTATATGGTAACGATAGAGATAAAACAATAGAATATTTGAATAAACTAATAAATTATGGAATAGAAAAATATAATGAAGAAAAAAAAAATGACAATAAAATTGCAATGAATAAAATAGCATCATTATTAGAAAGTTCAAAATTAGGATTATCAAATTTAAAAATTACATATAATACTGATCAATCAATAACTTCTAAAATAGATATCATAATTGATACTATAGATGTTTTTCGTATAAACATACATAGTATATAATTTTTTATAGATTTTTTATATATAAATAATATATATAAATAGATGAATTACAGTTTTTTAGATAAATATACAAATAATGATTTTACTTTTAAGGGTAATTTAATATTTAATTATCACAATGATGATAATAAAGATATAAAAAATTATAATAAATATACGGATATAGATAATGTTAACTCTAATGAAAGAAATAACTGGGCTACAGAGAATAGTATTCAAAAATCATTATTAAAAAGTGTTTATACTCCAACACCGCTAGGAGAAGTATTTTTTTCACTAGATAATATAAAAAGATTACAAAATAAAATAAAAAAAAGTGTATTTATTGAAACAAAAGGAAAATATAAATTACAAATAGATCAAAATGAATCAGATTTACTTGTTGTTATGAGAGCTGTTTACATACAAGATTCTTATAATTCTCCATATAGAATTATTCATCAAGTTAAAGAATTAAATGAAAAAGTAATTAATAGAATTTTACCTGATATGATAACTAATATAAAACAGAATGAGGAATATCTTAATATAATTGATAAACCAATTGATCCAATACCTTTACCTGTTAATGTTAGTAGAGCAGGAAGATTATCTTTACCTTCTGTTACAACAATATGGAACTAAAATAATTATTTTTAATTATTTTACTTAATTTTACTTAATTTTACTTAATTTTATTATAAATTAAAATCATAAATACTTGGTTTTAAATTTAATAAACCAGTGATAGTGTAGATAAATAAAGTTCCTCTTTCAGAACTAACTGAATAAAAATCTCCATCAGTTGCATTAGGAACTCTAGTTTCCATCCATTTAAGTGGTTTAATCTCTTTTATATCAGTTTGATTTAAATCTAATGGATTGTAATAAAGAACAACATCTGCATCAATTTGATTTGAACCTCTAATTAAAGAACTGCATCCAATAATCATTTGAGAATCATGAGGAGCAAGTTCTACGACAACAACAGATTTTATATCAAATCTTTGGATATCTCCAATATTTAAAGAATATGAAAAATCAACCTTCGCACGATGTATTTTTTCAATAGCATTAACGGTAACAGGTAATCTTAAAACTTCATAGGGTTTAGCTAATTTACCTAAGTTTACAGTTTGGAATCTTCTGTGAACATAGAAGACTAAAATATCTCTGCAGTACATTACATTTTGTGTTTTTACAGTTAATTGTCTTTTATGGATATATAATTGTCTTTGATAAAGTGCGTGACTTAAATTATAAGATTTTCTTAAATTGTTATCCATAGGAGAAATTCTGTATGATATCATTGGAATAGTTGTAATATGAGTAGTTGCTAAATTTGATAAAGGAGATGTATTAGTTGAAATACCCATAACTGGTGCGGTACATACTATAATTGGTCTGATAGAAAATGCACTAAATAATTTTCTTAGAATAGTTCCTTCATCTTTTACATATGCAAAATCAGCTGCATCAAATACACTATTACGGCATGTATCAATAGCACCAATAAAAGAACTTAAATCATTTGTGTAATATTTTCCTTGTCTTAAATTTAAAACAGCTTCCCATAATTTAACTTGAACATTGACTCTTGCTAATAAATCATTTATGGGTTTTGTTTTACCATTTAAGATATAGTTGTAATCAACATTGCATGCAACTTCAGAGGGATCAGTTGAAATATCATAATATAATTCATAATCAGGTTGAGTATCTAAATGTGTTCCTTCATATCGTTTTTGAACGATGTTAGAAATAGAAGCTAATAACATATGTGATTCAATAAAGGGAATTTTGGGTAAGAATAATGCAGCAACAACAGGATGAACATAAGAGAAAATATTAATTCTTTGTTTATCAAAGGTTCCAACAATTGCATTAATTGCTACATCTTTGTAAATTAATGATTGTAAAATTATTCTATTATGTAACTCTTTAGTAGCAGCATTTAATTGTAAAATACTTTGTAATTGTTCCATTTCATCAGGTCTAACTTCCATCTTTGAACCATAATTGCTAGTTGCCATTTGAAAACCTAATGCTCTACCCATTTCATTCTGTCCTATTTCTAAAAATTCGCTATTTTGAATAACTTGTTTATTTCTAAAGAGAATTTGTAAAATACTTTGCATTTCAGAATCATCAAAATTATATTTTTTCTTATATTCAGCAACTTTATTAATATATTCTTTAATTGATAGATTTGGATACTTTGAAACTAATTTTTCATAGATTTTTTCAGCTATTTTTCTTACTTTTCTAAGTTTTTCTACATATTTAGATCTGATATTTTCAACTATATCTTCATCTTTATATTTAGATCTTAATTCAGAAAGTAAAACATCAGTTGATTTTTTGTTTTCTAAATTTCTTCTTAAAAGCTTATTAGCTTCTTTTTCAATATCTTCACCTTCAGTAAATTTTCTTGATGTACCTTGAGCAGACATACTAGTATATATTATTAATTATATATTTTTTTTTTGTATAAAAATGATTTATATTATTTTTAATTTTTATTATATTTTTTCCATATTAATTTCTGTTATATTTTTATCAAGTATTTCAATCATATATATAAATTCCTCTATAGATTTATTCCTAATATTTTTATTATTTTTATTAATTCTCTCATTTGTTCTATTAATATTCTTAAAATTCATTTTTTTAACCGAAGTCCTATTTAAATCTATAGCAAAATCTAATTTCCTATTTTTTTTATTGTTTTTATATTTATTTATATAATATGATGGAATTACGCAGCTAATATATCCATGTATTTCTAATAAATCCCAATTCTGTTCTCCATGAATATAATTTTCTAATACATCACCTCTAGATAGTATATCTAATATCTTAAAATATTCATCTTCACATATAAACTCATGATAATTTTCATGTATCATCAGCGGCATCAATACTTTTTGAGATTCAAATAATTCTAAACAATTATCTATTGTTGAATATTCAGATAACATTTTATCAGTTGCTTTGTATAAATCATAATTTTGATCTTTCTTTTTCATAATTTCAATAAATTCATCAAATATAGAATTAGTTATTAATTTATTATTTGGATAATTTATC
>Ga0214923_10007799_pt1 | contig 11569 bp, 14 predicted proteins | sample LL1510_MetaG_FD_177993 | JGI IMG/M metagenome (GOLD analysis project Ga0214923, IMG submission 177993) | Freshwater microbial communities from Lake Lanier, Atlanta, Georgia, United States - LL-1510 | ecosystem: Environmental > Aquatic > Freshwater > Lake | place: USA: Georgia | collected... | reverse complement strand
TACTAGGCAGGATTTACATCATTTGTTACATCCAATTGTAAAAGCAATAGAATTATATGATATTAATCTTCCATATATATTTAATATATTTAAATATACTAGTATTGGATTAACAAAATTAAAATCATCGTATAACGATGATTCAAGTATAATATGTCATTCACTTATACATTATATATCTATTGTTGATAAAGCGTTGGAAGCTAAAATAACTAAAAAACTAGATGTAGAACTACCTAAGAAACCAGATACTGATCTACCTAAGAAACACCCAAAAAAACCAGAGGTAGAACAGAAAAAACCAGAGGTAGAACAACCAAAGAAACAAGATGTAGAACAGAAAAAACCAGATGTAGATATAAGAGAAAGGTCAGTAAGTATTGATACTGATCTATCTAGTATATTGTATAAAAACTTTAAAGAATTGTGGACTGAAGAACAATTATTACTTATTAATAATTTATTAGAAGAGTCTTTTCGCCATTCTAAAGAATCTAATAGTTATTTAGATGCGATTGATACAATTGTTAAAGTTAAAGAAGCAAGTGCATGTGAAATTATAGCTAATAATAATATAGCATTGTAATTAGAATTGATGTATAAACCCAAGGTCGCCTGCGGCAAACCCAAGGTCGCCTGCGGCAAACCCAAGGTCGCCTGCGGCAAACCCAACGTGGCCTTTACATTCAATCCCATCTTCTAAATTCACAGTATTATCACCATTAGAATTAAAATAATCCTTCACCTTAGATATATTACTAATATTATTAGCATTCTTTACACGTTCAAATTCTTGAATGGCGCTGAGTTCATCATCATTTAAGGGTTGTATTACATCCGCATTTCTCTCTGCTATTATATCTTCTAGAGTTCTCCCTTTTTCTACAAAATTGGTTACTTTATCACAAATAGTATTATTCTCAGTAAATGCTGAATAAACATCGGTGTATTCAGGATTGGCAAATATATCAGATGTATAAGAACCCTTATTATAATCTATAATAAGTGTTCCCATACAAGTAGCAGAAACATACGCCATTGCCTCAGGATGTAATATTATATCACTTACCACCTTTCCTTTTTTGGCAGAAACCTCAAAGACCTCGTTTAGATCTTTTTGATCGAATTCAGGCGCCTTCTGAGTAGCATTACCATATATCCCATCTTCAGTCTCTTCTCTTCCCTCTCTTAGCCAACTAGAATACCCGTGAACTTCTTTCTTGTTTTGTTCTTCAAATCTGCGATTAAACTCATCATTGTGGAATTCCTCAAAAAATTTATTTACAATTTCGTCTGGGCGCATTTCTTTAAGTTCATCTGGAGATACAATATTTTGGAGGGTAGCCCGTCCACCTGAGATGCGCTGTAGAGTCTCTGTAAGATAAACGTAGGAGCGTAGCATTTTATCAAATACTATATCGTCTCCACCCTTATCTGGATGCGCCTGTAATATGCGGGTTTTAAAGGATTTTTTAAGGGAGTCAACCGTAACTTCATCAATAGTTAAAAAACCAAATAGCTCTAGAACAGACGCTAATTCGGACATTGTCTAACTATTGGTTGATTTAAAGTTTTAGGTTATAACTATCCAAATCTAGACCGCATTTCAGAATACGATAATGGTCTATCTCCAGTTGGATTGAACATAAATTTAACAGCCTCTTCTTTACCTTTAGTTTGAAGAATTTTAAGAGCCTCTTTATTCAAATTATCCAATACATAAGGTATATTGGGTTTAGAGGTATTTTCTGGACTATCGGTTTTTATTGTATTCGTTGTATTATCCATTTTATAATTATTATTTTAGAATAATAATTATATCAATTTTTAGCCTGAGCAGTCTAATATGTTAATTTCTTCTGGTTTTGGTCGACACCATCAGTAATAACCATTTGTTTCATTCGGTCAAAATACTGCTGATTTCTAACACCCATTTCAGCCCGCTTACGTTCTCGCATTTCATCCATCTGTTTTTGACGTGATTCAAATTCACGAATACCGTGTAGTTCAGTTTGATTAAATGGATCTGGTGCTTTCTCTCTAGCCGCTCTATATTGCTCTAAATTTCTCTCGCCAACTTGGACGTTTGACACCTTATCTGAAATAGTACTATCTGTGGTATAAGCACCTCTCAGATCAGTAAATTGGAATCTGGAATTGGGTGCGGCGGTAAATGAATCGGGTCTTTCGCCAACTAAATCAACACCACTTGTTGGATTAAGAGTAAGCGCCATCTCTCCAGGATGAACGATTAGTGAATTAGATTGTCGCTGATTCTTTTTGGCCTCACTATCAAACATACGATTAAAGACATCTCGATTAAATTGTCCTTTAAAAGCAGGTTCAGATTTACGAGAATCCTCTGTTTTAAGCCAGTCACCATATCCATCAGAATCAGGATCAGGCATATGGGTTTGTTCGAATAATTTGTTAAAGGCATTCATATCGAGATTTTTCGCATTTAACCGAACAGGCTCAGTGTGCTTCCATTTCTCCGCCTCTGCGTCCCTATTAACATTTAATGCACCAGGTGCATCCATACGACCTTCTCTTTTACCCCCGCGCATATGCTTCAAGATTTCGCTTAAATAGGCATATGCTCTTGTAACTGCTTCAAAGTATTCTTCAGAACCACCCTTATCTGGGTGGGCACGTAACGCCATTTTTTTATATGCCGCCTTCAATGATTCTTCAGTTAATGCTACTTCTTCCTGAATATTGAGTACTTCAAGACAAGAAGAGAAATAGGACATTGCCTTTTGCTTAGGTGTATCAGTAATTACTTTCCAGCTTGGTGTATCATCGCTACGAGTTATTATTTGTGTTTGCTGTGTTTGCCTTTGAGCTAAACTTGGGTGCTGCGCTAATCCTGGATGCTGAAAGGTAGTTTGTAAAGCACGTGGTATAGAGGCTTGCTGTTGCTGATATTGCTGTTGCTGTTGTTGCTGTTGAGAGCTGTTATGTAAAATGCTTTGTTCCCCGGGAAGTAAAGGAGGAGAACCACCCGAATTAACCGTACCAATATAATTAAGCAGATAGCTATATATGCCAGCACGTTTCGCAGAACCTACATATTCCATTGACGATAGACATGTATTTATCATTTGAACCCGTTTTAAAGGATCGCGAATTTGAACGATATTTGAATAAATACGTAAATGAACAGGGTCTATAGCAGATTGGTTATTACCCATCCTTCCTACAATCTTAGGAAAAGACTTTAGATATAATTATTCTCACATGATTTTAGGTATGTTTATATTTGATCATTTTAATTTGTCAGGGCTAGGATGGGGTGGTTTAATGGCATTAATAGATTCTATTATGTTAAGTTTATTGAAAGCATTCAGTATTGGATGGATTCAATCAAGAAGTGTTATATTAATATCAATGTTAATATATTCTATTCAGCCATTAATATTTTTAGAATCATTAAAAGGTAATGGGCTAACAATTATGAATTTATTATGGGATGTTATGAGTGATGTAATTGTAACTTGTATAGGATTATTCTATTTCTCTGAAAAACTTACAAATTCTAAGAAGGTAGGTGTATTATTATCAGTTATATCAGTTATTTTATTATCGTGGAAAGAAGATGACAAATAATTTCAAATATAATAGTATAGTATAAAATGGCGGAATTAGAAGAGAGTGTAAAAGCAGTAGTTACAGAGCTTGCCGATAAAGTAGTTGAAGAGGTGACTAATACGGATAAAACACCGGCTGAAACCTCACCAGCAGTACCTGAGGTAATACCAGCAGTAGTAGAACCAGCAGTAGTAGAACCAGCGGTAGTAGAACCAGTAGTATATAAAGTTACTTCCGCCCCAGCAGAAGGTGTTCTCGCCCAAGGACTTCATCTGGTTGGCTTAAACATGATTACTGAAAGTAGTCTATCAGAGGACCAAAAGAAACTTGCCACAACTATTTACGAATCTGTTAAGGCAGCAATTAAAGAGTTCATTTCTGACCCAAGTATTAATGAAACTATTAAAGTAACTAAAACAATTGCCAAATTAGTTAAAGAACTAGAAAATGCAAAGGTGGATGGAAAGGCGCCGTCAGGTGCTGATAAGAAAGCAGTCGCAATTCAGCTAGGTCGTATTTTAATTAAGGAAGTAATAACGAACGAGAGCCTAGAAGCTAATATTTTATTAGTTTACGATATTGTGGCAGAACCAACTTTGGAGGCTATGATCGAAGTCTCAAAAGTTGTTAATGTGGTTGTTCAAAAAGTTGCTACTAGTTGTGGACCTACTTTTGATAAAGTATTAAAGTGTTTGAGGCTAAAAGCCGGCGGCCAATAAGAATTGGCTCAAGGCTAAGCAAGTGATATGATTGCGGCATCTGACAGGGATATAACAGGTACATAATCAGTTTTAATATTATTATCTTCCATATAATCTTGCCACAAAATATTATCATTTATCAATTCTCTCAGTTTTACTACAAAACGAACAATTTTACTAGAATAGTACATGGACCTGAGGTCTTTGTAGTCTTTCTTAGCATTAATCGTATAAGATTTACAAAACTCTTTAATTGCTAACTCTTCTCTTTTAAGAGACATGGTATATTGTATATCAATATTCATAGAAGGAGGGAGAATAGTTTTCATAATAGATTCTAAAGATACTTTTTTATTTTTTGTATTTCCCTTTATTTTTTTCCCCTCACTAATATCTGGCTCATTAAAAATAGTCTTTTTAATTTTAATTAAAGGTCCATAATTTTTTTTATATACAGTATTCATTTGTTTAACATCAGAATTATATCTATCTTTAATAATATTGCCTAGAGTTTTATAATACTTTAGAATCTTTTTCTTACGATACTTCTTTTTAATATTCTTATAATTAAACAAATCTAGCGAAATGCGAAACTTAACCATCTGTATTAGTATTACTCCTAATAATTTCTTTAACCTCTAGAATACTCGGCAAGGGAATCATTGATTCACATTCCCAAAAGTATCTTTTTCCAACGGATTCAAACGAGAATGTTGATGGATAAAACTGTGGAGCTAACTGAGGCAATTTCTTTTCTACACAAGGTGGAATCAAATGCCAGCTTTCTAAAGGAAGTACAAGAACTAACTGTACTACTGGACGAATATCCGTGGCCCTAACTAGTACATTTTCAGGAAACTCAGGTATTATAGCAAATTCACTCAGGTAATCTTTGAGCCATACCCAGAGAGGCGGAAGATTAAAGGCATAAAACCAGTTGAAACATACATTTTCATATGCGCCAGTATAATAAGCCCAAATCCACTGAATACCATACAAGTAATCTTTACAGACTCTATTGACGGATCTTTTATTGAAAGTAAATCCATTAAAGAAATGGACTAGATATGTCTCTTTCCAGCTTTGTTGTAGCATCTTACCACTAACTAGGACATTTTCTTCAATATGTGACAGAGGCCAGTTATTGTCTCCAAGTTTTATCTCAGTTCCATCATTATTTCCATTTATATTACGCGACATCATCTGCTTTTTATGAATGTACTTTTGTATGCGAGCTTCTTCATTGACAGATAGTACTGTAAATAGTGTTTTAAGGCCATCATATGAGATTTCTAGCGTTTCTGAGTCAACAAGCACAACATTATCGTGGGTAAGTGTTCGAATAATGTCAAGAAGTTCAGAATGACCGTCTTCGCGGATTTTAAGACCGAGTGATCCTGGTAGAAAGTCATTTCCTAGGATAGACATGGCAAAGCAATAATTTAGAATAAAGGCTCGTTTATAAGCATCTGTAAATTCTGCTGCCAACCAGTTTCCCAGAGTATTAATTGAGAACCATTCAAATAGTTCCTCGCCTGTTGTATCATATGAGATTTTCCCCGCATTTACCTCTTCGCGAAAGAGCCATACTTTATTTTCAAATCCACATAGTTCACGTCCCAGAATTGTAAGTACAATCAAGTCAGCGTCTAAGCCATATACTGCAAAATTCCCAGTATATTTATGACTACGCCACTCTGCGATAATTTTATGCTCACCCTCACCAGGCTCATCACTTGAACTAAGTACCCATGATTTTTTAGCCTCATGGTTAATCATAGTTTCAAGACGTTTCCGAAGCTTCTTCATAAATACTGTTCCAGGAGTAATAGAGTTTCTATCCCATACTGGGCCATTACTAATACTTTCTCCTTTATTCTCGCTAAATTCAGGATGCTGTGTCAGCCAGATAGATTTGAAGCGGCGAAGACGTTGTTGGCGCATTTTAGCCATGGGAACAACTCCATCGACTGCGATAAATACGCCAGATTTGGGGCTAACCTTTTTAATAACTTTTAGAGTATATTTCACAACACATTCGAGAAATTCTGTTTCCCATGATTCATTATCAGGAGTATAGATTGGAGTATCATGCCTATGGAGACAGTGATAAATAAGGCAATTATAGTCCATAAATAGCCATTGAATATCAGCAGCTACAGGATTACCAACTAATCCTGGTACAGTATCGATAAGTTTCTTATAATATGATGGAATACCCATTATAATCTCTTAATATAAAGATGCTTTGAAGCTTTATGTTTTCTAAAATGAATAAATAGGGAATGGCTGAGCCACCAAAACTAAAACAAGAATGGTCACTGTGGAAAGGCTTCAAAGACTTTATGCGTGATACGGTAATAAGATCTATAACTGAAATTCATATGTTAATGCCAGACTCAATTTTATTCGGATCACTTTTAATGTATTTTTTAACTCTAAATAAATCGTTTGGAATATTTGCCGTTTTTATATTTGAAACTGTCCTATCACACAAGTTGATAGGATGGGTATCATCACAAGCAGTAGGTCCATCCCGGTCCTCTAATAGTATAGAATGCCGATCTGGATACAAAATCCCGCAATTTAACTATGAGAGAATATTCTCACATGATCCCTACCCATCATACGGTCTATATTCTGTATCTGCAATTGGTACATATTTAGCTTTGGCGACATCTGAATTTTCAAAGACAACCGCGGCTATGGGACCTGAATGGGCGGCAAGAAGTAAAGTAGCATATTCATTTATTGGTATATTAGTATTAGCCTTCATAGCTGCCAGATGGACGTATTGTAGCGATAATCTAGGCGAAATCGCAGTTGCTGTATTTATGGCAGTTATTGTTGGAACTATATTTTTCTATATTAATAAGTCGGTATTTGGAGAAGAAGCAATTAATTTTCTAGGGCTACCATATTTAGTTAATAAAGAAAAAGAAGGTTCTCCAATTTACGTGTGCTCTAAAGAAGAATCAAAAGAAGAAAATAATGATGAATAGATCTGATCTAGTATGATTACTCAATTTTAAAATACTAAAATAGTAGGATTAAAATGGATTCATTACAGGATATTATATCAGACATTCGCATTTTTCTGTACGGCGGTATTTTAACACTTCCATTAACAATTGCTGGAACTCTGTCTATTTTAGGTCTTTTTACTGCCAATTATGCGATGCTATTCTTTTTAGTAGGATATTTGGTTTTAACACCATTAACCGCATTTGGACTTAATACAGCATTGGATGCTCTATTTTCGGGTACATCGCGGAATCCGTTTAAAGCTAGATGGGGAGATATATGTAAAGTAGTTATTCCATTTTCCCAGCTCCCTATTGCCAGTGCTAATACTACTACAAATAGTAAAGGTACTGGGTCTGATGCAACAGTTATATCATCATCTTGGGTGGCTATGGTAGCATTCTTCATTGGCTATATATTTACAAATGGACTAGAGTTATATAATCGTGAAGCACCTGCTAATACATTAACTGTAACAAGTACAAGCGCATCTGATTTAGATAAGAAGGTTACAAATCGTAAGACACAGGCAATTATTGCCATGGTTTCTACGCTTGTATTTGCGCTAGTCGTATTAGGATTTAGATATTACAGTGGGTGTGAAAGCATGCTAGGAATGATATTAACAACATTTGGATTTGTATTTGCAGGACATGGCTGGTATAAAGTACTTAGCGCAGTTGGTGAAGATAGATTGTCCGATTTATTTGGAATTGCCTGTCGCCTTCTTCCACCGAGTGCCATAAATAATGCCCCAATTGCATGTGTTCCAGTACCTAATTAGAAAATATCATAAAAGTCTAGTAACAAAATATATGCCATAATAATAATATGGACTTTATATGTAATAATATAATAAAGTCTGAATTAGCCACCTCTAAAGATAAAATATCAACAGACACACCTGGTGTGCCACCAGATGCAATAGATATTTTTACTAAAATGGCCTCCGCAAAATACGCATTTAATATGATGAATGATGAGCTTAATAAAGCTAAACAAAATCTTATAGATATTTATAATTTACCAACAAAAAATTTTCAAGAAGAACTTGTACGCATACGCGCATATAATAAATATTGTTTAGTAGCTTTAAATACATGGAGAGAAGGTAATAATTATATTCTCTACCAGAGCAATTATATTAGTATATTATTTAATATGACACGGAGAGCACGCGTAGTATTAGCAAATGCTATCAATAGGGAATATTGGTTAGAAACTATGATAGAAAATGATATAGATATAAGAATATCATTAAAAACTGTAATAGATGAAGCATACATAGCTGAGGTAGAGGCAATACGATACCTCTGTATAGCTATTGATGAGCCTAATATGAATAAGTCTTTAAATGAAATATATGATAATATAATTAGTAGCCATTTATCACTAGCTAGAATAATAGCCGAACTAGCTATTGGTCCACTATGTATTGAATTTTTAGATAATAGTTTGGATTTCAATGTTATTAAAGATAATATTCATAATAATATATTTACATCAATTTCTCCCAATATGGAATGTATAAATATATTTTGTAATACCATAAAGGATGTCAATAAGATATTAGAGACCTGCGGACCTCCTGATATTAAAGCTTTAGATGAAGCTAATAAAGCATTTGAGAATGCGAAAAATAATGTTATAGGTGAGTTAATTAATATATATATGTATAAGTTTAATGAATTTATAAATACCTGATCTTAATAAATACCTGATCTTAATAAGTAGAAATGTATCTCCGTTCTATTTTTGATATCGTCACCCTATTTTTTTCTGTTCTTTCTTTGGATACCTCTGTATTATTTTTAGCCAGATATGCCGATGTTGGTGGAAAATCACTTAATGAATGGTATGATCGATTTGGACTCGTCGCAGTTTTATCCGATGTCTCCGTCATTGTTATCGGATTCCTCATTGCGCAGGTTGTCTATCCATTTCTATTTAGTACATACTCTCTTCTTCCATTTTTAGGAGTGGTTGTTGGGGTACAAGCCATACATGATATATTATTTTACTTATTTGTCATTAAACCATTTCCTTACGGCCATAATCAATTAATGGATGTCTTCAAAGATTATGCAAAAGAAAATGGTGCAAAAATAATTATCGGTGATGCGGGATTGATGCTAGGTTCCGCTGCCTTTATGGAAATATATAAACGGTTATCACCAGTTGGAGCCGGTTCATTAGCAATATTTACCATATATTGTCTGACCTATATTTTATATACAAAACGCCAGGCATAGATTCTTAGACCGACAAACGAACATTTTACACCTTTTTACATTTAAAACGCCCATTGAAAAATATAAATGTTTAACTATTGGGGAGAATAAACATTAAATATTGGTAATTATCATCATAAATGAAGTCTTAATTTACATTACAGTTAAATTAAACTTATTTTCCACTATTAAGAGTTCAATCCATTTTCATTACAGCATTATGCAACCTGTTATATTTATGATTAATAAAATCTTCTACAATATCCATGGAGCTATCATCGCTACCCATTCTTTCTAATATTTTAGTAGCATCAGAAACTACATTAACATCTTTAATAGTATGAATATAATCATTTATCCAATATAATATCAAATGATAAATATCACTTGAAGACACATTTTCATTCCATGCAACAAATATATTTAAATAATCTTTTTTACAGTTACTCATTTGTATAAAAACCTATTATATTCTCTATAAATTAATCTTAACGTTTTCATTTTTTTTATAAATGGGCGTTTTAAATGAAAAAAGGTGTAAAATGTTCGTTGGCCTATAACTAAAAAAAGTCATAGAACCGCTTAAGTTCTTCAGATAGCCTAATAGTTTTTTGAATATCATTGCGAGACGACCATCCTAATCGTAAAGCGCGATTCATTTGTTCTGTTACAATCCTAAAATGGGCCGAAAAATTAAAAGGTTTACTATATATCTCTGGTATTTGCTCTATAGTAATTTCAGCCCTCTTTTCTGTTCTATCATTTACTTGGCAATGTAAATTATAGAGCCAGTTTCTAATAAATTCCCGATTAAATGATTTAACAGGTGTTGATGAAAAATAGGTGGTAAAGTGTTTTTTACATACGGGGCAAGGAAGAGAGTGTCGTAGGCTAGATAATAATCCAGCCCATATTCTTAACTCTTCTTGAGGAAGTTTTACATGCGATGTTCCAATCCTCTCGGCGGCCGAATGGAGAATCATCCATAGATTAGGCCCCCATATATGATTTTGCGGCGCATCCATTTACACAGTATAGAGTAAAATTAAATATGTAAAAGAGCGCGATAAATTCTATCAACATAATTAGATATGAACCCTGACGTTGCATATGAAGAGGGGTCGATAGTTCCAGTAAAAACTAACTCCCTTGAAGATTTAATAAATGATAAGGTCCAGAAAACAGAACAATTAGAACAAGCAGAAGAAATAGCCCAACTAGAACAATCAGAACAATTAGAAGAAGTTAAACCAGTAACAATTGAAATTGCGAATAAAAAAGCGGTTCTACGTCATGTTAAGCCTCAAGAATCCAAATACTGGCATTTTAAATTCAGTGACCCGAGACACACAAATCAAATGACAAATGTGCTTCAAAATATTCAGGGATACAGACTTACGGTTGAATATGGTGTACCAATAAATACGGCAGATATAACGCTTAAACATAACGGGGAAGTAGTTGGTAAAATCCATTTACTATTATGTGATAAACGCGATGCAAATCTGCCAAATAAATATTATTGTAAATTATATTTTTATCACTTTAAAAATCCTCAATTATTTCAAGCTGTAAAGACCGCGCTAGTTAATTTTTTTGAGAATTTTAAGACGGTACAAAAGCCTTCACTAAGACCTATTAAACGCAGAAGTCTTACTAAACGCAGGAGTTTAGCTAAACGTAGCATAGCAAAACGAACAAGTCTTACTAAACGCAGAAGACGTCCCGTCAAATAAAATTTGAAAATGGATCATAGCCATATAATTACTGCGATAACAAATGTCAATAGAATACAAAGTCCCACGGCTACTTTGGGAAAATTTAGAATCAGTTCTTTTAGCGCAATCTAAAAGATATATTGGAGAATTGGCAAAACGCTTAGGAGTTCCAGAGAAGGAGCTTACAAAAAGAGTTCTGCCAACATCCGACTCTTTAAAAGTCATAATTCAGGATACTCATGCTGAATGTAATCAATGTAAAGCTTACATTCAACATGATACATTAACCGTATTTTGTAGAAAG
>Ga0214923_10007798_pt1 | contig 11571 bp, 9 predicted proteins | sample LL1510_MetaG_FD_177993 | JGI IMG/M metagenome (GOLD analysis project Ga0214923, IMG submission 177993) | Freshwater microbial communities from Lake Lanier, Atlanta, Georgia, United States - LL-1510 | ecosystem: Environmental > Aquatic > Freshwater > Lake | place: USA: Georgia | collected 2015-10-15 | reverse complement strand
TCAATAGCCCATCCTGCCGATTTCGGAGATGGAATGATACTCGCTAAAAATGCGGCTTCGCCTAAATTGATTTCTGAGGGATGTTTGTCGAAGTAAAAATCGGCGGCCTCGCCAATTCCAAAAATACCAGGACCCCATTCGATTATATTCAAATAAACCTACAACATTCTTGTTTTACTCACAATATGCTGGTCCTCAATTAACCAAACCAGTAAAATCTCCTCAATTTTACGGGCCATGGTTTTTTTTCTTCCTAAAAATACATTTTTTATCAATTGCATTGAAATGGTGCTACCACCGCGGGCAAATCGTTTTAAACGATAATTATGTGCAATACTTGACCTAAATGCTTCAGCATAAAATCCCTTATGATAAAAGAAAGATGGATCTTCAGATTTCATAACAGCTTTTGGAACCGTAGGTGAAATTTCATTATAAGGGGTAAAGAAAGGATTTCCTCTCCCAACTTCAAATTGAGCAACCAAATCTCCTTTATCGTAAAATTCATGAATGAAAGCGGTATTTAATTTGTTTGGATTAGCCAGTCCCCACTGTAATATTTTAAAATCCTTACTGGTTTCCATTTCACTTTGTAAAACACAACTAGAGGGATATTTATGTTCTAATTCGAACTTGAAACGATAAGCCAATGTACCAGATGCTTTAATTGTTGAGGTATTTCTAAATAAACCAAATGGCAAGCTCGAAAAGAACTGCTGTGCTGGTATGGTTGGAATGTTAAATTGTAGGGCATATTTTGGATTTTCACCCATTTCATATCTGGCAAAAAGTTTGGTTTTTATGCCATTTAATTGAATTTGACTTTGGCTGTCCAATTCTACATAATTTTTGGCAAAGTATGCTACAAATCGGCCCGAACAATTTTTAACAGTAACCAATGTGTCGGAAATTCGTTTTGATTCGGCCTTTAAATCTTCGATATCACCCTGTGCATCAAACTCAATGCCTTTGCTTGTTTGATCCAATGAGTTTAAAACAAAATGGGCTTTTTTGAATCCTATACCCCCAATCACAAATGGCAATTCGACGAATTTCTTTTTGTTAGCTCCTATGATTGTAATCTCACCTGTTAAATCATCTCGATCAAGTTCTCCATTATATGCAAAACCTTTCGTTGTGCTGGCTTGAATAAAAATTGGAGATTTAGATTTGAATTTTTTCTCGTTTAGGTAGGGATTGACACTGGTGAAATTGATTTCACCAGAAATATCGCTATGAACATATTTACATAGAGGGATATTCAAGGTAATGTGGCGCGCAGAATCTTGGTAATGAATATTTACATCCTCCAAATCAACCCAAGCAGGTGCTTGAGAAATTATTTTTTTTACTTTTTTAAATATGCTATTTGCCAAATCATCTTTTGATTTTGGCGTTTCTTTCGGTTTGTTGTCTGAAGCATATAAAGCTCTAAAATTATTGATATTTGCTGAATCTATTGCGTTAACAACAAGTTTAATAGCTTTAACGTTACCCAAGCTTGGCCCATGCCAAATTGTTCTCCAAATACTAATAGAAACTGAAACTTCCTTGGCATTTAGCAGTGGGTATTTTAATAATTCAGATGAATCGGTATCGCTAACATTCAAATAAATATCATTAAAATAAACACCGAATATCCCATCAAATCCTTTTTCTTGAACGGTTAACGTGTATCCTTTGGTATTTAATTTATTTTGAATTTTTGCATAGGCCGTATTTAAAATCCAACCACGCAAACTGAACCATGCGACAAAAAAAAGTATCAAGATTATTCCCGCACCTATGCTGGTAATCTTGCTGATTTTGATAAATCTTGGCGATTTAACAAAACGCTGAAGAAACTCCAGTATAGCTTTGAGGGGAGATTTGTTTGAGCTCATTTTTTAATTCTGTGCTAATTTCTAAAGTATCAATAAAGGTATGAATTGTTGATTTTGTAATTTTATGATTACCCCGTGTTAATTCCTTTAATGCTTCATACGGATTTGGATAACGTTCTCTTCTTAAAATAGTTTGAATGGCTTCAGCAACCACAGCCCAATTGTTTTCCAAGTCATTGTCTAGGGCTTCCCCATTTAGAATGAGTTTGCCTAAACCTCTTTCCAAGCTATTCAGCGCAATCATGATGTGGCCAAATGGAACACCTAGGTTTCTTAAAACTGTGCTGTCTGTCAAATCGCGTTGCAAACGGCTAATTGGTAATTTACCTGATAAATGTTCAAGCAAAGCATTCGCAATTCCTAAATTGCCCTCAGCATTTTCAAAGTCAATTGGATTCACTTTATGAGGCATTGCGCTCGAGCCAACTTCACCTTCTTTGATTTTTTGTTTGAAATATTCCATAGACACATAGGTCCAAACATCCCTGCTAAAATCAATCAAAATATTATCGATTCTCTTCCAGTTGTCTAGATGCGCCGCCATAAAGTCGTAAGGTTCAATTTGTGTTGTGAATTGAATTCTATGCAACCCCAATTGCTCGTTTACAAATTTATTTGCAAACTCAATCCAATTAATTTCTGGATAAGCAATTTGATGCGCATTGAAGTTTCCAGTTGCACCACCAAATTTTGCAGAATAAGGTATATTTTTGAGGGACTCAATCTGTGATTCTAAACGACTTACAAATACCCACCATTCTTTGCCGAGTGTTGTTGGCGATGCAGGTTGACCATGTGTTTTTGCCAACATGGGTTGTTTTTCCCATTCTTTGGCTTGGCCTTTTAATATGTTAACTATCGAAAGTAATCGCGGCAATACTTCATTTTCAATCGCATTTTTCATGCTCCATGGAATAGAGGTATTGTTAATATCTTGAGAGGTCAAACCAAAATGAACCCATTCTTTGTAATAGTTTAGTCCTAAAGTTTCTAATTTTGCTTTCACAAAATATTCCACCGCCTTTACGTCGTGATTGGTTGTTTTTTCAATCTCCTTTATAGATTGTATTTCTTCTAATGTTAATGAATTAGCCCAATTTCTTAACGCTACCGTTTTATCCATGAGCAAGCTAAAATCAGTACCTCTCAACGAAACATGTGAAAGTGCAATTAAATACTCAACTTCAACTTTTACACGATACTGAATTAATCCAGATTCTGAGAAATATTGAGCCAAACATTGCGTTGCTTTTCTGTATCTTCCATCAATAGGGCTAACAGCCGACAATTCATTTAAAAACATGCTGCGAAGTTAAGAAAATACCTCGTTATTTTTTTGATAGTTTCAATTGGGGGGATATGTTAACTTTGTTGTATCTTTATAGTATGAAATATAGTTTTTTATTTTTTCTATACCTTTTTTCATTGCGCTTAACAGCACAAGACACAGCCAAAAACAAACCTAAAGTTACCAAAATCGTAACAAATCATCCAGCGCAATATCAGTATACGCGCGTTGCCAGTGATTATGTTGAAGATGTTGCTTTGGGAATTGACTATCAAGAAGAATCGTTTTCAGAGGCCTTCGATTGGGATAAATCATCAATCTATCAAAAGAATGGAGGTTTTAATGTGTATTTTATTACAGGAAATAAATTGAAAAATTTTAAACAATTTGGATCAGTAAGTTGGGGTGGTGGATTTTCAATGAATTTTTATGGAGATTCGAAATATCACAATGTGGCAATAAATACGTTAAATAAAGACAGTGCCAGAACAAGAATCAGTTTGATTTCACCTGAGTTTTATGCAATGGGACGTTATGAATATCGCATTGGAAATATTTATCCATTTTTTGGAGTAAGGGCAGGAGTAAAATGGTTTAGTACATCTCAAAACACAGAAACGTTAATGCCTTTGACAAATTATGAAAATTCAACTTCAGTTAATTTGACATCTTCTGGTTCTTTATATTTCGCTACTGAAATAGGGTTAAAAGTGAGACTCGGAAATGTAGTCAGTTTTGTAACATCTTATGGAATTGCAAGAGGTTCATCGGTGAATTTGGTTGATTTTGACAATACAACATTCAATAGTTGGCAATTTGATTTGAGCAAAAAAGCAGCTTCAATGAATGTCAACCAATTGAAATTTGGATTCTTGTTTGATTTAAGCCAAGGTCATACAGATAAAAAACTGATTAGAGAAGCTTATACCGATACCACTTTATATACTGAGAATTCAAATCAACCTTGTCCTTGCTGCGACAAATGCAAACAAACCAACTCATCAGATAATTATTACCCTCAATACGAAAGAGAAAGATATAATCCAAGTCCTTCGTTTAGAAATGGTTCAAGTTCACCAATTTTTAATGGCTCGGGAAGCGGTTCAGGTACTCCAACTAGAAAGCCTATGCCTTCTATTTCTCCAGGACCAAGCATTCCTGCCAAGCCAAAATCTTAAGTTATAATTCTAATTTTAGGAATTTACCAGTATAGCTGTCTTTAAAGGCAGCTATTTTTTCTGGTGCCCCTTCAACCAAAATTTGTCCTCCGCCTTTTCCACCTTCTGGACCAACATCTATCACCCAATCTGCCACTTTGATAACATCCATGTTGTGTTCAATCACAATTACGGTATTTCCTTTGTCGGTTAAGGTTTGCAATACGCTTAACAATTGCTTGATGTCGTCAAAATGCAAGCCCGTTGTTGGCTCATCCAAAATGTATAAGGTTTTACCTGTATCTCTTTTACTTAATTCAGTTGCCAGTTTTACACGCTGTGCTTCACCACCACTAAGTGTGGTACTGCTTTGTCCCAAAGTAATATAACCCAATCCAACGTCATTCATTGTAGTTATTTTACGGGCAATCAATGGAATTGATTCGAAAAACTCACCGGCTTGAGAAATTGGCATTTCTAAAATATCAGAAATACTCTTTCCTTTGTATCTTACTTCAAGTGTTTCTCTGTTATATCGTTTTCCTTGGCAAACATCACATTCAATTTCAACGTTTGGTAAAAAGTTCATTTCTATCACTTTTCTACCACCGCCTCCGCATCCTTCACAACGGCCACCTTTTACGTTAAAACTAAACCTTCCTGGTTTGTAACCCCTGATTTTTGCCTCAGGTAAATTGGTAAACAGGTTTCTGATTTCTTGGAAAACACCCACATAAGTTGCAGGATTACTTCTGGGTGTTCTTCCAATAGGGCTTTGGTCTATTCGAATTACCTTATCAATATGTTCTAGGCCTGTAATTGATTTATACGGTAGAGGTCGGTACTGAGAACCATATACCTTACTGTGCGCCAATGGATATAGCGTTTCATTGATCAATGTCGATTTTCCACTCCCACTAACTCCCGAAATACATACAAAATTTCCAATTGGTATTTTTACGGATACATCCTTTAAATTGTTACCGGTACAACCCTTTAAAACAATAAATTCACCGTTGTGTTTCCTGCGAAATTCAGGAACAGGAATGCTGTCTAACCCTTTTAAATATTTGGCAGTAACGCTCTTGGACTCCATAAAGTCTTTTACCTCACCACTGGCAACAATTTCTCCTCCGCGTTTTCCCGCATTAGGACCAATTTCAACCAACCAGTCGCTCGCCATCATCATGTCCTTGTCGTGTTCAACTACCAAAACGGAGTTTCCAAGGTCACGTAGTTCTTTCAAACTATTGATTAACTTTTCATTGTCGCGCTGATGCAGTCCAATAGATGGTTCATCCAAAATATACAAGACATTTACGAGTTTTGATCCAATTTGAGTGGCCAAACGAATACGTTGTGCTTCACCACCACTTAATGTTTTTGCTGGACTATTTAATGACAAATAACCAAGTCCCACACCATTTAAAAAAGACAATCTATTGGCAATTTCTTTCAATAAATCGCTGGCAATGATTCTTTGTCTAGATGTTAATTTATCATCAATATGTTTTACGAACTCATAGAGTTCATCGATATTCATCATCGACAATTGGGCAATGTTTTTATCAGCAATTTTGAAGTTCAATGCTTCAATTTTCAAACGAGCGCCATTGCATTCCTTACAAGTTGTTTGGTGGATGAATTCCTCCGCCCATTGACGCATTTTATCATCGTCAGATTCGTAGTAACTTTCTGAAACAATGTTTACAACCCCTTTGTATTGGGTTTCCCATGTTTTCTTTTTGCCATCTGAACCAGTTTGAGTTACAGGGATGGCATCTTCTAAACCATATAAAACTGCCTTTAATTGCTCTTCAGTTAACTTTTCAATAGCGTCTGCAAGACTAAACTTCATGTGGGTAGCCACTGCCCGCAATTGTAAAAAAGTCCAGTTTTCTCTTAATTCACCAATTGGGACGATACCACCTTTGTTAATCGATTTTTTCTTATCAGGAATAATGAAATCCATATTGATTTCGCCAATTTCACCTAATCCTTCGCATGCTTTACAAGCACCATAAGGAGAATTGAATGAAAACATATTTGGTTGTGGCTCGTCATAAGAAATGCCACTCACCGGATCCATTAAAAACTTACTAAATGGATATTCTTTGTCGTTACCATCTAAAATGGTAAAATAACCTTCCCCAGCTTTCATAGCAGTTTTAATGCTCTCTTGCAGTCTTTGGGTGGAAACACTTTTTACATCCAAACGGTCAATTAAAATTTCAACGTCGTGAATTTTGTATCGATCCAACTGCATATTTGGGGTAACAGCAATAATTTGTTTATCAACCCTAACTTTGGTATATCCTTTTTTCTTTATTTGTTCGAATAATTCACGGTAATGTCCTTTTCTGCCTTTCACAACAGGAGCCAAAACATTTACTTTTTGATTGTCGAATTTTTCAATTACCGTAATTAATATTTGTTCTTCGGAAAGCTTGACCATCTTTTCGCCTGAAACGTGGCTGAAAGCTTCGCCTGCTCTGGCAAAAAGCAATCTGAAAAAATCGTAAACTTCAGTAACGGTTCCAACTGTGCTTCTTGGGTTTCTCGACACAGTTTTTTGTTCAATAGAGATAACAGGCGATAATCCTTTGATTTTGTCTACATCCGGACGTTTCATGTCGCCTATAAATTGGCGCGCATAAGCTGAAAAACTCTCAAGGTATCTCCTTTGTCCCTCAGCAAAAATAGTGTCAAAAGCCAAACTGCTTTTTCCCGACCCTGATAGTCCTGTAAAAACAACCAATTTCTGCCTAGGAATAATTAGATCAATGTTTTTGAGATTATGTTCTCGGGCTCCAATAATTTCAATTTGTGGTTCATCTTTTGGTGGAAGATGGATGTCTGAAGCCTCTGTTTTCATAAAAATGCAAAAATAAGAAACAATTAAGCGTTCAGAAAGATTTTATTGAAAATAAGTAAGTTAATTTTTTTATAAAATGCAAAATTCATTTCATTGTTCTATTTTGAACTATTTTTGTAGTATGAAGTCGGCAATTTCTAAGTATTATTTGGAAAATCCATTAAAATGCATTTTAGTGGTTGGTTTGTTTTTTCGCCTGATTGCAGCTATTTTTTCTGAAGGATATGCCTTTCAAGATGACCATTTTTCTATTATTGAAGTTGCCCAACAGTGGTTAGACAAAGCGCCAAGTGATTTGTTACCCCAGTTAGGAGCAAAGGTGCCAGGTGGTCACAGTTTTTTTTATCCAGGTTTGCATTATTATTTCTTTAGTTTTTTACATACTCTTGGAGTTGACAATCCAAACACCAAAATGCTCTTGGTCAGAATATTACATGCATTTTATAGCATGTCTATCGTTTTGTTGGGATACAAAATCACTTCCCTCATTTCAAATAAAAAGAATGCAGCAACCGTTGGGTGGATATTGGCTATTTTTTGGATATTTCCATTGCTGTCGGTTCGCAATTTGATAGAATATGTTTGCATTCCACCGCTAATGCTTTCAACATATTTGATATTGAAAAATCAAAATTCCAGCAAATGGTTCACATATGTTGGAATTGGATTTATAGCAGGAATCTCATTTTCATTTAGATATCAAACCATTTTGTTTATTGGAGGGATGGGCCTCGTTTTATTGATTCAAAAGGAGCTGCAAAAGGCTATTTTGTTTGGATTAGGCGCTTTGATTTCTATCATTTTGCTTCAAGGGGCGGTTGATTACTTTATTTGGCATAAGCCATTTGCTGAATTTTTTGAATATACCAATTACAATTTACACCATTCAGGGGAATATCCCAATGGCCCATGGTATAACTACATTTTACTTTTATTGGGATTATTTATTTTACCATTGAGTTTTTATTTAATTTGGGGGAATTATTATATTTTTAGAAAATATTTATTGCTTTCATTGCCTTGGTTTCTTTTCTTTGTTTTTCATTCTTATTTCCCAAATAAGCAGGAAAGATTCGTACTTCCTGTGATGCCTTTTTTTATTATTGTGGGAGTTGTGGGTTGGAATGAGTATGTAAGCAAAAGTAAATTTTGGTTAAATAGACAGAAAACCTACAAGGCTACATTGACATGGATTCTTTGTGTGAATATTTTCTTATTGTGTTTTTTAACTCCAGCCTCAACAAAAATAAGCAAAGTTCGGGCAATGAACTATTTAAGAGAAAGGGGAGATGTTACTTATTTCGTGTTAGAAACTACGCAAATGTGGGGATCAGTGCTCATGCCTAGATATTACCATGGAGTCTGGAATTTGCCTTATACTATAACCCAAGAATTTAGCGCTAAACAGTTTTTCGATACTGTTGAAGCGTTTAGGAAGCCTCGTCCTTCGCATATTGTATTTGCCGAACCTAAAGATTTAGAAAAACGTGTTTCTTTGGTGAAAGCTCAGGTTAAAGATTTGATTTTTGAGAAAGAAATTGAATCGAGTTACTTAGACAAAACAATGACCTGGTTAAATCCAGTGAATGTGAATCAAACTTATTTTATTTATAGAATCGTCTACAAATAAGCGAGTTTGGTTTTTACCAGCTTCCTCCGGCACCTCCGCCGTCGAATCCGCCACCGCCGCCAAAGCCTCCCCAGTCAGAGCCGCCACTATTGCCACCTGAATTTCCGCCAAAACCGCCCATGCCACCTAGCCAAATTGGAGGTGTATAAAAACCTCCACGATTAAACCCACCACCACCATTGCCTCTTTTGCTAAACAAAAGAATCAAAAAGATAATGATTAGAGGAATTACAAACTTTGGGAATTTAGATTTTTTGCGTTTGAAACTGGTGCCTTTAAATTCATCGGAAAGGGCATTCTGATATTCACTTACGGTGTTTAAAATACCATTATAATAATCGCCGTTTTTCAGGAAAGGAAGCAGCGAATTCCTTTGAATTTCGCCAACCAACCCGTCGGTTAATTTGGCTTGGGCTTTATTTGCAACTACTGTGTAATATTTATGGTCGTCGGAGGCAATGTAAAGTAATACGCCATTGTTCTTACCCTCTTGGCCAATTTTCCAACCCCTCGCCACAAACATTGCACGGTCAAATACATCGTAATTGTTTGAAGTTTTCTCAATTAATACCGCAATTTGTGTAGACGTTGAGTCTTCGTATTGCATTAATAAATTTTCAATTGTTGCCAATTGAGATTGATTTAAAATACCTGCATAATCATAAATATGTTTCGGAGGATTGGATATTGCAGGTAGTACTTGTTCCCCCAATATAATATTAAAAAGAAACCCAGTAAGAATTAAAATGTAAAATTTCGAGTGTTTAATCATGGGTTATTTCGTCTGAAAGCTCGTTTGGATTGAGCTCGTGTGGAGGGAAGTGGATACTTAATTGCTTACCAGATAATTCAATGCCTTTGATAATGCCTTGGGTAATGTTTGAAGATTTAATGGTTGCAATGATTTCTTCCTTTACTGCTTCCCAAAATTCGTTTCCAACATGTTTGTGAATACCAATATCTCCCAAAATTGCAACTTCCTTGGTCTTTAATCGTAAGAATATTAAGATTCCATTTCTCAATTCCGTTTCATGCATTTTTAATGCTTCAAACGTTTGTTGTGCATCGTTCAGTAATAAAGATTTAGAATTTTTTGTGGTATAATGAACCCGGATTTCAGCAGAAGTATTTATTTCGGCTTCTTTGATTGCGTTCACAATCAAAGAAGCTTCAATTTTTTCAACAGGACAAGAATGGTGAAGCCAAGGAAACATGTATTATTCCTTATCGTAAATTTTGTCTAAATCAGGCGCTTTGTCTGATCCTTCGGTAGCTTTGAATGCTGCTTTTTGTTGGAATCCAAACATATTTGCAAAAATATTACTTGGGAAACTTCTCACACTCAAATTGTAATTCATAACGGCTTGGTTAAAATCTGTTCTGGCTGTTCCAATTCTGTTTTCAGTACCAGAGATCTCGTCATTTAATTTTGCAAATTGTGGCACAGATTTCAAATCTGGATATTGTTCAGAAACGACCATCAATCTACTTAAACTGCTATTCAAGCTCTGAGAAGCTCTAGCTTGTGCAGCTTCAAACTTTGCCATATTTTCTTCAGTTAAACTAGATGCATCAATTTTAACACTTGTAGCTTGCGCTCTTGCTTCAATTACATCTTTTAAAATTTTATCTTCTGTTTTTGCAGCTTTTAACACGGTTTTTGCTAAGTTTTCAATCAAATCGTAACGACGTTGATATTGTGTTTCAACATTGCTCCATGCTGTTTGCACTGTAACATCTTCTCTAACCAATCCGTTATAACTTCCACGAATCCAAAGGAAGACAATTAAAATAATACCGCCTATTACGGCCCAACGAATATATTTACTGTTCATAGTTTTTTAATTCAAATATATGTTGAAAATGGTGAATCAGTTTTTTATTTACTTCGAAAATATCAATTTTATCGTTCAATTCTTTCTCCATACTCGTTACACCTTTGTTCACTATACCGCAGGGTACAATATGGTTAAACATGTTTAAGTCGGTATTTACATTCAAAGCCAAGCCGTGCATGGTAACGTAACGGCTACTTTTAATTCCGATAGCAGCAATTTTACGCTCCGTTTTTAGTCCGATATCAATCCAAACACCAATTCTATCAGGAATGATTCCAGCTGTAATTCCATATTCTGCCAATGTTTTAATAATTGCTTCTTCAATATTGGATACGAATTTTTTCAATCCAATTCGCATTTGTTCAATATCGAAAATGGGGTAAACAACCAATTGACCGGGGCCATGGTAAGTAATATCGCCACCGCGCTCAATTTCAAATACTTCCGCTCCTATATTTTCTAAAAAACCAGAATTGACCAGCAGATTTGACTTTTCTGCATGCTTTCCAAAAGTGTATACATGATTGTGTTCAACAGAAATTAAATGGTTTTGAGGGACTTTCCCTTCCTGTTTGTGGCTTATTGCATTTTGAAATAGATTTCTTTGAATGTCAAGTGTTTGGCCATAACTTTCTCTCTTTAAATCGCGAAAAATGCAAAAATTCATGAGGCAAAGTTAATTTACATCAAGGTAGATTAGAAAATAATTTGATGAGGTTTTGTAATTTCACGGTTGACGTTAAATATGAGTATACAAGGTGAGAATGGCAGAGAGGGAGAGTACTTGGCTGCAAAATGGTTAAATCGGCAGGGATATGAAATTCATGCTATAAATTGGAAATCTAGCCATCAAGAAATAGATATTATTGCCACCAATTGTCATTTTTGGGTTTTTGTTGA
>Ga0214923_10007797_pt1 | contig 11572 bp, 13 predicted proteins | sample LL1510_MetaG_FD_177993 | JGI IMG/M metagenome (GOLD analysis project Ga0214923, IMG submission 177993) | Freshwater microbial communities from Lake Lanier, Atlanta, Georgia, United States - LL-1510 | ecosystem: Environmental > Aquatic > Freshwater > Lake | place: USA: Georgia | collected... | reverse complement strand
ACTTATTATCTTGCTTTCTGTATGGGCGGTACTCAACACTATAAATCCCGACATCTTAAATAAAGATCCGTTTCGGAGCCTCAAAAGCATGAGCTCGGGTACCGCAGCGCCGTAAAGATGTTAGATGATATATTTGATAACGACTCGTCGATCGCGCCCTTCACCGCGCGATTCTGTTTTAATACCGGGTACGCCTTGCAGGGTGGAGTGAATGATGAGTCGCTCATATGCCGTCATAGGACTGAGTTCCACATCATATTTAAAGGCCTTCGCTCGCTCTGCCATCATGCGAGCCTTATCCTGGAGTTCTTTGATAAGCTCCGCACGATATCCCGCCACATCAATAAGCGCCATGCGCTCCTCTGAGACGCTCCCAAGAGGGGACTGCGCTTCGGCTATTTTCTTTACTACGTGATCAAGGGCGCGAATAGACTCGCCACGCTGTGCTTTCCAGGGAGTTGCGTCCTCAACGTCTATAGTAACAATGGCTTGCCCTGCGATTTCTCCGGTAGTGATGCCTTTATGGGTTACGCCAAGTGACTGAAGGAGGTCCGAAATAATAGGTGTCAAATCTTTCATCGCCTCTGTATATCAGAAAATCGTCTCCCCGACAAATACTCCTGAGCGATCATAAAACAATTTCCGGTTAACCAGTAGAGAGGAGCGGCGGCGGCAACATAGTACGAAAAGACCCCGAAGAGTACGGGAAGGGCGTAGCGCGCCTGGAGATCAAAGCTTGCTGCCATATCCTCGGAAAACGATGATTTTTCGATGATCTGTTTTGTGCGCGGACCCATAGCGAGCCGGGTATAGAGCGCTTGGGAGAGTGCGACCAAGACTGCAAGCACCATGCTCTTGCCGCCCAAATCGATAACTCCGAGAAACTGCATATGAATTGACTCCGGGGCGTGTACAAACGAGTAGAGAAGGGTAGTGTCAACCGTGGGGAGGCCTGCGAGTGCAAAAATCCAATAGAGCGCGAGCAAAATGGGGATCTGGATGAGAAGGAGGAGGAGTCCCGAAAACGGATTAACTCCTTTCTCACGATAGAGCTTAAAAATGGCTTCGTTCTGGGCTTTTAAGTCATCTTTAAACTTCTTTTTTACTTCCTCAATTGCGGGTGCCACCTCTTTCATTTTTTGTTGCGAGGCAATCGCCCGTTTTGAAAGAGGGTAGAGCACCAGGCGCACAACAATAGTAAGTGCAATAATCGCAAAACCCATGTCGTGAAAGGGCATCCAGTCTACGATGCCGATGAGGGCGTTGTAGAGCGGAACATACACGCCGACATGGAATGCATGGGAAATCATGGCTGTAAGTGTCGCATATTTAGGGCATTGAGGCTATTCCAAAGGCCTTCTGAAGTGCGGCATGAAGATTGGCTGTACACTCTTCAAACGTGCGCGGGTGCGTACGAATGTGAACAACGAGAAGAGTTCGCGCGGGGAGCGGTGTCTTGCGCAACGCCTCCCGATACCAGCGCTTCAGGCGGTTACGCGCAACGGCGCTGCGAGCGACCTTTTTGGAGACAACACACGTATACCGCGTCTGCAAACTGGGAGCAATGAGAAGAAGAAGTGCTGGGGTAGAGGAGCGCTGAAATACCGAGACGGGTATCTGCGCGATTACTTCCCGGGAAACCCGAGTCATGGGCTAAGCTGAGAGGCGTGTGCGTCCTTTGCGACGACGACGCACAAGCATCTTACGTCCTCCAACCGTTTTGAGTCGTGCTCGAAAACCATGCGTACGTGCACGCTTGCGTTTTTTAGGTTGGTATCTGCGTTTCATGGGAAAGAGTATAGACTAAAAGCGTCAAAACTTCAATGGTTGGGGTGTGAATTGAGGCTATCCACATCTTATCCCCATAAAAAATGTGTTTGTCTCCGCCTCGCTTTGAAACCTTACCTGCGTATAATGCACTCTACTATGCAAGAAATGAGTAATCGCGAGCTCTGGCAGAATGCACTTGTTCAGATTGAGCTCGGCACCTCGCCTGCAAGCTTTCACACTTGGTTCCGTTCGACCGACATCACCCATCGCGACTCAGGCACCGTACAAGTCGCTGTTCCCTCGAAGATCGTTAAAGAATGGTTATCGCAAAAACACCACAAAACGATTCTTGGCGCACTACGAAACCTCGACAGCTCAATCCGCACTGTGGAATATGTAGTGCATCGGGTATTACCAAAAGAGGAGCGTCGCAAAAAGGCACAGCCACCAACAAACGCCTCCCTCGATCTCCAGGCACTCTATATCGACAAACGCGACAACCTAAACCCTCGATACACCTTCGAAACCTTTATCGTGGGTCCTTTTAATGAGCTCGCACACGCTGCGTCAAAAGCAGTCGTAGAGCGGCCCGGGCTTTCGTATAATCCGCTCTTTATTTATGGCTCGACCGGACACGGAAAAACGCATCTTATCCAAGCAATTGGCAATCACTTCAAAAAAACACATGCGAACAAGAAGGTGTTTTATGTCACTTCTGAGCGCTTTGCTGTCGATTACATCAACTCAGTTCGTGCGGGACGCGCAAACGCCTTTAAAGACCAGTATCGCCAGTATGACGTCCTTATCATGGACGACGTCCAGTTCATCGCAAACACTGAAAAGACTCAGGAGGAGCTTTTCCACCTTTTTAACGCGCTGCGCGACAGCAACAAGCAAATTATTTTTTCATCAGATAAACACCCTGCGCTTCTTCCTGGATTTGAAGATCGTATAAAGGGCCGCTTTAGCGCAGGCCTTATCGCTGAAATCCCTGAGCCTGATGTTGAATCTCGTATTGCCATCATACGCGCAAAGCTCGACCAGCACGGTTTTTCTCTCGGAGAAGACATTATTCAGCACCTTGCAGAGAACGTGCGCGGCAACATTCGCGAACTCGAAGGCATTCTCAATATGATTGTCTGCAAATCACAACTCAAAGGCCGCCCCGTCACCATTCTCGATGTTCGCTCGTTAGTAAAGCACAACGTCAAACCGAGTCGGGGAATTTCGATTGAAGAAGTGATTCGCCGCGTGTCGCAGTACTACGAAGTGCCTGAGAAAAATATTCTCGAAAAAACACGTAAGAAAGAAGTAGTGAAGCCACGACAGGTGATTATGTATCTTTTGCGTGAAGAGTTTAATGTTTCTTTTCCAACGATTGGGGAAAAGCTGGGAGGACGCGATCACACAACCGTTATTCACTCATGCGAAAAAATCAAGACCGACCTCAAAAATTCACCGGCGCTTGAACAAGAACTGGATCATGTTCGTTCACTTCTTCACTCGTGAACAGCATGTGAACAGTACTGAAAAACAGTATGAACAACCACTGCATATGCACTACCAAGTATCTCCATGCACCTCAACTACTCTCATAATCCACACATCTCACCGCGATTATTCCAAAACTATTCACAGAAAAAAATTCTCGGAACATCATATCTTGTTTGATAAAAAACACTTATTCACAGTACTAACAGCACTAATAGTAATAGTAATATGAATTTTATAACTACAAGAGAATACCTTCTCCGAACAATTGCACTCACTGAGCGTGTGGTTGGAAAAAAAGAATCACTCCCGGTTCTCTCATGTTTTTCAATAACAATAGAAAATGAATGCGTTGTGCGAGCAACGAATCTTGAGTCAGGAGTCCAAGTGGTAGTACCGGGCGAGATAAAAGAAAAAGGGGTTATTGCAGTTCCCGCCGCACTTTTTAGCTCAGTAGTCCGTTCGCTCTCCTCTGACCCTATAACACTTCGTAGCGAAGGAGATAATCTTCTTGTGGAAGCTAAAGGAAGTAAAACCCTGGTAAAGTGTGTTCCTCATGAAGAATTTCCCGTGTTTTCAATGGCACAAGGAGAAACTGAAGTGTTGCCCCGTGTCGAACTTATCAAAGCGATACAATCGGTACTGTACGCGGCCTCGCCGTCAATGATACGCCCCGAGCTGGGAAGCGTTCTGGTGCGCTGTGACGAGGGAGAGCTTATCTCCGCAGCAACCGACTCATTTCGTTTAGCTGAGAAGAGAATACGCGGCCTCACAGGTGGTTCTATTGAACTCCTTATTCCACTCAAGCATGCACAAGAGCTGCTGCACATCCTTGAGAAAATATCAGGTGATACGCTCTCGATTGCAATCTCGGACTCTCAGTTGGTGGTGAAGGTTGAAGCGGTTATCTTTTTTTCTCGCATTACCGAAGGTTCGTTTCCTCAGTATACGGAGGTTATTCCAAAGCAGTTTTCTACCGAGGCGATAGTTCTTAAGAGTGACCTATCTGACACACTCAAAAAGGCACGACTCTTCTCGGGTACTGACCACCATATCGGTTTTCATCTCTACCCGAAGCGAAAGATTTTTTCTGCAACGGCGCAGAGTCCGAATGTAGGGGAAATGTCAGAGGTCCTCGAAGGATCAATAACCGGTGAGGATCTTGATATTAACTTTCACTTAGGCTACCTCGGTGACTGTCTCGCAAGCATTCCGTCGGACAGTGTTACCTTGCAATTTGCAGGCGTCGGGCGGCCACTCGTTATGCGCGGAGTTTCCGATACGACTTTTACGTACCTGGTAATGCCACTCAATCGATAGGTTATTGGATACTAAAGACGACGGTATCCTCTTCAGCGCCAAAGTTACTTTCTGCAACAGCGCGCACGGTTGCTTGCCCTGTTGCGTTTGGCATGTAGGAAAGTGAGAACGGTTCGCGGTTTGATGCGCCCAAAAATGTACCGTTGATATAAAAAGCAACGCGAGTCACCGTTTCCGGGTTTGGGTGGCGTACCTGCACGGTGAGTAACTGTCCTCGACTCACCGCAGTGCCGTTTTGCGGGAACGCAATTTTGAAATGAGGTTTTGCTGAAACAGGTGGTGGCACATTGGTCTGTGCACCAGGAATTGCGATGGGGTTTTCGCTTGCCCACAGTGCGACAGGATAGTCCCAACGGGCAAACTGCTCTTCACGCCACGATGCGCCCATACTTCCCGCACGAGGATTGCTTGCATCTACCCAGTAGAGAATCTCGTGCACGCCTTTGCTTGGGTCGGTATTCCAGTTGCCGCGCAAGACCGGTGGTAATTGCGCAACGTCAGGATCGGGTGATGGCGGAGCAAAATCAGTCGGCGGATATTTCTTCATTGCAAACTCAAAAAACTCGTGCCACATCGGAGCGATAATAAAGGCGGCGATTTTTTTCACCATCGGAATGTTGTTGTTATTCCCTGCCCATGCACCCACCGCAAGTTCCGGCGTGTACCCAATAATCCATACGTCGCGGTAGTCGTTCGTGGTTCCGGTTTTGGCCGCGACGTGCAGTCCCGGAAAATAGAGCGGCGAGGTGGCTCCAAATTCTGGCGTGCGCGCCTCGTTGTCGGCAAGAACATCACTAATTTGTCGCGCGACCTCGGTATTAATGACGCGAGTTGGATCGGGTTTGTACTCTTCAAGAGTAGAGCCCGAGCGATCTTTTACCGATATGATTGGCGTTACAGGATTTTTGATACCTTCATTTGCAAAAACGCTGTAAGCACCCACCATATCAAGCAGCGTTACCTCGCCACCACCTAAAACCAGCGTGAGGCCGTATCGAGAGGCGTTGGTAAGCGTCGTAATGCCCATAGTGCTTGCCATAGTGAGTGAGTCTTTGATGCCCGCGAGGAAAAGCGTTTTGACGGCAGGAATGTTTTTTGATTGTGCGAGCGCGTCGCGCATGGACATGGGCCCCGCCCATTTTCCGTCATAGTTTTCTGGGCTATAGCACGGAGGTTCGTCGGAGAAATCGTTCGGAGCGCATAGTGATGAAAACTGCGTCTTCAAGTCAAAGAGCATGGTGTCGGGAGTATATCCCTTTTCAAATGCCGTCGCGTACACAAAGGGTTTAAATGCAGACCCAGGCTGTCGGTATGCAGTTGCGATATTAAATTTTCCGTCAATACCGTCATCAAAGTACCCGCGAGAACCAACCATGGTGAGAATCTGTCCCGTTTTTGGATTAACTGCGACGAGGCCCGCGTTCTCAGCGTTAAAATTCTTCTCATTTTGAAGCGCATTGCGACGCACTACCTCTTCTGCCTCTTTTTGCAAATCATAATCGATTGTTGTGATGACCTGGAGACCGCCGTTTGACACGGCATCAGCGCCATATTTGGTTTCAAGATATTCCCGTACAAAAAATACAAAGTGTGGAGCCTTAATGCCCGAGTCAGACTCCTCATTAAAGGTGACTTTTTCAGCAAGCGCTTTCTCGTACTCGGCGCCGGTGAGAGATCCGAGTTCGCGCATGCGAGAAAGTACAAGATTTTTTCGCTTTTCAAGTTCGTCACGGTGTGATCCGTAGGGGGAGTAACGAGTAGGCGCTTGTGGCAAGGCGGCAAGGTATGCGGACTGTGCGACGGAGAGGTCTTTTGCGGCGATGCCAAAAAAGTATTGGCTCGCCTCTTCTATACCGTAGATAGTACCGCCATACGGAATTTCGTTGAGATACGTTTCTAAAATCTGGTCCTTTGTATACGTTCGTTCAAGCTTAAGCGCGAGAATAATCTCTTTGATTTTGCGGGTTATGTTTTTATCTTGCGTAAGGAGCGTGTTCTTTACTACCTGCTGCGTAATCGTTGAGCCACCCTGGGTGTACCCTCCTGTTGTAAGGTTGACCCATACGGCCCGCAAAAATGCGAGGGGCCGCACCCCCGCATGTTCGTAAAATGTGGCATCCTCTATCGCAATTGAAGCGTGTTTTGCACTCTCTGCAATTTCAGAGAGGGGAACTGCAGTACGTCGCATGGTGCCGTGCACGTCGTATAAAAGAACCGTTCCCGTGCGGTCATAAATCTTGGTCGATTCGGCAACGCGGCGATTTTGGAAGTTATCTATTGACGGAATTGAAATAAACAGTGCCCACGCAGCGGTGATGCCGGCAAAGAACACTATCGAAGCGCCAATACCAAGAAAGAGCGAGCGAATAATGTGGCGGGGGCCGCGGCGAATGTGTCGCGCCACGTGGTGTTTCCCCTGATTAAAAAAATGACGAACCATGGTGTAGAAAACAGGTGGATTGTAACGCTTTTCCAGTGTTTTTTCCACTTACCGCACGGATGCCAAGTGGGTAACAGCAATACCAATTGCGTCGTATTCGTCATCAAGTAGTACTTTTTTGTCGATTTTCAAAAGCGCGTGGAGAAGCCGGGAGACCGCGGTTTTGTCAGAGCCACCCCATCCGGTTACAGCAGCCTTTACCTGCATCGGAGTGTATTCGTAAATAGGAAGCCCTGCCTCATGGGCAACATAGATAAGTGCGCCGCGCACCTCGGCGACGTTCATTGCGGTCTTTTGGTTGTTGCTCACGAAAAGTTTCTCAAGCGCGATTGTGTCGGGTTTAAATTCGGTGATAAGCCGTGAGCATTCGTTCGCAACGCCCGCAAGACGGGCATAGAAATCTAATTTTGAGGATGTTTCAACGCACATTGAATTGATCCACTTCTCTTTGCCATTAACACGATCGACAACCGCAAATCCACATCGGCCAAACCCGGGGTCTATCGCAAGAACGCGCATGACAATAAGTATCAAGCATCAACAGGCAAGCATCAAGGAACTAATCCCTGACCTATCAAAAACACACATGGACTTTTTGAAGAAGCTTTTGCAGGGCATTGCTTGTGAGCGAGTCGATAGTTTTTCCCATCGTTACTTTTTCTGCACTAAACATATTTTGAAGACTGATGTGCGACTCTTTTATCATTTTTTGTCGCGTGAGCTCACTGTTGAGTAGGGGCAATGAGTTCATTGTTTTTTTTCCATACACACCAAGGAGAATCACGTTTTTGTGATGATTGTAGCGATTATTTGAAATGACGACTGCGGGCCTGAGTTTTTTCTCAGATAGATCAGAAAAAGGAAATGCTACGGTGATAATATCGCCCTGCTTCATGAAAAATCAAAAAGACTATCGTGTATGGGGTCAGACCAGTCTCGCATGGTGGCGTCAAGAAGTTGCGCATGTTCTCTGTCAGCGCTTTGTGTGAGAGGCTGAATGAGAACCACGCCGTTTTGTTCGGTAAATTGCACCGCTCGTGCGCCCGCAAATGCCGGAGAGCGCCGAATTGACTGGGGGAGAGTCACTTGCCCTCGCTCAGTGACTTTGCTTATTAGTACATTATTCATATATTCATATAATATGAATATATGAATAATGTCAATCAAGACATTTCCTCACGACTACCGTCGTCGCTTCTCCTCACCCTGCATTCGTGTACACCTCTTCCACATCGTCGTGCTCATCTATTTTTTCAAGAATGCCCATAAGGGTTGCATCGTCCTCGTCTGAGAGTTCGATTGTGGTTTGGGGTACCCAGCCTTCGCGAGTTTTTTCAAACGCCCAGGTCGCAGAGCCGGGCGAGGCAAGAGAGAGCCCTTGTTCAGAGAGGAGGTGCTTTATTTCTTGTGCGGTGCGTTTGTGGTTGTCGGTCAACGTTTCAATAACGATGGCGCATCCGCCAGGGCCATAGGTTTCATACGTGATTGCTTCGAGTGAAGCAGTATCGTGCGCAGCACCCTTTGCGACAGCGCGTTCGATACTATCTTTCGGCATGTTTGACTCCTTTGCCTTTTCAATTGCAGTGCGTAAACCAACTGCATTCATATCCCCCTGCGCAAGTCGCGTCTCGACTGCGATACGTTTCCCTAGTTTGCCAAAGAGCTTGCTGCGCGCGGCATCATTTGCACCTTTTTGTCGCTTAATTTGTGCCCATTTTGAATGACCTGCCATAAGGGTAGAGACTAGTGAATAGCCACTAGGATATAGGAAAAACAGCAAGTCGGGAAGATGCGATACACTTTGAGCCATATAATTCCGTGGATTTTAGGACTTTGCCTTCTTGCGTTTCAGGCGACCGTTTTGTTTCTCAAGGTTCAGCCATCTATTTGTGCATGTGGGTATGTTGCGTTGTAGCACGGTGAAGTACTTTCGAGTTGGAATTCACAGACCTTACCGATTGGTACACGTTTTCTCACGTTATCCACGGCTTTTTGTTCTATCTCTTGTTCTGGTATTTATTCCCAAGACGTAGTGTGTGGCAAAGGCTTCTCATGGCGATGAGTCTTGAAACCGGGTGGGAACTTTTGGAAAACAGCCCCCTCATCATCGATCGCTACCGAGAAACTGCACTCGCGCTTGGCTATTCGGGAGACAGCATCATCAATTCAGTCAGCGACACGCTTGCAATGACGATGGGGTTCTTGGCGACTTCCCGAGTGAGCATGGGATACATTGTCACTCTCGCATTATTTTTTGAGGTATATACCGGCTACATGATTCGCGATAACCTTACACTCAATGTCGTGCAGCTCATTCATCCAAGTGAAGTAATTTCTCGGTGGCAAAGCAGCATCTAGACATCAAGTGAGCCTGTCATGTTTTTGGGATAGTGCACCCCAATGTGTTCGTATCCTTTTTCGGTCACAGCGCGACCGCGGGGCGTGAGATGGGGATGGGGCCCCATCGCAAGACCGGACTGAGCACAGGCGAAGGAGGTTGGGGTCGCACAACTCGCTAGCAAGCGAGTATGCGTGACCGCTCCAATCTTTATAGTAGTTTGGACTGCTTCTCTGTTGGTGGTAACTCGCCAATGTGCTCAAATCCCTTTTTTGTTACCACTCTTCCGCGTGGCGTTCGTTCAAGTAATCCCAATTGCATGAGATAGGGTTCGTTTACTTCTTCTACCGTAGCGTCTTCTTCGGAAAGGGAAGCTGCAATTGTCTTAAGTCCAACAGGACCGCCCCCAAATTTCTCTACTATAACCGTGAGAAGGTCACGATCTGTTTGATTGAGGCCCGCTTCGTCAATCTCAAGAAGTGCAAGCGCCTTTTTTACGGTCTTGATGTCGAGTGAGGTTCCCGACACATCGGCAAAATCGCGGGCACGTTTCAAAAGATAGTTTGCGGTGCGAGGTGTTGCGCGCGAGCGGCGTGCAATTTCCATAAGCGACTCAGTATCTACCTCGATATCGAGAATTTTCGCCGAGCGTCGGATGATTTCTGCAATTTCGTCCACTGTATAGTATTGCAATCGAAACGTGCCGCCCGAAAAGCGCGATCGCAGTGGCGCAGAGAGCATGGAAATGCGCGTTGTTGCCGCAACGAGTGTGAATGCGGGAAGCTCCAGTTGTACGGTGCGCGCTGAAGGACCTTTACCAATAACAATATCGAGCATGCCCGCTTCCATCGCGGGGTAGAGCACCTCCTCAATGGTCTTATTCAATCGGTGTACTTCATCAACAAACAAAACGTCGCCCGGTGAAAGGTTGGTGAGGATGGACGCAAGGTCACCGACGCGCTCAATTGCGGGGCCAGAGGTCGTACGAAGATTTGCGCCGATTTCTCGTGCAATCAGGTGGGCGAGAGTGGTCTTACCGAGACCAGGGGGACCATAGAGAAGCACATGCTCCGGTTGGTGCTTTCGTCCCTTTGCAGCAGTTAAAAGTATACGCAAGTTCTCTTTAATAGGTCCTTGACCCACGTACTGTTCCCACTGCGCAGGGCGCAAGGCCTGGTCGAGAGAGCGGGAATTTCCTTCGCTTTTCTCGAGCTCGGTTGAGGAGGAGGCTTGACTTTTCATAAGGCATGTGATAGTATTATAACAGATTTGCTTTATGCGCCACTACTTTTCCTAAGTCGAATTTGATTGGGAACACTTTGTCATTATATAAGCACGTTTCAGTGCGGGTTTTGTGTGTAAAAAGTAAGAGCGCACAAGTCGGGTACACAATTCTCTCATCGCGTGTGACATCGCCAAGGACGACGGCGGTTCTTGCCTTACGAGGCCTGTTGCGGCCTCCATCCTCAGGTTTCTGTTGCACCTTTTTCAAAAGAGCCGATGAGAGAATTGTACACCTGAAATCAAAACTCAAAATCTGCGAAGACAATAACACTTCAATATCGCCACGCAACATGTTTGTGTGGTGTATTGTTTATGCAATCGTTTCCAAGAGCACCTCGTCACGCAAATCTACAATTCGTCCAAGTTCATCAAGCGAGGTGATGCCTTGTAATACTTTTATCGCACCATCTTGCGCCATGCGGCGAATGTTTTGGTGGCGTGCTGCGTGCCAGATGACACGCTCTGATGCAGAGGTGCGCACCGCCCCTTCAATGTCTTTATCCATGAGAATTACTTCAACAACACCAAGGCGTCCTTTGTATCCAAGTCCGCCACATTTGTCGCAGCCTTTTGCAACCCACATCGTGTCGCGATTTTCGGGAAGTCCTTCGGGGTGGGGAATTGTTGCTAAAAGCGGTGCAAGTGTCTTTGCGTCATCGCCCATAATCGGTTTTGCTTCGCGGCAGTGGGGGCAGAGTTTGCGCACGAGGCGTTGCGCCATCGCGACGGTAACCGCTGCACCCATGATGTCGGCGTTCACCCCCATGTCCAAAAGGCGTGGGAAGGTACCCGCCGCGTCGTTAGTGTGAAGCGTTGAGAATACCAAGTGACCAGTGAGTGCGGCATGCACGGCGGTTGCGGCAACTTCCGCATCGCGAATCTCACCCACCATAATGATGTCGGGATCTTGGCGCAAGGTCGAGCGAAGT
>Ga0214923_10007796_pt1 | contig 11573 bp, 15 predicted proteins | sample LL1510_MetaG_FD_177993 | JGI IMG/M metagenome (GOLD analysis project Ga0214923, IMG submission 177993) | Freshwater microbial communities from Lake Lanier, Atlanta, Georgia, United States - LL-1510 | ecosystem: Environmental > Aquatic > Freshwater > Lake | place: USA: Georgia | collected... | reverse complement strand
TGATAGTTATGGTAAGGTTGAAAATAAACCGCAACAGCCAAAACAAGTGCAAGTAAAAGTTGAAAATAAACCACAACAACCAAAACAAGTGCAAGTAAAAGTTGAAAATAAACCACAACAACCAAAGCAAACTGACGATGATATTATTACAAAAGAACAAAAAGAAGAGTTAGAGGCATTGATTGAAAAAGCAGGTGGCGACAAAATAAATATATGTAATCATTTTAAAGTGGAAGCGTTAACACAATTGAAACTGTCGCAATATCAAGCAGTGAAAGTAAAATGTGAAAAAACTATATTAAATACAAATGCAAATTGAATTACATCCAAACATTCTTGCACTTGAAAAGAAGTGGCTTGAAGCGTATAAAAAAGACGGTGAGTATATAAGTTTGCACGAAAAACTATATCAATACAACGTATTATATGCGGAAGTTTCCTCACGATTCCATAATATGGAAGCAACAAGAAAAATATTCAAAGACAAGTTATTTCTTGAATTCCGTCATAATGGAGATGCCAAAAGTGATAAAATAGCCGAAGCAATGGCAAGAACTTCAAGCGATCATCAAAAAATGATTGAGGACATACGAGTGCAAGAAAAATATTATTTGCAGTTGCGAGGCAAAATAAAGTGGCTTGAAAATGAAATTGAAAAGCAAAAAAGCATTGAGATTGGGAAAAATATTGAACGCAGATTAAGTGTACCAGCTGGGGAAGGAAATTTTTAAGTTATTAACTTTTTGATAATATATGTCAAACAACAAAGGGTTGTGTGAAGCACCTAACAAAAATCACACAAATGAGAGATGTAAAGTGAAAAAGAAAAAGAAAAATATAAAAAAAATACTGACGAAAATAAAAGAAAATGCCTTATATAAAACGCCAGACGATTGTGAAGGTTCCACAACAATTGATGATTATAATTGTACTGCAACAATTACAACAAATTTTCGTGCAATAGATGTTGATAATGCTATGGTAAAATATCAAGAATGCTTACAAGGAATGGGTATACAGCATACAAAAATTTGTATTAGTATTGAGCGTAAAAATGGGAAACTAAAAATATGCAAAGAAATATGCAAAAACTCTTAACCATTGCACTATTATTAACACCTATTGCAAAAGCAGACATTGTAAAAGGTGTGCAATATATTGAAAAAGGAAGCTTCAATAATCATATTGTTGCGGATATTACTGTGAACAAAGAATATCGTGCATCGTGGAATTGTAAAGAAAAACCACATTCAGGTTTGATTGTTTGCAAAGCAGGAAAAAACATTGAAATATATGATATTGCAAATAATATGCACAAAGTATTTAAAATCCGTTTCAATGACAGAGCGAAAATTTGAAAAATTTATAAAGTATATATTAACCGCATTGTATGCGAGCATTATTATTTTTATAATTTGTAGTTATTTTTTTTAATTTTATGAAAAACTTACAAAAATTCGGTATTTTTACAATACTTTTTCCCGAAGCAAAACAAAACCTTATTCTTGCACCAGTCTTTGTGAATGATATATTTGTGGCACGCATTGGATTTGTTGGAAGTCAATGCGTTATTTTGCATTTTAATGAAGTTGCAAAAACATTTTACGGTGCAAATGCAATTAGTGAAGCAATAAATTTTCTAACAATTAAATTTGAAGCTTCGGTAAAAAAAGTAATATCAAAGAAAATGTTGTGAAAAAGCTTGACATTTTAAATATTTAAATGTATATTTATGTAATTCTTAATTTATTTAAGATTGGTGAGTTTTTGGCTGTTTCTGAAAAGGAATGGTTGAATAACAACCTCCGAGATGTTCGAGCATCTCGAAAGTTGGTTTATCAGGCCTTAAAAAAGAAGGAAGATAAAAATTTTCTTAATTTTAATTAAGAAAAATAGTGCATTATAATGTCACAAATACTGACAACGGTATTACGATTTGAAAGCTTTTACCAATTCTGGTATAAGCTTCATATCGTGAATAGTTGCCAAAATAAAATAAGCAAATATAATCAAAAAACACGCTACTTCTTGCACCAATATTCCAATTCCATAATATGAAGCATATATATCATTCACAAAGTGTATTTTGAAACCTATAAACCATAACAATGGACATATAACTCCTGAATATACACCTGCAATATAAACAATCTTTCTGCGTTTATTCCAAAATGAATTGGTGTCTTTTGGTATGTTATTTTGTTCGTGCATATAATTGATATTCTTGTTTCCTTCTGTTAACAAGTCCCGCAAGTTTTTTACCACCTGCATTTACCCATTTCATAAATTCTTTTTCAATTGGTTTAAATTTTTGTGGATTTTGCTTGATAACCTTTAAAAGTGTTGATTTTCGAAGAGAATTAACACCAAGGTTGTAAGCAAATGAAATTAGTGAAGCAATTTGATATTCATTGCAAATATTTCCAACCATTTGTAAAACTGCAGATGTAAAAACTTGCATATCAGATTTCAACATTTCCTCCGCTTGTTCTTGCGTAATTTTCATTCCTTGTTTCACACCTTTTGTTGTGCCATAACCAATGGTCCAAACTTTAGCAGGGCAAAGGTAAGATTCCAGCCTTAATCCTTCAAATGTCTTAATGATGTTTGAAGCTTCCTGAAATATCAGGTCTTGATTCAATTCACTAAATTGCGTTATTGGTTGCAAGACTTCCCTCTGAACTTCAACATTTAAAGATTTTGCACTTAATTCAGAATTTTTTTTTTAAATTGAATGTCACCCCTTTTTTCAAAAGACCTTCTAACAAACCAATAAGACATTACTGCGGAAAATTCTGCAAGAATAAGGTCAAACATCTGCAAATGATTTTCAGTAATTTCCGTATTTTCCATAATCTTGATTGAAATAATAAATACAAGGAGCAAAAGGAGGTATGTAATAACGGGGCGTGTTGTTGTTATAATAAAATTTGCAATATTTGCAAGCAGTGAATTGCTATTCCACAAAGATGATGTTTGTGCAACTGCATTTGTAAATGCTTGATATTCTTGTGTTTCGCTTTGCTTTATTGAAGCCTGCATTTTAAATGCTTCCTGCTCTGTTTCGCTTCTTTGTTTTTGAAGTTCATTTTGCGAAATAATAACGCCTTGCTTTGACATTTAAATTTCCTTGTTTGCCTGAATTTCCGCCAAAGCAATTTCTTTTTTTACATCTTGTCTATGTTCTATGTGGTTTTGAACGCCAGCGCATATTCCACCAAGGGCTGTTGAAAGAAGAGAAGTTATCATATATATAGTATTAAATTGTTATATTTTTTACAGTTAGTGCTAAATCTTGAAGGACTTTTTGTTGTGTACCATTGCACCAAGTCTTACTATTTTCATCAGCAAAAGACATTGCAACAGCCCAATCAAGCCCAAAAGTATTGTTGTAATGTGGTAATAGAAATATTTTAGAAACTTTTTTATTTTCCTTGTGAACTGGCAAACTTTGATATAATGAATTAAAGTATTCAAGAGAATATATATTTGAAATTTCTTCTGTAATCACAGCCAGTCCATTTTGCTTGTATTCATTATATATAAAATCTCTTGTATTTTTATCAAAGTTATGGCTTGCAATGTAAAAAGAATTCAAATATTTTGTTTCAATTGGTTGCAAAGATTTATCAGTGTACAAGATACCTCTTAACTCTTCATATAAGCTTTCAATTTGCACATTATTACATCTTTTATGGAATTTATAACATAACAAACTATTAAAAGAATTTTCGTGATTAAATCGTAAAATACCAATATATATTCCATTTGTATTACAGCCTTGTAATGTCATAATAATTTTATCGTTAATGATCTGCCTCCTTTCAATTTCTTTGTAAATTCTTTCTATTTTATATACCCAAAAACCATTATAAAGCCCCAAAACAATACTTACAAAACCTATGAAGCATAAAATATATAAAACAATCTTACGCTTTAATTTATGTCCGTGTTCTTTGATTAAATTTACCAATACAAATTCAAATATTTTTTTCAAAATGTCCATTGTCTCTTAAAAAAAATACCACTTCTTGCAATAACTGATTTACACCATTTTTACCGCAAACCATTTGAAGCGCTTCATTATTATGTTGTGTTTGGTTGAAAAATACTGCATATATTTTATCATTTTTATTCAAGAAAGCGATTTGCAAAAAATCAATTCCATAAAGTTTTCTTTTTTTATTTGTTTCAATCCAAGCTTGCTGTTTTATATAATTGCTTGTTGGTAAATTGTTTTTAATATTTGCGTGAAATATAAAAAATTCATTTTCAATATTTGGTATATATCTTTGAAAATTTTCGTATGTTTTTGCGTCAACTGGTAATGGTTGGCGAAAAATTGCGGTATTTTGTAATGATATAATATTTTGTGGAACTTGCATAAAAAGCTTTGCAAAAGCAAATCCATCAATCCATTTTATATAGTACATTTGTTTCAGGCTGTCTTTTTCTAAAATTCCATAAGATATTCCGCTTCCATCGTTATTACATTTGATTAGTGTTTCTTTTAGTTTTTCTTGAACTTGTATATTAATTCCTGAATTTGTAATGATATGTATTTTGTTATATATTAAAAATATGATTACAAAAATCACAAATATTGACAACGCAAGTTTTGGCTTTTTTTTAAAATATTCCATAAAAAAGATTTTTGCAATTACTTGGAATAACCACATGCTATAAATAATAATTAAATGATAAACCGATTATGTTATCAATATTCAGCTGTTTGCTTTGAAAATAATATGCAAGGGAAATTCCAAAATTTTCATTTATAAAACTTGAAAAGCCAAAACCATATATCAAACCACTCTTTGAAGTAGTAATTTCTTGATTTTGAAATATATTGTAGAATTACTTTCAATAAAAGTTCCTGCAATAAATGGAATAAATCTTTTATGAAGTGCCGTTGCAAAATACAAAGTGCTTGCTTTGGTTTGTGAACGCATATTTAAAGTCTTTTTAAGTTGTGTGCTATAAACAGTCTCCATAATTTCAACGTTTAAGCCTTTATTTGTTCTTACACCAACATAAATAGGATATGTTTCAAAGATTCTATATGAAGCATTCCAAGCAATTCTTGAAAAAGCTGAAGTTGGATTTTTAAATGCACTGTAGTTATCAAATTGAAGTCCAGCTGTTTCTTTATATTTTGGTTGCATTAAGTCAATTCCAACTGCAAACTTCCATCTACTTCCAAGTTCCTGTTGTGTAAACGCATTTGCAAAACCACTTATTCCAAGTAGAAAAATCAATATTTTAATCATTGGAAACAATTTCAATTTCAATATATTTATCATTATATTCAACCAAACCTTTTTTAATATCATACTTAACAAGTCTTTCTTCTTCTGCAAGTAGACCGCAAGTTCTTGCAAAATCAATCATTTCTTGAGGTGAAAATTTCTGCGCTTCTTCTTTTGTCATTTCATATTTTGATATTTTACACAAAATATATACTGCCAAAGCAGAACAAAAGTTCTGTGGATTAGACTGAAGTTTAAAAAATTTAATTACTTTTAACGCTAAATAATCAGGTAAGATATTCAAACAAGCAACTATAAGGCTGTATTGTTTTTTTGCTTCGTTCATTGTTTTGACTTCACCTGAAACATCTTTCAATATTTCGTTGTCAATATCTTTTGTAAAATGAAAAAAAGATATTTCACCACCCCACTTTTTTTCTAATAATGAAGGTTTTGCTAGTCTTTGTTCTATTGGTACAAGAGTAATACCACTATCCTGCGTTGCTTCTAAACTATAAATAATATTTTTATCAATTTGAAACCAACCAAGTTTTGTAAATCGTGAAGTCCATAACCTCTTATTAAATGATTCGTGAATTCTTGTTATAACACCAACATGTTCAAATTTCGATTCATTTAATAAACGGATAAAAATAATTCTACCAATTTTTTTTAACCAACCACACTCTAAAGTTTGTGCAGCAAAAATTCCGCCACTACCAAAAGCTTCATTGTTTACTTTTATAATAATTTTTTCATTTTCCTTAAGTTGCGGAACAACAATCATTGACATACTATATTTCAATATTTTCTGCTTTTGTTATAATTTGATTATTGCCTTTTGAACTTATATCTATATTATATTTATAATCAAGAAGTGCATTGATAGTTTTTTCCCCATTTTCAACTAACTCATAAATTTTATGAATATTTGATATATGTAATTTTTGTAAAGTTGCAGCAATACTTCTATGATAAGCAATTTTTTGAATTAAGTTTTTTAAAACAATATATGGGACGGGAATTGATATATTAGTTTTAATGTCTGTAAATTGATATAATTCTTCTGAAGTTATTGAATCTTTTGCATTTTTAAAAGAATTGTATCCATAATAATACACATTATTTAAAGAAATATCTTGTTCACCTGCAAAGCAGTGTACAACAATATCTTTTAATTCTTTTTTTGAAATATCAAAAAATCTATATTTATAATAAAAATCTTCTATTTCTTTTTTAATTTTATTAAATATTTCATAAGATGAATTGTAAAATTCCAAATCTTTTAACTTAATTTTAGTATATAATTCATTTGTTTCTTTTTTATAATATTTACCTTCAATTTCGATATCAACAGTAGTCCATTCTTTATTTGCAATATTAAAAACTGCCTTGATACCAAAACCACATTCAGGTGGCTCTTTCATTGTTGTAAAATCCGTTGGAATGCTAACAATACCTGTATAGTTTCCTGCATTGTCAAAAGAATAATAATTCATATTTTAATAATTAAATTGATAATTTTTAGTCAATTTTACTCCATTTAATGTATGAACATTGTTCAATGCACTAGTTCCTCCACCAATTAACAAAATATTACCAGATAAATTTCGTGAAACATTATCCAATCTATCCATTGCAATACCAACGCCAAGGCTTGTACCAGGTAAGGAAACTTTTATTAATGCACTTGATGAAGTATTACTTGCAGATAAAGTTGGAATTATATCAATAACTACTTTTTTTATAACGGAATTTGAAAGCTTTCTAAATGTTTGCGAAAATATTAATGCACCATTGTAATAAAGTTGAACTTTATTGTTATATTCGTCCAAATATATTGTGTATGAATTATTAGGAGTGCTAACAAGATTTGATGATGTTGGGATTGCATTTGCAAAAAATGAAAACCAGATGCCATCTGCACCACCGTTATTACCATTGTATATATCGGCTTCTAAAGTCCATTGCTTATGATTTACAAATTCTCCAATTGTTTTATATACAATACCTTTTTGAGAATTTAAAGAACCTGTTAATCCAATAGAATTCGCTATACCTTCCTGCCCCCCAGTTTCTATTAAAACATTACCAACTATACCATCAAAACCAAGGAATGATGATAATGTTCCATTGGAATTTCTATAACTTTGAATATAATCTGTGGTATCTAATGAGTTATATGGTTGAAATAATGATATTGAACTATTATATTTTTCAAACATTTGCTTTGTTGCATTGTAAATAATTTCACCGCTATTCCAACCTGTTAATGAATCTCTATCTGAGGTAGAAATATTTAAAATTGTTTGTAATTGTCTTGCAACTGTTCTTTTTTGAGTTAATGTGCTAATAACGGAATAGCTTGTTCCTGTATCGTTATTAGATGCAAGAAGCAAACCTGTAGCACCAGTTTGACTTGTGGCAGACATATTTCCTGTTCCAGCAGCAATAATAGGAATCCAAGATGTACCATTATATTGCACAAATTTATCAAGTGTTAAATTGTATACGATATACCCCGTAGGTACGCTTGCAAGACTATTAATTTCTGCCGTAGTAAGACTTGGAATAGCAAACTCTTGGTTGTAGCCATTTGATGAGGAATTTATGCGTAAAGTTTTGTATGAACCGTTTGATAAATTATTGATGCCAACACCACCTTTGGAAACTGGTAAATTTGTTATTGTTGCTTCCTTGCCGTTTAATTGCGTTTGTATTGATGATGTGACACCCTTTACATAACCCAATTCTATGAAATTTGGATATGTTGCTGTGTCAAAACCAATTAAATTTTTATTTGCATCAATGCCAGCTATTCTTAAAGGAGTTGCGCTTGGTATGTTCAAAGTTTTTACAGCAATGCTACCATAATTTCCTTGGTAAAGTCCTGAAATATCAGTACCGTTGAATGTTGAGTTTGCACTATCATAAATACAATTGCTTATTGAGTAATTAACACCGCTTGGAATATTAATTTTTGCTTGTGTGCTATCATTTGCATATAAAAATCTAACATTTTCAGCAAAAAATGTTGAACCGCTTGCACCAATTGTAAATGTTGTGCCTTGTGCAACATATACAATAGCATTACGAAGTGATAAAGTACCTGCCGTTAAGGTAAATTGAGAAATTTTATCAGATGTGACAACATTTACAGCAGCAGATGAATTATTAATTGTAAAAATACCACCTCTTTGATTGTAGAAATTTTTAACTCCTCCACCAGTAATTGAAATTGGTGTTATATCATTAAAAGTAATGTTATAATTATCAACAACAGCACTTGTTGAATCGGCATAACTTGTTGTAATATTTACATCACGCAAAATAGTATAACCAGCATTCCCAGTTGTTGGCGGTGCTTTTACAAAACTTCCAATTGATAAATGTTGAAATGTTTGTGAACCTGTATCATTTTGTTTTGATGTATAAGTTCCAGATGTTCCACATATTGCCCTATGTGAAGCGTGTGCACCTGTTACTTCAATATTGTATTGCGTAAATTCCGCACTATCTGTAAGTGGCGTTGGTAAATGAATTAATTGCTCACCAGTGTTGCCAAGTTTACTTAAAGCGTATGAAAGAGTTGAGAATGCACTATTCTGCGTATAACCATCGTTAGTATCGCTTCCAGTTCCATTTGTTCCTCCTGACAAATACCATTGCTTAACATTTTTATTTGCCGAATTATCAATTCTTGTTTTTAGTTCATTAACTGCACCAACAACCGTTTTTGCAGTTGTATTTAATGTAATGTCTGTAATGTTTTGTTTCAAATCAAGTGCAGTTTGTGTTGCTGTTGAAATTGGCTTGCTTGCGTCACTTGTATTATCAACATTTGCAAGTCCGACTTGCGCCTTTGTAACGGCATGTGGGTTTGAAATGCTTGAAATATGTGCTTGAATATTACTATTAGCAGGCTCTTTCTCTGAATCAAGTTCATTAATAGCACCTTGAACTGTAGTAGCAGAAATGTTTCCAGCAGGAGCATTCGGAACAGTTGAAGCATTTTGGTCTCCTGTATTTGTTCCGCTTGTATTTAATAATTTTGTTTTTTCAGCTTGTGATAAATAAAAACCAGCACTTGTCCAAGTATTTGAAACATTTAAATATATCTCACTAGTTGCAGTATTAATGTACATTTTTTGACCAGTTGTTGGTGCTCCTGTTGGAGCTTGTGTTCCTAAGTATATTTCAGCAATATCAACTAAATCATTCAATGGAATTGTTGTTGTAGCACCACCAACGAGCGTAAATGTCAATTCTTTTGTTGTTGAATTGTAATTAACAGATTGAAAAATATTTTCGTAATTTGTGTCAATCGTTGTTGTAGTGCCATCAGGTTGATTGAAAGTCCAAATACCATTTGTTGAATTAAATGTTATACCAATTGGTCTCAGTTGATTAGCAACGACTTTTGAATCTGAACTTAACCCAGCATAACCATTTGCTTGCCCCTTATTGGAATTAATTTCCTTTGTCAGAAGTGATGCGTTGATTATAGAAATTTCATTATTTGTATTTACAGGCAAATTTCCTACTTTAGTTTTTTCAGAATCAGAAACATATCTTTTATCCGTGCTTTCCGCAATATATTGATTGCTTTTATTTTTTACAAAATCATCTTTCGTATTGTCGGTTTGTGATAAATCTGCTTGAACATTTTTTTCAGCGCCTATTTCAATTCCAGCAAGTTTGTTTTTCTCATCGGTTGAATAGTTATTGTCTGTTAATACCTTATTCCCATCTTTTGCAACTTTACCATTGTTAAGCTCATTTATTGCACCCACAACTGTTTTTGCTGTTGTAGTTAGACTTTGTGCTGTAGCATCTTGTTTTTCACTAAGTGCAGTTGCAAGATTTTGAACTTGCGAATATTCACTTTGTGTTAAATGGTATCTTTCATTTGAACTTCCACCTTGCAATCCAGCAATTTGATTATGTGATAATGTTAGTGGACTGTGAATATGCGAAGCATATTCCGAACCACCTTGTATAAATGTAATATCAGTATTTGAAGTTCGTGTTGTTTTGCCATAAACTTTAATTACAATTTTATCCGTTTCATTGCAAGCAAATGAAGTTTGCTGTGTTGTTTCTGCAATAGCTTGATTCAAAGATATACTAACTTTTGCAGTTTGTGTTAAGTGGCTTGTTTCAATTAAAAACAAAGATGTTTCCGTGCCACTTGTATCACGTTTAAAAACTTCAATTTCAAAACTTGAAACATCTACATGTGAACCATAACCATATAAATTTACACCCCATCTTCCACTATCTATAATTGATTTACCAATTGTTTGATCTGCAATATAGCTACGAATTAACCTGCTTGCTTTTGGTGTTGTGGAAGTAATTGTAATTGTTTGTAATGATTCAGCATTTGTATCAGGGGAATAACTTATAAAGTGATATCCAGCAATACCAGTTCCATTTTGGCTTGTAAATGATAATGTATTTCCATCGCTTGCACTAACAGGGCGTGAATTGATTTGATTTTGTAAATTGTCAATTGAAGTATTAATATTTGCAGGTGCGTTATCAAGTTGTGCTTTATATGCACCATTAAAGTCATTTGCTGATAAATCTTTTCCTGCTATTTTATCAACTTTTTTTTGGTCTAATTCTTTACCTTGATTTGCAGAAAGGGGTTGCGTTGTAGAAGTGCTTGTAAGATTGTTGACAACATTTGCTTGTTTTAGAATTGTTGCGTCTTTTTTTTCAGCATTTATATTTTCTCGTGATGCGTCTTTATCATCCAGTTCGCTTAAATTATTATAAGTTTTTAGTGCATTTGGCGCTTCATCTGAGCCAGAATTTTTCCAAATGCGTGGATTTACACTCTCGTCAATAATCCAGATTTTATTATTAGGATTAATAACTTTTGCAAAACTACCACTTTTTTGCATTGCAGCTGGGTATTCATTTTGAAGAATGATTGGATTATCAAAAACACCTACAAATTTTTCTTGGTTATCGCTTTTAGAAGCAATATTCCATTTTTGCTGTGTTGAATTAAAATATATTATCGTCCCAGTTGAAGTGCCAGCAGGAATGTTGTCAATTATTACTGTTGTTGCATTGTCAACAATAACATATGTACCACCAGCAACACCACTTTGCACTCTATTCGGATCTGTTATAGGATTCCATTCTGCTATACCATTTCCTCCACCTTGACTAAATACGCCACCTGTAATCACATTATTCATACAATCTGTTTATTAGTTTTTATGTTATTACTATTATGCGTCAACGAAACTTCAATATTTGTATTTGCACCAGCATTGATAAGTTTTAGCGCATACCAAGTTTGTCCTT
>Ga0214923_10007795_pt1 | contig 11574 bp, 9 predicted proteins | sample LL1510_MetaG_FD_177993 | JGI IMG/M metagenome (GOLD analysis project Ga0214923, IMG submission 177993) | Freshwater microbial communities from Lake Lanier, Atlanta, Georgia, United States - LL-1510 | ecosystem: Environmental > Aquatic > Freshwater > Lake | place: USA: Georgia | collected 2015-10-15 | reverse complement strand
TGCGACCAACAAGGCAACCGCCAAAGCGGACGCCAACATCGCCACCAAAGAAAGCTGCGGGGCGCTGATAAACGTGCTGGCCGCAGCCACCGAGCTGGCCGCGGCATATGCGCCCAACGCATAAAAACTGCCATGCGCGATGTTAAGGATCTTCAGCACCCCAAACACCAATGTCAGGCCCAAGGCCACGATGAATAACCAGGCCGCGTAGCTCAGGCCATCCACCAAAATCGTCAACGCCAGTTGCATGGTTTTAACCTGCCCTGCCGCGCATGCGTTCAGGGGTTATTTGCACTTGGCACCTGCAAAACCCGACCTGAGCCAGTCCTCGGATTTCATGTTCAGCGGCGGGTTGACGCACTCAGCATCAAAGCGCTGGATGTCTTCGAGCACCACCATTTTTTTGGCCTCGTCCCATTTGGTGCGGCCAATCGCGGTGTCTTGAATGGCTTGCTGGCCGTTTGCCAAGGCCATGCGAATCTTGCCTGCAGGGGACATCCATTCGCTGCCACGCATGGACGCGGCAAGCATTTCAGTGGTCGGCTTTTGGCCTTTGTTTTGCGCCATGGCTTTTTCCGCGGCAAGCTTCAAGCCCATCAGCGCCTGTGCCATGCGGTAAGGTGCTTGCACCGGGTAGACACGGTTGGCTTGGCTATAGGTTTCCCACCACCAGGTGTTCAGAGGGGAAGGTGGCGCCATCAAACCATAAGCACCCCGTGCACCCAGGATCGTGCCATCTGGTACCTTGTTGCCCAAACTTGGCAGCACATGGTCGCCTGCTGCCAACACCACTTGCGATTGTTTGAACAAGCCTCGCGGCCCCGCTTGCAACACGAAGGCTTGCAAATCCCCGCCCCACAAACTGGAATGCACCAGGTCGGCGGGTTGCGACATCAGGGCTGAAATCTCGGTGCCGTACTGGCCCGCGCCAAACTTGGGCAATTGATCGACGCCAGGTTTGGCCTGCGGGTAGAGTGAGGCCATGGCCAAAATAAAGTCCTTGCGCGAGTCCTGACCCCAGGCATAGTCTTGGTTGATCAGATTGAAGGTTTTGACAGGAATCTTGCGTGACTTCAAATACCGTGCCAGCGCCACATTGTCCATGGTGGCATGGGCTGCGGTGCGAAACACATAACGAAAGCTGTTGTCTTCAAAAATCCGCGGGGTGCCGCAGTCATAAAGGATCAAGAATTTTTTCAACTCCTCTGCCACAGGCGCCACCGCCAAGCAGTCACCCGAGCCCACATAGCCGACCACCACATCAACCTTTTCGCGCTCATACAGGTTGCGCAACTCTTGTACTTGCTTGGTGGCACCGCCGGCCTCATCCACATAAATGGCTTCAATGGGCAAGCCGCCCATGCCAGGTTTGTTATACGGCGCGGGGGCTTGGCCTTTGTTGAACGCATCAAGCAAAACCTTGGCGCCGTTTACCGCAGGGATGCCAAAACTCTCAGCAGCCTGGCCAGAGAGAAAACTGACAATGCCAATTTTGAAGATCTCTTGCGCTTGTGCGCCGAATGCCAACAGACCCATGGCGGCGACAACCAGTGGGCGTTGCCAGCAATGGCGTAAAGGGATTTTCATGGTTACGACTCCTGGGCTATGCAGATGCCGCTGATGTCGCGGCGTTAACCCCTTAGGATACCCCCCCAGGCGGTGATGCAGACCAGTGATAACACTAGCCACGCAATTTGTCTATCAAGCCATTCAATGCATCAAGTGAGCCAAAGTCGATTGCCACCTCGCCCATGTGCTCCAGGCGGCCTTGGCGCTTAACTTGTTTTTTCACCCGGATGACCACTTGAGCGGCCAGCAAATCGGAGAGCTCTTCCTCCAAACGCCTGAGGTCGCGAGACTTTTCTTGATTGGGTTTGTGGGTTTGCGATGATAACTGGCCGCCGGTTTTTTTCACCAACGCTTCGGCTTCCCGCACAGACATTTTTTTGGCGGTGATTTGGTTGGCCAAGGTGATTTGCATGGCACCATCCAAGCTGAGTAACGCCCGCGCATGTCCCATGTCCAGGTCGCCCGCCATCAGCATGCCTTGCACCGGCTCGGCCAGGTTCAAGAGGCGCAGCAGGTTGCTCGCGGCGCTGCGTGAGCGGCCCACGGCCTGCGCGGCTTGTTCGTGGGTCAAGCCAAATTCTTGAATCAGGCGCTGCATGCCCTGGGCCTCCTCAAGCGGGTTGAGGTCTTCGCGCTGCATGTTCTCAATGAGCGCCATGGCGGCAGCCGCTTGATCAGGCACATCCCGCACCAACACCGGCACCTCGGTCAATCCCGCGAGTTTGGAGGCGCGAAAGCGCCTCTCGCCAGCGATGATTTCATACTGTCCGGCATGGGCACCGCTGCGGAGCAAACGCACCAGGATTGGCTGCATCACCCCCTGCGCTTTGATGCTCTGCGCCAGCTCGTATAAGGCACCTTCGTCCATTCGGGTGCGCGGTTGGAAAGCACCGGGGACCATTTTGTCGAGCGACAAAGTGGTGGGCAAGCCGTTGCCAGCGACAAGGTTGCTGGTCTCTGAAGCGGTGGGCCCCAGCAAAGCTTCCAAGCCCCGTCCCAACCCTTTGTTTTTTTTTGTTGCCATGTGTTTCTCTATGCTGCGGGCAGGCCGCGTGAACATCAAAAGTGTTTAAAGCGCTCGATCAGTTCTTTGGCGAAATCGAGGAAAGCCTGGCTGCCTTTGGCGCCAGGGTCAAACACCACGCCGGGTAAGCCGTAACTGGGGGCTTCGGCCAAACGAACATTGCGCGGGATCAAGGTGTTGAACACCTTTTCGCCAAAATGGCCTTTTAGCTGGTCGCTGACCTGTTGCTGCAAGGTGATGCGTGGGTCGAACATGACACGCAACAAGCCAATGATTTTTAGGTCATGATTCAGGTTGGCATGCACCTGTTTGATGGTGTTGACCAGGTCTGTCAAGCCCTCTAGGGCGAAGTATTCGCATTGCATTGGCACGATCACCCCATGCGCAGCACACAGGCCGTTGAGAGTCAGCATGGAAAGCGAAGGCGGACAGTCAATCAGCACCAAATCGTATTCTGAGTCAACCTTGGCCAAGGCGATTTTCAGGCGCATTTCTCGTTTATCCAGATTGACCAACTCGACCTCGGCACCAGCCAAATCCCGGTTCGCACCCAGCACCCCATAAGTCGCCATGTTGGGCTTTGCCGCGGCCGCGCCCCAAACGCTGCTGACCCGAGCTTGGGCAATCTCTGCCTCGCCAAGCAACACGTCATAAACCGAGTGAGTCAACTGGCGCTTGTCCACGCCTGAGCCCATGGTGGCGTTGCCCTGCGGATCCAAGTCGACCATCAGCACGCGTTGCCCAATGGCTGCCAAGGCGGCTGCCAAGTTGATGGTGGTGGTGGTCTTGCCGACTCCGCCTTTTTGATTGGCAACACAAAATATTTTCGACATGTTGATTTACTTTTGAATAATGAGACGAAGACCAAAACCCAACAACAACGCGCCAGCGCAAGTTTGCACCCCAGTCTGCAGCCAGGGCATTTGCTGCATACGAGAACGAAATCGGCTGGTCAACCAGGTAAGCGTGAGGCAGTAGAAAAAGGTCAGGATGGCAATGGTCGTCGCCACGAGTGCAAAAGTACCTATGTTGGCGGTTTGTTGGCTGTCCACAAACAAAGGGAAAAGGGCCATGTAAAACACAATCGCCTTCGGGTTGAGCAGGGTGATGAGCAAGGTCTGGCGAAAAAACCGCCCAGCGGACATATCCAGCATAGGGGCGTCACCGGCTTTGGCCATGAGCATTTTCACACCCAAGTAGCCTAAGTAGCCAGCACCCAGCCACTGCACCAGACCAAACCAAGCAGGCGACGCTAGCAACACGGCAGACAAACCTGCCACGGCTGCCCACATCAGCAATTGGTCGCCAATGATGATGCCGGCACAAGCGGCCATTGCGCCACGTATGCCGCCTTGGGCGGTGGCGGTCAACAAGGCGAGGTTGCCGGGGCCAGGGATAGCCAAAAAAAGAATGACTGCGCCGACAAAGGTCGGATAGTCGGAGATGCCAAACATGCTTTGTGGTCCTTGCTTCAGGGGGAGGAGAGTGTAACCCCGCGTCTGCGGCTTTGATGTTTCACCTTGGTCTCGCACGCCGCAGCCACACCCGATCGCCCTTGCCGCACCCGTCCAAACGCGGTCCATGCTTTGCTGGGCTATGGTTTAGGCCGCAGCCAGACCACACAACGCTGCGCATCCAAACCAGGCACCTGCAAAACCTGCACGCCCTCTACCCTAATCGACGCGGGGAGTGCCGCGATTTCATCATGGGGCGTGCGGCCTTTCATCGCCATCCAAGTCCCCTGCGCGGCCAAAGCCTGGTGCGACCAGGCGGTGAAGTCTGCCAGGCAAGCAAACGCGCGGGAGGTAACCAGTTCAAATGGGCCACACACGTCCTCGACGCGGTCATGCACCCCCTGCAAATTGACCAAGCCCAATGTGTGCGCCACGGATTGAATGAAAGCCGCTTTTTTGGCAACCGAGTCCACCGCGGTCACCTGTATCTGCGGGCAAGTCAGGGCAATCACCACGGCCGGCAAACCACCGCCCGCTCCCACATCCAAGACATTCCTTAGATCGGGCAAGCGCATGGTCATGGGCCTTATCACCGCCAAGCAATCCAACACATGGTGGGTCAGTACCTGGTTTGGTTCGCGAAACGCAGTGAGGTTATAAACTTTGTTCCACTTGAGCAGCAAGTCCAGGTAAGCCAGCAGTTGGCTTTGTTGGCTGTCGCTTAAGGTGAGTTCCAGCCTACCCAAACCCTGCCGCAAAGCGGCGGCTTGGGGATGATTCACACAGAAGCCTCTGACTTGGCCGGGGTAACTCCGCCGTGCTTGCCACGCCGCAAATGAATCAAGAGCAGGGAAATCGCTGCCGGGGTCACACCCGAAATGCGAGAAGCCTGTCCCAATGTGGCTGGCCGATGTTTGTTCAGTTTTTGCCGCACCTCGACGCTGAGCGCGGGTATTGCCATGTAGTCCAGCGCGGCAGGCATAGGCATGTGCTCGTGATGCGCCGCGCGTTCTACCTCGTCCCGCTGCCGCTCGATGTAGCCGGCATATTTGGCGGCAATGTCGATCTGCTCAACAACTGTTTCACGTGAAACATCGTCCAGCTCAGCGATGTCTCGGCTGGCAAAACGCCCGCCGTCCATGCTCATCAAGCTGCTGTAGCTGACATCGGGGCGGCGCAGCAAATCCGCCAGGCTGTGTTCATGCTGGATGGCCTTGCCCAAAACGCGCTCGCTCTCGACGGCAGCCAGGTTAGTGGGGTTGACCCAAGTCGAAGCCAAGCGCTGTGTTTCACGTGAAACAGCATCGCGCTTGCGGCAAAAAATGTCCCACTGCGCATCCCCCACCAGGCCCATGTTGCGCGCCAATTCGGTCAAGCGCGCATCGGCATTATCTTCGCGCAGCTGCAGCCTGAACTCAGCCCGGCTGGTGAACATGCGATAAGGCTCGAGCACGCCTTGGTTGACCAAGTCGTCGACCAGCACACCCAGGTAAGCTTGGTCACGGCCGGGTGTCCACGGCGGTTGACCCAGCGCTTGCAGGGCAGCATTCGCCCCGGCATACAACCCTTGGGCGGCTGCTTCCTCATAACCGGTTGTGCCATTGATCTGTCCAGCAAAGAACAGGCCTTGGATCGACTTGGTTTCGAAGCTTGGTTTGAGTTCACGCGGATCAAAATAGTCGTACTCGATGGCATAGCCTGGCCTCAAAATGTGGGCATTTTCCAGGCCGCGCATAGAGCGGACCAGCGCATACTGGATGTCGAACGGCAAGCTGGTAGAGATGCCATTTGGGTAGTACTCGTGGGTGTTGAGGCCTTCCGGCTCTAAAAAAATTTGATGGCTGGCTTTGTCGGCAAAACGGTGGATTTTGTCTTCCACACTGGGGCAATAGCGCGGACCAACGCCTTGGATCTGGCCAGTGAACAGAGGGCTGCGGTCAAAGCCAGCCCGGATGATGTCGTGGGTGCGTTCGTTGGTGTGGGTGATCCAGCAAGCCATTTGAGCAGGATGCATCTCGCGGCAACCCATGAAGCTGAAAATTGGGCGTTGAGCGGCTTCGCCGCCCGGCATGCCGTCACCGGCTTGCATTTGGCATTGGCTGAAGTCGATGGTTCGCCCATCCAGCCGTGGGGGGGTACCGGTTTTCAATCGGCCTTGGGGCAACTTGAGTTCTTTCAAGCGCGCAGATAAGCGCGTCGCCGGCGGGTCGCCCGCTCGCCCAGCCGAATGGTTTTCCAAGCCCACATGTATCTTGCCGTCCAAGAATGTGCCGGCTGTCAGCACCACGGCTTTTGCTTCGAAGCGTACGCCCACTTGCGTAACAGCCCCGACCACTCTTGCTCCAACCACCACCAAATCCTCCACCGCTTGCTGAAACAACCAAAGCAAAGGCTGGTTTTCCAAGCGGTGCCGAATGGCTGCTTTGTACAACACCCGATCAGCCTGCGCACGGGTCGCCCGCACCGCCGGGCCCTTGGAGCGGTTCAAGACCCGAAACTGAATACCCGCTTGATCGGTGGCTAGCGCCATGGCGCCACCCATGGCGTCGACTTCTTTGACCAAATGCCCTTTTCCGATGCCGCCAATGGATGGGTTGCAACTCATTTGGCCCAAGGTTTCAATGTTGTGTGTGAGCAGCAGGGTGCGACAACCCATGCGCGCGCTGGCCAGCGCGGCCTCGGTGCCCGCGTGGCCGCCGCCGACCACGATCACATCAAACTGGACTGGGTAAAGCATTCGCCACCTTCGAAAAAGCATATTTTAATTGGCTGCATGCCATCGCGGGCCATGACACAATGGATGACACATCTCTAGGAGACAACATGCACATCCCATCCATGAAAGAGCTTGTCAGTGAAGAGGAATGGCAACTGCGCTGCGAACTGGCGGCAGCCTACCGCCTGGTGGCCATGTTCGGTTGGAGCGACTTGGTGTTCACCCACATCAGCCTGCGCTTACCCGACAGCGTCACGGGGGGAGAGGCCCATTTTTTAATCAATCCGTATGGCCTGATGTTTGATGAGATCACTGCTTCAAGTTTGGTCAAAGTGGACATGGCATGCAACAAGTTATTACCCAGCGAATTCCCGGTCAACCCTGCAGGCTTCACGATACACAGCGCGATTCACGCGGTACGCCATGACGCGCAATGCGTCATTCACACCCACACCAAAGCCGGCGTGGCCGTCAGTGCACTGCAATCGGGCATCCTGCCCATCAGCCAACAATCGACTTTTGTTGTCCACCACATCGCCTACCACGACTACGAAGGCTTGGCCTTGCACGGCGACGAAATCCCACGCCTGCAAGCCGACTTGGGAGATAAAAAATACATGATGCTGCGCAACCATGGCTTGCTTACCACCGGCAAAAGTGCAGCTGATGCCTTCCTCAACATGTACATTTTGGAAACCACCTGCCAGATCCAAGTCGCCGCGCAAGCCTGCGGTCCGCTGATCTTAATTCCCAACCACATCACCGACAACATGGCCGAGGTCATAAAAACCGCCACGGCCGGGCAAGGCGCGGGCATCGCTTGGCCCGCCTTGCTGCGCAAGCTAGACCGACAAGACAGCAGTTATCGCACCTGAATCAGACGTCGATGTTGGCGGCGCGCAAGGCGTTACTCTCGATGAAAACACGGCGTGGCTCGACCTCGTCGCCCATCAGCATGGTGAATACACGGTCGGCTTCGATGGCGTCATCGATTTGCACACGCAGCAAACGTCGCACCGCAGGGTCCATGGTGGTCTCCCAGAGTTGTTCTGGATTCATCTCGCCCAAGCCTTTGTAGCGCTGACGGGCGGTCGCATGTTCGGCTTGCTCAATCAGCCACCGCATGGCCTGACGGAAATCAGACACGCGCTCTTCTTTGCGGCGCTCGCCCTCACCGCGCTCGACACGCGCACCTTCACCGATCAGATTGCGAAACGTGTTGGCTGCTTCGGCCAAGGCTGCGTAGTCCGCACCATGCACAAAGTCTTGGGTGATCACACTGCTTTTGACATTGCCATGGTGGTGACGGCTTAAACGCAATATCGGCTTATCGGTTCGCACATCAAACGCTGCGCTGGCTTCAGATCCGCTGCCGAGTTCGCGCAACTTTATCTGCATGGCGGCGGCTGATGCATGTGCTTGCTCCAAGCTGTCAAGGTTCAAGGAAACCCCATCTGCCATGGCTCGCAAGGCCTCGGTATCCATGATGTTGCTCAAGCGGGCGATCACCGCTTCGGCCAGTTGGTGCTTGCGCGCCAACTCAGCCAAGGTATCGCCAGTCAGTGTTTGTGCATTTGCACCTCCGGTGTGCAAGGTTGCGTCTCTCAAGGCGATGCGTAACAAGAACATGTCCAGCGCCAACTGGTCTTTGAGATATTGTTCCTCCTTGCCAACTTTGACTTTGTACAGCGGAGGTTGCGCGATATAAATGTGGCCGCGCTCGACTAACTCGGGCATTTGCCGATAGAAAAAGGTCAACAGCAATGTCCGGATGTGTGCGCCGTCAACGTCCGCGTCGGTCATGATGATGATGCGGTGGTAGCGCAACTTGTCGATGTTGAAATCGTCGCTGCCTGACTTGCCAGACTCGGAACTGACTTTGCCGATGCCGGTGCCTAGCGCGGTGATCAAAGTCAAGATCTCGTTGCTGGTTAACAGCTTTTCATAACGTGCTTTTTCGACATTCAAAATCTTGCCGCGCAAAGGCAAAATCGCCTGAAACTTGCGATCCCTCCCTTGCTTGGCAGAGCCACCCGCAGAGTCGCCCTCGACGATGTAAATCTCGCAAAGCGCTGGGTCTTTCTCTTGGCAATCTGCGAGCTTGCCTGGCAGGCCCATGCCGTCAAGCACGCCTTTGCGCCGCGTCATCTCACGCGCTTTGCGCGCAGCCTCACGCGCACGTGCCGCGTCAATGATCTTGCCGCAAATCATTTTGGCGTCGTTGGGGCGCTCTTGCAAATAGTCACCCAAGACTTTGCCGACGATGTCTTCTACGGGCGCGCGAACCTCGCTGGAAACCAACTTGTCTTTGGTTTGACTGCTGAACTTTGGCTCTGGCACTTTGACAGACAAAACGCAACACAAGCCTTCGCGCATGTCGTCGCCCGTGACTTCCACCTTGGCTTTTTTAGCCAATTCATTTTCTTCGATGTACTTGTTGATCACCCGGGTCATGGCCGCGCGCAGGCCAGTCAAATGGGTGCCACCATCTCGTTGTGGAATATTGTTGGTGAAGCAAAGCACGCTCTCGTTGTACCCATCGTTCCATTGCATCGCCACTTCCACGCCAATGTGTGTGCCTGGAATACCCCCATAAGTTTCTGCTGGCCGCTCGCCTTCGGCATAGAAGGAATGGGGGTGTAAAACCTTTTTGCCCGCATTAATGAACTGCACAAAGCCCGCCACACCACCTGCACCCGAGTAATCGTCGCTCTTGCCTGTTCGCTCGTCAACCAAGCGAATGCGTACCCCATTGTTCAAGTAGCTGAGTTCACGCAAACGCTTACTCAAAATCTCGTAACGGAAGTCATGGTTTTGCGTGAAGATGTCTGTGTCTGGCAAAAAGTGCACCGCGGTACCGCGCTTATCGGTCTCGCCGATGACCCGCATCGGTGAGACTGCCACCCCATCCAAGGTATCGAGCAAGCGGTTCTGCACGAAACCCCTGGCGAACTCTATGCTGTAAACCTTGCCGTCGCGGCGGACCACCAGTCGCAGCCATTTAGACAAGGCGTTCACGCAAGAAACGCCCACGCCGTGCAAACCGCCTGACACCTTATAGCTGTTTTGGTTGAACTTGCCACCCGCATGCAATTCGGTGAGGGCAATTTCTGCTGCACTGCGTTTGGGCTCGTGTTTGTCATCCATTTTGACGCCCGTGGGAATACCTCGCCCGTTGTCGGTGACGCTGACCGAGTTATCACTGTGAATGGTGACAACAATATCGTCGCAGTGCCCCGCCAAAGCCTCGTCAATCGAATTGTCAACCACCTCAAAAACCAGGTGGTGCAACCCCGTGCCATCCGAGGTGTCTCCGATGTACATCCCTGGGCGTTTCCGTACCGCCTCCAGACCCTCCAGGATTTGGATCGAGCTTTCGCCGTAGCCTTGCTCGAAAGCAGGAGCGTGGTCGTCAAGGGGTTCTGTTTTACTGGTGGCCATATTCACAATTCATCACGTGCGAACGCACGAAAAATACAAACTTTCAAGATGCAAACCGCCGCATCAAATGCGCATGGGCATGACCACGTATTTGAAATAGTCGTTGTCGGGGATGGTGACCAACACCGAGCTGTTGGCATCAGCCAGATCCATTCGAACCATGTCCTCATTCATGTTGACCAACACATCAATCAGGTATGAAACATTGAAGCCAATCTCTATGCTGTCGCCGCTGTAGTCGATTTCAATTTCATCCACCGCTTCTTCTTGCTCTGCGTTACTTGATGCCACGCGTAACAAACCGGGTTCTAGGTTGATGCGCACGCCTTTGAATTTGTCACTTGTCAAGATGGCGGTTCGCTGCAAGGTGGTGAGCAAGGATTGGCGCCCCAAGGTCACACTGTTTTTGTGGCTCTTGGGTATCACGCGGTTGTAGTCTGGGAATTTGCCCTCGACCAATTTGGTGACAAATTCTTTGCCATCAAATGAAAAACGGGCTTGGTTGGAGGCAAATTGCATGTCTATCTGGCCATCCTTATCAGACAACAACCGGAGCAGTTCCAAAACCGTTTTGCGAGGCAAGATGACTTCTTGTTTCGGCACTTCGACTTCGAGCAGCGCAGAGGTGAAGGCCAAGCGGTGACCGTCGGTAGCTACCAGACTGAGTTGTTTGTTCTCGGCTACAAACAAAATACCATTGAGGTAGTAGCGTATGTCATGCACAGCCATGGCGAACGAGATTTGTTGCAGCAAAACTTTCAAGGTTTTTTGCGGAATGCTAAACAGCGGACCAAAGCTGGTCGACTCCTGCACCAATGGAAAGTCTTCAGCCGGCAAGGTCTGTAACGTGAAGCGGCTCTTGCCGCTTTTGAGCAGCAATTTGTTTTGCTTGGACTCCAGGCTCACGCTTTGGTCACTGGGCATGGAACGCAAGATGTCGATGAGTTTGCGCGCACCCACCGTGGTACTGAATTGGCCACTGTCTCCCCCCAGGGACGCATGGCTGCGGATTTGGATTTCCAAATCGCTGGTGATGAGCTGAACATCGCTGCCAGTTTTGCGAATCATCACATTGGCCAGAATGGGCAAGGTGTGGCGGCGCTCCACAATGCCTGCAACCGATTGCAGGGCGGCCAACATATGCTCTTGGGTGGCTTTCAGGACAATCATGTGATCCTCTTGTTAAATTTTTTATATTTAAATAGTGGTAGTAGATAAGACACGCTGTTTTTTGGGGACAAGGCTATTTTCCACTGTCATTTCAACAACTTGGTGACCTTCAAACACTGTTTGTAAGCGGGTTGCTTGGCATGCCAGAAAAGGGGATAACTCTGGGCGTACAGGTTTTCTTGTGGATAACCCAATGGTTA
>Ga0214923_10007793_pt1 | contig 11578 bp, 8 predicted proteins | sample LL1510_MetaG_FD_177993 | JGI IMG/M metagenome (GOLD analysis project Ga0214923, IMG submission 177993) | Freshwater microbial communities from Lake Lanier, Atlanta, Georgia, United States - LL-1510 | ecosystem: Environmental > Aquatic > Freshwater > Lake | place: USA: Georgia | collected 2015-10-15 | reverse complement strand
AGCCCCCACAGCAGGCCGACCGTGGCCGCCAGCAGCCCCGCGAAAATCAACACCACGCCGATCTGCTCGCTCATCGTCGACTCATCCGTGGGTCGGGCCGCACCTTCCGTGTGTTCAGCATATCGGACGAATGCGAGCTTGAGCAGGGCTGCGGCTCGGGGCTGCCCATGCCGTCTCGCCGGACGCTCTGGTCGGCCTCCTGCGGTCGGGCTCGGGGCTGCCCATGCCATCTCGCCGGACGCTCGCTCCGGCCTTCCAGGCCTGCGCTCGCTCCGTGGCGGCCGCGCTCCGCCATCCATGGCTGCGCTTGCCGCCAAGGCCGGCTCGATTGGCATGGGCAGCCCCTCGCGGTCAAACGTCAATGCAGCAAGGGATGCCTGCAGCCGCGGCGTCTGCCCTCAGCCACCCAGCACCGCTTCGGCGGCACGGCGGCCGCTGGTAAGCGCGCCGTTGATCGAGGCCGAGCTGCAGTGGTCGCCGCACACGAAGAGTCCAGCGGCCAGCCGCGATGAGACCGGCCGCAACCGCCGGGCGGCCGGCGACTCGTCCGGGAGCGCCTGCGCGACCAAGACGGTCGCCAGCGGCCGCCAGCGGCGGGTTTGCTCGCCAAACCACCCCGCCGCTTGGTCGCGAATGGCCCCGACGAGCCGCTCACCGTCAGCTGCAAAGCCCTGCCGCACCGACACCGTCACGAGCGTCGCCCCGCGCGGCGCGTAGCCGGCCGCCACGTCGGAGGGAACCGTGAGGTTGTCGATCGGGCCCGCGTCGTCGGCGCTCACGAGCAGCGTCGGCCGGTCGAGCGGCGAGCGGTCGGCGGCGAAGGCGACCAGTCGGGTCGCCTTGTCGCCACGGCTGCTCCAGGCTCCGCGGTGCGCCGGCGGGAGCAGGGCCGCAGCCGTCGCGCGATCGGTGGCCACGACGACGTCGCGGGCCGAGAGCCTGCTGCCGTCAGCGAGTTCGACGGCTCCCGGGCCCACGGCCCGCACCCGGGTCGAGGTTTTGACGCAGCCCGCCGGCAGCCCGGCGGCGAGCTGCGCCGGGATCGCCGCCATCCCGCCGGCCGGAAGGCAGGCCCGCCCGAGCGCGAACATCGCGAAGTCGAAGAGGAACACCGGCGCCGCCGTCTCCAGCGACCGCTCGAGAAACACGCCGCCGAAGAAGGGCACGAAGAAGCGGCGGATGAACGCCGCTGAGAAGCCGCGGGCGGCCAGTTCCTCGGCCGTCGTCCGTTCTGATTCGCCGGCGGGGGCGTCGGGGTCGAGCCGCCCGGACCGCAGCGCCGCGAGCGCGTCGTGCCGCAGCCGCGCGGTCCGCAGGCCGTCGGTGATGCCGACCGTGCCCGCCAGCACCGCCGCCACGGCGGCGACCGGCTGCCGCCATGGGTCCGCCACGCGGCTCAAGCGACCGCCTGCGGCGATCACCGCGCCCGCGTCGAAGCGGCCCAGCCGCAAGGCCGCCAGGTCGAGCTGCCGCCGGCCCTCGGGATAGGCGTCGTTGTAGACCTGGAAGCCTCGGTCGATCCGGAAGCCTTCGACCGTGTCGGTCGCCACGCGACCACCGACGCGATCGGCCGCCTCGAGCACGAGCACGCTGCGGCCGGCCCGCGCGAGCGCTCGCCCGCAGGCGAGTCCGGCGAGCCCGCCCCCCGCGACGATGCAGTCGGCGTCGGTCATGGATGTTCCATCAAGGTGACGAGCCGCCCGCCGAGCCCGCATGCGAGTCTTGGTCGGCCAGCATCCGGGCCAGCCAGCGGCCCCCGGCCAGCCCGCTCGACGCGGCCCCCTCGACCCGCGGGCCGGCGAAGGCGTCGCCGCAGCAGGCGATGGGTGGCGTGTGCGAGACGGCGACCAACGGCTCGGGAATGATCGTCGTGGGCAGGGCAAACTTCCAGCGGTGAAGCGATTTCTCGACCACGGCCGTGGCCGGGTCACCGTCGATCCAGGGGCGGGCGTGGTCGATCAGGGTCGCGATCACCTCCTCGGGCGGGCTGTCGAAGTGGCGGCGGCTGAAGGCTCCGTCGGCGTGGATCGTGAGCGCCGGCACCGACGAGATGCCCTTCTTATGGTTGTCGGCCACCCAGGCGATCGGCCCGCCGGCGGCCGGGTCGAACTGGATGCCCCCCGGCGGCGGAACGCGGCTCGGCTTGTCGAGCACCAGCATCAGCGCGAAGCACGGGTCGTAGGCGACGGCTCCGAGCGCATCCCACGCCGTCGCCTCGCCCGCCCCCGATCCGGCCCCGATTTCCCCCGCGGCGAGCAGGTCGAGCGACTGCGGCACGGGCGGCGTCAGGATCACGCCGCGGGCGGCGAGCGTGGTGCCGCCCTCGAGCGTCACCCGTGCAAGGCCATCGGCCGCCGCCACCGCCACGGCCTGCGCCGCCGTGCGGATCTCGCACCGGCCGGCCGCGGACTCGTCGCCGAGCCACGCCGCAAGCTGCTTGGGCAGGTCGGTCATGCCCCGCACGCCGCGCCACCGCGGATGCCCGTCGCCACCACCGCGGGCGAGCGAGCCATCCCGCGAAAAACCACGACACCACTCCGCGACGACCCCCGCCGCATGCGCGTCGGCCACGATCCCGCCGAAGGCGCGGCCCCGAACGGTGAAGAACTGCGCCCCGTGGTCGCAGACCGCCGACCCGAGCCGCCGCGTGGCCACGCGGCCCCCCACGCCGCGGCTCTTGTCGAGCACGAGCGTTGACCGCCCGGCCGCGACGAGCTCCCGCGCGGCACACAGCCCGGCCATCCCGGCCCCGACGACGATCGCATCCCACTCCAAGGCTTGACTCACACGATGCTCCGGCTCGGACGATGCTTCCACGGATGTTCTCGACGAGAGCAGATTACCCTTTTCGCCTCCCGGGACTCTCGAGCGTCCAAGCCCTCGCCCCCGACCATGGACTGCGAGGGGCTGCCCGTGTCCTCGAGCGAGCTGTGGAAGCGAGCGCAGGCAGGATGCCGAAGCGAGCGGACACGCAGTGAACGGAGGCCTGGAGGGCCGTAGTGAACGTCCAGCGAGGGGGCATGGGCAGCCCCGATCCCCGACGAGTCAGGTCGCAGCGAGCGTCCGGCGAGATGGCACGGGCAACCCCGAGCCGCGCGCGCGGCAGGCCTGCTACCATTCGACCCATGAGCCGCTACCGCACCACGCCCACCGACACCGCGGGCATGCCGCCGGGCATTCCCTCCATCATCGGCAACGAGGCGGCCGAGCGGTTCAGCTACTACGGGATGCGGACGATCCTGACCATCTTCATGGTCCGCTACCTGTCCCTCATGTCCGACACCGTGATGCCGGCCATGAGCAGGGCCGAGGCCCAGGAGCACTACCACACCTTTTCGTCCTGGGTCTATTTCTTCCCGATCGTGGGCGCGGTCGTCGCCGACGCCTTCACCGGCAAGTACCGGATCATCATCTGGGTGTCGGTTCTCTACTGCCTCGGCCACCTGGCCCTGGCGTTCATGGGGGGGGGCGGGCTGACGGCCGAAACCTGGCTCTGGCTCGGGCTGTTCCTGATCGCGCTGGGCTCCGGCGGCATCAAGCCCTGCGTCTCGGCCCACGTCGGCGACCAGTTCGGCGTGCGGAACCAGCACCTGATGGAGAAGGTCTATCAGTGGTTCTACTTCGCGATCAACTTCGGCTCGACGCTCTCCACCCTGCTCACGCCCTGGCTGCTCGAGTGGTACGGGCCGCATATCGCCTTCGGCGTGCCGGGCGTGCTGATGGCGATCGCCACGCTGCTGTTCTGGCTGGGCCGCGATCACTACATCCACGTTCCCCCCGGCGGCACGGCGTTCCTCGCGGAGGTCTTCAGCCGCGACGGGATCCTGACGATCCTCCGGCTCTCGCTCGTCTACCTCTGCATCGCCGTGTTCTGGGCGCTGTTCGACCAGACCAGCTCGGCCTGGGTGCTCCAGGCGGAGGACATGAACCTCCGCTGGCTCGGCCTCGACTGGCTGCCCTCCCAGATCCAGGTGCTCAACCCGATCCTCGTGATGGTGATGATCCCGCTCTTCCAGTTCGTCGTCTATCCGGCGATCGACCGCGTGTTCCGGCTCACGCCGCTGCGGAAGATCGGGTTGGGGCTGTTCCTGATGGCCGCCGGCTTCGGCCTTTCCGCGCTCGTGCAGGGCTGGATCGACGGCGGCGGTCGGCCGAGCGTGGCCTGGCAGTTCGTCGCCTACTGCGTCGTCACGGCGGCCGAGATCATGGTCTCGATCACCGGCCTCGAGTTCTCCTACTCGCAGGCCCCGAAGACGATGAAGTCGGTGATCATGGCGGTCTGGCTGTTGTCGATCTCGCTCGGCAACTATGTGACCGCGGTGGTGAACCACTGGATCCAGGTGCCGGGGATCAATGCGGTCGTGGCCCGGGCCGCCGAACTCGCCCCGACGCCGGCGGGCGAAACAGCGACGGTGGGCGGCTGGAGCCTGCGGGTCACCGATCCGGTGCGGCGGGAGGCCTGGACCTCGGTCGCCGAGACGGAGCCCGTCCGCGAAATCCGCCTCGCCGGCGGGGACGGCGCGTTCGACACGGCCGACGACGTCGTGCTGTCGTTCAATCGGTTCGCCGGCCTGGTGCGGGTGCAGACGCTCGAGGACGAGCCGCTGCTGGCGGCGAAGCGGCGGATCGACGCCGCCTTCTTCGCCTCGGCCGACGCCGACGCCGCCAAGGAGATTCCCGGCGACGAGAAGGGGGCCGCGCTCGTCGCCGAAGCGACCGACTCCGCAGGCCGGCCGCTCCACTACCGGCGGATCACCCGAGACCGCTATCGACTCGTCGCCGACGGCCCCGATCGCGAGCCCTTCACCCGCGACGACGTCGTGCTGGCGGCCACGGCCGTGCGGGCCGATCCCGCGGAAGCGGCCCGGCTGAAGAGCAAGCCGCTGACCTGGCGGGAGAAGCGGCTGATCGAACTCAAGGGTGACGAGGGGCGGCGCGAGGTGGAGGCGGCCCGCGGCGAGGCTCCGGAGACGACCGTGGCCCACGACATCACGGTCGGCGGCCTGACGACGCTCGAGGGGGCGGCGTATTACCGGTTCTGGACCGGCTGCATGCTCGCCGCCGCGGTGGCGTTCGTCCCGATCGCCGTCCTCTACCGCGGCCGGCAGCACCTGCAGGACGAGCCGGGCGCCGCCTGACCGCGCCGCGGCGTAGACTGCCCGACGGGTCGCGGTCAGGCACGGTGCCTGACGCCGCCGGCAGCCGCGGCACGCCTCGCCGCAGGGATGGTCGCTCCGTGTCCACGACGTGCGTGCTGGAGGTGATGCAGGGTCCGCAGGCCGGCACCCGGTTTCGGCTGGAACCCGGCCGGACCGTCGTCGGACGGCATCCGTCCTGCGGCCTCGTGCTCGACGCGGTGTCGGTCAGCCGGCAGCATGCCGCCATCGAGGTCGAGGGCACCCAGGCCTGGATCGAAGATCTGGGCAGCCGCAACGGCACGGCGGTGGACGGCCGGAGAATCTCGGGCCGCCGGGCCCTGATCGACGGCCAGCAGCTGCGGATCGGCGACCAGCGGCTGGCATTCTCGTCGAGCGCCCCGCTGACGGTCGAACACCTGCTGGGGTCGGGCGCGTTCGCGATCGGTGACCTGGTCGAGGAAGGCGCCGATTCGGTGATCCTGTCCGCGGTCGAAGTGCCGGTGCGGCCGGAACTCGCCGCCGGCGACCCCGAGAAGCTCCTCCGGGCCGCCGGCGGGCTCGATCGGGCGATCGGCGCGTCGGTGGTCCTCGAGGAGGTGCTTCCCCGCACGCTCGACGGGTTGTTCCAGATCTTTCCCCAGGCGGAACGCGGCTTCCTCCTGCTCGTCGAGCCCGAGTCGCGGCGGCTGGTCGTGCGCGCCAGCAAGTTCGCGCCGATCGTGGAGGCCGGGCCGCTCCTGCTCAGCCGCTCACTGATGGAGCGCGTCATGCAGTCGCGGCAGGCCCTGCTGTCGGCCGAAGTGGCGGCCGACAGCGGCATCGATGTCCGCGACAGCGTGGCCGACTGCGGAATCCGCTCGGTGATGTGCGTGCCGTTCCTGCGGGCCGACGGCGACGTGCTGGGAGTGCTCCAGCTCGACCGCCGCGACACCCGCACGCCCTTCCGACGCCACGATCTCGATCTGCTGGCCGGCGTCGCGGCGCAGGTCACGCTGGCGATCGAACAGGCGCAGGCCCACGAAGAGCGGCTGTCCCGGGAGCAGCTGCGGCGGGATCTGGAGCTCGCCAATCGCGTCCAGCAGGCGCTCCTGCCGTCCCGCCCCCCGGAGATCCCGGGCTACGAGTCGTTCGACTATTACGAGCCGGCCCGGCAGATCAGCGGCGACTTCTTCAGCTACGTGCCCTTGCCGGGCGGACGGACGGCGGTGGTGCTGGCCGACGTGTCGGGCAAGGGCATGTCGGCGGCGCTGGTGATGGCCGCCCTGGCGGCCGACGTGCGGTACTGCCTGGCGAGCGAGTCCGACGTGGCGACGGCCGTGGGCCGGATCAACGAGAGCTTCTGCCGCGCCGGCTGGGACGACCGCTTCGCCACGCTCGTGGTGGCCGTGCTCGACCCCGCGACCCACCGGCTTTCGCTGGTGAACGCGGGGCACATGCCACCGCTGCTTCGGACCGCGGCGGGCGCCGTGGAGGCGATCGGCGTCGAGGCGACCGGCCTGCCGGTCGGGGTCGATCCGGAACAGGTTTACCAGGCCACGGATGTCCGCTTCCCCGAGGGGGCGACGCTCGTCTGCTACACCGACGGCATCAGCGAGGCGCTCGACCATGCCCAGCGGCCCTACGGGATCGAGCGGCTCACCCGCGTCATCGCGGCGGCCGAGGCCGCCGGTGATGCGGGCCGCACGATCCTCGCGGACGTCGAGCGACATGCCGCCGGCCAGGTTCGCAGCGACGACATCTGCCTCGTCTGCCTGAGCCGCGCGTCCTGATGCCCGTCGGCCCCGGCTGACTGGGCGGGCGACACAGTCTGGGGCGGGCCGGCCGGAGCGGCAATCCGGGCTTGCAACGCCGCGCCGGACCGTGCTACCAACCCCGCCGCGCGCGTGCCTCCCGGCCCGCTCCGCGCGACGACGAGATGGAGCCCGTCCATGGATCGCGAACAGAGTCTCGCTTCGGCCGTCGCCTGCCGCTGCGAGGCGATCAGCGAAGCGGTCGGCCTGCGCCGGTCCACGGGCATCGATTTCGTGCGAAACGTGCTCGACGCCTTCCCCGCCGAGCGCTCCGGCCCGGCCGCGGATCGCGCCTGGCGGACGCGGGCCTACCTCCTCTCCCAGGCGTTTCACTGCCGGGTGCCGACCGCCGCGATCAAGCCGATGCTGCGGGCTGCCTGGAACCGTGGCTCCGTGGCCGCGATGCACGAGGCACTGCTCTCCTGTCCGGAGTTCCACAGCTCGCGTCAGGCGACCGCCGGCCTGGTGATGATCCCCGACGCACGCCCGGTGATGGACGTCTCCTACACGATCCAACTGGGGTTCACGAGCGGCATCCAGCGGGTCGTCCGCAGCCTCGCCCATCACCTTTCGGACGTGGCCCCGGGCGGCACCCTCGTCCGCTGGGACGATCACACGAGCGGCTTCGTGCCGCTCGCGGCGACCGAGGCCGAAACCCTGGCAAGGCCCGCTCCCCTCGGCTCCGGCGAGGCCCGCCCGAAACCGCCGGCCAATCGCCTCGTCCGGGCGCTGAGCCGGCTTGCGGCATCGCCGATGCGGCGGATCGAACGGACGCTCCGGCGACGCCGGGAGCGGGCCATCATCCGGCAGCTGCGGCAGCCGGCGGTGTTCCTCTGGGATCACCCGCTGCTCCTGCCCGAGCTGATCGGCGGCGAGGCCCACCTCGCTGCGCTCGGCCTGCTCGACGACGCCACGCCGGTGCGTTCCACGCTCGTGTTCTACGACGCGATCCCGATCCGCCGGCCGGAACTGTTCTCGGCGCTCGCCCACTCGGCGTACCTGCGGTCCCTGAGCCTGATCCGCCACGTGGACGCGATCTCCTGCATCAGCGAGACCGTCCGCGACGACCTGGAGCGACTGCTCGCCGTGGTGCCCCGGCGCGGCCCGCGGCCGGCCGTGGGAGTGCACTATCTGGGGGCCGACTTTCCCATGCGTGCCGCGCGGCCGGCGCCCGCCTTCGACCGGCCCGTGGTCCTCTGCGTCGGCACGATCGAGCCTCGCAAGAACCAGGCCCGAATCCTGCGGGCGATGATCGAGGCCCAGGCCGCCGGGGCCAGGTTCACAGGCGTGTTCGCCGGAAACGCCGGCTGGCTCAACGGCGCCTTCCGCGGGGAGTTCGCCGCGGCCGTTGCGGCCGGGCACAGCCTGGCCCTGCACGAGCAGCTCGACGACGGCGCGCTGCACGAGCTCTACGAGCGGGCGGCCTTCACCGTCTACTGCTCCATCGACGAGGGCTTCGGCCTGCCGATCATCGAAAGCCTGCGCCGCGGCCGGCCCTGCGTCACGAGCGACCGGGGCAGCATGCGGGAGATCGCCGTCCGGACCGGCGGCTGCGTGCTGGTCGACCCCGAGGACACCGCGGCGATCGCCGCCGCGATCCACAAGCTCGCCGCCGCGACCGAGACCCGCGCCCGGCTGACCCACGAGGCCGCGGCCGCCACCTGGCCCTCGTGGCGTGACTACACCGAGACGCTCGTCGATTTCGCCCGCACCGCCCCGGCCGCCAGCTGCCGGGCCGCCTGACCCCCGCCCCCGTCGCACCAGGAGCATGAGCATGCACGTCGCCGTCCTCGCCGGGGGCATGGGCACCCGGCTGGCCGAGGAGACCGAGATCCGCCCCAAGCCGATGGTCGAGATCGGCGGCCGGCCGATCCTCTGGCACATCCTCGCCCACTACGCGTCCTTCGGCGCGCGCGACTTCGCGATCGCCCTGGGATACAAGGGCGACCACATCAAGCGGTTCTTCGTCGACTGCGCCGAACTGATGGGAAGCATGACGGTCGACCTCGGCTCGGGCCGGGTGAACCGCGTCGATGCGGCCCCGCTCGACTGGCGGGTGCACCTCGTGGACACCGGCGCCGAGACGAACACCGGCGGCCGCGTCAAGCGGCTCCGCGACTGGCTGGGGAGCGGCACGTTCCTGCTCACCTACGGCGACGGCGTCTCCAACGTCGACATCGACGCCCTGGTGCGGTTCCATCGCCGCCAGGGGCGGATCGTCACGCTCACGGCCGTCCGCCCGCCGGCCCGGTACGGCGGGCTGTCGTTCGACGGCGACGACGTGGTCGGTTTCTCCGAGAAGCCCCAGACCGGCGAGGGCTGGATCAACGGCGGGTTCATGGCCTGCGAGCCGGCCATCTTCGACTACTTCGACGGAGACGAATCGAGCCTCGAATACCAGGTGCTCGAACGGCTGGCGGCCGACGGCCAACTGGCTGCCTACCGGCACCCCGGCTTCTGGCAGTGCATGGACACGCTGCGTGACAAGCGGCTGCTCGAGAAGCTCTGGCAGTCGGGCGAGGCCCCCTGGGCGCCGGCCAACGCCGGTCCGACGGTCCGGCTCAAGGTCGCCTGACAACGCGGGAAGTCGTTCGATGTGGCAGAACCGTCGCGTGCTCGTCACCGGTCACACCGGATTCAAGGGAGGCTGGCTCTCCCTCTGGCTGGCTGCGCGCGGAGCGCACGTGCACGGCTTCGCGCTCGATCCGCCGACCACGCCGAGCTTCCACGAGGCCTGCGGCGTCGCCGGCGTGGTCGCCGACGACCGCCGGGGTGATCTCCGCGATCCCGCCGTCCTCGATGACTGCCTGGCCGCCGCCCGGCCCGAGGTGGTCTTCCATCTGGCCGCGCAGCCGCTGGTTCGCCGTTCCTACCGCGAGCCGCTCGAGACCTTCGACGCCAACGTGATGGGCACGGCACGGCTGCTCGAGGCGGCCCGCCGCTGCGACGCGGTGCGGGCGGTGGTCGTGGTCACCACCGACAAGGTCTACGACAACCGGGAGTGGGACTGGGCCTACCGCGAGACCGAGCCGCTCGGGGGCGCCGACCCCTATTCCGCGAGCAAGGCCTGTGCGGAACTCGTCTGCGAGAGCTATCGCCGGTCGTTTCTGGCCACGGGCGGCATCCGGCTGGCCACGGCCCGGGCCGGCAACGTGATCGGCGGCGGCGACTGGGCGGCCGACCGATTGGTGCCCGACTTCCTGCGGGCGGTCACCGCGGGAGAGCCGCTCGCCATCCGCGCACCGCGGTCCGTCCGCCCGTGGCAGCACGTGCTCGAGCCGCTCTCCGGCTACCTGCTGCTGGCCGAGCGGCTGCTCGAGAGCGACCGCTTCGCCGAGGCCTGGAACTTCGGTCCCGCCGAGGACGACGCCCGCCCGGTGGGCTGGGTCGTCGACCGGCTCTGCGGTCTCGTGCCCGGGGCCCGGTGGCACCGCGATGGCGCCGACCATCCGCACGAAGCCGGCATGCTCAGGCTCGACAGCACCAAGGCCCGCCAACGACTCGGCTGGCGGCCGCGCTGGGGCCTGGCGGAGGCGCTCGCCCGCACGATCGAGTGGCACCGCGCCTGGCAGGATGGCGCCGACATGGCCGCCGTGTCGCTCGCACAGATCGAGGCCTTCGAGACGGCGGCAGCCGCCGCGCGGAGGGAGGCGGCATGACCGACCGGTTCACGATCCGACCCACCCCGCTCGCCGGCTTCGTCACCCTCGCCCGCCATCCGCGGCGCGACGAGCGGGGCTTTCTGGAACGGCTGTTCTGCGAACAGGATCTCGCGGCGGCGCTGCCGCCAGGCAGACGGATCGTCCAGGCCAACCGCACGCTGACCCGCGCCGCCGGCACCGTCCGCGGCATGCACTTTCAGAAGCCGCCCCATGCCGAGGTCAAGATCGTGACCTGCCTGCGGGGCGCCGTGTTCGACGTGGCCGTCGACCTCCGGCCCGACTCGCCCACCTGGCTCCAGTGGCACGGCGTCGTGCTCTCGGCCGACGCCCATGACGCGGTGGTGATTCCGGAGGGCTTCGCCCACGGGTTCCAGACGCTGTGCGCCGACTGCGAACTGCTCTACTTCCACACGGCCGCCTGGTCGGCCGAGGCCGAGGGAGCGCTCCACCCGCTCGATCCCACGCTCGGCATCCGCTGGCCCAAGCCGGTCGCGGCGCTCTCCGACCGCGACCGCGGCCATCCCTTCCTCGGGGCGACCGCCAATCCCCTTCCTGCGCGCGCGGAGGCCGCCTGATGAACTGCCGCCACTGCAACCGTCCCGTGTCGCTGCAACTCGTCGACCTGGGCACGGCGCCCCCGTCGAACGCCTACCTGCCGCCGGAGCGGCTCCACGCCCCGGAGGCCTGGTTTCCGCTCAAGGTGCTCGTCTGCGAGGGCTGCTGGCTGGCCCAGACGGAGGACGTGGCCGACGCGTCGCTCTACTTCGACGCGGGCTATGCCTACTTCAGCGGCTATTCGCGGACCTGGCTCGATCACTGCCGCAGCTACGTCGAGGCGATGACCGATCGGTTCGGCCTCACGGCCGCGAGCCACGTGGTCGAGGTCGCCGCCAACGACGGCTCGCTCCTCCAGTTCGTGCGCGACCGCGGCATCCCCTGTCTGGGCGTCGAGCCCACGACGAGCACGGCCGTCGCGGCCCGTGACAAG
>Ga0214923_10007792_pt1 | contig 11578 bp, 6 predicted proteins | sample LL1510_MetaG_FD_177993 | JGI IMG/M metagenome (GOLD analysis project Ga0214923, IMG submission 177993) | Freshwater microbial communities from Lake Lanier, Atlanta, Georgia, United States - LL-1510 | ecosystem: Environmental > Aquatic > Freshwater > Lake | place: USA: Georgia | collected 2015-10-15 | reverse complement strand
ATTATTCCCTATTAATATTATTCCCTATTATTATTCCCTATTATTATTATTCCCTATTATTATTCCCTATTATTATTATTCCCTATTATTATTCCCTATTATTATTATTCCCTATTATTATTATTCTCTATTATTATTCCCTATTATTATTATTCCCTATTATTATTATTCCCTATTATTATTCTCTACTATTATTCTCTATTATTATTATTCCCTATTATTATTCCCTATTATTATTATTCCCTATTATTCTCTATTATTATTATTCCCTATTATTATTACCTATTATTATTATTCCCTATTATTATTATTCCCTATTATTATTATTCCCTATTATTATTATTACCTACTATTATTATTACCTACTATTATTATTCCCTATTATTCCCTATTATTATTATTCCCTATTATTATTATTCCCTATTATTATTATTCCCTATTATTATTATTCCCTATTATTCTCTATTATTATTCTCTATTAATATTATTCCCTATTATTATTACCTATTATTATTATTCCCTATTATTATTATTCTCTATTAATATTATTCCCTATTATTATTTTTTATTATTTCCTATTATTCTTTATTATTATTCCCTATTATTATTATTCCCTATTATTATTATTCCCTATTATTATTATTTACTCATTATTTATACTAATATTTATTTCTATTATATTTATTTCTATTATATTTATTTCTATTATATTTATTTCTATTATTTTAATAAAACAGTATAAAGATCATTATCATTATTTATACTAATATTTATTTATACTAATATTTATTTCTATTATATTTATTTCTATTATATTTATTTCTATTATTTTAATAAAACAGTATAAAGATCATTATCATTATTATCTTTATATCCCAAAATATTTATTTTATTAGTATATTCATCTATAAAACCATAAATATATTTTTGTATATCCTTTTTATTTTTATAAATCCACAAAGTAAAATTCATATTAACTAATTCTTCTTTAGACAAAATATTATCAAAATTATCATCACCATCACCATTATTATCATCAGATTTATAACCACAATTATATCCACAATTATAACCTTCTTTTATCCAAGTTTTACCAATTATATATGCTTTAATTAATTTATTAGTATTTTGTGCTATAAATATATCAGGTGAAATTAATATATTTTGAAAAAAATATGGTTCTTTTTGTTCTATTTTTATTTGATTTTTATCTGATAGTTCATATTTTAAATTATATTCGAGAATCCATTGTTTTATAGATTCTTGTCCTTGAAGGACTATTTGATTATTATTATAATCAAAATCACTTACATCAATAAAATATTTTTCTATTGTTTGTCTTTTCCAATAATTAATTATTTTTTTTGTTTCTTTAATTTCAATTCTTAATATATATAATAATCTTTTCAATGTTTCTTCTGATTTAATTACTAATTTATTTTCAAACATTATTCCAGAATTCATTGAAAAAATTCTAGATACATTTTTATACTTAAAATTTGAAATTATTGATATATTTTCTTTTTGAAAATTTATTAATAAGTTTTCTATTTCACTACTATTGTTAGTTTCTCCATTTTTTATTATTTCTTGTAAATTATTAACATTTATATATTTAGAAAATAACCATAATAAATAAGATATGATATATCTACTTAATTTTTTATTTTTATTAAAAATATATAGTTCTGAATTATTATTTATAGGATAAATAAAATCATTATTAATATCTAATTTATCAAAATTATTTGATTGATATAAATTATTATTTAAACTATCATTTACAGGAATACATATCAATATATTCTTCCATTTACCAATAAAACCCTCAATCATATTTTTTTCTTTATTAATTTTTTGATGAGTAATTTGTATATTCATTATTTCTATTATTTCTTTAAAATTTTTAATATCTATTCTATGAGGAATCCAATTATCTATAATTGATAATTCTAAAGGTGGTATAGGAGTAGTAAATATACTAAAAAAAATATCTTTATATTTTAAATTAATTAATCTACATTTTCCAATAAAATCTATTCCTTGTTCAATTAAAATAATATTTTCATTTATTTCAACTTTATTTATATTTTTAATATAAGTTGGTTGTAAAATTTTATTTATTGGAAAAATATATCCATTATTTAATTTATTAAATAAATCTAATATTTTTATAGAAATAGTAGAATTACGTGTAAAATAACTATCAATATTTTCACGTGTATTTTCTTTCCATCTTATAATTAATTCACATCGTGGATATAATTTTTGATCACTTTTGGATCCCCTATGTTCATAAATTAAAATATTTTTATTTTTTGTTGTATCTTGATATTTATAATAAAAATGAGTATGTCTAGGTATAATTAAATTGGCATCGTTTGAATTTTTTGTTCGTTTAAATACATATATATTACAATTAAAATAATATTCCAATAATGGAATAAAATACTCTGGATTAAAATATTCTTGGGGATTTATTATTTTTTCTTTTATTTCTTCTATACTATAATCATATAAAGTTTGCTTACAAATAGACGCATAGTCACTTAATTTTTCTCTTAAATTATTTAAATAGGCTAATGTACTATCAATATCTTCTAATTGTTGAATTATTTCTAAACCTAATGCCTCTAATATACAATTCAAAAAACTACAATTTGTATCAAAAAATCCCCTTCTTAAAAATACATAACCCTCAGTTGGTTGAATTTCATTTAAATAATTATTTAAATTATCTGGTAATTTACCATCTTCTCGTCTAATTATACCCCTATTAGATTTTGATATTTTACCCACAAATGATTTACCTTGTATTAAACTTTGCTGTGATAATGTTTTTATCTGCTTAGGGGGATCGTCAAAAAAATATTGTCTATAATTTGAACCTGCAATTTTACTGTGGTCTGTAGTATAACAACATGGTAAATAGGGAGCTATATCAGCATTTGATAAATCATTATTTAATAATCCTGGATAAATAAATTTATTTTTTTTATTATCTACACATACATAATTTCTTTGAATCAATCCCTCATTTTCCGTTGCTGGATAACGCATTACTTGTTTTCCTTCTGCTTTATATTCTTCTACTTCTGAATCATCTATAATTATTGGTTGATTTTGACACTTAGTAGAATAATCAGTTATAAACAACTGGGGATCAATATTTTTTAACATTATTTTTTTTGGTTCTTCTATTTGTTCAACTTGTCTTTCTCCAAATGTGGGTATATATTTTTTATAAAAATTAATTATATTATTTCGTTCTTCGTTATATATACCCATAATTTTACAAAAAATATTTATAAAATTATCTACTGATTTTCTTGTTTCTGATCTACTTATTTTTACTCTAATATAATAACTCCCCAATTTAAAATCATTTAATATATCTTTACCTCTCAAATAAGGATCATTTTTTCTTGCATATTTTTCTGTTATGTTAGCTCCTATTTCACCTAATAGTTCATCTTTAAAATGTATATATATATTATTTTTTTCCTTTGTTACTTTATCACTTTCATCAATATACAACAAATTTGCTATCAAAAAATTATTCATTACTAAATCTGAAAATACATACTCATCTAACTGCTGATTAGGAATATAAAATATACCTTTAATTCGATCTTCTATTATTGTTGGTTCCCCCTTTAAATAATTACTTTTATTTTCACCAAACAATACTTCAGATATATATTTTAATTGTTCTTTATAATTTATATTATGTTCAGATTCTTCTATTGGTGTTCTTATTTTTATTACTTGTTCTCCTGGTTCCCCTTCTATACTTATAAATACAGTACCATAAATATTATCTATTTCACTATCTGGCGTATCTTCTTTATTTAAAAATTCTATCATTCCCTCATTTATTTTTTTTTTTTTTAATATTTTAAGTATTATTTCATCTTCAAATGTATAGGCCCATGATTTATAAGGTAAAAAATCTTTTAATATTTTATAAAAATTATTAAAACTTGCAAATGGTATTTGATTATTTAAATGAATTATATTAAATAATTCTAAATTATTAAGATCTTCTATAGCACATGTATAATATAAATCCATACTTTCTAACTCAAATTTAGAATTTTTTACTGGAACTATTTCTTCTAATTTAGAAAAAAAATCTTTATATTCTTCTACTTTTTTCTTATTTTTATCTATTAATTCTAATATATTTTTTTTTACTGTAACTTTATTATTCCAAATATTATACACATCAATCTTAATATTTTCTATTGTTTTTATTTGATTTTCTAATTCTAATAACACCAAATTTTTATATTCTAAACCTATTTCTTCTATTTCTAAAAATTGTTTAAATATTAACCAATATATTATCAAATCTGTTTTTACTTCATTATTTATATTATATTTACTTATATTAGTAACTAGTTCTTCTATATTATTACTTTCCATAATAATATCTACTAAATTTATCACTATTATATTATTTGTACTTGTTTTAAAATATTCTATAGTATCATTTTTTTTATCTATATAAATATACTTAGATAAAGTATTAAAATTATAAGCTATTCTATCAATTATACTATTTATAGTATCTTGATCATAAATTCGAAATTCAATATTGTTAATCAAAACCATTTTAATAAATATCAAGACATAATTATAAATTATAAATTTACTTTAATATAATAATAACAAATTAATACTACTATTATTAACTATTATTAACTATTATTAACTATTATTAACTATTATTAACTATAATTAACTTATATTCCTTACACCTTTGCACATTTAAATATTAAATTATTAATATAAACATACTATGAATAATATAATTTATTATGATAATTTTATTAGTAACAAAAAAATACTTCACGCTGATAATGTAAATAATTATACTGATGCTTTAATTTTTTATATCAATAATAAAAAAAATTTTGATATTATTACATATAATAATTTTGATCAATTTTCATTATTAAATGTCGATATTCTAAAAAAAGATAATAATGATAACTATTATTATGAATATTCAGTTCCTAAAATAGGAGATATAATAGATAATATTCATATTGAATGTTTAATTCAAACAAAAATTAATTATTATATTAATAATTATGAATACAAATCAAATGAATTTAATGAATTTATTTTTGTTGCAGCTCCATATAGTGAGTTAAAAATCAGAATTACATTCTTAGAAATACCTAAAAATAATACTGAATTTATTATAAAATCAACAAATTATATATTAAATAATGAAGATATAAAAAAATTATCTTCTAGTAAAGTTATTACAAAAAAAAATATATATAATGAAGGTATTTGTATAAGTAAACCTAACAAACTTATTAATAAAAAAAAATAATTTATCTATTAATTAAAACAAACATAAATATAATTAAACCTGCAAAAGCCACTGTCCAACACCATAATGAACCACTATTACATTCTTGACCATATCCTTTATTTTCATAATAATAACTTATTATTCTAGTAACTAATATACTAATCAGAAAAATACTTATATTTATTATACTCCAATAAGGAGTTTTTACTTCATGTGGAATACATAACATTCCTAATATTATAACTACTCCATATAATATTGTTAATTCTTTAATCTTTGAGTTCCACCAACTATATGATAAAGATCTACATTTTTTTCCAGGATCAACATTATAATTATTTTTATGATATAAAATTACTGCAGTAACATAAATAAACATTAATATTATTCCAATATATAAAATTATACTAAACTTCTTTTTTAATAAAATATACATTAAAATAACTCCCAATATAACCATAATTGGTTGAGTAAAATTTAATATTGCAGCTGTTTTACCTATATTTAAATTAGGTGATTTTCCCATATTAATTTGATGCCAAGCTAATGCATCGGGAATTTGCATAAATAATGCATATTGCCAAATAAATATAGAAATTAATGGTATAATGTAATTTTTATTTTTATTTACTTTTTTTAATAAATATGTTATAATTATTAAATTTATAATAGAACCACAAATAAATGTAATCCAACTAGTTTTTTCATCAAAACACATTTATTATTAATAATTATTTATTATTTATTATTCATTAATACATTATTCATTATTCATTAATACATTAATACATTAATACATTATTACATTATTCATTAATACATTATTACATTATTCATTAATACATTATTACATTATTCATTATTCTATTAATATATTATTCATTATTATTCATTATTCTATTAATATATTATTCATTAATACATTAATACATTATTCATTATTCATTATTCATTATTCATTATTTATTAATACATTATTCTATTAATATATTATTCATTAATACATTAATTCATTATTTATTAATACATTATTCTATTAATATATTATTCATTATTTATTAATACATTATTCTATTAATACATTATACATTATTAATTATTTATTGATACATTATTCATTAATACATTATTAATTATTTATTGATACATTATTCTATTAATATATTATTCATTAATACATTAATACATTATTCTATTAATATATTATTCATTAATACATTAATACATTATTAATTATTCATTATTCATTAATACATTAATACATTATTAATTATTCATTAATACATTATTCATTATTCATTATTTATTATTCATTAATATATTATTCTATTAATATATTATTCTATTAATATATTATTCATTATTCATTAATACATTATTCATTATTTATTATTCATTAATACATTATTCTATTAATATATTATTCATTAATACATTATACATTATTAATTATTCATTATACATTATTAATTATTCATTATTCATTATTAATTATTCATTATTCATTATTCATTAATACATTATTCTATTAATACATTATACATTATTAATTATTCATTAATACATTATTCTATTAATACATTATACATTATTAATTATTCATTATACATTATTAATTATTCATTAATACATTATTCTATTAATATATTATTTATTAATACATTAATACATTATTCATTATTCATTATTCTATTAATACATTATACATTAATACATTATTCATTATTCATTATTCTATTAATACATTATACATTATTAATTATTAATTATTCATTATTCATTATTAATTATTCATTATTAATTATTCATTATTCATTATTCATTAATACATTATTCTATTAATACATTATACATTATTAATTATTCATTATACATTATTAATTATTCATTATTCATTATTAATTATTCATTATTCATTATTCATTAATACATTATTCTATTAATACATTATACATTATTAATTATTCATTAATACATTATTCTATTAATACATTATACATTATTAATTATTCATTATACATTATTAATTATTCATTATACATTATTAATTATTCATTATTCATTAATACATTATTCTATTAATATATTATTTATTAATACATTAATACATTATTCATTATTCATTATTCTATTAATACATTATACATTATTAATTATTAATTATTCATTATTAATTATTCATTATTTATTATTAATTATTCATTATTCATTAATATATTATTCTATTAATATATTATTCTATTAATATATAATTATTAAAATTTAATATGGATTATCCTGAACATTATTTTGAACATTATGAATATAATTTTATTGAAAAAACAATTAATTATAATAATTTTATTAGTGAAAAAAAAATACTTCACACTGATAATGTAAATAATTATACTGATGCTTTAATTTTTTTTATGAATAATAAAAATATATTTGATATTATTACATTTAATAACATTGATAAAATTTTACTAAATATAAATTTTTTAAAAAAAGATAAAAACAATAACTATTATTATGAATATTTAATTCCTAGAATAGGAGATATAATAGATAATATTGATGTTCTTGGTTTAAACTATACTGAAATTAATTATTATATTAATGATTATGAATATAAAGCAAATGAATTTGATGAATTTATTTTTATAGCAGCCCCATCTTAGCCACTTAAAAATCAGAATTACATTACTAGAAATACCTAAAAAGAATACTGAATTTATTATAAAATCAACAAATTATATATTAAATAATGAAGATAAAAAACTAATTAAATTTAGTAAAATTATTACAAAAAGAAATATATATATTAATAATACTTTTATTAAATTATATAATAATAAAGATAAAAACTAATTAAATTTAGTAAAATTATTACAAAAAAAATATATAATTTAATAATACTTTTATTAAATTATATAATAAATAATATATTATAATTCCTTCATTTTATATCTTTTAACCAAAGTATTAACTTCTTGTATTTATTTTTAACTAAATATTATTGTATTGCTGTTAATTTATAATCATTACTTTATGAAAGAAGATATACATTATTGAATTATTTTTTCATAAAATTGATTTATAAAAACATTTAAAACATTTTTGACAATTATTTTTATTATTAAAACAAGTTTTACATATTTCTTCTTTACATATAACACATTTTTTTAATCTATATTTTCTATTTGATTCATATTCATCCCATTCATGAAAACATAAATTACATTTAAATATAGAAATTTCTTCAATTGTATTCATTATATTTATAATAATTTAATTTTTAAATATAATTTATATCTAACTTTAATTAACATAAAATTAGGGATTTAAAGAAAATCTAATTTAAAGAAATTAATAAAAGTGACTAACCACATTTCTTTATAAACTTTCTATCATAAAATTAGGGTTTAAAGAAAATTTAATTTAAGGAATTAATAAAAGTGAGTGAGTAATCCAACCCACCTATATTAAACCATTTTAACTAATAAAATTTATAATTTGAGGTCTTATTTGATATATAATTTAACAAAATAACTCAAATATTGTTCTATTTTAAATGTCTAAAGGTGTAAATAAAGTTTGACAACATAGATTATTATTAAATATAATAAAATTTGAAGAAACTGTTTAGATTAATATTACATTTTTACATATATTAAATAGTTAATAATGATGTTATTATAGGTTAAACATAAATTTTAAATTATTTTAATAATATTAATTGATTTATAAAGTTTGTTATATATTATTAAAATGAATACATCAGCAATTGATTATTTACTAGAAGAAGAAGAAAAAAAAGAAGAAAAAGAAAAAGAAGAAGAAAAAAAAGAAGATTATATTATAGATTATAATAATTTACCAAATACAATATTAGATTTAAATAAACATATAGATATTCGTATAGAAGCTTTAGAAATATTTTATTCTTTAAATCAAGACGAAACAATAGATATTATTCATCGTTTAATATCTATGTATGAAATGAGTGGTATATCTAAATTAGAAGAATATTTATATAAAATATGCACTGAAAGTAATATATCTACTTTTCTAAAATTAGAAATAGTAAAATGTTTAATTTCATATAGAGAATTTTATACTTCAGATAGTACCCAATTAGAAATAAAAAAAATAAATAAAAAAAATATAGAAAAAAATGATAGAGCTATTTTTGCTTTAAATGTTATTTGTTATGGATTAGAAGATTTAGCAAGTCCATGTCGTATAGAAGCTATATGTTTATTAATGATGTATCCTAATTACAGAAAAAATGCTTTAGAATATTTTAAAGATTTTATAGTAGATACTAAAATTGATTGTGAATTTAGATATAAAACAATAATAAGTTTAGAAAATATGTCAGAAGGATTAATGTATAATTTTTTGTTACCCCTATGTGAAGATATAAATTTTGCTAAGGATTTTATTAACTATAATAAAGTATCTTTATCTAGAGATTATCCTAATTTTATTATTGATTATGAAAATGTATTATTATTAGAAAATGTTTTAAAAAGACTAAAATATGATGATATCAAATATTTTTATAATAAATATAGTAAAAAAAATGATCAAGATATTTTTACTTATTTTATAAAAGAATTACAAATTACTTTTTTATTTTGTATTGAAAATGATATTTATTATAGAATATTATCAGCCCAATATTTACTACAAAAATCTAAAATTAGTAATGAAACTAGAACTAAAGTCGAAGAACAATTACTTGAATTTGCAAGAAATATAAATATAGATTATGATAGAAGAGCTGATGCAGCCGATGTACTACTTAGAGTAGGAAATCCTAATAATAAAATATTAGCTAGAAATATAATTATGGAATTAGGAGGTGGACATGAAGATAATATTACTATATTTAATAACGCTCAAAATGTTCATAATGAAAATGTAGAAGCTTCTGTAATTGATATTTTAGAATTTTTATCAACATTACCCATATTATTAATTCAAGGAGAACCAATTACTATTGAATACGTAGAAAAACAAATTAAAGATATTTTTAAACAACTTTATAACTATAATGAAAATAATCAAGAATATATAAACAATAATTTTAATAATATAAAAATTAATGAAGTAATAAATACTGATATAGTAGATACTCTTATAATAAATAAAGATGTAGCAGATAAAGATGTAGTAGATAAAATAAAAGAAAAATTAAAAAAGATTAATTTGGCAATTAATAGAATTAAATTAGATAGAGTATTATATTCAAAATATAATAATACTATAGGAAATATTTTAATAAAAATATGGAGTTATATATATAACCATGAATATGCAAATGAAATGAAAAAAAGATTACTAGAAGAATTAGAAGAAATGTCTGGAACATGTTCTAGTGGATTTGCTTCTAGATTAATAAATGTAATATCAGGTTTTGGAGAATTTAATATTAGAATATCATGGGAAGATCAAATTATTTCTAATTTTACTGGAAGATTAAATGCAGCTGCTAAAAAATTAATAAATGGAGAAGTTGTAGATTATTTAAATCAAGATAATTTAATAATTCCAATTAATCAAATTGTATCATTATGGTTATCTGAGTCAGAACAATATAACTTATTAGAAGAATTAAAGTTAGAATATATTAAAGATTTTAACTTAAAATTAGTTAATACTGATAATGATAATGAAATAAAAAATTCTGAAGAGATTAATTATAAAGAAAACATATCTATGGATAATATTGTAGAATATTTTTTAGAAAAAAATAATTCAATAAAAAATGATAAAATAAAAATTTGTTATGATTATTTTATTGACAAATTATTAGAACAAATGTCTTGTATAACATCAAATTGGGGTAATAGAAAATATTTTTCATTGTTTTTTAGATATTATGTTGGTAAAATTAGAGAAGAATTATATGATGAATTTAAAGAATATTTAGATGATACAACATTTGATTTATATATGCGTAAAGCATTAATACATTATGAAGGAGCTAATTAAATATTACTTTATAATTACTTTATAATTACTTATAATTACTTATAATTACTTATAATTACTTTATAATTACTTATAATTACTTATAATTACTTATAATTACTTTATAATTACTTATAATTACTTATAATTACTTTATAATTACTTTATAATTACTTATAATTACTTATAATTACTTATAATTACTTATAATTACTTATAATTACTTATAATTACTTTATAATTACTTTATAATTACTTTATAATTACTTTATAATTACTTTATAA